>Ga0315292_10000090_pt1 | contig 33463 bp, 27 predicted proteins | sample YL17G13_0_MG_FD_204029 | JGI IMG/M metagenome (GOLD analysis project Ga0315292, IMG submission 204029) | Sediment microbial communities from Yellowstone Lake, YNP, Wyoming, USA - YL17G13_0 | ecosystem: Environmental > Aquatic > Freshwater > Lake > Sediment | place: USA: Wyoming | collected... | reverse complement strand
CCTGGTATTCCGTGACCAGCCGGCTGCCCAGCGCCAGTTGGTCGGCGGGGGACTGGTAATCCACCGTGAAGACGGCCGAACGCGGCCGCAGGTACTTTTCCGGGGTCCGGTGACAGTCGAGGCACCATTCCATCTGGAGGGTGTTCACGGTCCACATCAGCGGCATCTGGTCCACGCGGCCGTGGCACGTCGTGCAGCCGACGCCCTTGTTCACATGGATGCTGTGGTTGAAATACACGTAATCCGGCAGGTCGTGGACCCTGACCCACTGGATGGAGACGTCGTTCGCATAGGAGGCGCGCACCGGCTCGAGATACGGGCTGCTCGCGTGGATCTGCGCGTGGCAGTTCATGCAGGTCTTGGTCGGCGGGATGCCGGCCGTCGCAGACTTCTCCACGGCCGTGTGGCAGTAGCGGCAGTCGATGCCGTTGCCCGCGACGTGGCGTGCGTGGCTGAACTGGATCGGCTGCTGCCGGGCCTCGTAGGCGCGCGTCACGTACGGCGACTTGCCTACGTAGTAGAGCAGAATCCCGCTGCTGGCCACGAGAATGATCAGGCCCGCCAGCATGATTCTGGCGATGCTATTCGCGCTTGGATGGAAGATCTGGGACATTGGCGACGCTGATTCAATTGTGCCGATTTTCCGAAGAATACTACAGATTCAGCCGAAGATCGAGGTCGGAAAGCCGGGCACGCACCACAGCAATGCGGTGAACGCGTGTTCAACATCTGCCTCGCCGGTTCATGCGGACGTGAACGATTTCGGCGGGCCCTCCCACCGTGTACTCGGCCGAGGGCGGACTGTCCTCGCAGGAGCGCGACCCACTGGGAGCCGGCGGAGGGCGCCAGATCGATTTCCCCGAAAAGCGCGCGTGATTCCGGCGATACTGGAAGAGGCATCACCCTTGCACCGGATCCGGAGCATCCACGCGCATCGTACGCTCGAACCAGGAGGCTCCCATGAAACAGCGATGGCTTCCCGTCGCGCTCGCCCTCGTCTTGGTGTCCGGACTGTGGCTGACTTCGTGCGCCAAGGAGAAGGACCACGACGATGACGAAAGCAGCAGCGCGCTGATCACCTCGCCGTCGTCCACGCCGACGGCCGCGAGCCAGACGCCCGCCACGACGACCCCCACGACGCCCACGACGCCGACGCCCCCGACCACACCGGCTCCCTCGACGGCTGTCGCCTACACGCAGGACATCAGGCCCATCATGGTCGCCGCCTGCACGCGATGCCACAGCAACGTCGCGACGTATTCGGGCGTCATGACGATGGTCACGGCCGGGAGCGCCTCGTCACGCCTGGTGACGAAGACCCAGTCCAGCGGGTCGATGTACACGTATCTGCCCTCCGACCGCGCCACCAACTCGGCCCTCATCAAGACCTGGGTCCTCAACGGCGCGCCCGAGAATCGGTAGTCTCCGCCCCGCCGCCGTGTGGTAGATTGAGGCCGCCTTCACAGGCGGCCTCAACCGTGGCTGACGATTCCTTTCGCATCACGCGAATCGCCCCCTCGCTACAGTCACCGCACGATCAGCGGGGAGCCCGACCCATGAGCGATCGCAAGTACAAACAGCGCGGCTACCAGGACGAGGGCCGCGAGAGGCAGCCGCCGCGCGACAAGAGCAGCGGCGAGCAGCAGAAGCCGCGCGGGGAGCGCCCCGAGGGACCGCGCACGCCGAACATGCCGGGGTTCCGGACCGTCGTGCGGTGCCACCGCTGCGGTAACCTGTTGAACACGGCGGTTCTCCTTAACACGGCCTGTCCGAAATGCTCGGTCGCGTTGCACTGCTGCGCGCAGTGCGAGTCGTTCCTGCCCTCGGCCCGCTACGAGTGCATGCAGCAGATCCCGGCTCGCGTCACGCCCAAGGACGCTTTCAACACCTGCACCCTGTTCGAGGCGCGGTCGACCGTCGAGCGCGAAACCGGTTCGGCCCGCCAGTCCACGACCCGCAGCGCGTTCGACGATTTGTTCAAATTGTAGCGGGCCGACACGGGGGGCGGCCCCTACCGCCGACACCGACGCAGAGGCCCCTACCGCCGACACCGTCAATCGTGGGAGCCGGCTTCGCGCATTCCACTGCGTCGACATCGGCTTCTGCCATACAATGCCAACCTGATGCCGAGCCACACGGGCGGCGGCGCCAGGCCGAGGGCGCTGGCGGCGGTTCGGATGTCCATCCGCCACGTCCGGCGAGTATGCGCCCTGTCGTACCTTGGAGAAGAGCACCCGACGATAGCCAGTTCCCATCAAGAAGGTGAGGATTCCATGATGAGTGTCTCACGTCTCGCTGTCGCCGCGTTGGCGTGCGCGGCGCTGCTGGGTACGGCGATTGCGCAGGCCGCGCCTATCAACATCAACATCGGGTTCGCATTCACCGCAGGCGGGAAGTCCATGCCCGCCGGGAAGTACCAGATTGACATCAAGGGAATAGACGGCCCGATCGTCCTGCAGGGCGAGGCCAAGGACTCCTCGGTGATCCTGTCGGTGATGACCAAGCTCGGCCGTCACGACAACGATCAGGAGCCCGAGCTGGTCTTCGACAGACTGGGTACCACGCTGCTCCTGTCGGAGATCTGGCCGTCGGGGGAAGATGGCTATCTCCTGATCGGTACGAAGGAAAAGCACGACCACGTCGTACTCGGCGGTCCCCGGGGCAGGAAATAGGGTCGTCCGGGACGCGGCGAGCCGGTTCGCTCTGGCTCGCCGTGCCCGCGCCCTGTCAGCCCCGTCTCTCCGATCGGGACCACGCGCGCGACGGTCGAGCGCGAGACTGGCTCGGTGCGCCAGTCCACGTCCCGCAGCGCGTTCGACGATCTGTTCAAACTGTAGGGACTAGGCGCGAGGCTAGGCGCGAGGGGCTAGGCGCTGGACGGGATTCGGCGCCTTGGGGTCAGATCCCAATGCCTGAGCGGCAGAGGCATTGGGATCTGACCCCAACGCGCAAGGCCACGATTCACTTGACAACTATCGCCGGCTGACCGGCTTTCGCGAACGAGTCCGCATCGGGTGCGCCCCTGCCGCGTCTCTCGAACGTGCTATTTCAAGCGGAGCTCGATTTCGCGGAAGATGTAACACCGACAAGAGAGCCACCACTGCGACAGCCTTTCTACGCACGTATGTGCCTCCTATCCGCTCGGGACCGAGCCGGCCAACTGAAGTGATCGTGCGCCCGCAAACTGACGCACTCCACAGATTCCCGGGTACGTCCGCGCGGACGGAGAGGCCGTAATCCGCCCATGGGGATCCTCTCGTCGGCCGACGCCGCCCGCGTGACGCAGATGCTCGCCGGGATGGTCAACCCCGTGCGGTTGGCGTTCTTCACCCAGACGCTCAACTGCGAGAGGTGCGAGCCGACGGCGCAGATTCTGAGGGAACTGGCTGCGCTCACGGACAAAATCATAATCGAAGAGCACAACTTCCTGCTCAAGCCGGATCTGGCGGCCGCGTATGGCGTGGACCGCGTGCCGGCACGTCGCTTCGGTGTGTTGGTCACACGGCCTCGTCGGTCAGATTGCGCACGCGGCGATCGATCGATACACTATTCGTAATACGATTCTGTTATCGATCGGATTCGCCATGGAAACCGTAACGATCTCGCCGAAGTTCCAGGTCGTCATCCCGAAGGCGATCCGGACGCTGCTGAAACTGCGGGCCGGGCAACGGGTGCAGGCCATGGCCTATCGGGACCGGATTGTGTTCGTCCCGGTGCGCACGGCCCGCGAGCTGCGCGGATTCGTCAAGGGCATTGACACCAGCGTGCCTCGCGAGCGGGACCGCGTATGAACGTCGTGGATTCGTCGGGGTGGCTTGAGTATCTCGCCGACGGGCCGAACGCTCAGTTCTTTGCCACGGCCGTCGAGACGACCGACGATCTCGTCGTCCCGACAATCAGCATCTACGAAGTGTTCAAACGCCTGCTGGTTCAGCGTGGTGAGGACGAAGCCCTGGAAGCCGCTGTCGCGATGCAGCAGGCCCGTGTCGAACCGCTGTCCACGATGCTCGGGCTGGAGGCGGCCCGGCTTTCGGCAGAACTCGGCCTTCCGATGGCCGACAGCATCATGCTCGCCACCGCCCGGCAGCACGAGGCCGTCCTGTGGACGCAAGACTCTGACTTCGAGGGTCTCTCAGGCGTCAAGTACGTGGCGGCGCGGGGGAAGCGACGCCAGACCTGACCACCAGGTCGCAAGGCTGTCGCTCCGGCGACACCCTGTATCGCGCGACGCGCTCGCCAGTCTCCGGTCTGGCTGCTACATCACACTACAAGTTGTTGTGTTTAAACACGTTACTGAAGTTGTAGTGCATCGGCAGCCCCGGCCGTCTGGAGCGGTCGCCCGGCATGCTTCATGCTCCCGATACTCGGGGTCGGGGCCGATTCCCGTTTCCGGAGGACTGCGTGAGAGCGTGTCGGTGGAGTCTGATCGGTGCGGCGCTCGTCGCCATCATGGGAGCCGTGTCCGTCGTCCAGGCCTGGCCCGTTGAGGCCCCGGGGCGGGGCGCGCCGGCTGAATCCGTCGCTCCAGGATGTTCGCTCCGCAGCCTGCCCGGGCTGGCGACCCTGCTCAGCCGTGTGCCGGCCGAGGACCGTTCGCCGGCCGCTGCCGGCGGCGGATTGACGGTCCGTCCTTCGTGGCTGGTGTTCGAACGTGCCGCGTTCGCGCTGGTCGACGCCGCGCGGGTGAGCGAAGGGCCGATCGATCTCGGCACCCTGCGCGCGGACGATCCGCGCGACCGCCGCCTGCCCGTCCCCTGCACGCCCTCCCTCGTCGCGAACGACTTCATCGTCTACAAACTGGCGCGCGTCGGGTACTCGACGACGGAGATTGTGGCGATCGTGCGGGCGGAACGGAGCCGAACGCCCGCCGGCGGGACGCGCGCGCGGGTTGCGAGCGCGCCCACCCGCACTGAGTGGCCCGCGTTCCCGGCCGCCAACTACGCGAGTCCCGGTCTCGATGCGCGTCCGTCGGGCGACGCGACGTGGCCCGCGCCGACCTACAAGCCTGTGACCGCGAGTATCACGCCCGCCACCGCCCCGGCCCAGGCGGCCGTCTTCCCGCGTACGGCCGGGCCACAGCGCCCGCCGGCGGTCCAGGTGCCGGTGACGATCGACGCGCATGTTCGCAGCCTCGCCGCCGTCTATCAGGTCGATCCCCGCCTCGTGTCCGCGATGATCCGCCAGGAATCCAACTGGCAGCCGACCAGCGTGTCGGCGAAGGGCGCAATCGGCCTGATGCAGTTGATGCCGGCGACGGCCTCGATGCTGGGCGTCGACCCACGCGATCCGGTGGACAACCTGCGGGGCGGCATTGCCTACTTCGCCGACCTGCTCCGGGAGTTCGGCAACGTGCGCGACGCGCTCACCGCCTACAACGCCGGTCCCGAGCACGCGTGGCAGGTCGTGCGCGGCGAGCGCCGGGTCTTCCCGGAAACCCGCCGCTATCTGGACGCCATCGCCACCGCCTACCCCTTCGCCCGCTGAAGAGCGCCGAGCCCTTTACCTGCGGCTGCCGCCGACGTACGATCACTGGAGACGGATTCACACCCTTCGTGCGCGCCCCGACGACGGGCGCATGAACGGGTTGTGAAACCGGGAGTCTCAACGGACTCGCGACCAGCGTGCGCGCCAGACCGTCCTCAGAAACGGAAACGCAGGTTGAACTGCACCGTTCTGGGGATGTAAGCGCCGTTGGTGCCCAGGATCCGCCCGAAGTTCACGCTGCTGATGTCTGTCGTCGGGAACCCGTACTGCACGTAATTCATCAGGTTGAACACCTGGACCCGAAGGTCGAGCGATTTGCCGCGCCCGACCCTGAACGCCTTGTAGATCCCCAGGTCCACGTTCACCAGCCCGTCGCCGTAGAACGTGTTGCGGCCGACGAGCATGTCGATCGTGTCGGTGATGATCGTCTGGCGGAACGCCGCGACGGGCAGCACCTGCGTCGACGTGTCGGGGTTGTTGACATGGACGCCCAGGACCGACGGGTCGACCAGCACGGGCCGGCCTTCGCTGAACCCGTCGAAGTTGAGGTCCAGCGTCGGCTGGGTGACGGTGAACGGCGTGCCCGCCGCGAGCTTCAGCGTGCCGGAGATCTGCCATCCGCCGAGCAGGCTGCCGAGCCAGTCGGTCCGGCCCTTGAGGAAGGGCGCGATATAGGTGCCGTTCAGCGTGAACCGGTGCGGCGTGTGGAACCGCCCGTAGCCCTTCGCGTAGCGCTTGTCCGGCCCGAGCTGGTTGCTGTCGCCGGCGCCGACAAACGTCGCCTCTGACGTGGTGTCCTCGGAGAGGCTGTAGGTGTAGTTCGCCGTGAACGAGAAATTCCTGCTGTACCGCTTGATCCACTCGATCTGGAGCCCGTCGTACCAGGATTCGGCGCCGTTGGCGATGACCAGATTCGTGCTGTAGCGTGGGTCCGGCCGCCGTTCGTTGGTGCGCGGCACCCGCTGGCTGATCTCGTTGTCGGCAATCGGCACGGCGTTGGGGCACGTCGCCGTCGTCGCGAGGTTGTAGAACCCGGTCCCCGCGCACGCCACGTCCTTGGCGATCGCCGTGATGTACTTCCCGCGCAGATCCGGGAAGCCCGACGCGGGCGCGTTGTTCGGGTGATCGACGACGAGCACCTGGCCATTTGCCGGCGAGAGGGGCAGATTGCCCTGGTTGTATCGAATCGTCCCCATCACGTGATTGCCGTTGTAGGTGATCCGCAGCGCGGAATCGAGCGGCAACTGCCGCTCGTAGCTCAGGCTCCACTGGTTCGTGTGCGGCATCCCGAGCGTGCCGTCGATCCAGAACTCCTGGTGCCGCGCGGTCTGCGGGCCGGGCACGAAGACGTAGCCCATCGACGGATCGGCGACGTTGAGGATGCCGGGCTGCGTCGAGAAGGTCTGCAGGATGGCGTTCGGGGGATTGGTGCGCACGCTGGCGCCGTTTTGCGAGAAGACCGACTGGAAGATGCGGCCGTCGGTGCGGCCGTACCCGCCACGCACCGACGCCGTGCCGGGTGCCGAACCCGTGAAGATCTTCATGAAGCCGTCCGTGGTGGGAAGCGCCCAGGCCCCGCCGATTCGCGGCTCGATGTTGTTGGAGTCCGCCGGGTAGCCGTAGTCGATGCGGTTCTCGATTTCCGTCGGCGCCGAGACGTACTCGTACCGGAGGCCGAGGCTGACGGTCAGGCTCGAGAACGGCCGCCACTGGTCTTCCACGTACACGTTCGACTCGTTGATCCGGTTCTCGAGATAAAACGGGCCCCAGGCCCTCTGGTAACTCTGCACGCATCCGTCCAGGAAGGCTTCGTACGGCGTGTTATAGGTGGTGCCGCCGCAGATGCGGTTGAACGTCCAGAAGCCCCGAGAGAAATTGTCCGCCAGATCGTCCAGCGAGACGCGTCGGATGTCCGTGCCGGCCTTCAGGGTGTGCTGGCGGCCGATCATCCACGACAGGTTGTAGACGAACTGGTGGTCGATCTGATTGCGGTGGATCGGGTACGCGCCGCTGTTGCCCAGGATCGTTCCCGACACGGGGGACGCCGTGAAGCGCACGATGGGGGTCTCGTTGCCGGCCGCGAGGTCGACGCGCGTCTGGCGCCAGCCGAGGCCGTAACGGAACTCGCCGACGATGTTGTTGCGGAGGATCTTCGTCCAGGTGACGCCCAGGTTCTGCTGGGCGTTGTCCTGCTTGGCCTGCTCGCCCAGGATGATGTCGTCGGTCTCGCGGATCTGGTGCGTGTACTGGTAGCGGGCGACGATGGAGTCCTGTCCGAGCTGCCAGTCCAGCCGCCCCGAGTAGTCCTCGTCTGGCCAGCGGAAGCCCACGACGGTGGCGTAGGTCCGGTTGCTGCGCGGGTCGTTCGGCGTGACGCCCTGGGGATACCGCGCCAGGATGTCGGCGATCCACGTGCGGTTGGCTGGGGTATCGTTGCCGCGCGTGAGCCTGGGAAGCGCAAGCTCGGAGGCCAGGAACATGTCGCGGGCGTAGTTCTGGGTGCCCTGGTAGCGCGTGCGGTCGAAGCTGACGAAGGCGAACAGCTTGTCCTGCTTGATCGGGAACCCGAGCGTGCCGCCGTACTGGTTCCTCTGGTTGTCGGGCTTCACGGTCGCGAATTTGCGGAGCGCCGTCAGGTCGTTGCTGTCCTGCAGGTACCAGAACGCGTCGCCGCTCCAGCGGTTCGTGCCCGACTTGGTCTGCACCAGGACCACCGCCCCGTACCCGCGGCCGAATTCCGCGCTGTAGGTGTTGCTGATGACCTGGAACTCCTTGATCGTCGACAGCGACGCCCCCTGGCGGTTCTGGTTCTCGGAGGAGTCGTCGTTGTTGACGCCGTTGATCTGGAACGTCGCCCCGCGCGATCCGGTGCCGTTGAAGTTGATTGACGATCCCGAGGACGCCGTCGGGTTGTTCTGGCCGGAGGTCGGGTTCTCCTGGAACCCGGCGAACACCTCCGCCAGGTTCAGGAAGCTGCCCGGATTGATGGCCGGCTTGTCCATGATCTGCTCGCCCGTCATCACGGACTTCACGTCCGAGTTGGTCGAGTTGACCGGCGCCGCCTTCCCGGTCACGGTCACGGTTTCGGCCACCGACGCCGGCTTCATCTGGAAGTCGGTGACGCGCGTGTCGTTCAGCGACACCTTCAGGCCGGGCTGCACGACGGTCTGGAACCCGTCCAGCTTCGCCGTCACCGTGTAATTGCCGATGGCCAGAAACGGCGCGTTGTAGAAGCCGATGGCGTTGGTCACCAGCTCGCGGACCGCGCCGGTCTCGTCGTTCTTGACGATGACGGCGACGCCGGGCATCACCGCGCCGGTCGCATCGGTGACGACCCCCTGAAGGGTGCCGGTCACCGTCTGGGCGGCGGCCGGTGCCGAACCGATGACCGTGAGCACCAGCACCAGAAGCACGACGCGCATGGCGAATGGCAGGCAGGCTCGCAGCATCATGTAACACCTCTTTCCAGCTTGCGCGGGACGGCGAACAGACAGTGTACCCGGCAGATTATTGAGGGTGAGCCCCCGGTGTCAATGCGCCGGACCCGTGCCGGTCCTGGCCCTTTACGTCGAGCCGCCGCCGACGTACGATCCCGCGAGAGCCCTAAGGAGCTCGCCATCATGATCGTGCTGGACGGATCTGGTCTGTCGGTTGAGAAACTGGTCCGCATCGCCCGCGTCGGGGAGCCCGTGTCGCTGGACCCTGCGGCGCTCGAGCGCATCAGGGTCTGCCGGGCGATGCTCGAGGAGAAGCTGGCGGCGAGAGAGATCATGTACGGGACCAACACCGGGATCGGCGAGTTCTCGGAGATGATCCTGAGCGACGATCAGGTGAAGGAGTTCCAGCGCTACCTCGTCTACAACCATGCCGCCGGCATCGGCGATCCTGCGCCAATCGAGCACGTCCGCGGCGCGCTGGCCGGCCGCGTCAACGTCCACGCGCACGGCAACTCCGGCTGCCGCCCGGAGATCACGCTCACCCTGGTCGAGATGCTCAACAGGGGCGTGACGCCGGTGGTGTGCCAGAAGGGATCGGTGGGCGCGTGCGGCGACCTGGCGCCGATGGCGCAGGCGGCGCTGCTGTTGCTGGGCGAGGGCGAGGCGTTCTACCAGGGCGAGCGGCTGAAGGGCGCCGAGGCGATGGCGCGCGCAGGGATTCCCGTGCCGGGCCTGCAGGCGCGCGACGGGCTGGCGACCATCAACGGCTCCAACCTGCTCACCGCGATGTCCGCGCTCCATATCTACGACATGCAGCGATGGCTGAAGCAGGCGGAGATCGCCGCCGCGATGTCGATCGAGGCGCTGCTCGGCAACCTGAAGCCCTACAACACGAAGCTCCACGAACTACGGGGATTCCACGGCGCCATCGTGTCGGCGAGGAACATCCTGCAGGTGCTCGAGGGATCGGATCTCGCCACCGGCAAGATGAAGACGAAGGTGCAGGACGCCTACTCGATGCGGTCGACGCCGCAGGTCATCGGCGCGGCGCGCGACGCCGTCGCCTTCGCGCGGGCGCAGGTCGAGATCGAGTTGAACGGCGTCGGCGACAACCCGATCTTCGTGCCCGAGTTGAAGCTGACGCTCACCGGCGCCAACTTCCAGGGATCGCCCGTATCGCTGCCGATGGACATGGCCGGCATCGCGATCACGATGGTGAGCGTCATGTCCGAGCGCCGGTTGAACCGGCTCACCAACCCGGCGCTGTCGGCGGGCCTGCCCGACTTCCTCGCCCACGAGCCCGGCTTCTACTCGGGCCTCATGCTCAGCCAGTACACCGCCGACCATCTCATCGTCGAACAGCGCATGCTGTCGGCGCCGGCGTCGATCCAGTCCATCCCGGCGGCCGCCGACCAGGAGGACTTCGTGTCGATGGGGATGAACACCGCGCTCAAGAACGGGCAGATCCTCGACAACGCGTACGGCGTGCTCGGGATCGAGTGCATGGCCGCGGCGCAGGCGCTGGACTTCCGTACGTTCACGATCGGCAAGGGGTCGTCGGCCGCGCGCGAGGAAATCCGGAAGCACGTGGCGCACCTGCACGTGGACCGGCCGCTCTTCGACGATCACAACGCCATGAAAGTGCTCGTGAAGTCCGGAGAGATCCTCGAGGCGGTGGAGCAGGCCGTCGGGCCGCTCGGCTAGCCCGCCGGGCCCAGAGCCAGGCAGCCCTCTCGCGGGAGTGGCGGGGCTGGTATTATGAAGACTCCGTCTGACGACCACTGAACGAGCCGGAGGCCGCGTCATGCCGCACCGCTTCACCATCGGCGTCGAAGAAGAGTTCCAGATCGTCGACCCGCAGACGTGGGAGCTGCGCTCGCACGTCAGTGAACTGGTCGGGCCCGGCGCGACGGTGCTTGGCGACCAGGTCAAGCGCGAGATGCACCAGTCGATCGTCGAGGTGGGGACGACGATCTGCCGGAACGTCGACGAGCTCGAAGCGCAGGTCCTCCATATTCGCCGCGAGCTGACGGCGGCGGCGGACTCGAAAGGCCTCGCCATTGCCGCCGCCGGCACTCATCCGTTCTCGCACTGGATCGACCAGGTGATCTCGCCCGGCGAGCGCTACGAGACGATGGTCGAAGAACTCCAGATGCTCGCGCGCTCGCTCCTCATCTTCGGCCTGCACGTGCATGTGGGCATGCCCGACCGGCAGTCGACGATCGAGATCATGAACATGGCGCGGTACTTCCTGCCGCACCTGCTCGCGCTCTCGACCAGCTCGCCGTTCTGGATGGGCCGCGAGACCGGCCTGAAGTCGTACCGTACGACCGTGTTCCGCCGCTTTCCCCGCACGGGCCTCCCGGAGCACTTCGACTCGTGGGGCGAGTTCGAGGAATACGTCCAGGCCCTCGTCGACACGCGCTGCATCGACGACGGCAAGAAGATCTGGTGGGACGTGCGGCCGCACCCGTACTTCGGGACCCTCGAGTTCCGGGTGTGCGACGTGCCGACGCGCCCCGCGGACACCATCGCCATCGCGGCGCTCATCCAGGCCATCGTCTACAAGCTGTATCGCCTGCGGTCGAAGAACCTGGGCTTCCGCGAATACCGCCACATGCTGATCCAGGAGAACAAGTGGCGGGCCGCGCGCTACGGCATCGACGGCAACCTGATCGACTGGGGCAAGCGCACCGAGGTGCCGATGCGCGAACTCACGCTAGAGCTCCTGGGCTTCGTGGACGACGTGGTGGACGAGTTGGGGAGCCGGCGGCAGGTGTCAGGTATCCTGAACATCCTGCGCGACGGCACCAGCGCGGATCGCCAGCTCGCGGTCTACCGCGAGACGAAGGACCTGAAGGCCGTCGTCGCGCACCTGGTGCGGGAAACACGGGGAGCGTAGTCAACGGGGTCAGACCCCAATGACAGGGGAGCGAGCTCATTGGGCTCTGACCCCGTTGACCATCGAGGAGAACGATCATGATGCGAATCGGATTACTGTGCGGCCGTGAGTACGCGTTCCCGCCGGCGTTCATCGAGAAGGTCACCGAGCTGGGCGCGCCCCACGGTATCGTTGGCGAGCTGGTCAAGGTGGGCGGCACCTACATGGGCGAGGCCTCGCGCTACACGGTGATCGTCGACCGGATCTCGCACGAGGTCGAGTACTACCGCGGCTTCCTCAAGCACGCGATGCTGAACGGGACCTACGTCATCAACAACCCGTTCTGGTGGACCGCCGACGACAAGTTCTTCAACTACTCGGTGGTGCAGAAGCTCGGCGTCACCGTGCCGAAGACCGTGCTGCTGCCGCAGAAGGGCTATCCCTGGGGCGTCGACATCCAGACCGAGTCGCTGCGCAACATGGACTACCCGCTCGACTGGGACGCGATGCTGGACGTCATCGGCCTGCCGGCAATCCTCAAGCCGTTCTCCGGCGGCGGCTGGAAGCACGTCTACAAGGTCAACAGCAAGGAAGAGCTCTGGGCGGCCTACGACGGCACGTCGCCGTACTGCATGACGCTGCAGGAGTTCATCGACTTCGATCGCTACGTGCGCTGCTTCACCTTCGGCAAGGACGACATCATGCCGGTCGCCTACGACCCGAAGGAGCGCAAGTACCTCGTCATCCACGACTACCTCGACGCGGAGCTCGGCGCCCGCGTCGTCAAGGACGCGCGGACCATCAACCAGGCGCTCGGCTACGAGATGAACACCATCGAGTTCGCCATCAAGGACGGCGTGCCGTACGCGATCGACTTCCTCAACCCCGCGCCCGACTTCGAGTGCGATCGCATCACCCAGTTCTACTTCGACATCGTCGTCGAGAAGATGGCGAAGCTGGTGATCGACCGCGCGCTGAACTACGCGCCGTCGCACTCGTGGCCGCAGTGGCCGAACATGGTCGGCATGGGCGGGACGAAGGCGTGACGGGCGAGACGATGCCGGACCCGATCGACACCTGGCATGCCCTGCTGACGCCGGAGGACCTGGCGGCGAGCACCTTCGAGGCGCTGTCGGCCGAGATGCGCGCCGAGCGCCTCACCTTCGGCGATCGCGTCCACTGCCCGTTCCTCAGGCCGCTCTTCATCACCGGGCAGGACGAGACGCGCATCCGAACGTTCGCGGAAACGCTGGCCGTGCTCGGCGATCGCGTCGTCGAGGCCGCGATGGCGCAACCCGCGCTGCTCGACCAGCTCGGGCTGCGGCCCGAGGAGCGCCGCCTCGTGGCGATCGAGCCGGGCTACCGACGGGCGAGCACGTCCTCCCGCGTCGACGCGTTCCTGCTGCCCGACGCGCTGGAGGCGGCGGAGTACAACGCCGAGTCGCCGGCCGGCTTCGGCTACACCGAGCGGCTGGCGGGCGTGTTCCAGCGGCTGCCCGTGATGGCGCGCTTCCGCGAGCGGTTCGACGTCGAGGCGTACGCGCTCACGCAGACGATGCTGGAGGCGCTGCTGGCGAGCTATCGGGAGTGGGGCGGCACCGCGTCGCCGCCAGTGATCGGGATCGTGGACTTCCGCGGCGTGCCGACGTGGAGCGAGTTCGAGATCCTGCAGGAGCGGTTCATCGAGCTCGGCGTGCCGACCATCGTGTGCGATCCGCGCGACCTCGAGTTCGACGGCGCCGCGCTCCGGTTCGAGGGACGGAAGATCGACCTGCTGTACCGCCGTGTGCTCATCAACGACATCACGGCGCACCCGGCTGAGTGCGAAGCGCTGGTGCGCGCGTGCGAGGCGCGCGCCGTCTGCATGGCGAATTCGTTCCGCTGCAAGATCCCCCACAAGAAGGCGTTCTTCGCGATCCTCACTGACGAACGGTTCGCGGGGCTGTTCTCGGACGAGGAGCGCGCGATGGTGGCCGCCCACGTGCCGTGGACGCGCGTCGTCGGCGAGACGAAGACCGCGCACGGCGGCCGTACGATCGACCTGGTGCCGTTCATCCGCGAGCGCCGCGCAGAGTTGGTGCTCAAGCCGAACGACGAGTACGGTGGCGCGGGCGTGACGCTTGGCTGGGAGTCGTCCGAGGCGGCCTGGGACGGCGTCCTGCAGGAGGCGCTCGGCGCGGCGCCGGGCACCTGGATCGTGCAGGACAAGATCCGCGTGCGCCGCGAAGTCTTCCCGTGGTTCCAGGGCGGCCGCGACGCCGTGATGACGGACATGCTCGTCGACATGGCGCCCTACCTCTTCCGCGGCAAGGTCGCGGGCTTTCTCACCCGGCTGAGCGCCACCGGCCTCGCCAACGTCACGTCGGGCGGCGGCCAGGTGCCGTCGTTCAGAGTTCGTCCGAGACCATAGGGCCGGGGGTGGGTCCCTCGTTTCAGGGCCCATTCTTGCGGTGATGGCGGCACGCTCTGCAGCAGGCCTCGGGTGCGGGAGGGACACCCCGTTTCAGGGCCCGTTCTCGCGGTAGGGTGCCAACGCCTCGCGCAGGCACTGAAACGGTCACCACTTATGCCCTTTGATTGCCGCCATCGTCAGCGTCACGGCAGTGATGCGTGCCTGACCGGGTGCCCCGCGGCCCCGCCCGTCTTCGATGTCGTGCGCGTGGCCGGTCCCGGCGATGTGCCGCCGCCGCAGCCGGATCGAATCGACGTCGCCGTGCTCGACATGCACCACGGCTGGCCCAACCTCGGCCACGGCGCCATCCTGCAGGCGATGCAGAACGCGGTGTGCGACATCAGCGCGCAACTGAAGGGCGCCGGCGTCGGGTTCCGCGTGCTGTCGTACGACATCCGGCGCGGGCGCGTCACGCCGGAGGCGCCTGGCGGGCGGCACCAGCTCTACGTCGGGACCGGCGGCCCCGGGCACCTCGACCCGCGTCTGAACGACGGGGTGTCGTCGGGGTCGCAGGGCATCGCCGAGGACCCGTCCTGGGAGGCGCCGCTCTTCGAGCTGTTCGATCGCATCCGCGCCGATGAGGAGGCCGCCCTGTTGTCGGTGTGCCACACCTTCGGCGTGATGTGCCGCTGGCTGGGCATCGCCGACGCCGTGCTGCGCGGTCCGGAGAAAGGGGGGAAGAGCACCGGCGTGGTGGAAAGCCTGCTGACCGACGCCGCGCTGGCGCACCCCTGGTTCTCGCGCTTCTCCGAGTCGTTGCCGGACGGCCGCCGGCTGCACGTCCTCGACAATCGCCTCTATGACCTGATTCCCCGCGGGCCGCTGCCCGGCGGGGTGACGGCCATCGGGTACGAGACCATCGGCGTCGGCGGTCCGGCGGGCGACGCGATCACGATGATCGAGGTCGCGCGCGATCGCGGCGGGGTCATGCCTCGCGTGTTCGGCGTCAACCATCACCCGGAGATCGTGAACCGGCCGCGCCTGCTCGTCGTGCTCGAGAAGATGTTCGCCCAGGGCGAACTGACGAAGGCGTGGTACGAGGAGCGGCGGCAGACGCTGACCGACCCGGTGGCCGACCAGTGGGGCGATCGCCTGATCGACGTGACGTCGAGCTACACCTTCATGGGCCCGCTGCGGTTCCAGCTCTACAAGCTGGCGCGCCTGCGCGGCGAGGCGCTCGGCAAGGCCCTCGGCGTGGATGAGGCCGTCCTCCCCCTGACGCACCAGTTCCTCGGCCCACCCGCCCGCACGCGGTGATCGGGGTCGGGACGCAACCCCTCGGGGTCGGGTCGGTTTACCTCACAGCGCCTCAACTGATTACGGTTTTGTCGTCGCTCGAGGCATACAAGGACTCCCGCGACAATTTTGTAAGCGCTGCGAGTGTCTGCGGATAAACCGTCCCGACCCCTACCCGGTTCGTCCCGACCCCGATGGGATTACCAGCGGGAGGTTGCGACGGCGACGACGAGGCGCATCACCGCGTCGAAGTCGCGCTGGTCGATCACCTCGACCGGCGAGTGCGAATAGCGGCCGGGCCATGACAATCCCACATCCATCGCGCCGTAGCGGCTGAACGGCGACGCATCGGTGCCGCCGGCCGTGATGCCGATGTGCATGGGAATCGCCAGCCGCTGCGCGAGATCGACGAGCCGATCGACCAGCGCGGGCGGCGTGTTCGTGCTGCTGTCCATGCCCCGCAGCACGGCCCCCTGGCCCAGCGGCGCGTACGCGAGCCGGCGCGTGTCGAACGGGCCGTCGGTCGAGACGAACGTATCCACCGCGAACGCGGCGACCGGCGTGGTCTTCGTGGCGACGAAGGTCGCGCCGGCCAGGCCCGTCTCCTCGCCGACCGACCACACGAACGTCGTCTTGCCGGTGGCGAGCGCGGGATTGATCCTCGCCAGCGCGGAGAGGAGGATTGCGACGCCCGACCTGTCGTCCATCGACCGGCCCGTCGCGCGCGTGCCGGCCAGCGGCGCGAATCGCTTGCGCACGGTGAGCGTGTCGCCGACGGCGACGCCGAGCGCCTTCGCCTCGTCGGCGGATGTTGCGCCGAAGTACGCCGTCATGTCTTCGGGCCGCGGGTTGGCCGTCTCCGCGCCCGCGTAGCCGGGCCGGGGCGCGAGTACGGCCGGCACGCGGCCGGCGGCCGCATGCACGAGCACCGGGTGCGCCTCGTAGAGCGAGTCGTACATCCCGCCCCGCGCGCGCAGCGTGGCGGACCCGTCCGGGCGGATCGCGACAATCTCGTACCCGATCTCGTCCATGTGCGCGAGGAACACCTGCCCGGCCCCGCCCGTGCCGCCTGTGCCGCCTGTGCCGCCCGTGCCGAACGAAACAAGCACGTTGCCGCGCTCGTCGGTCGTGGGCTTCGCCCAGGGCACGGTCTCGCGGATGACTTTCAACACGACCTCACGCACGGCCTCTTCGTGGCCGCTGACGCCGTAGGTCTCGATGAGCGTGCTGAGCGCGCCGAAGCCGGTTGGTTTCGCCGTCCCGGGCGACAGGGGCGTGACGGCCACCGGCAGCGGCGCGGCCGCGTCGGCGGTCGCGAGCGCGGCTGGTGCGGGGAGCCCGGCCACTGCGGAGACAAGCCGGGCGAGCGCGACGACATCCGCCGCATCGACGGTCTCGACAGGAGACTGCGCGTAGATCACCGGCACGCCCAGCACCTGCCAGGGACCGGTCCAGCCGGTCGGTGGGCGCTGCGTCCACCGGTCTGCGGCGACATCCTGCACCGTGACCCCGCGGGCCGCTGCGGCCTCGTGCGCGGCCGCGTCGCCAGTCGCGACAATGGGCCCCGCGCCGATGCCGCCCGCGCCGCCGCGCGGGTCCGCGTCCTTCGCGCGGGATGGCGTGACCGGTCCGCACGCGATGATGCGCTGCGGGCGCACCGATTCGATCAGGCGGGCCAGGCCGCGCCCGCCGAAGACCGACTGCGCCATCCACGCAATCGTCACCGAGTTCGCGGGCGCTGGTGCGGCGGCCCATCCGCGGACCAGTTCCGCCAGCGCAAGCGCTGTTGCGCGGCTCTGTGCGGCCGGCCCCGCCACGCGGCCGCCCGCGAGCATCTGCGCACGCTCGCGCAGCGTGACGGCGTCCAGGACGCGGATGCCCAGCCCGCCGGCCTGCGCCGCCGTCGACGCGCCCACATCCACCCACAGATCCTCGATCCCGCGAACCCGGTTGGCCTCGTCCGCCGGGAGGAAACGTCGCAAGTGTGTGGACGGCGTGGCGGTGACGCCGGACACGGCACCCCGGCGGCTCGTGTGAATCAGCACCGGCTGGCCGACATGGTACTGGTCGAACAACCGGTTGACCGGTTCGCGGCCGGGCCGATGGAGACGAAGGTACCCGTCCTGCGTGATGCCCGACACGACGTATCCGTCCTCGTCGAGCGGCGCGACGATGAGCGTGCCTGGCTGCGCGGCGTCGCCGAGCGTGAGCACGAGATTGCCGAGCTCATCCACGCGCGGCTTGGCCCACGGCGGCAGCATTGCGGCAATGGCGTCGCGCACCTGGGCCTCGCGCCCGGTGACGCCGGGCGCGTCGATCAGTCGCGCGAGGCGACTGGTTGTTCCGGAGGAGGCGGTCGCGCGGGGCACGTCGCCCGCGCCGCCGCCGGCCTGGGTCTGGGCGGCGAGCGTCGTCCATCCCGTCATCGCGATCAGCAGCACGCCCGTCGACAGCCATCGTCCGCGCATCGTTCGGATCCTCCTATGGACCGGCCGCATCATAGCCCATGCCCTGCCTAATCACTCCGGGAGTGATTACGGTTCTGTAATCACTCCCGGAGTGATTATTCGACAGCCCCGGGCATCGTCGCGCAAGATAGTCTTCCGTTGAATGCTCTCAGGGCACGTTCGCATGGGAGGTTATCGTGTCGAACCAGCTTTTCGGTCGTGGGAAGGGTCCGTGGATTGCGCTCATCATCCTGGCGTGCGGCGTCGTGGCCGCGGCACAGTCGGTGGCGCCGGGCCGGGGAGCGGCCGGAAACGACGGCGTGCGGAAGGCCCCGTCGGACGCGGAGGACTGGATTCCGCTCTTCAACGGGCGCAACCTGGACGGCTGGACCCCCAAGTTCACGAAGCACCCGCTTGGCGAGAACCTGAACGATACCGTGCGCGTCGAGGACGGGCTGCTGAAGATCCGCTATGACAAGTGGACGTCCTTCAACGGCGAATTCGGCCACCTCTTCTACAGGACGCCGTTCTCGTACTACCGCCTCGTGGCCGAGTATCGTTTCGTCGGAGAGCAGTTGAAAGGCGGGGCCGGCTGGGCAATGCGCAACAACGGCCTGATGCTGCACGCTCCGGATCCGCGCACGATGCTGGTGGATCAGGATTTCCCGATCTCGCTCGAGGCGCAGTTACTCGGCGGCCTGAGCGATGGCAAGCCGCGGCCCACGGCCAACCTCTGCACCCCCGGCACCCACGTCGTCATGAACGGGCAGCTTCACACCGCCCACTGCGTGAACTCGACAGCGAAGACCTACGATGGCGATCAGTGGGTGCGCGTCGAGGTCGAGGTGCTTGGCGGCGAGCGCATCCGCCACATCGTCGAGGGGCAGACGGTGCTCGAGTACTCGAAGCCGCAGATCGGCGGCGGGAACGTGAATCCCGTCGACCCCGCGGTGAAGGTGGACGGCACGCCGCTGACCGGCGGCTACATCGCTCTGCAGGCGGAGACGGCGCCGATCGACTTCCGGACGATCGAGTTGCTGAACCTCGAAGGCTGCATGGACTCGAAGGCCTCGAACTACAAGTCGTACTTCGTGAAGTCGAATCCTGCGACGTGCAAGAGATAATGGCGTCGCGAAATGACCGGGGTCGGGACTATTTGCGTGTCGCCCTCGACGCACGAAAATAGTCCCGACCCCGATGGTGGAGCATGCGAGATGTCCCGATTCCCGATCGTGTCCGGCGCTCTCGCGCTTCCCGCGCTGGCGGCTGTCTTCTGCATGACCGCTGACGTGCCCGTGCGCGGCCAGATTCCGCAGGGCCGGCCCGGCAACGTCGAGCTGACGACGTTCCCGGCCGAGTGGACGTATCGTCCTGGCGTGCCGGCGCCGCGTGCCGGGCACGGCATGGTGGCGTCCAACTGCGCGCTGGCCACCGAGGCCGGGGTCGAGGTTCTGAAGGCGGGCGGCAACGCCGTGGACGCGGCGGTGGCCGTCGGGTTCGCGCTGGCCGTCGCGTACCCGGAAGCCGGCAACATCGGCGGGGGCGGGTACGCCGTGCTGCGCATGGCCGATGGCCGGACCGCCGCACTCGACTATCGCGAGACCGCGCCGGCGGCGGCGTCGCGCGACATGTTCATCGGCGCGGACGGGAGGCCGACAGACGCGTCACTGGTCGGCCATCGCGCCTCGGGCGTGCCGGGCAGCGTCGCGGGGTTGCTCGCGCTGCTCGAGAAACACGGCACGCTGCCGCGCGCCCGCGTCATGGCGCCGGCCATCCGCCTCGCGCGGGACGGCTTCCTCGTCGACGAGATCTTCCGCACGTCTATCGAGCAGAACGCGAAACTCGTCGGCCGGTTCGGCGGGGCGGGGCTCTTCCTGCCCGGCGGCCAGCCGCCCGCGGTCGAGTCGCGCTTCGTGCAGGCGGACCTGGCGCAGACGCTCGAGCGGATCGCGCGCGACGGCAGGGACGGGTTCTACACAGGCGCGGTGGCCGCGGCCGTCGTCGGCGAAATGGGACGAGGCGGCGGCATCATCACGGCCGCGGACCTTTCCGGCTACCAGCCCGTGTGGCGGACGCCCATCACCTCGTCGTACCGCGGGCATGGACTCATCGCCATGCCGCCGTCTTCGTCAGGCGGTATCACGCTGGTAGAGACCCTCAACATTCTCGAGACGTGGCCGGACGTGGCGCCGTGGGGGAGTGCGGCGTCGCTGCACCGGCTCACGAGCGCGTTCCAGCGCGCGTTCGTCGATCGCAACGAGACGCTGGGCGATCCCGCCTTTGTGAAGATGCCGCTGGATCGGCTCGCGAGCAAGGCGTACGCGAAGGAACTGCGGGCCGGGATCCGCGAGGATCGTGCGGTGCCGACGTCCGCGCTGAAACCGGCCGTGCGCGAGAGCCGCGAGACCACCAACTACGCGGTCGTCGATCGAGGGGGCAACGCCGTCGCGATCACCACGACGATCAACAGCCTGTTCGGGTCGGGGGTGTGGGTGCCAGGAGCCGGGTTCTTCCTCAACAACGAGATGGACGACTTCGCGGCGCAGCCCGGCACGCCGAACCAGTTCGGCCTCGTGCAGGGCGAGTCGAACGCCGTCGCGCCGGGCAGGCGCATGCTCTCGGCGATGGCCCCGACGATCGTCCTGGATCCGAAGGGATCAGTGGAGATGCTGATCGGCGGGCGCGGCGGCCCGCGCATCATCACGGCAGTGGTGCAGGCCATCGTCAACGTGATCGACCACCGCATGACGCTGGCCGACGCCGTGGGGGCGCCGCGCATCCATCACCAGGCGCTGCCCGACGTGCTCGAATACGAGAAGGGCGGCGTTCCAGCCGATGTCGTGGCGGCGCTCGGCGCGATGGGGTACTCGACCAAGCCGGGCGGCACGGGCTCGCTCACGGCGATCCGGCGCACGGCGACCGGCTGGGAAGGACTGTTCGATCCCCGCAAGCACGGCCTGGCCGCGGGGTACTGACAGTCGCAGTCGTGGGAGCCGGCTTCCGCCTTCGGAAGACCTACGGCGGACCGCCGTAGCCTTGGCGAAGGCTGGTCAGCCGGCTCCTGAGGTGCTGGCTGAAGCCAGCACCCACGTCTGTCACGTCGCATCCCGAGTCCCGACCCCCGAGTCCCGCATCCCGAATCCCGATCAGAACTACCAGCGGTCGTGGGAGCCGGCTTCCGCCTTCGGAAGACCTACGGCGGACCGCCGTAGCCTTGGCGAAGGCTGGTCAGCCGGCTCCTGACTACCAGCGGCTCAGGTACTCCCGCATCTGGTGCTTCCAGTACGGCCAGTCGTGGCCGCCGAACGCGCCCCAGTCGTCGAGCGAGTGGTCGATGCCCTTCACCCGCAGCACCTCGGACAGCCGGTAGGTCGGCCCTTTGTCTTCATAGGGCCCGTGGCCCGTGGCGAGGTGGATCTCGCAGCCGGCCAGCATGCCGCGCATGTGCGGATCGTCCATGCCGGCCATGTAGTCGACGGGGTTGTTGAAGTAGAAGTTGTCGTCGTACAACCCGTCCATGAAGCGCTTCATGTCGTAGACGCCCGAGAGGGCGTAGCAGCGGCGAAACACGTCCGGGTGTTTGAAGAGCGCGTTGGCCGCGTGGTACGCGCCGAGCGACGCGCCCATCGTGGCGATCGGGACGTCCTGCGACTGGCAGTGGCTGAAGATGAACGGCACCACCTCGTCGCGGATGTAGGCGTCGTACTGCGCCTGCATGTAGCTGCGGTGGAAGGGATGCGCGCCCTTGTTGTAGAAGGCGTCGCTGCTGTTCGCGTTCACCGCGAAGACCTTGACCCGGCCGCCGTCGATGACGTCGGCCAGCGCGGCGATCATGCCCTGGCGGTCCATCTCCCACTCGTCGCCGCCGCTGGTCGGAAACATCAGCAGCGGCGGGCCCCAGTGGCCGTAGACGACGACCCCGAACTCGCGGCCGATCCGGCCCGAGTACCAGTGGTGGTGTTCGGTGCGCATGGGCAATACGTTATCATGGCCTGATGCGCCGGACGTCGCAACGGGATCGCGGCGCCGGGCGGACCTTCCCCGGAGGCTCTGGTGATGAAGACACGGACAATCCTGCTCGCTGCGTTCGTCATGGCGGCGCTGTCGGCTGCGGCGACGGTTGCCGGCCAGCAGGTCCCCGACCAGTCGTCGGCGCCCCGCGTCTCGCTCGCCGATTTCAAGAAGGCCTTCGACGCCGGGTCCCTCGTCATCCTCGACGTGCGCGACGCTTCCTCCTACGCCGCGGGCCACATCCCCGGGGCGATCCTCGTTCCGCTCGACACGCTGGCGAAGAAGGCGCCCGAGCTCAAGACGTCGAAGAAGCCGATCGTCGCCTACTGTGCTTGACCGGACGAACATACAAGCGCCCGTGCGGCGCTCGACCTCACGAGTCTCGGCGTGAAGAACGTCAAAGCCCTGATCGGCGGCATCCAGGGCTGGCAGGCGGCGGACTACCCCGTCGCGAAAGGACCGACCCCGGGGCGCTAGCTACTCGGCCCCGTGGCGGGCCCGCAGCACCGCCTTCGTGATTTCCAGCACCGGCACCACGGAGAACGCGACGCCCGCGACGATGGCCCAGTCGGCGAGGGTCAGGTTGTAAGTGGCGAACGGGGCCTGCAGCACGGGCACGTGCACCACCGCGGCCAGCATAGCGAACCCGCTGAGGACCGCGAGGTTCAGCCACATGTTGGCGAATGGACGCCGCAGCACCGACTGGCGATCCGACCTGAAGTTGTAGGCCTTGAAGAACTGGATGACCACCAGCGAGACGAAGGTCATCGTCATCGCTTCGTCCACGCTCCGGCCCGAGCGCAGGGCCCAGGCGAACAGGCCGAGATTGGCCACGGCCGACCAGATGCCGCCGGCCGCCATCAACGCCACCACCGGGCGCGTGAAGATCCCGGTCCGCGGATTGCGCGGTTTCCCCCGCATGATGTCGGGGTCGGGCGGATCGACGGCCAGCGCGAGCGCCGGCAGTCCGTCGGTTGCCAGGTTGACGTAGAGAATCTGTACAGCCGTCAGCGGCAGCGGCAGGCCCACCAGCGCCGTTCCCGCCATCAACCCGATTTCGCCCACGTTCGACGACAGCAGGTACATCAGGTATTTCTTGATGTTCCCGAAGATGCCACGGCCCTCTTCCACGGCGGCGACAATCGACGCGAAGTTGTCGTCGGTGAGGGTCATCGCGGCGGCTTCCCGGGTGACGTCGGTGCCCGCGATGCCCATCGCGATGCCGATGTCGGCCTTCTTGAGCGCCGGCGCATCGTTGACGCCGTCTCCCGTCATGGCCACGACGTCGCCGCGCGCCTGCCAAGCCGTGACCACGCGCAGCTTGTGGGCCGGCGAGACGCGGGCGTACACCTGGACGGCGTCGACGGCCAGTTCGAACTGCGCCTCGCTCATTGCCTCGAGCTGGCTGCCCGTCACCACCCGCCCGTCGGTCAGGATGCCCAGTTCGCGGGCGACAGCTTCGGCGGTCAGGGGATGGTCCCCGGTAATCATGACGACCCGGATGCCGGCCTGGTCGCAGGTCTTGATGGCGGCGGCCGCCTCCGGGCGAGGCGGATCGCTCATGCCGACCAGCCCGAGCCACGTCATGCCGTGCTCGGCCTCCTCCAGGCGGTCCGTGGGTTTCCACGCCACGGCCAGCACGCGGATCGCGCGGCTGGCGAGATTCCTGGCCACTGCCACGATCTCGTGCCGGCTCCTCTCGTCGAGCGGGGCGTTGCCCGACGAGGTCCACTGATGCGTGCATGCCTCGAGGATCACTTCGGGCGCACCCTTGCCGCAGGCGATGGTCCCCTCGGGACCCGCGTGCAGCGTCGTCATTCGCTTGGACTCCGACGTGAAGGGAATTTCTCCGACGCGCGGCCAGCGGGAGTCGAGGTCGTTCTTGTGGAGCCCGGCCTTTGCCGCGGCCACGACGAGCGCGCCCTCGGTGGGATCGCCCTTCACGTGCCAGCGCCCGTCGGCGGCGTCGTGGACGATGCGGGCGTCTGACGCCAGCGCGGCGGCTGTCAGCAGCCGCTTCAGGGACTCTGATGGCTCGACGGGTTTCCCCGCCTTCGTGTACGTGCCGTGCGGCTCGTAGCCGGCTCCGGAGATGTCGAGTAACTCACCGGCGACGAACACCGCGCGGGCCGTCATCTCATCCTTGGTGAGCGTGCCGGTCTTGTCGGAGCAGATCACCGACGTGCACCCGAGCGTCTCGACCGCGGGCAGACGACGCATCAGCGCGTGGCGCTTGACCATCCGCTGGACGCCGATGGCGAGCGAGATGGTGACGACGGCCGGCAGCGCTTCCGGGACGGCGGCCACCGCGAGGGCGATGCCGAAGATCAGCATCTCGATGAACGGCTGGCCGCGCAACAAACCGAGGCCCACGATCAGGGCCACGATGACGAACGTGGCTTTCGCCAGCTGGTGGCCGACTTTGTCCAGGTTCTCCTGGAGCGGCGTCCGTCCGGTTTCGATCGTCTGCAGCATGCGGGCGATGCGACCGAACTCGGTGCGCATGCCCGTGGCGGTGACCACCGCGCGGCCCCGACCGTAGGTGGCCGCCGTCCCGGCAAAGGCCATGTTCCGTCGATCGCCGACGCCGAGCTCCATGCCGTCGAGCGCCGCTGTCTGCTTTTCGACGGCGACGGATTCCCCGGTCAGCGCGGCCTCTTCGATCTGCAGATTCACCGATTCGATGATGCGAGCGTCGGCGGGAATCCGGTCTCCCGCCCGCAGCATCACGACGTCGCCTGGCACGACCTGCCGCGCAGGCACGTCGCACTCCTCTCCGTCGCGCAGGACCGTCGCCGATGGGGCGGCCATCTGCCGCAGAGCGTCGGTGGCCCGCTCGGCGCGGTACTCCTGCACGAACCCGAGCAGGACCGCGAGCAGCACGATGGCCGCGATGGCGATGGCCTCAGTGCCGTGGCCCATGACCGCCGACAGCACCGTGGCGATCAGGAGAATGACGATGAGGACGTTCTGGACCTGCGCGGCCAGGATGGACCACGGCGACGCGCCGGAACTCGCCTGGAGCTCGTTGGCGCCGAACTGCGCCAGGCGGGCCTCCGCCTCGGCCGTCGTCAACCCGCCAGCGCGGGTGCCGAGTGTCGCGAGGACCGCGTCGATCTCGAGCGTGTGCCACGACGGGGCAGCATCGTCGACGGTGGACGGCGGTGAAGGCGCATGGATGGTCGTCATGATCCAGACAGTATTGTCCTTCCCCGTGGGCGCCTCGGCAAGCACGGGCAAGCGATCGCGCCAGTCCGGACGCGGCTTAGACGGAGTTCGCGCGCGGGAGTTCCGGCGTTCGCCATCATGTTCCCCAGCAAACCAACGCGTGGTCCATCCCGTCTACTACTACACCTGGGAGGGACGCCGCGTGTTTCAGCGAACCGGTGCGAGCATCATCGTGTGCAGTCTGCTCGTGAGTGCTGCACCGGCCGTCGCCGACGGCCCCGCCAAACCCGTACCCCCGGCCAGCGGCCGCGCCGCGGCGAGCGGGACTCCGCGCGTCGAGGCCGCCAACGTGGCGGGCGCGACGGCGATCAAGCTCGACGGCGAACTCACGGAAGGCGCGTGGGAGCGCGCGACGCCGATCACGGAGTTCGTGCAGCGCGACCCGAAGGAGGGCGCGCCTCCGACGTTCCAGACCGAGGCCCGCGTGCTGTACGACGCGACCCACCTCTACATCGGCGTGCGCGCCTTCGACAAGCAACCCGGCAAGATCGTCGGCATCCGCACGCGCCGCGACTCCCCCTCGCCCTCCGACTGGATCCGCGTGGTCATCGACTCGTACCACGACAAGCGCACCGCGTACGAGTTCGCTGTGAACGCCGCCGGCGTGAAGTCGGACACGTACTGGTTTCGTGACACCAACCAGGACAGCAGCTGGGACGCCGTCTGGGACGTCGCCGTCACGAAGGACGACCAGGGCTGGAAGGCCGAGTTCCGGATTCCGTTCTCGCAACTGCGCTTCGAGCCGAAGAAGCGCGATACGTTCGGGTTCGCCGTCCTGCGCGACGTCGCGCGCCTGAACGAGACCTCGACGTGGCCGCTGCTGCCGAAGAGCGCGTCGGGATTCGTCTCGTCGTTCGGCGAACTCGCCGGCCTGCATCTGACCAGTTCGCCCAAGAAGCTCGAGATCGTCCCATACGCGGTCCAGAACGTGACGACGCAGCCGGTGCCGTCCGGCGACCCGTTCCGGAAGTCGCCGGATCCGTCGACGACGGCCGGAGCGGACCTCAAGTACGCGATGACGCCCGGGCTCACGCTCACCGGCACGGTGAACCCGGACTTCGGCCAGGTCGAGGCCGACCCGGCGGTCGTGAACCTGTCCGCGTTCGAGACGTTTTACCAGGAGCGGCGGCCGTTCTTCGTTGAGGGGTCCGGCAACGTGCGCTTCGACCTCGACTGCAACGACGGCAGCTGCACCGGCCTCTTCTACTCGCGGCGCATCGGCCGCGCGCCGCGGGGATCCGTGGACGCGCCGGGCGGCAGCTTCTACTCGTCGCCGAACCAGACGACGATTCTCAGCGCGGCAAAGGTGACGGGCCGGGTGGGCGCGTTCTCGGTCGGCGCGATCGACGCGGTGACGGCGGAAGAGAGCGCGCACCTCGCCTTCGGCAGCGCACGGACCAGCCAGGTCGTCGAACCGCTGACCAACTACGCGGTGATGCAAGCCAAACGCGAGTGGAGCAACCAGTCGTCGCTCGGCTTCATGTTCACAGGCACCACGCGCAAGCTGACCGAGGACGTGTCGTTCCTGCCGTCGAGCGCCATGACCGGCGGCGTCAACTGGGACTGGCGGCTGAAAGACCCGCGCTACAGCCTGGCCGGGTACTGGGCCGGCAGCACGGTGCACGGCAGCGCCGAGGCCATCGGCGGGCTGCAGCAGAACCCCGTGCACTACTTTCAGCGCCCCGACGCGAGCCACCTGGCGTACGACGAGCACAGCACCGCGATGAACGGGCAGGCCGGTTCGCTCCAGATGCAGAAGGTCGGCGGAGAGCGCGTGCGGTTCACGTTCAGCGGGTCGTTCAAGACGCCCGGGTTCGAGATCAACGACGTCGGCTACCAGCGGCGCGCAGACGAAATCACACAGATGGGCTGGGTCCAGATCCGCTGGGACAAACCGACCAAGGCCTACCGCCGGTTCCGCCTCAACCTCAACCAGTGGTCGGGCTGGAACTTCGGCGGCGACCACCGCTTCGCCGGCACCAACGTGAACGCCCACGTCGTGCTGAACTCCAACTGGTCGGCCGGCTCCGGCTTCAACGTGGAAGGCGCGGGCATCGACGACCGGTCGACGCGCGGCGGCCCGTCGTTCCGATCGAAGAGCGGCGGCAACATCTGGTACTACGTCCAGACCGACAGCCGGAAGGACGTCAACGGAGCCTGGCAGGGCTTCTACTTCCGCGATCAGGCGGGCTCGACGGCTCGGGGCTACGATCCCGAGATCAACTGGCGCGCGACGTCATACCTGACCCTGAGCGGCGGCGTGCACTACGAGGCGCAGAACGAGGACACCCAGTGGGTCCAGAACGTCGACGGTCCGTCGACGACCCACTACGTCTTCGGCCGCATCCGGCAGACGACGGTCGGCCTCACGGCGCGCGTCAACTACACCATCACGCCGACGCTCACCGTGCAGATCTACGCGCAGCCGTTCGTGTCGGCCGGCGAGTACAGCGACTACAAGGAGCTGACCGCGCCGCGCGCGCAGCCCTTCGCTTCACAATTCAGCCCGTACCCGTACCAGGGCAACCCGGACTTCAACTACCGCTCGTTCCGCTCCACCAACGTCCTGCGCTGGGAGTACCGGCCCGGCTCCGCCCTCTACGTCGTGTGGCAGCAGGGCCGCGAGGACGTGTCGGAGTACGGCCGGTTCCGCTTCAACCAGGATCTGCGGCACCTGTTCGGCACGCCGGCCAACAACGTGTTCCTGGTGAAGTTTTCGTACTGGCTGAATATGTAGGGATTGGGGATTCGGGGTTGGGGATTAGGGACCCCCACCCCCGAATCCCCAATCCCCAACCCCCGGGGAGCCCTATAATGGACCCCGGAGGTGCCCATGCTCTCCATCAAGTCCGTCCTGGTTCCCACCGACTTCAGCGATGCGTCCGAAACGGCCCTGACCTACGGCCGGGGCCTGGCGGAGGCGTTCGGCGCCTCGCTGCATCTGGTCCACGTGATGGAGGATCTGCTCGCCCATGCGTGGGCGGCGGAGGTGTACGTCGCTGCGGTGCCTAATCTGCGCGAGGAGATCGAGCGGGAGTCGCAGCAGCGCCTGTCGGCGATGCTGCCGGAGGCCGACCGTGACCGGTTGCGCGCCGAGATCGCGCTGCTCTCCGGCAACCCGTTCATCGAGATCATCCGCTACGCGAAAGCGCATGACATCGACCTGATCGTGATGGGCACCCACGGCCGCGGGCCGATCGCCCACATGCTGCTCGGCAGCGTGGCGGAGAAGGTCGTCCGCAAGTCGCCGTGCCCGGTGCTGACCGTGCGCGACGCGCAGCACAAGTTCGTGATGCCGTAGCGGCGTCTCCCGCACGGGGCACCTGATTCCTATGAGATTTGCGCCTGCATACGTGTCGTGCGTCCTCAACGAGAATTTCGAGGATGCCAAGGCGTTGTGGCTCGAGCCGATGATGGCGATGCACCACGCGCATCTCGTCATGCTGGCCGAGACGGGCATCGTCTCGCGAGAGGACGCCGGCGCGATCCGCCGGGCTCTGGACGCCCTGCCGGTCGACGAGATCCGGAAGACCTGCTACGACGGCACCGACGAGGACCTGTTCTACTACGTCGAGCGGATGCTGGTCGCCGCGTGCGGGGAGGCCGTCGCGGGGCGCCTGCACACGGCGCGCAGCCGCAACGACATCGACATGACCCTGTACCGGATGCGGCAGCGGCAGTACGTGCTGGCCGTGCTCTGCGCCTCGCTGCGCCTGCGCGAGGCCCTCACCGACGTGGCGGGCCGGCACACGGAGACCCTTCTCGCGCTCCACACGCACACCCAGCCCGCGCAGCCGTCGACGGTGGCCCATTACCTGCTCGCGATGATCGAGCAACTGGAGCGCGATGCCACGCGGCTGAAGGCCGCCTACGAGACGACGAACCGCAACCCGCTCGGCGCCTGCGCCATCACGGGCACCGGGTTCCCGATCGACCGAGCGCTCACCAGCCGCCTGCTCGGCTTCAGCGGCCCGACGGGCAACACGTACGGCAGCATCGCGACCGCCGACTACCTGCTCGAAAACGTGACGGCCACCGCCGTGCTGCTCACCGGCCTCGGCCGCTTCGTGCAGGACATGCTGCTCTGGAGCACCGCCGAGTTCGGCTACCTGCGGCTGGGCGACGGCTTCGTGCAGGGCAGCAGCATCATGCCGCAGAAGCGCAATCCCGTGGCCATGGAGCACGCGCGGGCCATCGGCAGCAAGGCGCTCGGCCAGGCCAGCGCCGTCATGCTCTGCGTCCACAACACGCCGTTTGGCGACATCGTGGACACCGAGGACGACCTGCAGCCGCTCGTGGATCGCATGTTCCACGACGCCTGCCGGGCGCTGACCCTGGCCGGCGCCGCGATGGCCAGCGCCGAGTTCGACACCGCGACGCTCGCGCGGCGCGCGGGCGAGGGCTGGATCACCATCACGGAACTGGCCGACACGCTGGTGCGCGAGCACGCGCTGGCGTTCAACTCCGCCCACGCGATCGCCCGGCGGATCGTGAAAACGCGCGGCGACGACCCTGCGGCACCGATCAGCGACATCATTGCGGAGGCGTCGCAGGAACTGCTCGGCCTGGCCGTCCGCTACACCGAAGAGCGCGTCATCGCCATCTTGAGCCCGCGCCACTTCGTCAACGTCCGCACCACGCTGGGCGGCCCGGCCCCGGAGATGACGAGGGCCGCCCTCGAATCGTCGCGGCGAACGCTCGCGTCCGACGATGAATGGGTCGCAGAGACGCGCGCGCGGCTGGACAAGGCGGCGTCCGAGCTCACGGCCAGGAGCGCGGCGCTATGACCCGTGACGCGATCGGATCGGACAGCGGCGACCGCCGGATGCACCGCATCTACGCGGGCGTGATCGCCGTCGAGGTCGTCGTCTTGCTTGGCATCTGGCTCTTCCAGCGCTGGTTCGGCGCGTAGCGGCGGCCTCCATGCACCTGCTCGACTGGGCCGTCGTCGTCGTCTATCTCGTGTGGATCGTCTGGGATGGCCTCAGGCGCTCGAAGGCCACCACCGAGGTGGAAGGGTATTTCCTCGCGAACCGGAGCCTTCCCTGGTGGGCCGTCGGCCTGTCGGTGATGGCCACGCAGTTGTCCGCGATCACGCTGGTCGGCACGACCGGCCGCGGCTACGCGGAAGGCCTCGGCGTCGTGCAGCTGTACCTGGGCCTGCCCATCGCGATGGTGATCCTCTCGGTCACCGTGGTGCCGTTCTTCTACCGCGCGAAGGTCTTCACCGCCTACGAGTACCTCGAGCGGCGGTTCGACTCGAAGACGCGCACCCTGGCGAGCCTCCTGTTCCTCTTGTCACGCGCGCTGTCGTGCGGCGTGATCGTCGCGGCGCCGGCGGTCATCCTGTCGATCGTCCTCGGCTGGAACCTGACGCTGACCATCCTCGGGATCGGGCTGCCGACGGTGCTCTACACGATGGTCGGCGGCGTGCAGGCCGTCACCTGGACCGACGTCAAGCAGATGGGCGTGATCATTGCCGGCGTCGGCGCCGCCGTCGTCGTGCTGGTCATGAGCCTGCCGGGCCACGTCTCGGTCGGTGAGGCGCTGCACATTGCCGGCGCGACCGGCCGCATGCAGGCGCTCGACTTCCAGTGGGACCTGTCGAAGACGTACACGTTCTGGTCGGGCCTCGTCGGCGGCCTCTTCCTGATGCTGTCGTACTTCGGCTGCGACCAGAGCCAGGTGCAGCGCTATCTGACCGCGAAGTCGGTCGACGAGGGCCGCCAGTCGCTGCTGATGAGCGCGTACTTCAAGATCCCGCTGCAGTTCCTCATTCCGATGATCGGCGTGCTGATGTTCGTGTTCTACCTGTTCCATCAGCCGCCCCTGCTCTTCAACCACCAGCACGACGCGCAGGTGCGGGCCAGCGCGCGCGGCAGCGAGTACCGCGCGATCGAGCAGGAGTTCAACTCGGCCTACGAGACCCGGAGGGACGCCGCCGAGGCGCTCGCGGCCGTGCGGCGCGCCGGCGCCGCCGGGACCCTCGGTGCCAGCGAGGACGCGTTCCGCGACAGCGAGGCGCGCGTCGCCGGCCTGCGGACGAAGGCGACGTCGCTGGTCCGGGACGTGACGGGGGACCAGGCGTTCGGCGACGTCAACTACGTCTTCCCGACGTTCGTCACCGAGCACATGCCGATCGGCCTGGTGGGCCTCATCATCGCCGCGATCTTCGCGGCGGCCATGTCGAGCATCGCCGCCGAGCTGAACGCGCTCTCCACGGCGACGGTGATCGACTTCTACCGCCGGCTGTGGCGCACGAGCGAGTCGGACGCGCACTACCTCCGGGTGTCGAAGGCCGTCACGCTCTTCTGGGGCCTCGTGGCCTGCACCGTGGCGATCTTCGCGGCGAACCTGGGGCCGCTCATCGACGTGGTCAACCGGTTCGGATCGTTCTTCTACGGATCGCTGCTTGGGGTGTTCGTGCTCGCTATCGGCGTGAAGCGTGCGACCAGCCGCGGCGCGTTCTGGGGGCTGCTCGCCGGCATGGCCGTCGTCTCGTTCTTCGCTTTCGGCATCAACTTATCTGACTTCTTGAATCACCGAGAGGAATGGCCGAAGCTGGCTTTCGCTCTTCAGGTGGTTCCCGCTGACGTTCTTGATTCAATCAGCGGGTACGCACGAGCTGCGGGGACGATCTCGTTTCTGTGGCACAACGTCGTCGGCGCCACCGTGGTCGTCGTCGTGGGCCTGCTGGTGAGCTTCACGGAGCAACCACGTCAGGATCCGGCTGAAGCCGGATCCCACGAGTGACGACATCGCCGTAGAAGCCGGCTGAAGCCGGCTTCCACGTCTGTCACGCGCGCCACAACCGACAGTCGTGGCAGTCGTGGCAGTCGTGGGTGCTGGCTTCAGCCAGCACCTGACAAGGGGTCACTGGAATGAAGAAGGAAGCTCCCGCCGCGACACCGTTCTCCGCGACCGACCTGCGCGCGCTGCTCGAGCGAGTGGCGGCCGGCGCGGTCTCCATAACCGAGGCCGCGCGTGCCCTGCAGGCGATGCCGGCGGAAGAGCTCGGCTTCGCGAGCCTCGATCACCACCGCGCGATGCGCAAGGGCTTCCCCGAGGTCGTCTTCTGCCAGGGCAAGACGCCGGCGCAGGTGGCCGAGATCATCGCGCGGATGGCGAAGACCGGGCAGCCCGTGCTGGGCACGCGCGCGAACGAGGCGCACTACCGCGCCGCGAAGAAGAAGACCCGCGCCGTCGTGTTCGATGCGCTCGCGCGCACGCTGACCGTCGAGCCGCGTCGGCGCACCCCCCGCGCGAAGGGCATCGTCCTGGTTTCCGCTGGCACCGCCGATCTGCCCGTGGCCGAAGAGGCCGCGCGCACCCTCGAGGTCCTCGGCTTCGAAGCCGCGCGCATCTACGACGTCGGCGTCGCGGGCCTGCACCGCCTCGTGAAGCACACCCGGGCGATTCAGGCGGCGAACGTGGTGATCGTCGTGGCGGGGATGGAAGGCGCGCTGGCGAGCGTCGTCGGCGGGCTCACTGCCGCGCCGGTGGTGGCCGTACCGACCAGCGTCGGGTACGGCACCAGCTTCGGCGGCCTGACGGCGCTGTTCGCGATGCTGAACTCGTGCGCGCCTGGCGTGGCCGTCGTCAACATCGACAACGGCTTCGGCGCGGCCTACCTGGCCGCGAGCATCAACCGGCGGATCCGCGCGGGCGTATCCGGCGACTGACGCCAGCGGCCGATGGGCACGCTACGTCTTCACGGCCGCCGCGGGCTTCGCCGGCGCAGGCGCTGTCGGGGCCTTCGGCAGACTGATGAGATTGGCCAGCAACTGGTACGCGCCCTCGGTCTCGGCCCGCACCTGCCGCCACAACCCGAGCCCGAGGTACAGCCAGCGTCCCTTCCCTGTCTTCGCTTCGACCAGCGAGCCGAGCTTCACGCCGGGGTTGTCCGGGAACGGGTCTTCCATCTGCACGAGATCGACGTACTTCGCGTCCTTCTCGCCAAGGAAGTACAGCCCGCGCTCCTGCACCCGGTCGTTCCACGTCGCGTCCGTGATCGTGTTGGGGAAGTTGAACACGGGGTGATCGCGCGCATTCTGCGCCATCTGCACGTGCCAACCGAAATCCCACCCCGCCTCCGCTTGTCGTCGAACCTCTCGAGCGACAAGTTCTGGCGAGGCTTCGCCACAGCGCGCCTGTCTCCTCCGCGTCCATCTCCGCCATCTAGAAGATCTGCCCGATCGAGAAGTAGACGCGGTAGGGACGATCCTCCGGCCGCCGGTTGAGCGGGTACCCCACGTCGATGCGGATCGGCGCGAACGGGGTCATGATG
>Ga0315292_10000089_pt1 | contig 33592 bp, 52 predicted proteins | sample YL17G13_0_MG_FD_204029 | JGI IMG/M metagenome (GOLD analysis project Ga0315292, IMG submission 204029) | Sediment microbial communities from Yellowstone Lake, YNP, Wyoming, USA - YL17G13_0 | ecosystem: Environmental > Aquatic > Freshwater > Lake > Sediment | place: USA: Wyoming | collected... | reverse complement strand
TTTTAAAGAATATTATTTAAATGAAATGCCTTGGGTAAAAGGTGACGATAAACATTTAGATTTTAAAATGGAATTGCCTGACTGGCCGGATCGCTTTGTTGAAATTATGACTAATAATAAAAATAAAGATAGAATTTTAAAACATTTTTATGATATTGATTTATATAGAGTATTTTTTACTAAACGTTTTGAAAAACTTAATGATCAAGAAAAGAAAAAAGTATTGTCAGTATTGCCAAATAAATTTATTAAAGATATGAGATTAGAATGAAATTTCAAGATTATTATTTAGAGGAACAATTTATATTTGAAGATATTTTTAATTATGATGTCAAGTATTTAGAAGATAAATATGACGAATTTAATAAAAAATATTTTTTTAATAAACTTCCTAAAATACCTATTAGAATAAATAAAATGAAAACCAAAGGCGGTTTTATAGTTTTTTATTTAAAAGGAGGAGAACTAGATCATTTTAAAGAAATAGTAATTTCAAATTTTTTTAATAAAACTGAAAAACATACTCAAGCAATATTAATTCACGAAATGATTCATGCATATTTAAAAGTTGTAGGAATGGTAAAGGATATTGGAGGAATGCATGGCAGTCATTTTAAAACAATAATAGATAAATTAAAAAAAGAATATGATTTAGACATTCCTTTAGAAGATGATGTTAAAGATTTAGAAATTTCTGATACCATTAAAAGAAAAGAATTTTTCGTTATTATATTACAATCAAAAGATAAATATTCTTTATCAGTATTTAAAAATTTAACAGATGATGAATTATTAAGATTAAATTTTTTAGAGACATATGCTAAAGATAAAAATCTTAAATTTATTATTTTAAGGTCTAATAATTCTGTGCTATTAAAATATTCTCATAAAAAAGGATTACCAAAAAGAGGATCACCTTTTACATATTATAGTATAGATTCTAAATCGGCACAAGAAATAATAGATACAGCAGAAAAAGAAAATAAAATTATTAAAATTTATGGGTAAGGAAAAATAATGTTTAAAGATTTTTATTTTACAGAAGATCAGAATTTTAAAATATTTTGTGATATGGATGGAGTTTTAACAAATTGGAAAAAAGAATGGCATAAACTTTCTGATCTTGATTTTGATGAATATGGAAATAAGTATGGAACAAAAGCTAAATGGAAATTAATTGAAGATCAAGGAATAGAATTCTGGTCCATGATGGAATGGATGCCAGATGGACATAAGCTTTGGGATTATTTAAAACCATTTAATCCAACTGTTCTATCTAGTCCTTCCAGATCACAACTTAGTAGAGATGGAAAAATTATATGGACTAGTAGAGAACTAGGAGATAATGTTGAAGTAATTTTAGAAAAGGATAAACACAAGTATGCTTGTCCTAATTGTATTCTTATAGATGATACTCAAGAAAAGATTGATAAATTTATTTTTGCAGGAGGTATGGGGATACTTCATACAGATACTAAAAGTACAATAGAACAATTGAAAGGATTGGGTTTATGAATTTTGAAAAATATTATTTGAAAGAAGAAAAAGAAATACCTGAATTGATTTTACCAATTGGTATATCTGGTTCTGGAAAAAGTACTTATATTTCAACTTTAAATAAGAATCATAATTATGTTGTTGTGTCTCCTGATGAAATCCGTAAGGAGATTTGTGGGGATGTGAATTGTCAGAATAGAAATTCAGAAGTATGGAAGATTGCAAAAGAAAGAGTTGTTGATAATTTGAAGAAGAATAAATCTGTAATACTTGATGCAACTAATGTAAATACAAAAAATCGTAGAGCTTTTATAAAGGATTTGCCAGATTGTAAACTCATAGCAAAGATATTAAATATTGATCCTGCAATAGCTAAACAAAGAATACAACAAGATATAAAAAAGGGAATAAATCGTAGTAATACTCCTTCTTATGCAATAGATAGAATGTATGATCAATTTAAACAAACATTGCAAGATATAAAACACGAAGATTTTAAAATTATAAATTAAGATATTTTTTTAATGTAGTTTTAATTTTATTAAGATTATAATATGGTATTCTGATTAGAGAGATATTATAGATTTGACAGTATTTATTTTTAATATTATCGGATATTTTTGTTCTATTATATTTTTCAATACCAGATTCTTTGCCGCCAAAATATGATGGTTTAAAATGTTGTTCCCCATCAAATTCAATACAAATATTATGATTTGGTAAAAAGAAATCAAATGGAAGAGGTTTTATATTTTTACAATCTTTAAATCGTTTTTGGGTTTCATATTGAATATTATTTTCTTTTAACCATTTTTCAATAGTTTCTTCGCCTTTTGATCTTTGACATTTTGAACATCCTTTGCCTATTAAATGATTATTAGGTTGTTGCCAGAATTCACCATGATTGGGACATATAATACATAGTATAGTTTTTGAATTTTTATATTCTGATTTTGAATAATTGTAAAAATTATTGTGAATTAAATTTGCTTTTTGAATAAAATCATTTAATGTTTTTGAATAACATTTAGCACATCCTTTTCCATTTAAATGAGCATTTGGAGTTTGGTAAAAATTGCCATGTTCATGACATAATATACAAACTTTTGTTTGACTGTTTATATAATTTGTTTTGGAATAATTGTAAAAATTATCGTGAATTAAATTTGCTTTTTGAATAAATTCATAAGTATTAGATATTAAATTACCAGAACATTTAGGACAACCATGATCTTGTAAATGATTATTTGGAGTTTGAAAAAACGATTCGTGTAATTTGCATATGATTTCAATTTTAGTTCTTGCATTAATATAAAGTATTTTTGAATAATTATATTTATCACCATGAACTAATTTGGCTTTTTGAATAAATTCTTGTTGGGTAAGTTTTTTATACATGTGGTATCCTTATTAAAAATTATAAATACTATTGTGAGGGACAGTCGATTAGTATCCTGTCGATTGGTTTAGCACTACTAATGTTAAACCTAACCTCTTTTAAGTATTTATAAAAATTGGAGACAAAAATGAATTTTTTAGAATTTTATTTAAACGAATATAAATTGAATTTAAAACCAAAAAAATCGTGGCGAGATAGATATGTGTACCACGTAACTCCGACAGGTCAAAGAAATCGTGTTCTTATTAGGTCGTTGCCCGCACCTGAACAAGAAAAATATCGACCCCCTCAATTTAAAAAAGGTGGAGGTTTAGATACAGATAATAAATTAACTCCAACTAAAAAACCTGTATCATTATATACATATGATTTTTATATTGGTGTTGAAAGCAATGAAGCATTAGATAATTTAGAAGAAGGTACTTTAGTCAAAGCTACAAATGATAGTGGTAAAGCAATTGATTTTGAAGATTTAAATCTTAAAGTTATTAAGATATTTGACGTTCCTATTAAGGCTGTTGTTAAATATAAAACAGATGAAGACGAATGGAAAGAATTTGATGAAGATATGTCAGAGAAAGATAAATATAATTTTATAAAATTTGAAGATCAAAATAAAATGTTTTTATTAAAACTAGAACCTTATCTTGATGTTATTAAGATAGGTGAATAATGGAATATACTATTATAGGTGGAGCTATAACATCAGCAGCAGAAGGATGGACATTACAAGATAATTGTGTATTAACGGCAACATTGTGTTTATCTGGAAGTGTTATAGCAAGATATGTATTATGTGATTGTATTTTAAAGGAGATCAAATGAGTTATATAGAACATCTTAAAGAAGCAATAAATGGAATGGATTCTTCGCTTAATCAATTTAGTGAAGATAAACTTAAAAGAAGATTGAATGCTTATGATGCATCCGTTACTCAATTTGAAGATGATGAAGCTATTAATGAAATGGTTGTTGTTGGAGATAAAAACAATGATGTGATTATAGCATTTGATAAATGGATTTATTTTTTAAACGATGATGATCCAAATATTCAAAATATTAAAGATGAAATAGCAACTAATTTAAATTTTGAAGAATATAATGATTCATCAGATGTATATTCGCTTATGCAAGAAATTAGTGAAAGATATCCAGATGTTTTAGTCGGAAGCATACATGATAAAGTCTTATATGTTCAAAATTATTCATCTTTTAAATTAGACCCTAAATCTTCTATTCTTGTCAAGAAAGTTGTAGATACTTTAAAATTAAAGTCTGTTACTGTTTCTCATGGAGACAGTGATATTAAAGTTACTAAAAAGAAAATAGTTGGAGAAATATCAGATATTGCTTATCATGGAACAACTTCAAAATATTTAGATGGAATTTTAAGAAAAGGACTTAGACCTGACGAGAGAGAATCTAATTGGCTAAAACAAGGGATACAACATCCAGATAAAATTTTCTTTACAACTTTAATAGGTGAAGCAATGGGGCATTCTATAATGACTGCTAATAAGAAGGGTGGAATTCCTATTATATTAGAATTTAAAATACCAGATAAAGATTTAATGATTGCCGATTATGATGTCGAAGGAGAAACTGGAGCACATGAATTTTATGATTATCATGTTCAAAGTCATAAAAGAACATATAAAAGTAAACCTATGAGCTTATCTAAAGAATTTGGTATCTATGGTTATAAAGGAAATATTAAACCTGTCTTTATTAAAAATATTTATGTTGCTATAAAACCAGCAGATGAAGTTTATAGTATGGATGATTTTAAAAAGATGAAACCAAAAACTGCGGCTAGATATATCGAATATGGTTATGGAGATTATTAAATGAAATTTTCACAATATTATAAAGAAGCTAAAGAACAATTTATTATTCCAGAAAAAATTCAAAAGAATTTTGAAATAACTGGAGATATGTCTAATGCTAAAAATTGGAAAGCTAAAATCTTAGCAGCTAACAGTGCTACTAAAGGACAGAAAATTGGACAATGGGATCAAGTAAGATATATCTTAATTGGATTAAAAACCAATAATATTATTCCAATTGCTATAGCAGATGAACATCGAACAGGTTATGATGTATTACAGGAATATTATTATAAGAAAAAACTAGTCCCTAAAGATGATTATATATCTGTTTGTTCATGGGGTAATGAGTATTTTTATCCAGAAAATCAGGAATATACAAAACAAAAATTAGAAGCATATAAAAAATTTATAGCATATGGTGGAAAAAAATTAATGGTAAATGCTATGGGTGGAGATTATCAAGACACTATACAAAATTTTATTAAAAGGGGTGCAGATATATCTGTTAAAAAAGGAGAACTTGCAACTAAAGGACAAAATATTGTAAATAGATTAGAAAAAATTGCAAAGTTATATAAACAATCATTAGAGCCGCTTAGAGGAGATAAATTTATTAAAAAATTAAATGATGCTGCTTTAGCTTTTTTAGATGATGATGATATTGGATATGAATTACGGTTACATTTAAATATAGATGGTGATTATATGAAAAAATTGAGAGATGATATAATGAAAAATTTAGAAAGTAATGAAGCAGTTGGAAAGGGCTTTTTTGGAATGAACGGAATCAAAAATACAATTCATAATTATCTTAGAAAATTTATTAAAGATAATCAAAATTATCCAAGTAAAAATGATTATAAAAGAGTTTTTGGAGATGATTTAGAACTTGCTTATAGAGAATTTAATAGACTAGGAGAAATATAATTAAAAAATAGGTTGACTTTTTAATTAAAATATATTATTTTAGGATAAATTTATAAAGGATACCAAATGAAATTTAAAGAATATTATACCTATTTAACAGAAGAAAAATTTGATCAATGGGAAGACCTTAAAGATAAGTATTCAGATTTAAAAAATGCAGTTGAAGTAATGACTAAAATTCATTCGCACGGATTTGAATGTTTGATAGTCGGAGGAGCAACTAGAGATTTATTGTTGGGCAAAGATCCTCATGATATAGATTTAGTTTCAAATGCTAATACAGAACAGATAGAAAAAATATTTGGAACCTCCATAGATATAGGTAAAAATAAATTGATGGGCGTGACTGTAGTACCCTATAAAGGTCAAAATATAGAAATTGCAACTTATAGAAAAGATATTTATGATAAATTAGGTGGAGGTAAAGGAGCAGATAAAGTTGAAATAACTAGTTCATTTAAAGACGATGCAGAAAGGCGTGACTACAAATTAAATGCACTTGGCATTGACAAAGATGGAAATGTTATAGATCATGTAAATGGATTAAGTGATATTAAAAATAAAATTATTTCTTTTGTTGGAGATCCTAAGACTAGAATCATTGAAGATCCTGTAAGATTAATGCGTGGAGTGAGATTTTCTTCCAAGTTAGGTTTTCGTATAGACGATAAGACTATGGAAGCAATTAAACAACATGCGCCAGAAATAAAGAAAGTTGCTGCTGAAAGAATTTCTCAAGAACTTTTTAAAATGGCTGATGCTGAAGGAGAAACCTTTGCAAAATCTATTCAATTGTTAATTAATACCGGATTGATGCAATATATTCTTCCTGAAATTGTTGGATTAGCAGATAAATTACATAGTCTCGAAGACCATCCCGAGGGTGAAGGTAAATTAAAAGGAACTGTACTTGGTCATGTGATTGAGGCTATTAAGACAGTTAAAATTAAAGACCCATTAGTTACATTAGCGGTTCTTTTGCATGATATTGGGAAGTTAAAAACACATTCTGTTGGAGATGATAATAAACATCATTATTATGGACACGAGGCTAAAGCATTTGAAATGATTGATGAAATAGCTAATCGTCTTAAATTAGATAATGATACTAGAGAAGCTTTACAATTTGCTGCTGCTAATCATATGAAAATGCCTCAATTTTTAAAGTTAAAAGATTCTACTGCTTTGAAAATGATGAATAGTCCATATTTTGATTTATTATTAAGTGTAGCCGAAGCTGATAGCAGAGCCAGGGGTCAACTTTTTGACGAAGAAGAATGGAATAAAATTATTCAAAAGATTGAAAAACTTAAAAGTAAATATAGTGGTAGTAATTCAGTAGAAAATATTCGAAAGATTATTAATGGTAAATTTATTATTGATTTGTTAAAAATCAATCCTAAAACAGAAGGAAAAAAAATAGGAGAAATTATTAAAAAAACTATGGATTGGATTCTTGATAAAAATATAAATGTAAATGATATTGATAAAATTAAAAATTTTATCTTAGGTATGAAGTGATAATATAATATCAATATTGTTATAATCGTAATAAGGAATTCTAATTAATTTTATATTATGGATATAACAATATTGATTTTTAATATTATCATTTATTTTTTGTTTATTAAATTTAATTAATCCACCAAATTCTGAAATCGGTTGAAAATGTTGTTTACCATCAAATTCAATACAAATATTCATTTCTGGTAAAAAGAAATCAAATGATAATAAATTTTTATTTTTACAGTTTTTAAATTTAAATTGACATTTATAGTTTATGTTATGTTCTTTTAACCAGTTTGCAATTTGTTCTTCTCCTTTTGATCTTTGACATTTGGGACATCCACATCCTCTTAAATGTGTACTTGCAATTTGACAGAACTTTCCATGTTTTTTACAGATTATACATATTTTAGTTCTGCTATTAATATAATTACTTTTAGAATAATCATATTTATTTCCGTGAATTTCTATAGATTTTTCAATAAAATATTGAGTTGATGGAATTGATACGTTGGCACATTTTGGACAACCACATTTTTGACTAATATGAGAATTAGGAGTTTGTTCAAATACTCCATGTTTAGAACAAATTATTTTTATTTTTGTTATGTTATTTTTGTATTGTACCATAGAATAATCATATTTATTATTATGAATTTTATGAGATTCGATAATAAAAGTTTCAATATTTTTTCTATGTTTATTATCACGATCTATAAGACCACAATGATAACAATTATAACCTTGTAAATGAATGTATGGTTTTTGTTCAAATATACCATGTTTAGAACAAATTATTTTTAGTTTAGTATAACTGTCAATATATATTGATTTAGAATAATCATATTTATCACCGTGTACTTGTTTAGCTCTTTGAATAAATTCTTCCGTAGTTAATTTTTTAGGCATATTAGAACTCCTATAAATAAAGTTAAGGGACAGTCCACAAGAACTCCTGTGGATTGGTTTAATATTACTAGTATTAAACCTAACCTTATATTAGTATTTATATTAATTTAGTATAAATACTAATATAAATATTAAAGATTTTATCATGACATTTAAATAAGGAATAAGTATGAATATAAATGAGATGGCAAACAAATATCTTAAAGAAGGTAATAGGTCTATGACTGTTCAAATTAAATGGGAAGACCTTACAGAAGATAAACAAAGAGAAATAGAACAAGAATTTATTCAAAAGAGATTAGGGGATATCGATGAAATAGATTATGAAGGTGAAAATGGATATCTAGGAGAAATCGAAATCTTTTCTATTTAAATAATATAAATACTAATAGGAAACAATATAAGTTAAAATAGGAGATATAAATGGGTTTCAAAAAATTTTATTTTAAAGAAAATTCAAATGGTGAATATCAATATTCTTCAGTACAATTTAATGTTGAAGAAGATGTAGCAACAGCTATCAAAGAATTTGGAGAACGACTTCCTAAAAATGCAATATATACTAGTAAAGATGATCCTTCATTGGGACTAGAAAACCAAAGTCATTGTACTTTATTATATGGGATACACTCAACAGAACCCGATGAAATAAGAAATTTAGCTGTTAAAATAAAACCGTTTGAAATAGAATTGGGTAATATTAGTTTTTTTGAAGGTGAAAAAGATTATGATGTAATGAAAATTGATTTAAAATCTTTTGGATCATTTTTTCTAGATGATGCCACAGACATTGTGTGTAAAATAAACGAATATTTTAGATCAAATGTTCATTATACAACTAAGTGGCCCGAATATAATCCACACATAACTATAGGGTATATTCGTAAAAGTGCAAGAAAAGAGTTAGAATCTAAAATTGATTTAGAGACTTTTAAAGGTCTTAAATTTCAAGTTAGAGAAATTATGTTTTGTCCTGCTAATAAAGGACAACCAGTTAGAATACCTCTTTTATATTAAAATAAGAATTTAATATATTATTAATATTTTTAAATTCAGTATAAGGAATTCTTAAAAGATCAATATTATTATCAATACAATATTGATCTTTTATTTTATCATTTTTTTGGCGTATAAATAAAGCATCAATTCCTCCATAAAATTTTTTGGATTTAAAGTGTTGTATGCCATCATATTCAATACAAATATTATAATTTAATAAATAAAAATCAAATGGTAATGGTAATTTATTTTTACAGTCTTTAAATTTTTTTTGAGTTTCAAATTGAATATTATGATTTATTAACCACTGTTCGATTGTCTCTTCACCTTTTGATCTTCGACATTTAGTACATCCAGATTTTTCATATAAATGAATAATAGGTTTTTGCCAAAATTCTCCGTGTTTGGGGCATATGATGCAAATTTTAGTTTTATTATTTTTATATTCTGATTTACTATAATCATATATTTTACCATGTATTCTAATCGCTCTTTCAATAAATTCTTCTTTATTTAAAGCTTTACTTCCACCACATTTAGGACATCCGTTTTTAAAATGATTATTGGAAAGTTGAAAAAATTCACCATGTTCAGGACATTTGATACAAATCTTTTGAGCAGAATTAATATATTGCACTTGAGAATAATCATATTTATCACCATGAACTTGTTTAGCTTTTTGAATGAATTTTTCAGTAGTTAGTTTTCTCCATTCGTTTTTATGTTCTCTTCCACACATAGGACACCCTTTATAATTTAAATGACAATTTGGGAGTTGCCAAAATTCTCCATGTTCTAAACATATTATACAAGCTTTAATATGACTATTAAGATAATTAACTTTTGAATAATCATATTTATCACCATGTATTTGTTGAGCTTTTTTAATAAATTCTTCTGTAGTTAATTTTTTCATAGATACCTCCAGTAAGGTTAAAGTAAGAGATTTGAAGTAATCTTGTACTGGCAAGAAACGTATGCCTACGCTGTCCTTCAAAATCTTATAAGTATTTATATAAAATCTATAAATATTAATAGGAGAAATAGATATTATGATTAATTTGTATAAATGTCAATTGTGTGAATTTATTACAGAAGAACGATCTAAGATTCACAAACATCATATATTACCAAAAGAATTAAATGGTTCTAATAAGAAGCACAATTTAGTTTATCTTTGTGCAAATTGTCATAATAAAGTATATATAATAGAAAGTAAAACTGGAAATCATAGCATTAAATCTAAACAATCAATTATAATTAATGGTTGGAGATTGTGCAGTAATAGTCACAGGATATTAGAATATATAGATGAAAGCAATCAAATACAATATAGTGAGGAAAGAATATGAAGATTAGAGAATTTTTTGATAAATTATGGTATAACATGTCAGGATTATTAAAGAATGGATCGGAGCGTTGGTCTTCGATTCGATTTGCTTTTTTATTATCTGTTATATTTTCTAACCTTGTTATATTTGGAATATGGGCAACGTTATCAATTATGTCATTACAAATGATTATAATACCTGAATCAGTTTTGATTTTGTATTGTTTAGCAAATGGCATTGCTACTACTGGAAAAATTTGGCAAAAGAATATAGAAACTAAAAAGGAGAAGTTATGAGTTACATACAATATTTAATCGAAGGATTAAAATCATTAAAAGAATGGAACGATGATACTGTCGGTGAATATTATGAAAAATATCAAAATAAAATTTTAGAAATTTTAAATGATGTGCAAAACGCTAAACCAAATGAAAAACAAAAATGGTATCCTATGCCTTTACATCGAGTAAAGAAGATTTGGGAAGATTACATGAATAAAGGTATTATACGAGATGAAAGAGGAATAGATCAAATTGTTGATAACATAGTTGATAAAATTGCAACATTAGATGCTAATACAGCTTTATTAGGGCATAAACGAGATGATCCAAAAGATTTGATTAAAGATGCCAATGAAGAAATAGAACCAACTGAAGAATTATTAGAAAAATTAGGAGAGTATTTACAAGATGAAAATGGACAATGGCGATTGTCCGATTATGGTTTAGATAAATTGGTTGATTTGGCTGGAGAGTTATTAGGAGAAACTGATTATGAGAAAAAACTTATTTTAATAGATCAAGTATTAAATGTGGTTCATCAAAGAAGTGATTTAGCATCAATGTTTATTCAAGGTGGAAGAGGAGCATTAAATCAATTATCAGGAAAGAAGGAGACGGAATGAATTTTATCAACAAAATTTTTTGGGGAATAGCGAGTCTTTTAAAAGATACCGGAGACAATTTAAGTTCAACCAGATTTGCATTTTTATTGTCAGTTATCATTTCTAATTTTTTAATATTTGGAGTTTGGGCATATCTGTCAATTTCAAGTCATGCTATGGTTACATTTCCTGAATCAGTTATTGTTATTTTTTCTTTGGCCAATGCTATTACATATTCTGGTAAATTATATCAGAAAAATTTAGAAGGTAAAGATAATAAGAATGAGGCAGTGAAATGAGTTATCTAGAATATTTAAAGGAAGAGCTTGCTGAAATGGCTGCTCCTAGAGATATAGATTATGGAAAAATATATTATCATGGTACTTCAACAGGAAAAAATGCAAAAGGAATATATGAGAGTGGAATTAAAATTCCAGATTTGACATTAAGAAAAGGAAAATTAAAACCAGTTGAAAATAAAGTTTATATAACTCCAGATATTAAATATGCAATTATATATTCTCTTGGAGCCGCCATGCTTGGACATGATATGTATAATATGGTTAAAAATGGATATGATGAACGATATGGATATTTATTTAGTATAGATGGAAAAGAATTAAAAGATATTCAACCAGATGAAGATAGTATTGGTGAAATATTATATAACTGTTTTAAAGATAAAGAATATGAACAAAAGAATAATTTATTTTGGTTGACTAGAATAGCTAATCAAAAATTAACAGTTAATCAAATTAGACATGTTAAAGATGGAGAATATGCAGATTGGGCGGCATCTGGTAAAAAATTAATTAAATTTATGACAGATGAACAAAAATTACGATTAATAGATATAGGAGCGCATATAGGACATGGTGGAAATTTATCATTTAAAGAAGCATGGCGAATTGATAAAGCTTTTTATGCAAAATATTTAAAACCAGATGGTAGTAATTTTTTTGAATTGGCCGATAAAGTAAATTCAAAAAATGATATACCTCAATGGAATAAAGATGATATTTTAATGCCTCCAGATAATTATAATGAAAAAATTAAAAAGGAGAAGACATGAGTTACATACAATATTTAAAAGAAGAATTAGAATCATCTGATCTTAGTATTGGATGGGGAAAACCAGTTTTAAAAGATGAAGCAAAAGAATATTTTGAAAATCATCTAGTCAGAGATTATTTTGAAAAGAATGGAATAGAATTTGATAGTGAGAAGAAATTACAATCTATTTTAAGAAAAGGAAAGCTTCAAGAAGTAAATAGAATGGAGTTATCGGATAATTATACTAATATGGGATTGTTACAATCTGAGTTTGAAAGAAAGTTAATGAATCCTCAATATGAGCAAAGTTTTGTTCAAATGGAAGAAGAACTATTAAAGAATAAAAAAATGAAACTTCCTGCACCTATTTTAATTAAAATGGGAGATTTGTATTATGGATACTCTGGTAATAAGAGAATGAACTTAGCATGGAAATATAATCTTCCTGTTAATTTTTGGGTTGTTAATATTAAACCCAAAACAATTATAAATACTACTGGAGAGATTTTTTAATTTAAAAAGGAGAAAGAAATGAGATTTTTAAATTTTTATGAAAGTAATGATAATACTAGAACACTTCCATATAAGATAGAAAAGAAAGATACTAAAACAATTCCATTATATTTTGATTGTATTGAAATTAATGAAGAAACAAAAACATTAGAAATGTCGATTCCTCGTAAAATGTTTCCTTATTTGGTTGAACAGGGTATTATTATTTTAAAAAAAGGTAATGAAATTTTTAAAAATTTAGAAGAAGCGATAAAATATCATAAAAATTTTTTGAAGGAAAATAATAAAATGCAAGAAGATGATAAAGAAGACAAACTTAACATAGTTAAATCGGGTATTAAATGGGTTGATGATGAAGGAAATGAATTTGATTTTGAATATAGTATAGGAAATGTTAAAGTTGGTTCAGATACTATTATTATTAATATGTCTACTGCGACAGATTGTATGAGTTTAAAATTGGGATTTTGTCCAATGGGATCGAAAGGAATATGTTATGCAATGAATCCAGAAAGAAGATATGACTTGGTTAGACAATATAGACAAAGACAAGCTAAACAATGGGAATGTATGACACCAACCGCACTTGGAGAAGCTTTAATAGCTATTTCAAATCATGATAAATCGATTAAATTTGTTAGAGTAAATGAAGCCGGTGAATTTAGAGGACCAGATGATATGGAAAAATTAAAAAAAGTAGCAGAATATACTAAAAGTAAAAATTCACCATTAATTTTTTATACTTATACTCATAGAATAGATTTGTTTAAAGATGGAGAAGATTCTAATATGGGAGATAATGTGATCGTAAATGGTTCTGATTTTATGATAGACAATGCTTTTATGCCATTAGAATATCAAGAGTATAGTGAAATTATTAAAAAATTGAAAAATGAAAGAACTAAAGCTTATAGAGGAGAAGTACCAATTTCTAAAAATAAGATTACAGAATGTTTAGGTTCTTGTGCAATATGTGATAAATGTAAAGTTAAAAGAAAGCAATATATTTATTTGGCAATTCATGGAATAGGATCAAAATATGAATCTGCCAAAAAAAAGTTAAAAAATTCTTTTATTAAAAATCCCAAAATAACAGAAATTATTAAAAGTAATAAAGATAAAGAACAAAAAATGAAAGAAATTGTTTCTATTATTTCGCCTGAACAAAATTTAGATTTATCTATTCTTTTAAAGATTGTTTCTAATAAAAAAGAATTTTGGGATAGTTTAATATCAGATGAAGAAATGAAAATCGATTTATTAAATTCAATTTATAATTATGTTGAATTAATTAATCCAATTATTAATGTTGGAGAAATTAATGAAAAACCTTCACATACAGATCAAATGTTGGCTGATAAAGCTTCTATGGATGCATTTTTTGGTAAATTAAAATCTGAATTAGAAAGAGCAAAGAAAGAAGGAATTGCAGCAACAGAAGACCTTTATCGAAAAGCAATTAAGTCGGTTGAAAAAGCAATAAAAAATATTGAATATAATATGTCAAATCCAAAAAAAATTAAAAAAGTATCCGTTGGAAAATTCCCAGCAACTAAATTTAAACAATGGAATAAGTAATAATGAAATTTTTAGAACATTATTTAAATGAAGATCAAACTAAAACTCCTGAATTTAAAAAATGGTTTGGAGATAGTAAGGTTGTGGATAGTTCTGGTGAACCTATAATTGTATATCATGGAACTAATAAAAGATTTTCTAAGATTAATATGAAGAAAGGAGCACAGGGAATATTTTGGTTTTCATCAAATAAAAAATCTATTGAGGATGGAAAATCTGGAGCACAAAGCGTAAAAGTAATAATGAGTTTATATGCTAGAATTATTAAACCGGCAGGATGGAAAGAATATGAGAATTATAGTATAGGAGAACTTCAAGGATTAGGATTTGATGGAGCGATACTTAAAAATAAAGATGGATCATTTGATGGATTTATTTTAGAACCAGACCAAATTAAATCTACAAATAACAATGGAACGTTTGATAAATATAATCTTAATATAAATGAAGAAGAATCTATAGAAACAAAATTAGATTCTTTAACATCTAAGCTTGAGAAGAATGGTATAGAGGTAAGCATGTCTTATCATAAGTTTGGAGATTATATTGCTATTAGTAGAATATTTGTTCCTAAAGATATGAGGAAACAAGGAGAAGGAACAAAGATAATGGAAGCAATATTTAAATTTGCAGATGATAATCAATTAACTATAGCACTTTCACCATCGACAGATTTTGGAGCAACTTCAAAAAATAGATTGATAGATTTTTATAAAAGATTTGGATTTGTATTAAATAAAGGAAGACATAAAGATTTTAGATTATCATATACAATGTATAGAAAACCTATAGTCAAAGAAGAAACCTTTGATGTAAGTACAATAGATATAGGTACGCCGGGAAAATATGATAAGAAAGTCTTTGATAAGAATTATGTGAACGTCAATAAGGATTGGTGGAAAGGTCATAAGAATCCAAATTCAAAAGAGAAGCTGAAACAATAATTTGACAATTCAAAAACAATATATTATATTTAAAGCTATGGATAAAAAAGAACCAAAATTGAAATGGTATCAAAAGATTTGGGAATTCATAGATGATAATATATGGATTTATCCAATCAACATTATATTTAGTCCTAAATTAAATATAAGAAGAATCAAATTCTTATATCAAAGAATAACTAGAGGCTGGGATGATTCCCAAACATGGAATCTAGATTATGAAATTGCTAAATTTATTGTGCCTAGACTTAAAAGATTTAAGGAAATTACAATTGGAGTACCTTGTAATCTTCCTTCTTTTAATATAGATCAGCGATCTGAAGATGCAGATAAGAAAGCAGAGAAAGAATGGGATGATATATTAGATAAAATGATTAAAGGTTTTGAATGGTTATTAAAAGAAGATTGGATGTATGATAGTTATAACGAGACAGATTTGACAGATAAAGTAAGATATGCCGAATATAAAAAACGTCAACGTCTAGTTCAAAAAGAAGTAACTGAAGGACTTAATCTTTTTAAAATTTATTACAGAAATTTGTGGTGGTAAAATGATCGCCTATGGTAGAAAGAAGATAACTAGTAATCATCCAGATTATCATCCTAAGAAACCTTTAATTAATTGGTGGGAAGCAGAAGAATGGATTAATTCTAAAAAGAAAGTACGTCAAGATGCTAAAAGAAATATTCTAAAAGAAATAGAAAATGAAAAAATCTAAACGTGAAAAAGAAGAAGATAATAAAGAAAATGTTAAAGAATTAATTCAAGAACTTATTATATTTAATAGAAACCTTACAAAAGGACCAGATCAAAGGGAACTATCCTCGTTGATTCGAAAATTAGTTAATAATGTATTAGACCTTAAACAAGTATTACGTTTCATTCAAATGAAAATAGATAATACAAAAGAACCTACAATAAAAATAGCTACAACTAGAAAGCAGCAACTCAAGATTTGGGAAGAAGTTAAGAGAATATTTAAAGAGCATATTCAAAATATTGAAAAATAAATTTGACTTTTAATTTGCCATGTATTATATTATTCCTATATTTAAAGGAGATGATATGGCAAAGCTTGATGAAATTCTAAAACGTCTTGATGAAAAAGCAGAAAAAGCAAAGAAGCAAATTGATACACAACCAAATTATTCTTTTAAAAAAGTCCATTGTATAAAATGCAATCGACTATATGTTCCTTATTATAAATCATTGAATTTGTGTAAACGGTGTAATAAAAACATATTACAGGAGGTTGAAAATGAATGCGTATGAGACAAAAAATTGGGATACTGTTATCCAAAACATTCAAAATGAGTTGACTTGTTATATAAGGAATAGCAATATTAAATCGCTAGTCCTTGGAGTTAGTGGTGGAATTGATTCGGCTCTTTGTGCAGCCTTGGTTTATCCTGTTTGTAAAAATCTTGGGATTAAACTTATTGGAAGAAGTTTGACTATTGAAACCAATAAGCCCGAAGAAATTGAAAGAGCACAAAAAGTCGGTCGTGCTTTCTGTGATGATTTTCAAGAAGTCGATCTTGGAAATATGTATCGAGGTATGATTGCACAGCTTGCTATTGGTGAAAATGAAACGATTAATAGTACTCTAACTCTTGAAGATAAGATTCGATTGGGAAATGTTAAAGCAAGGACTAGAATGGTTTATCTTTATAACCTTGCTCAGAAGTATAAAGGCATGGTTCTTTCGACAGATAATCTCAGTGAACGGTTTCTAGGTTTTTGGACCTTGGCTGGTGATATTGGAGATTTTGCAATGATACAGAATTTATGGAAAACTGAAGTTTATAGTCTTTCGATTTATATGGCAAGTCAATACATAAATGGAAAAGCATATGATAACAAAGCAGAAGCTTTAAACCTTTGCATTAACGGGGTGGCAACAGATGGACTTGGGATTACAGTATCGGATGTGGCACAACTTCAAGCAAAAAATTATAGTGAAGTTGATATGATATTAAAGACTTGGTTGACTGATGATAGTGATAAATTTACATATGATGATTATCTTAGATATGCGGGACGAGTCGAAAATTATGAAGATTTTATTAAAATTAGAGAACAATATAAAAATCATCCTGTTGTCCTGCGTTATGAACGAACACATTTTAAAAGAGATTGGCCGCATAATATTAATAGATCAAATCTTTTTTCCAATTAATGTTATCATTTTTTATTATATTTTCTTGAGCAGATAAGATTTGTAAATTAGTCCAGTTGAAACATTTCTTTTGTTCTTCTGGACTTTTTAAATTAAAATGGGCACATGGTAATATGTGATCGATATGATATTCTATACTAGAATAATTATTAATATCAAAATTAATATAACCATTTTTAATTGCCGTTTGTTGTAAATGATTTAATAATTCTGGTATAGAACATCCTAATAATTCTATTGACTTAAAAGCTTTGGAAGTTTTTTGTTGTTTCACGGCTAATAATATTCGCCTTTTAAGGGTCTTTGATATTTTATAAAGTGGATCGGTTTTATATTTATTCCAATAATAATTTTTTTGTATTTTTAATATTTTTTCTTTATGATCTTGATTATATGTTTGATGATATAATAGATTACATTCTTGGCAGATATTTCGGTATTTACGAAATAAATTTATATCTTTTTCGATATTACATTTAATACAAGTTTTGGTTTTTATTTCTAATTGTTTTTGTTTTTTATTATGTTTAAAACATTTTGAACAACCATGTGGTTTAAGGTGATTATTAGGAGATTGATAAAATTCTCCATGTTCAGGACATATTATACATACTTTTGTTTTATTACCATTATAATTAACTTTTGAATAATTATATTTATCATTATGTATTTGTTTAGCATTTTGAATAAATTCTTCGGTAGTAAGTTTTTTAGACATTTAAGTTACCTCCTAACAGGATTGAAGTTAAATAGAGATAATCTTTTGGTTAGGCAAAAGAAACGACTTCGAAGATCGCTGTCTCTCTATGTAAGTATTTATAGTTTTTACTTGACTTTTATATGACCATAAATTATATTTATTGAAAAGGAGATAATATGGAACAAGAAACTATTACAATGCCTGTTAATGAATATCAAACTTTGATGGAATTGATAGAGAATCAAACAAAGCAAATTGAAATTCTTAATAGAGAAATGGAAATTGCTAAAGAAATAATGGATAAGGATGAAGAAATTATAAAACATCAACGAAAAATAATAGAGCTTGATAAAGTATTTTTTGAGAAAATGAAAAAAGAATTAATAGATTGTGGAAAAAAATGAGAATAGGAATTTATGGAGGATCGTTTGATCCTATTCATATGAAATTAGAAATTGGATTAAAGAAGATAAAGTTAATACTGCTCAGATATTTTTAAATGAAAGAGTATGGAAATATATTCAAACAAAAGGTTTATATAAATGAGCAAAACATATAGCAATGAATTAAATCAAGTTGAAGAGGAGTAAATTGTGAAAGTTATTCAGACAGAAACATTATTGAAGACTAAATTTCTGGAGATGAAGGCTAGTGAATATGTTGACAATAAGGGAGAAACTAAATTCTGGACATTTATGGAAAGACCTAAACAAGTTAATGCAATAGCTATAGCAGGAGTTATACAAGATCATTATGGTCCTGAAATGGATAAAATAGTTTTAATTAAACAATTCAGGATTCCTTTGAATGATTATATTTGGGAATTACCCGCAGGACTTATGGATGATAATGAAACCAAAGATCAAACTGCTAAAAGAGAATTTAATGAGGAAACAGGTTTAACGCTTAAATACATTACTTCAATTATTCCTTTTGGATATAATTCAGCAGGAATTAGTACAGAACAAACTGCAATTGTATGTGGACTAGTCGAAGGAGAAGTTTCTAAAAATCAACACGAATCTTCCGAAGATATTGAAATACATATACTTGGAAAAGGAGGAGTAGTTGATTTGTTGAACAATGTGAATAGAGGAATTTCTAAAATGGATATTAAAACTAGTTTAATTCTTAGAATATTTTTAAATAATAACTTGACAACTTATATTCCATAATATATATTATTTAGAAATTAATAAAGGATATAGTGTGATAAAAATTGGTATTGATATTCATGGTGTCGTGGATCGTTATCCAGAAGTTTTTTCTTTTTTAACATATTCTATAATAGGGAATTCTTCATATTTTAGAGGAAACGATAATCAAATTCACATCATAACGGGGTCTAGTTGGAATTTAGAAATTGAAAAATTTTTAAATATTATTAATATTTATTATACACATCATTTTTCTGTTACTGATTATCTTTTAGAAAAAGGGGAAGCAGTTATTTGGAAAGATTCTAAGAATCCTTTTTTTGCAGATGATGTTTGGAATAAAGCTAAAGCAGAGTATTGTGAACGAAATAAAATAAATTTTCATTTTGATGATAGTAATACCTATGGACAATATTTTAAAACTACAAAATATATAAAGGTAGGTTGAAATGATAGTTGATACTTTAATGAAGAATGATCTTTATAAGCTATCTATGTTACAACTAGTCCTTCATCATTTTTCGGATGCTACTGCGACATATCGTTTCAAATGTCGTAATAAAGATGTTGATCTTATTCCTTGTATTCCTATGATTAATAAGGAACTTGATCATCTTTGTAGTTTAAAATTTACTAAAGATGAATTAAATTACTTATCAAACTATCCTTTTTTTAAACCTGACTTTATAGATTTCCTAGAAGACTATCAGCTTAAAAGGAAATATATTACTGTTTCGCAAAAAGATGGTAAGATGGATATCACAATTCAAGGACCATTGCTTCAAACATTAATGTTTGAAATTTATGTTCTTAAAATTGTGCATGAAGTTTATACTAATATAACCTATTCGAATATAATGGAGTTAAATGATATTTGGAATGATGGAATCATAAGACTATATGAAAAGAAAGAAATGATTAAAAACTATCAAGGAATTTTAAATATTGTAGATTTTGGAACTAGAAGAGCATTTAATGATGCTTGGCATGAATTTGTTATTGAAAAACTAGTCGGTAAGAAAATAGAAGATAGATGTATCAAAGGGACTAGTAATCTTTATTATGCTATGAAGTATGATATTCCTGCGGTTGGTACAATGGCACATGAGATATTTCAAATTTGTCAAGCAATAGTTCATCCTATTGATAGTCAAAAGTTTCTATTACAAAAATGGTATGATGAATATCAAGGCAGACTTTGTATTGCTTTGACTGATACGTTAGGATTTAATAAGTTTTTAAAGGATTTTAATATAGGTTTTGCACGATTGTATGATGGTGTGAGACATGATAGTGGTGATCCTGTTGTTTGGGGCGATAGAATGATTGAGCATTATAAAAACTTTGATATTGATCCTATGACTAAAACATTAGTGTTTAGTGATGGACTAGACGTTCCTATGGCTATTAAGTTAAATGAATATTTTAAAGGAAGAATTAAATTAAGTTATGGAATCGGGACTAATTTGACCAATGATCTAGGAGTTCCTGCTTTACAGAATGTGATTAAGATTGTAGAGGTAAACGGAAAACCTGTTGCTAAAATTTCTGATAATTTATCAAAAAGTATGTGTGAAGATTTAAATTATATGAAATTTTTAATGGGTATGTTAGAACACGATTTAAAATAATTTAAAAGTATAAAATTAATATTTTGATTATATATTATTCTAATCAATTTAATATTATTATTTTGACAATATTGATTTTTAATATGATCGTGTAATTGTGTTCTTTGAAATTCTTGTTCTCCTCCAAAATATTTAATTGGAATAAAATGTTGAAGTCCATCATATTCTATACAAATATTATAATTTGGCAAATAAAAATCAAATGGTAATATTCTTTTATTTTTACAATTTGAAAATGTTTTTTGTGGTATAAAATATATATTGTTTTTATTTAACCATGTTTCTATTTGAAGTTCGCCTTTTGATTTTTTAGGTATACATTTTGGGCAACCTTGACCATTTTTGTGAGAGTGTGCATTTATTTTAAATTCTCCATGTTTAGTACAAATAACAATTATATCATTTCTCATATTAATATAATTGGTTTTAGAATAATCATAAAAATTATTATGAGATTTTATACAATTTTTTATAAAAATATTTGAATCTAAAATATGTAATGTGCCAACCTTTTTATGAGAACATTTTGGACAACCATGATTATTCAAATGAGAATGTGGTGTTTGTAAAAATTCTCCATGTTCAGGACATATGATACAAACTTTAGTATGAGTATTGATATATTCTACTTTAGAATAATTATATTTATTATTGTGTATGTTTGTTGCTTTATGTAAAAAAATATGTATAGATTTTTTAAATTTTAAATTATTATTATTTGCCATACATTTAGAACATCCATGTTTATTTAAATGATCGTTTGGGTTTTGTAAAAATTCTCCATGTTCAGGACATATTATAATAATTTTATTGTTACTATTAATATAATGGACTTTAGAGTAATCATATTTATCACTGTGTACTTGTTTAGCTTTTTGAATAAATTCTTCTGTGGTTAATCTTTTAGGCATAAGATACCTCCAATTAGGTTAAAGTAAGAGATTTTGAAGTAATCTTTGAATTGGCAAAGAAACGAGGATCAATCGCTGTCCTTCATAATCTTATAAGTATTTATAGTTTTTAAATAAAAATCTTGACATGAATTGTGCCATAATATATTTTAATATAAATTAATAAGGAGATAGGATGAAAATTTATCAATTAATATCTGAGCTTAATGCAATTATGGATAAAGAGGGAATGAATGTTGAAGTTCAAATTTTTGATTCAAAATCTGATAGTTATATGGATATAGATACTATTAGTTTTACTGGGTCTAAAATAGAATTAAAATATGAAGTGTTTGTAGGACAAAAAACAGAATTTGAAGATGGTTTAAAATGGTTTAAAGATAAATACTTAGGATATCTTTAAACAATTAATCAAGGAGAGATATGAATAATATTCAAATGATACAATCTAATGAGGGAACAAAAATAATAATAAATCCAGTTCTTGAAGAATCTTATGGACCAGAATTGATATTGAATAATGATTTTAAAAATAATATGAATAGTTGGTTAAGTTGGGTAAACCCAACCGCAAGAGCAACTTTTCAATCTGTATCTGGAGATGAACAAATTAATATTCAAAATGATGGAGAAGCTGATTGGCATATTCAATTATATCAAAAAGGAATTAAATTAGAACAATGTAAACGCTATAGAGTAACTTTTGTCTCTAAAGCAACAGATGTTCAAAAATTATCAATACAACTAGAACATCAAGATTCTCCATATACTTGTTATTCAGGCAAACATACATTTGCAACTAATCCATTTATCAGTACTGATAGTTGTACCTTTGATTTTTTTATGACTAGTCCTACTGATACTAATGCTAGATTAATTTTCTTTCTAGGAAATACAGGTATTAATACTGTTACGATTGATAAAGTTTCTCTTAAAGAAATTATTATGAAACCAAAGGATATTGAAATATTAATTAACTAATGAAAGGTTTATCATGTACAAATTGATTGAGAACGCTAAAGTTAAGATGATCAGATCAGAAGATTACAATTACAACTTCGATAAAAAAACCGGATACTTTGCCAGATGGGGGAAAACTTTGGATGATGATCCTCAGTTTTCTCCTATAGGACCTGAAATTCTCGATTTGGAATTGTCAGTTAATGGTTGTCCGAATAATTGTAAATTCTGTTATAAAGGTAATACAAATGATAAAGCTACTAATATGTCATTTGAAACTTATAAAACTATATTAAGCAAAATGCCAAGAGTTCTTACGCAAGTGGCGTTAGGAATTACTGGAGTACAGACTAATACAGATTTTATAAAAATTTTAAAATATACTAGAGAGCAAGAAATTATTCCAAATTTTACATTATCTGGAATAGATTTAACAGATGAATTAGCTAATGAAATTGTTAAATACATCGGTGCTGTCGCTGTATCGGCATATGAAACAAATAAAAATATTTGTTATAATACTGTTAAAAAATTTACGGATTTAGGTATTAAACAAACAAATATACATTTAATGTGTTCTAAAGAAAATGAAAATTTTGTATATGAAGTTTTGAATGATATTCAAAATGATGATAGATTAAAAAATCTTAATGCTGTTGTTTTATTAAAATTGAAACCAAAAGGTAGAGCTATTCAAAATAATTTTTCAAACATGTCAGTCGATGATTATGAAAAACTAGTAGAATATTGTATTTCAAATCGTATTAGATTCGGATTTGATAGCTGTACGGCACCAGACTATGAATATGCAATCGATAAGTCTAAATTATTAACAGATGAAAATAAAAAAGAATATATTCAAATGAGTGAAAGCTGTGAAAGTTTTGGATTATTTTCTTCTTATATTGATGTTTTTGGAAATTATTTTCCTTGTTCTTTTGCGGCTGGAGAAGGAGAATGGCAAGAAGGTATATCAGTTTTAAATTGTGATAATTTTATTAAAGATGTTTGGTTTTCTAATAAGTTAAATGCATATAGAAAATTATCATTATCTTCTTGTTATAAAAGTGGTTGTAGAAAATGTTTAATTTTTCCTGAAATTAATCCAAAAGAAGATTTTATTTTGAAATAATGAAAATAGTTGCTTAAAATTCGTTAAGGAGTTAAATATGAAAATTCGAAATGGTTATGTGAGTAATAGTAGTTCTAGTTCTTTTATAATTTTCAATTCAAAAGAATTAATTCCAGATGGAGTTGAATATGTAGAACTAGATGAAGAACAGAAAATGAGATTGTGGAAAGAAACTAAACAATCTTTTGGATTATGTGATCATGTTTACCTGACAGAGTTTGTTAGCGATGGGAGAGATGAATATTCAGAATTGTATGATTTATCAGAGAAGCATACCTATGTATATACATATCATGAAGGTGGTCATGGATATCCTTATGATGAAGAACAATACGATAAGATTGGGGATAATGTTTGGCTACAAAAGGAATGGTTATGAAAATTAGAAAAGGATACGTGAGCAATAGTAGTTCTAGTTCTTTTATAATTTTATTATCAGATATAACGGAGGAACAATTTATTAAAATAGTTAATCATGCAATTGAAGATCCAAATTGTACTGATCCTTGGACTATAGATATTATCGATGGATATTTAGTTGGTGAAACTAGTATGGATAACTTTGATATGAAAGAATATTTAACTACTTTAGGAATTAGAAATTTGGCTAAGTTTGATAGTAATTATAGTCTTGAAAAAGGATTTGATGAAAATATAATGAATAAATTTTATAAAAAGCATTATGGAGAAAATTAAATGAAAATTAGGAATGGTTTTGTAAGTAATAGTAGTTCTAGTTCTTTTATTGTTATATTCCCATTTAAACCAAAGAATGAGAAACAAGTTAAAGATTTATTATTTCCTAATAAAGATTTAGATGATTCTATTAGCAATGATGAATATCTTGATAAGATGTCTGTTAAAGATGCTGTTGTTAGAATATTTAAAGATATTAAAAAACAAAATAGATCAGCATCTATTAAAATAATAAAAAAAGAAATTGGTTATTCTTGGATTAGTCAATTTGATTCTTATTTAGGAAGTAGGAATAGTTTAATTGTTGAATTACTTAAACTAGAGAATTGGGATCAAGAAAATAAAATATTAATTAATCAAGAGATTCAAAAATTAAATTATTATATAGGACCAGATGTAATAAGAATAATTTATAATATTTTACGGAGATTAGAAAATTTAGAAGATGTTAAAATTATTAAAGATATTTTAAGTAATAGGAAATATGCTATACTTCATGTAGCTAATAGTAGAAGTGAACTTCGAGAGTTAAGTAGTTTTATTATTAAAAATAATTTTAAGATTAAACAAAAAGCTATTAATGAAATAGAAACATTTGCAAAATGGAAATTAAAACAAAATAAAATTGAAGCTACTATTGAAAGTAAACATAAAAAATTAGAAAACAAGATTCATAATAAAGTTTATGAAAAATTTATGAAGAATAATACTGAAGGATCGTGGATAGGTATTTTTTCTTATAGTGATAATTCCGGGGAAGCTTCCCTAGAACATGGAGGTATATTTAGAAAATTAAATCGTTTAACTATATCACATCATTAAGGAGGTTAATATGAAAATTAGAAAAGGATTTGTGTCTAACAGTTCGACTAGTTCTTTTACTTGTGATGTTTGTGGTGTAGAACAAATGGGGCAAGATATTTCTTTTTATTAAAGAATTATCTATGTTTAAAATGTTATGGTTTCCAAATGTAAAAGTGCAAATTAAACATATGTTTAAAAATAAAATACCAAAGAAACATTTTGTTCCAAAAACTAATATAAACTTGAAGGAGGTTGTATGAACGTTCAGTTGTTAGTCATCGATCCACAGAATGATTTTTGTGATCAAAGAGGTAACTTGTTTGTTGCAGGAGCAACGGAAGATATGCAACGACTAGTTGCCATGATGAATCGTATTGGTAATAAGTTGTCGGGAATCAATGTTACGATTGATTCCCACCGTATGATTGATGTTGCCCATCCTTGTTTTTGGGTAGACAGTCAAGGCAAGAATCCAAATCCTTTCACTATTATTTCGGCAAGTGATGTACGAAATGGTAAATGGACTCCTACATATGCGGGCTTTAATAAGAAAGCCTTGGCATATGTTGAAGCACTTGAAGCTAATAAAAGGTATCAATTAACAATTTGGCCGTATCATTGCATCATTGGATCGTGGGGTCATGCACTTGTTCCTGCATTTTCGGATGTGATTTGTCAATGGGAAATGAAAAAATTTCGCCCGATCAATTATGTTACGAAGGGATCAAATATATTGACTGAGCATTATTCGGCTGTACGAAGTGAAGTTGAAGACCCAAGTGATCCTTCGACACAATTGAATACTCAGCTTCTTGATTTGCTTGCGTTATCAGATATTGTAATTTTAGCTGGCGAAGCTCGTAGTCACTGTGTTGCGAATACGATACGAGATATTGCAAATAATTTTGGAGAAGAAAATATTAAAAAAATGTGTTTACTTCAAGATTGTACTTCGGATGTTACAGGATTTGAACAATTTGGTAAAGATTTTATAAATGAAATGATTCCAAGAGGAATGCAAATTTCAACAAGTACAGATATTCTCAGTTAATAATTTATTAATATTTTGAAATTCTGTATAAGGAATTCTTAAAAGATCAATATGATTATCAATACAATTTTGAAAGGAGTTAGTATGAACGATGAAAAAATGATGTCAATTAATACGACATCAAATTACAGTTTTTCCTGTACAAAGTTGAATAGTTTAGGAAGTAGTGAGTATACTCTAGTCACAATTGTTTGTGACAAAAGTTCTAGCCTTAGTGGTTATGATCGTGATCTTGAGAAGATGATTAAAGCTGCTGTTGAATCGTGTCAGAAGTCGGCAAGAGCAGAGAACCTTATGGTTCGTCTAGTAACTTTTGCTGATGATGAAGAAGAGGTTCATGGCTTTAAGCTTCTTGGAAATATCACGATTAATGATTATGATGGAAAGATTAACTGTTCAGGTTGTACTAATTTGATAGATACAACTTATAATGCTATTGAAGCAACTGCCGCTTATGGTAAGAAGCTGATGGATCAAGACTATTTGACAAATGCAATTGTATTTGTTATTACAGATGGTATGGATAATCGTTCGACTTATACAGCTAGTCGAATTAAAAAAATTGTAGATAAGATTAGAAAAGAAGAGATTAGTCTTGAATCTATTGCTACTGTTCTTATTGGAATGAACGGTGACTCTACTGTTCAATCGTATCTTCAGGATATTAAGAACGATGGAGATTTTACAGAGTATATTGAGATGGGTGATGTAAGTCCTAGTAAACTTGCCAAGCTTGCAGGATACATTAGTCGTTCGACGAGTTCAACGAGTCAGGCTCTTGGAACTGGGGGAACTAGTCAGTCGTTGTCGATTTAATGAAATGAAAATAGTTATGAGAGCAATCTTAACGGGGTGGGTGTTCTCCTAAAACGAGCAATCTATTCTATATAGAAAATCTATTTAAATAGATTTAAATTATATAATATCTCTTATAATGATATTACATACAAAAGAATAGAAGTGGGTAGGAGATAACTATTTTAATTAATAAAGGAACAATATGAAAATTTTAATGGATAGTTATTATGAGATAGGAAGCAATCATATAGTCTGTGAAGACTATGCTAGAACTGGAAAGTTTTCCATAGAAGATAAAGATTACCATTATGCAATTGTAAGTGATGGTTGTTCTTCTTCTAAAGATACTGATGTAGGTTCTAGACTTCTAACTTTGTTAGCTCATAATGCTTTGGTCTATGCTTATTTGCATGAAAGTACAACTGAGTATAGGTCTAAGTCTTTTAAAGAACAAATGAAGATAGCGATACAAAATTGTTCTACTATGTTCTCTGCATCGATAACTCCGTTGATGTTTGATGCAACTCTAGTCATAGCAGTTACAGATGGATTAAAAACAGAAGTATATATGTATGGTGATGGAGTAATTATTTTAAGAACGGCTGAAGGAATATCGCATACGTTTACAATGGAATATTTATCTAATGCTCCTTATTATATTTCATATGAAGCATTATCTAAATCTAGAAATGCAGATTATCAACGTCAATTTAAAGGAATGGAGAAATTTTTTAAAAGCATACATCATAAAGATAAATCTGAACACAGTTGTAATTCTATTCCAACTGAAGATACTTACAGATGGATTGATAATGTAGCTATGAAATTACAATCTATTTCTGTTTTTTCGGATGGAGTCCATACATTTACAAAGGATAGAGAGAAACTAGACCTCTACAATGTTTGTAATGAATTTACAAATTTTAAAAATGTTACTGGAGATTTTGTATCTAGAAGATTGTTGGCTTATAAAAGACAATGCTTGAAGGATAATATTAAACATGACGATGATATTTCTATAGCAACTCTTTATTTTGAACAGGAATAATTATGAATGATATATTAAAACAAAAAATAATAGATAAAATAAACGAAATGTTAAATTTTGATCCTGGTAATTGTAGAGGAGATATTTATTGCCAAACAGAATCTAGATTAGTAATTTTTATAGAAGGTTGTGAAGAAATATTAATCGAATTAAAAAAGGATAATCATGAATAAGTTTGTAAAAATCTTAAATGATTTAGATAAAAGTCTTTCTGACTTTATAAAAAGACTAGAAGAATATGATCAAGATTGTATTAATTCAGATGATAGAAATTATAATCAAGATGATGTTTATGAAATTAAAGATAGTATAGAGGCAGTACAATATAAAATTGTATATATTAAAATAAACTATCCCGATATGAAAGATTAAAATGAGTAATTATTTTATACCTAGTCTTGGTAAGATAACTTTAAGCAGTAAGAATTATTTAGCTGAAGGTGGAGAAGCTAAGATATATGTTTTGAATAATCATGCTATTAAAATATATCATGATCTTCATAAAGCTATATCTGAACAGAAGATAAAAGAATTATCAACTATTAGAGATAAGAATGTTCTTAAACCTTTATCGGTTGTATATGATTCTTATAATAAGAATGTTGGATTCATGATGGACTTTGTTACAGATGGTGTTCCTCTTTGTAAATTGTTTACTAAAACATTTAAAGATAATCAGAACATAACTGAAAAAGATATTTGCGATCTAGTTAAGAATATTCAACTGACTGTTCAGAATGTTCATACAGATAAATGTGTTATAGCCGATCTCAATGAATTGAATATACTAGTCAAAGATATGTTCAAGGTTCCTATCTTTATAGACGTTGATAGTTATCAGACTCCTAATTTTCCTGCGACTGCTATCATGGATAGTGTTAGAGACAGACTATTTCCATTTGGAACCTTTAATGAAATGACAGATTGGTTTGCCTTTGCTATATTATCCTTTCAACTTTATATAGGGATTCACCCATACAAAGGAAAACATCCAAACTATAAACCTTCTGAATGGCAAAAAAGAATGGATGATAATATTTCTGTATTTGATAAACATGTTACATTACCAAATGTATGTAATAAGTTTACTGTCATTCCTAAAAGACATCTAGACTGGTTTCAGAATGTGTTTACTAAAAATGAAAGAAGTATTCCTCCTATAGCTGATTCGATTGCTCCTGTTGGAGTGCCTAGTCATATTGTTATTATTAAAGGCAGTGAAGGATTTGATATTGAAAGAATACTAGAAGCTCCTGAAAATATTGTTGATATAGTTGACATCATGGGAATTAAATATGTAGTTACTAAGAATGCAATATATTCCAATGGAAAGAAGATAGCCGATCTAGATAAGAATAAGAAAGTAATAGTCGGTTCTACATTGGATATGGATATTATGACTTGTCAATTAATGGGACACAATGCAGAACTTAAAACATTTAAATCTCTAGATGTTCATGCTATTAAAGCAAAAGACATCATGTATAAGAATAAATGTATCTATTCTATATATGATGATAAATTGATTGAGACTAGTCTTAGAACTTTGCCTAATGGTAAAGTCTTGGCTAATATGAGAACTGCGGCATCTGTTTCTACATTGGCTAGTCATTTATTTGAGGGGGTAATTTATCAAGACCTTATGGATACTAGTGTGTTGACTATTCCTTATAGTCAAGGAATGTGTGTCAATGTTATGGTCCCAGAATTAAAGAAGCATCGTATCATTGATATGAAAATGATAAACAAAGTTTGTGTAGTTACAGCCGAAAAGAAAAATGTATATTATAGATTTGTATTTGTATTTGACAATACCTACACAAAATATACAGTCAGGAAGATAGACGATGTAAATTATGATGCAATTAATTTTACTGTTCTTCCTAATGATATTTGTGCCTTGTTAAGTACTGATAATGAATTAGAACTATTTAAAGATAATTCTAAGATTAAAACAATTGCTAATCCTCCTTTCGATAGTTCTATGAAACTAGTTGAGATAGGTGGGAAGGTTCATTTTATTAATGAAAAGTTTCTCTATAAAGTTTCTACAAAATAACATTGACTTTATTATTACCATAAATTATATTTAATTAAAAGGAGATAAGAATGTTTGGATCAGCTAAAAGATTAAAAGAAAAATTAGAGAGAGAAGATAATGAAAAACGTTTAAAACAAGTCGAACAAAAATATCCAATTGGAACTAGTGTTTATTATTTAGGATGCAAAGTTACGGTTGTTGGACATCATAATAAAACTTTTAAACTTGGATGTAATTATCAAGTAATATGTACAATAAATCCAGGAGTTAAGATTCAATGGTGGTCAACTACTAAAGACCTTCGTTCAGATTTTATTCCATATGAACAACTTAAACTTTTAGATAAAGATTAATATGTTTACTTATGTTATTAAAGGCGAAGGAATGATGGCGTTGCCTGTTAAATCTGATTTAAATTGGAATGAATTTAAATTTCTAATTAAATCACGAACAAGAAAGTTACATCCTAAAGCTCATGATCTTGTTTTTAAATGGGGAATTATAGAATTTATTAATCCACAAGTAATGACACTAAAAGACTTCGGTTCGTATTGTCCAGCTTTAATGTAATTAAAAAGGAATAACAATGGATACTTTTACAGAATTATTTGCTCAAAAGAGATTTCAATCTTCAGAACAATGGATGAAAGATAATCTATTGTATGAAGTAATAATGGGTTCTCAAGCTTATGGAACTAATAATGAGAATTCAGATTTCGATTTCGTAGCTCTAGTCATGCCGAAGCATGAACATCTTTATCCTCAGTCTTATGGATTTGTTCTAGGATTTGATCAATATCCTTCCTTTGAACATAAAACATGCAAGGATAAAACGACTAGACTACAATTAGAAAATGGAACAGATGTTGAAGGTGAGTGGCAATCTCTAGTCAATTTCTTTTTTCTTGCAGGAATGAAAGGTTCTCCTTCATTAGTAGAATCTCTTTTTGCTAGAAGAGCATTAGTTAAATATGCTCATAATATTGGATGGACTCTTAGAGATAATAGAAAGTTATTTCTTTCAATGAGATCATTCCATGCTTTTAAAGGATATGCCTTTCAACAGTTGTCTAGATTAAAGAATGGTGTTAAAGAATGGAATGACAAACATACTTGTGATAATCAAACTAGAAAAGAATATTTTGAAAAATTTGGTTATGATGTGAAAATGGCATATCATCCATTGAGACTTCTAGATCAACTTCATCAGATGTTGACAGAGAATGATCTTGATCTAATGAGAAATAGAGAAGAATGTAAAGCAATGAGAAGAGGGGAGTGGGGAGATTTTAATAGATTCGAACAATATGTTTTGAATAGACTAGAAGAACTTGAAAAGCTTTCTCTTAGTTCTTCTTTGGCTATGCAACCACAAACCGGAGCATTACATCAGCTTCTTTCTAATTGCATAGAAGAATGGTATGGTTCTGAATCTAAAATGCAAAAGCAAGGAACTGAATATGTATCCGTCAAGATGATGATGGATAGACTTGACAATATGGAAAAAGTCCTTAATAAAGTAGAAGAAAGAACTAGACCACCTGAACCGTTAAGTGATCATCTAAAATATAATACTGATTTTTGAAAGGATGTACGATGTCAAATGGAAGGATTAGTACTAAGATTAATAAAGAAGCATTTATGAAACGTCTTAAAAAAATAAATGCTGATCGTGAAACAAGGACGGTCTTTGATTGTATTGATCGTCCTATACGTCCTTTAGTATTTGAATTGGCTAGAATAGGAATGATTCCTAAGTTTTGTTGTTGTGGTTATACTTATGAAGGTGAAGAGTTTGATGAACCAAAAACTCATTATGCTGAAGGAGCATACGTTCATTTCTATGTTAGAAATGATCCTAAAGTTTTATATAACTTTGAACATATTAAAGTTATAGTTAAAAAACAAAATTGGACTTTAAATCATTTTACAAATGGTATTTTTGATTTACGAGCCGGTAAATGTGTACCAGATAGTCTTTATAAAAATTTAGATGGTATAGAAGAAACTATCCATCAGTATGAAGGATATGCCCTAAAGATTCATGTTATGGCAATGATTATACAGAATTATGGTCAAACATTTAATGATCCTGTTGAAATCATTGATGGTAATTCTTTTTATGAAGATATAAAGGAATGGATGATCAAAGCTAAATCTAAATTTGTTATTTCAGTTGAAGACTATTATTCTAAATATGGAAAGCTAATAATGAATAATACTAGTCCCGATAATATTTTTGTACCTCAAAACAATGTCAGAATGACAATGCTTTAATTATGGATTATAAAAAAGAATTAGAAGTAGCAAAGGAGCATTTACGAAAGCTTTGTAGTTATAACAAGAATTATAATAGTGATCAAATAAATAGATTAAATCATAAAATTCACAAACTTCAAATTAAAATTAATCAAGAAAAACAAAAAAAATTATAAGGAGTTGAAAATGGTTATTGTTCTTTATCCAGAAGATTTGCCCATAATTTTTAAGGGCAACAAGAAAAATCCAAAACTAGAGGAACTGTTTGAATACCCTAAAGACTTTAATACACACGATATTGTGTTGTATAAGTATGGAAATAAAACTATTGTTTTAAAAAGTGCTGAACCATTATAACAATTTAAAAGGAGAAGTAGTATGAAATCTACAGAAGATATCGAAGTAGTAGTATCCTTCGATACAACTGGATCAATGTATCAATGTCTTAATTTGGTAAGAAGAGAAGTATCAAATTTTGCTAAGACTCTTTTTGCAGACGTTCCAAATTTCAAGATGGGTGTTGTAGCTCATGGCGATTATTGTGATGCTAGTGATAAAAATTCTTATGTGATCAAGACACATGAGTTGACAGATGATAAAACTAGTCTTGTAAATTTTATTCAGAACTGTGGAAATACTGGTGGTGGTGATGCTCCTGAGTGTTATGAATTAGTTTTGCATACGGCTAGAAATTTTAAATGGACAGCAGGGAAGAGTAAGGTTTTGATATTGATTGGTGATGATGTTCCTCACTCTGCTCATGAAGCCCAAAACAAAATGCATCTAGATTGGCGTAATGAATTGAAATGTCTTTTGGAAATAGGTGTGAAGGTTTATGGAGTTCAAGCTCTTAATA
>Ga0315292_10000087_pt1 | contig 33753 bp, 20 predicted proteins | sample YL17G13_0_MG_FD_204029 | JGI IMG/M metagenome (GOLD analysis project Ga0315292, IMG submission 204029) | Sediment microbial communities from Yellowstone Lake, YNP, Wyoming, USA - YL17G13_0 | ecosystem: Environmental > Aquatic > Freshwater > Lake > Sediment | place: USA: Wyoming | collected... | reverse complement strand
GCTTAGCGCTTCAAGTGGCGGCAGGTCGAGGACGGGCGGAAAGGGGCCGGTCAAGGTGCTCAGTTCCGGGAGCACATCCGCGAGGACGGCGCCATGTTGCTTGAGTGCTTGGCGAATGCGCTGGCGCGAGGTCTCAAGTACTTGCGACTCCTGTGCCATCAGCGTGTTGATGAGCTCGCGAAATGCTCGAATAAATGGTTCGTAGGGGGTGCTTTGCTTATATTGATCAAACTTTCCGGCGATGAACAGGCCGTGAACCGCGGCGACCTCCTTACGAACCTCACCGACTAGAGCTGACTTGCCGATTCCAGAGCTTCCCTGAACGACAACGACCTCGGTGTGTCCGCTGGTGATTCGAACAAAGGCCTGCATCAGTGCGGCGATTTGCGGCTTTCTGCCGTAAAGTTGGTGAGGAATGGAAAAGTGACTTTGGATATCACCCTGACCTAGGATCAGTACCTGCGTTTCGTCCCACAGCTGGGTACACTGCTGCAGGTCAAAGGCGATGCCGACCGCCGATTGATAGCGCTGCTCCGGATCCTTAGCCATGAGTTTAAAAACGATCTGCTGCAGACCCAGCGGTAAACTCAAGTGCGCTGGGAATGGTTGAGGGTTAAGCGCCATATGTTGATGGATGAGCTCGAGGGGGTCAGTACCAGCGAAAGGTGGTTGTCCGGTGAGCAAAACATAAAGTGTCACGCCGAGGGAGTAAAAATCCGTACGGTAGTCAAGCGGCCGGTTCATCCTTCCCGTTTGTTCGGGCGAGATGAAGGCAAGGGTTCCTTCGAGGACCGTAGAGCTAGAGTAGAACGATTCCTCCCGGGATAGTTCGGTGGCGATGCCGAAGTCAATGATCTGTAAGCGACCGGTCATTGGTCCATAGATGATATTGCTAGGATTGATGTCTTTATGGACGATGCCCTGGGCATGGATGGTACCAAGCGCTTCACACATGTGCATGGCTAACCGAACCGTGCCCTTTGGGTCATGCAGTAACGATGGTAGCAGCTCTTGTAGCGAGGTCCCCTGGATATCCTCGAAGGTGATGGTCCACTGCTCGCCCGAGTAGGTGAGATCGTAGACCCTTGGGATGTATGGCGACGAAAGCGCAGCAGTTAGCTGGAATTCACGGCGAAAGTTCGCCAGGTTCGCGGGGTCTTGGCTCGCCGCATGGAGCATTTTAAGAATCACTGGGACGTTGTCGGATAGACGCACGCCGCGCAGGACTCGAGTTCGTTCACCTTCGAACAGCACGTTCGAAATTCTATAACCAGGCACAGCCCATTCGGCCGTGCTTGCAGTCTGCTGTAGCATCTTGCTCGCCAACTTTGTCACCAATGGTCAGAACGTAGCTAAATCTTTGACTAAAGGCTTATCGGTAGATCGCAAGGTTAGTTGAGGCATCAGGCAAGTGGTACGGATCGGTCGAGATTTCAGCCTATCTGTCAGAATAGGCGCAGCTTTGATTCGACTTTTATCATGCTGCCTAGCCAGAAGGTGTCGATGTGGACCCGCACGTTCCTTTAGCCGCGGCACGGCCCGTGTGCCGCTTCCGGCCGCCCATCTGATAAACTAATAAATGTTGATGGATGTAACCCCGGACTCGAGCTGCAGCGGCTCCACTGTTGCTGCTGCAGGCCTGCTGCTCAGTCATTGCGTTGAGGCTCAACCTGATGGGAATATTGGTGAAAGCATGTATCCTGGTACTACTATGCGGCTGTCGTGCGACCCAGCACAAGGCAAGTCTTGTCGAGGCCTCCAGCACGGAAGCGGTTCCAGCGTCTGCGACCCCGTCATGCATCGATCCAGCTGTGGTGACCAGGGTTTCCGAGTGCATCGACCAGGCGACCAAGAGTCCCTGGCAATGCTTTGTGGATGTGGCTGGTGAAAGGGCGCCGTGTGATCAGGACCAGGATGGACTAGACGATCAGTTTGAAGCGGCGCTAGCTCGCAGCTACGTCTTTGCCGTGGCCTTCAACGCTCAGGGCCCTGCAGAAACTTGCTGGCCTGGCAATGTCCAGCAATTTGTCCAGCAGTCACTGCTCCTTTATAGTCCAAGTGGCAGCACCTCCCTAGGTTCGGAAGCTAAAACCGGCTATGCGGTCGTCAATGAATTGCCACAGCTGAATGGTCTTGATGTGGAAAAGGCGCTGGTCAGCGGCGGTGAGCGGCTAGCGAATGACCCCAAGCAGTACCAGGGGCCGAATTTCTGGCTGTGCCAAAAAAAGGCATACAATCCGCCGAAATATGGCGGGATGCTTGGAGCCGATGAAAAGCTGGCAACGTCGGAACGATCGATCAATGTACCAGGAGGTGTTCACGCCTATATGATCGTTCATCCGGTAAACCAGGGTCCGCTGCCTAAAGCGCAAGATCACGTTCAAACTCCACGCTATGTACTAGTCGCCACCGAAATATTCTATCCCTACAATCAAAGGCCTTTCGACAATCACGAAGGTGACTGGGAAGGTGGCGGTGTTTTTGTCGATACCCAGGATCCACACGGTGCGGTCATTGGCGCCTATTTTGATCGTCACCCAACGACCGATCATCTGCAGCTGACGATGCTCGGTCAGGATGTTGAGGCGATAGACCCGGGTAGCGAATCTGGCGGGGCCATGCAATGTAGCAATGTCGGCAAGGGAGTCGCTGGACTTCGTTTTTGGGACTTTGACGGTCCCCGACATCACGTGGTGATTTATCCAGCCGCAGGTGGGCATGCGACCTACGGCTATCCAGGTGTGACAAAAATCTTTGGCATTGGCTGCAGTGAAAATGCGCCTGAGGCTAACGATACGCACCATGGCGATGGCCTGAAACTTTTGCCCTGGCTGGGGATCTTTGCTGAACACTGGGGCGATCATACCGGTGTTGCGGTTCGCGACGGAGTTGAACTTGTCAATTTGGGTGAGGAGTTAACGCCGCTGGTATCTTGGGCAGCATACCGTGGTCAATGGGGGTGTCAGGATGGCCTGGAAGGAAAGTTAGCGTCCTCTTGGCCTGGTCCGTTTGGTAATCACCGGCATTGTCGCGGTTGGCTGCGCCATGATTGGCATGCGTCGCCGCCTTTTTCGCCGCCGTCTGCAGCAGTCGATTGCGTCGGACTCTGACCGCGCTTAGAGACAAGTCATATGCAGCCGAGTATCAAAAGTCGCTGAGCCCGTAGCTGACTTTCGATCCATCGGCAAAGGCAAACACGCCGCTTTGCAGATCTGTAGAATGGGTCGCTGTGCCAATCAGGTTGGTCCTGGCGCTGTCGCAATAATACTTGGTGTAGTTGCTACTGCGCTCCGATGCGACGCCAGATTGGTACATGGTCAGGTCGCCTTTGACGACGCTGGCCTCGTAAGTCAGTGACCAATAATAGCCTGTGTCATCCTTCTTGATCAGCGCTGGGGATGACCCATAGGTCTGGACGATGCCGTAGTAGAGGCTGTTGTAGGTGGTCCCATCAAACAGCAAGCCGAAGCCGCCTGCAGCAAACTGGCTTTGAATGGTCGTTAAGCTAGCGGCGGTTGTCGCCATCTTCCATAGCAACGTGTCATGGTCTCTAGGGGCTTGGCCCAGGTAGGTTTTTTGGCTCGCCAGGACAAAGTTGATCAGGTCTGTCCTTAGTTTGAATTTAGCCTGTATTCCTGCGAGGCTTGTGCCGGAGACCGATGCGCTGCCGTCGATGAGATCATACAATGGACCGTGCGAGTAAGAAAAATTCGGGGTCGACAAGATACTGAAGCTGATACCGGTGAGATAGGACTTATAGTCAAAGACGTTGTAGGGGATTTTATCGCCGGCCTTGGCGCTGCCAAAGTCAGCAGCATAGTAAAGACTGAAGGTGTAGCCTTCGTCGCCGGCCTTATAGGTATAGTCGCCACTGGCAAAGCTCAGATCGTAGTCCTTGAGCTTAGCTGGGTCGATTCCATTGCCGACAAGCATGGCGATCAGCCCGCCAATCTGTTGTGCTGAGCTGCGGCCATGGCTGATAGCGCTAGCCGTGAAGACTAAATTGCCGTCTAGTCCCTTGAGAAAATCGCGTTTACTTAGTGTGGTGGAACACAAGGAATATTGCTGTGACCCGCTGCCGCTGAGCACCGTGACGCCACCAGTTGGACTCGTGCCATCGCTTCCAGTACCGCTCGTGCTGCTACTGCTGCCACAACCTTGGATGGCAAGGACCAAGAAGATCCATGGCGCCACCATCCAGGTGAACGGGCGCATGGCGCGCGCGCCAGTCGATCCTATTTTGTAAGTCATAAGCACCTCTGGGTCTTGATCATAAGCTACTACCGACGCCAATCATCAGTGGCAAACAGGTCTGCGTGAAGGATTTGAGCTTTGCCGAGGGGTTGCCGCTCTCTTGGCCGTTCGCATACATTCGGTAGGTGGCGTCGAAGCCAAAAAACAGGTGGGCTGCGGGCGTTCCAAGAAGTCCAACCTTGCCGTTCAGGCGACCTACCCAGCCGGGGAAGCTATCGATGCGTTTGACTGGAGCCGACTGAGTGATCAGCGTCTTCGCGTAGCCCAGGCCAATCGACAGCGACACCATGCCGTCAGATGTGGCGAATCCATAGGTCAAGCCGTAGACTTTAGTCGTCATGACTTCTTTTGACGCATTGCTATGGTAGTTGTTTTCTAGGGAATCGGCCGAGCCAAAGGCACCTACGAATTGGTTTGGCTTGCCGGTTGGAATCATGAGTGAAATGCTAGAAGTAGGGCCACTCAAGCGATAGACTTTGGCGTCTCCTTTGATTTTGGTATTAGCTCCAGAGACAAAGCCGGCGCTGACATCGGCGATAAAGATGGTGGCGAGGGCTGGTGCCGGGTGCAACATCCACATGGCAAATAGAATGGCGGTGGCGACTTGCTTTAGCGACATAGTTGGACCTTCGATACACCGGCGCGGCCGAGACTGCGCCAAGAAGCGACTAACGTCGATGTGTCGACGGTATAGGCCTCGAGATCAGAGCCTGGAATGGTGTACCACAGGACTTTGTCGCTGCCGTTAGTGCCCGCCACGGCCGTCACATGGAGGTAATAGTTGGCATTCGTCTGGACGGGAATGATGCTACCGAAGTCGACCAGCAGCCAGGTGGCCCCTTGGGTGATTTTCTCGCCTTTAATCGACTTAGTCGCAGCGGCACCACTGATTGTCACTGGCAAATCAGTCGCCCCCGTACCCGAGTGATTTTGTACCACGAGGTCAACCTTTACATCTGAGGCGCTGGCTCCTAGCGACGTGAGCTTTAGCGCGGCACCCCAAATATCGCCGTCGGCTGGCGTTGTAATGAGTTGCCTAATCGTAGTCTGCAGGCCAGCGCTGGTTGCTAGGGGAACGGTGGTTTCGCTGCTGCTTTGTTGGGCGTCGTAGTCAGCGACCTCCTTAGCGACTTCGGCAACCGAAGCATTGCAGACCAAATGATCTGTGAGTAGGCCGGCCGAGCTTCCGCCAACCTTGCCGCAACTGCTCAGTGACGCACTGTAGAGAATCAGCGAGCAAATCTTGACCTTTCGCTGGTGTCTTGAAGGACGTGATAAAACCATAGTCGAACTCCACAGGGCGGCACTTCAAGCCCTGGCCATGGAGATCGGAAGAGATAGACGTGGACCTTAGCGTGATGGAGGGTATTTCGCGGAATACTGGCCATGGCCATCTTGGCGACAATGTTATGGGCGGTGAATGCAGCACCAATTGCCGAGGCTTAAACCGACCGGCCTGGTGCCAGGTAGATACCCAATCAGTCGCCCGACCATTCGCTGGCTAAGAGGCTCGTTCTAGTCGGAACCTTTCGCACTGGCGTAGCAAGCGGAGTCGCGAAACGGAATCACCGATGCAATATGGTCGAGTCCGAGCAGCAAAGCCAGCCAGCGGTCGAAGCCAAGTGCATTGCCCGAGCACGGCTTGATCCCTTTGTTTAGCGCTGCTGTAAACCCAGCATCAATTCCGGGGACTTCGTAGCCATACTCGGTGCGCCGGCGGTTGCTCTCACTTAGGCGCATCTGGTTTGCCGCGGCGCCGAGTAGTTCATCAAAGCCGTTACACAGCTCCACCCGCCCAAAGTAAAACTCAAAGCGCTTCGCAACTCCACCAACGACCTGTGCTAATGCCGCTTGTGAGGCCGGATAATCCATCAAGACTGCGCCGCCAAGTGCAGCCATGCCCGGTTCGACCCGTTCGATCAACAGTTTAAAAAAAGCTGTCTCAAAATCATCATCGTCACGCAGCGAAACGGCTCCAGCCGCAGTACCCTTCTTCGCCAACTCCTGGTCGCCATCGATCAGGTCCAGCCCAACCCAGCGCTTAAAGGCCTCGGCCACAGAGATTCGTGCGAACTGCTTTGGCAGCACCAGGCGACTACCCATATATTTGTGGCTAAACCGCAGCAATTCCTCAGTCTGGTCGATGAGGCCACTAAACGACAGGCCGCACTCATACCATTCGAGCATGGTGAATTCCGGATGGTGCCACTGTGAGTACTCGCCGCCACTGCGGAAGCACGGCGCCAGCTGAAAGATCCGTTCAGCCCCAAGCGCCAAGGTTTGCTTCATATGCAACTCAGGGCTCGAGCGTAAATAGAGCCGCTGCGTCCGCCCCTGGTAATCCAGCCATTCGGTTGGAAAGTAGCGAAGGTGAACCTCGGTGCCGGGACACACCACGGCCAAGGGGGTATCGACCTCCAGATAGGCTCGGGCGCCAAAGAAGGCGCGAACCGCCTCCTTTAGTTTGGCGCGCGCCTGCAGGGCGGCAAGGGGGCTCACACCCATCAGGTCGCCTTGGCCTTGCTTGCAGATGCCTTGCTTGATCCCTTGGCTTTGCTCCGTTCGGCCTGCCGCCGCTCGCGGAGGGCCTCTAGCCGTTTGTGGATCGCCTCCAGTGCCGATTTGGCTGGATAGCTGTCTTGCTGCATGCCGGTGAAGCCAAGGGGCACACCGGTTGCCAACTCGAAGGCATCGTTGATGCTGGTGATCGGAAAGATGCGAAACTTGCCGCTGTCGATCGCGGCGCGAACGTCGCCGTGCAGCATCAGATTCGGCACGTTCTGCACCGGAATCAGGACATCGTTGCGGCCGGATTTACCGATCAACCGGCAGGTTTTAAAGTACCCTTCGATCTTCTCGTTGACCCCGCCGATGGGCTGGACGTCGCCGAACTGGTTAAGGCTACCGGTCATCGCTACGCTTTGGCGCACCGGCGTGTTGCTAAGCGCACTCAGGATGGCCACGAGTTCGGCGACCGTCGCGCTATCGCCGTCGATGAGTCCATAGGACTGCTCAAAGCAAACGCTCGCCGCTAGGCCAAGATCATGCTCTTTGGCCAAAAGCGCATTGAGAAAGCCGCTGAGGATGTGGATGCCCTTGTCGTGGATTTTGCCCGACAGTTTACTCGCCCGCTCGATATTCAGGACGCCCTTATCGGCGCTGGAGATGCTGCAGGTAATGCGACCGATCTTGCCAAACGAATAGTCGCCCAAGTCGTACACAGCGAGGCCGTTGACCTGGCCGATGCGTTCGCCGTCGACCGACAGCAGGACGTCCTCATGGCGGACCATGTCTAGGAGTTGCTGCTCGACCAGGTTGACCCGGTGAAACTTTAGGTTGAGCGCCTTTTCGACATGACCGCGCGTCACTTCTTTGGCGCCTTCGCCGCGAGCCACGTAGTCACTCTCAATGCTCAGATCTTTGATTTCGGCAAATTGCGTCGACAGGTAACGTTGGTCTTCGACCAGCCTTGAGCCAAACTCGACGACCGCGGCAATGCCTTCGGCATTAAACGGCAGCAGATGCTCGACTTGGGTACGGGTCGCGATAAAGCCAGCATAGGCGTTGACCGTCTCCGCATCCCTCGGCATGCGGTGATCGAAGTCGGCTTTGATTTTGAAGATCTTGTGAAAGTCTTCATCACCGTCGTGGAGGATGTGATAAATCTCGTCATTGCCGATCAAAATCACCTTGACGTCGAGGGGGATCGGCACCGGCCGCAGGCCCGAGGTCGGAAGCAGTGAATACTGCTCGCCCATATCCTCGATAAAGCCAAGGCGGTTCTTCAGTGCCCGCTTCAGGGTGTCCCAGATGCTCTGGGTCTTAAAGATATCCATGGCGTTGAGCACGAGATACCCGCCGTTGGCGCGGTGGATGGCTCCGGCCTTGATCATCGTGAAGTCGGTCAAGTACATGCCGTGTTCGACATTCTTTTCGATGCGCCCAAACAGGTTGTAGTAGGTCGGATTGGACTCGATGATGACCGGTGCGCCTTGCACATTGGTGTTATCAACGAACACGTTGACCTTGTACTTGACGTGGGGATCGCGCTCCTCGGGCATGGCATGGTGGGAGCCTTCGCCTTCACCCTCCTCGCTATCGACGAAGTCGAGCAGGTTTTCGAGGATATGGGCTTTGACCGCCTGCAGATGCGCCGCGATCAGGGCATGGTCTTTATACTCTTCGCAGATCGGGTCGAGCTCGCGCGCGACCAGCTGTAGGCCGAGGTCGCTGCGCAGGGACTCGACAAAGCCGCTGGTCTCTTGTTCGATGGCGCGGACCTTACGGGCAAAGTCGAGCACCTCTGGTTCCAGTTGGGAACGCTTATCCTCGATGACTTCGCGGTCGGTGTCGCCAAGCTTGCCATACTCCTTTTCGGTTAAGGAGCGACCATCGACGACCGGAATCGTCTCGATGCCCATACGCGTCGACTTGATAATGAAGTCCATCGACTTGGCCAGACGCTCTAGATCAGCGTAGAGCTTGGCCTTGCGTTCATTGGACGCCGAGACATAGGCATTGACCGCATTCTCATAATCTTCGCTCTGCAGGGCATTGGGAACCAGCTCGCGCAGTTGCTTAACCAACGCATCCATGCGCTTTTTAAACTTACGCCCCTCGCCGGCGGGCATACTGATGGCCTTGGGGGTCTCGGTATCCTCGAAGTCATAAACATAGATCCAGTCCGAGGGCTTAGGCGAGTCGCTCGACCACTTTTCTAAAAACGAGCGAATGACGCTGGTTTTGCCGGTGCCCTGAATACCTGCCACATAGATATTGTAGCCGGGCTTGCGGATGCCCAGACCCATGTTGATCGCACCAACGGCGCGGTCCTGGGAGATGATGTCGTGGGACTTACCGAGGTGGGTGGTATCCTTGAATTTAAACAAGCTTGTTGGGCACCGCAGGTACGTCTGACGCGTTGCCAATGGCTTCGGCAGGGCCCACTTACTGCCGGGCTTGGTGTTGGGCTTCTTGACCGTCGAGGGTGACCGGCGCGAAGCCGCCCGTTGCTGCTTCTTAGCCATAAGTCATACCCCCAGGTAGACGACTAGATGATTTGTAGTTCTTTGACCAAGGCCTCATAGCGGGGCAGGAGGTCGTGGATGGTGGCGTGTGATTTGACGGACTCAAGGACATGGACGATTAACCTTTTGCCGGGTTCGCTGCTGCTAGTCATGAAATAGTCGCCGTAGGCGTCGAGGAAATCGAGTGCGTCCTCCGTCGCATCCTGCGACTGCAGGCTGATACAGGCGGCCACGCCTTTGCGCAGCCACTGGCTTAGCTCTTGCAGATTTGCTTCGCTCTTAATGCCAAGGCGTAAACACTCGCCGCACAGGGTGAGCATCAAATCCTTGGGCAGATCCTTTTCATGGCAGCCTACATAATAACTCAGGGTTTTGTAAGCATTACGCCAGTTTTTACTGGTCTGGAGGACGCGCACCTTTTCCATGGTCAGGTCGAAGGCCTGGACGGCCTTGTCGCGCCGCTGGTCTAGCCGGCGCTGCCGTGCCGCCAGCTCGCCTGACATCCGCTCTTTCAGCGTCGTCAGGACCTTGATCGCTTCAGGTTGGGTCAGAGTCTCGTGCACTTCAAGCTCGCGCTCGAGCGTGTCCGAGAGGATGTCAACCACCTGTGGAACGCCGCTGCCGGTCTGATCCGCGATTTGGGCCAACGTCCAGCTGTCGTTTTCTGGCCACTTTGCCATGACTCGTTCGAGTTCACAGATAAAGTCGAGCATCATTGAGGCCTTCCCCATTCCATGGTTGAGACGTCCGAGAAACATGTGCGGGCGTTTCGTAAGAGTACCATGGTGAGTCGACGCACAGCATGCAAAAATTGCATACCCGCGCCTAAAAAGGTTGGCCTCTCCAGCGGATGGCTGGATTAGATGAAAAATCATTGTTTAGAAGCACCCTGGCCAAGCAATTTTTTGAAAAATTACAACCCGGCCTTGGGTGCGACTAAGATGTGATGCTGCCGACTATACGGTGCGAAGCTGGCGGCGTTTGCGCATCATGCGGCGCTTTTTACGACCAACTTTACGACGACCCTTCGGATGTTTTCTTCTGTGTCTGGAACCGTGCAAGAGTAAACTCCGTATCATGTGAATCAAGGTCCGCGAAGTTAACCAGCCCGTTAAAAAAGTGCAAGCACATTCTTTCATCATATGTATCAGGAGGTTGTGGACTCTGGGGCGACCTTCCCCCGTGGCCCCCATGGCCTCCAGGGCTCAAGTTCCGTTCCGGGACGCCGATTGTTACGCTAGGTCATGGAATTGTCTGGCGCGAAAGGAACAAGGCCGTGAGTGAAGAGCCGATCACCAGTATGGAACGAGCCCGTCGTAGCCTGCGCTCGACGGTGATCGAACCGTTCAAACAGATTCGTTTTGGTCTTTATGTGATCGGCATCTCCGTAGCCTTTGTGGCCGTCTGTGCCTTGATGTTCTTGACCGCCTTTATCGATCAGTACAAACACGTGATGAACATCTTTCATGTGGTCGACCCCAACCTGCAGTGGGAGCTGGTCACCAACGAAGTGTTTTTGACCAATGCGATCCGCATCGGCCTGATGTTTGCCGTCTTTATCACCGTCATGTTCACCGTCGTGTTTCGCCTGACCCATCGCTATTACGGACCCTTGGTCAGTATCGAGCGCTTCGTTGATCAGGTGCTTGCCGGGGACTATCACGTCCGTTGCAAGATCCGCGAAAAAGACGAACTCCATGCGCTATGCGACAAGCTCAACGCCATGGCCGAGGCTTTAGAGTCGCGACACGGCTACGGCGAGGGTCACACCTACACGGTCGAGGAAGCTGCTGCTGGCAAGCGCCACGGCAAGGTGAGCTAAGTGCCCTAAAACGGTAGGTAGGTGCCGTCTTGGAACCTCGCCGGAAACAGCATGAGCCAGTTTTGCGCCCAGCCTCGTGCGTACATTTGCTGATGCACGAAGTTGGCGACCAAGGCATGGCCGTAGGGCGTTGGATGGACGCTATCGGCGTAAAAGAAGTGACTGGAGTCTGCGGCTATGGGCGTCGTCGTGGCCTCCGTGCAGAGTAAGCCGCTGGTGCTGCCGCAGGCCGGTTTGCTGGCGTCTGCGATGCCGTAGTCGTTGGGATGACTGATTTCTTTGGCCGTCGTTTGCACCAGGTCCAAGTACAGCACGTTCGGGCTGGTGAGGCCTGCTTGTAGCTTGCTATTAAACGCGCTGACCAGTGCCGCGATCACGTCTTTGCTGTCCTTGTAAGTCGCGCCAAAGGGCGCCGAATTGACGTCGGGAACGCCGAGAACGACGACGTAGCGTGCTCCCTTCGCGATGATCTGATCTTGCACATAACCGGCCAACTCGCTCCCAGCCTTGCCGATCTCGGCCACGGCCGTCGGCAGTTCTGCGGCCGCTGCTGCGGCTCCCGCGGCAGCAGCAGCAGCAGCATCGCCGCCCTTGGCTACAGTTTGCGCTGCGGCGGTCTTAGCCGCCTGGCCGACGGCGCCAAACCAGGTAAAGAAGTCGTTGCCCCCAGCCCAGACAAACACCACCTCGGTGCCGGTAAAGCTACCCCCAACTTTCGTCAGATGAATTTGAATCTGCGTTGCCACCGGCACGGTCAGAGGGCCAATGGCGGCGACCGCAGCAGTCGTGGCGGGGCTCTTCTTATTGCCGATGCCGATGGGGTTGGTCACCATGGAGCCGCCCTGGGCATAGCTGAAGCAGCTGTCGTTATTTGTCGGTGGCATCAGCTGGTTGTTGCCGGTGCCATCCAGCCCGGTCTGCGCTGGGCAAACCGCTGGTAGTCCAAACTCGAGGCCGAGAAGTTCGGTCCAGACCTGGGGCGTCGGACCGGATGCGGAATTGATCGTATATTTACCACCCCCCGCCGCTTTGACGTCGCCCAGCCGGTAGGTGCCGACGTCGCTTAGGCTATCACCAAAAGAGACGAGGCGACTAAAGGTTGGAGCGCTGCTTTGACCCTGGTTGCTGCGACCGCAGCCAGGGAGTATTGCGGCTGCCAAAGCGCCTCCCATCAAAAACCACTGCCGCATCTTGAATCCTCCTGGCTAAATCGATATCCGCTAGACAGACCGAAAGTCGGGGCTAGATGAATATTGTCGCAGCGTTTTCCTGTTTAGGGTAGTCGCCTGAAGTGGCGGGAGCCAGGCACCACTTTTGTCTAGCATTTGCCCGCTGCTTTTATTTTGCCGCGGACCGCCAATGCTGTCATCGTATAAACAGTAAGTCGTCCACCTGTAAACTGATTGAGGTTGGCATGCGTTGTCTTTATCTGTCGGCGTTCATCGGCTGCCTTGTTGCCGACTTGGCCGTAGCCGAGAACGGCTCGTTGCCGATTGGGTCATCGGCGGCCTCGCGTGCGCTCGGCGGCACCGGTATCGCCGCCTTCACCGGTGTGGTCGACAGTGAATATAAGAATCCCGCCACGCTGAGCCAACTACCTAAGGCAAGCGGCCAGGCCGAGCTGTCGCTTGGCTTTTTTAGCGTCGATGCGCAGGCCCAGCAAAAGGTCACCAACCCAGTGCTCCAGGGTGACGACACTGGCCGCTACCAGTCCAGCGCGACGCGGCTCGTGGCGCCAACGGCGATCGGTGTCGCCTACCGAGTCACCGAGGACTTGGCGCTAGCCCTTGGCGCTAGCGCCTTTGGCAGTCAGTTGGACTACGGCAATCACCGTGGCGTCTCCGGCGTCAAGCGTACCACCTCGCAGATCAACCTCATGCTGGGGGCATCGTATCAGCTTTGTCCTGAGGTCAGCATCGGCGCGACGTTGATCGGCCAAAGCTTCGCCAGTAAGTCCAGCCTACTGTATTCGAAAGCCCAATTTGCCCGTACCGAGTGGAATTCAAGCGGCAAGGCTGGCAGCGCCTCCATCGGCGCACTTTACAGCGTCACCCCCATGCTGACGGTAGGGATCAGCTACATGCTGCCTAAGACGGCAAAGATCAAAGGCTTCCTCGATGCAGACACCTACAATGCCGATTATTCGCCGAATACCGTGGTCAATCACAGCGATCTTAAGGTGTCTGACCCAAAGGAAGTCGGCATTGGCACCCAGCTGCGCTTGACCACTGAGTGGACCGTGTTGGCCGACTTCAAGCGCCTGCTGTGGGCCAGCGACGCATTTTACAAAGACCTAGGTTGGCGCGATCAAAACATCTACGCCGTGGGCAGCGCTTATACGACGGGAGCGCACACCTGGAAGGCTGGATATAACTATGCGAAGATGCCGATGCCAAAGAGTCTCAGTGGAGACAACGGTCTCGAGCCGGTGCGCATTCAAGGGCACCTCCTGAGTAAACTCAATGTGGCCATCTTAAATACCCTGGTGCTGCCAGCAACCAGCGAGCAGTCCTTTACCCTAGGGTCGTCGCACGCTCTGACGGACAGCGTCACCGTCAATACTGCCTTAGTCTACAATCCACCGAGTTCAGTGACGCGTTCAGGGGTGTTGCAAGAACCGACGGGTGCAGTCGGCACGTACAACTACGAAGCGAAGCTAAGCCTGACGGCCTTGACCCTCGATGCGACGATTAAATTCTGAGGACTCGCTTCGGCAGCGCTGGTTTTAAATCCCAATGGCCACTGGTTGTCCGGTGGTTTCCAGCACGTTGAACCAAGTCTCGCCATGCGGATTGATCGCTTGCTTGACGTTGGCCAGCGCTTGCGTCGGGACATGGGTCATCAGGCCGTGCCAGTAGCCGATGAGGAGGCCCGACTTGCCAGCCATGGCGGCGTGCACGGCGTTTTGCGCCAAGCGAGTGCAATGCAGCAGGTCGGTCGGATTCGCTGGGGCCGAGCGGATCAGATAGCTCGGGTCGATATATTTTAATGAGACATTCAGGTTTTTCTGGTGAAAGTGCTGATTGATCCGCTCTTGCAGATACGATCCAATATCACCCAGTTTTGCGTTGCCGGAAGCATCGACGCCGAGTCGAGCTGGGTCAAATACAGACTGGCCCGCTCCTTCCGCCACGACGATCACCGCATGCCGCCGCAGGAGGACCCGGTCCTCGATCAATTGCAGCAGTCCGGTCGGTCCGTCCAAGCCAAACGGTACTTCAGGGATGAGGCAGATATTCGCTTGCCCGGCGGCCAGGCAAGTGGTCGCCGCGATGTACCCGGCGTTTCGACCCATCAGTTTGACCAGGCCGACGCCATAAGGTGCTCCAGTCGCCTCGACGTGAGCCGAGTGCACCGACTGGGTGGCCACGGTGACCGCCGTTTCAAAGCCAAAGGCGCGACGGACAAAGGGAATATCATTGTCGATGGTCTTGGGTACGCTGACCAAGCTGATCGGCAGCTTGCGCCTTTTGACCTCGGCCCAGATCGCTGTAGCTCCGCGCATCGTGCCGTCACCACCGATCGAAAACAGCATATCAATCTTTTGGCTGACTAAAAAGTCGACGATCTCTTGCGGCGGCGGTGTTCCACGCGATGAGCCTAGCATCGTGCCGCCCTGCATATGCACATCGCTGACGCTATCAGGCTCAAGCTGGATCGGTGTCTCGCCCTCATCTGAAAGGCCGCCAAAGCCATACCGGATGCCTAGCACGTCGCGGCAGTTGTAACGGTACCAGAGCTGCAGGACGATCCCGCGGATCACGGCGTTGATACCAGGGCACAGCCCACCGCAGGTGACGATAGCAGCCCGGGTCTTGGGCGGATTAAAGTACACCTTGGCCCTGGGGCCGGCGATTTCAAAGCCTTCGCCAACCCCATTCCCACCGCCGCCGTTGCCGAGGTAGGGGTTGAAGGCTATCCTATGGTCATCACTAGTGAATCCGAAATTTTCGGCGCGATCGATCGGCGATGGATAGACGGCCTCGCCGAGGTTTTCAATTCTAAATCGATCGGTCATATGTTACTCACGTCGCGTGCGCCGGGCGCAGTCCGCAGACCCTCTCCTGAGACTTTGGTTCCCAACATCCCCCTTTTTATAACGGATAAAATCCTCCTTTGGCGAGCCCTTCCATCATCACTTTGACCTCGCCAGGCTCGCCGGCGGCTTTAGCGTCCCAGACGCCCCAGATGGACAGCTTTTACGGCCTGACCCGGGAGGCCTTGGAGGCCTGGTGCACGCTCCATGGCTTTAGCCGGGTGCATGCCAAGACCCTGTTTCGTAGCGCTTACAAAGCGCTAAACCCGGAACCTTGGTCGGCACCTTCACTGCCGCGGGCCTGCGCCGCTCTCTTACCTTTATCTCTATCCAGCGCACCCTTGCGCTTGGTTGCCGAGCAGCGCTCTGGCTATGACCACAGCCTTAAGTTTCTTGTTGGATTGGCTGGCGGGCGTGAAGTCGAAGCGGTGTTGATGCCTGAGACCAAGCGCTTGACGCTGTGCCTCTCCTCCCAAGTTGGTTGTGCCCAGGGCTGTGTGTTCTGCCACACCGGTCGCATGGGTTTGATTCGCCAGCTAAGCACGGACGAAATCGTCGGGCAGGTGCTGCTGGCCGAGCGCTGGATCGCGGCTCATCCTGAATGGCTGCAGCAGGTCCGCCTGCCTGCAAGCACTCGCATCAGCAACATCGTGTTTATGGGGATGGGCGAACCGCTCGACAATGTCGATGCCGTCATTGCCGCTTTGCGCATCCTGTCTGATCCCTTCGGCCTCGCTCTGGGCTTGTCCCACATCTCCGTCTCGACCGCCGGCCACCTTGACGGCATTGAGCGCCTCTATGCCGCATTGCCCAAAGCCCGTTTAGCGCTTTCCGTGCACAGCACGGACGATGCCCAGCGCTCGCGCATCATGCCGATCAACAAGCGCTGGCCTTTGACCGAAGTGGTCGATCGACTGCGCACCATCCTTGGTGGGGATGGCCCCCCGGTTTTGCTGCAGTACACGTTGATTCGCGGCGTCAATGACCGCCTAGAAGACGCCGAGCAGTTAGCTCGCCTGAGCCAGGGACTGAATGCCAAGATCAATTTGATTCCGCTCAACGTCGTCGGTCCGTCCCGCCTTAGTGCGCCATCACCCGAGGCCATCAAGGCTTTTCGGGATTTGCTTTGCAGTCATGGCCTGAGGGTCATGGTTCGCTATAGCAAGGGGCAGGACATCGCCGCGGCATGTGGGCAATTGGTCCGGGACGCGAACTCTCAGTCTGGCTCGTCGTCTAGTGGCGAGACATAACTGCCGCGGATGCGCTTAGGATTGATGGCCACTTCGCGCACGTCATTGACGATGGGCACGATTTGTCCACTGACGGTGATGTGGACATTGGCAAACAACACCTCTTTAACAATAATCCGCGATGTCGCATTGTAGGTTACGGTGGCGGCGGCGCTGGAGATAAGCTGCTCCAAGGTCTCGGTCATGGTTCGCATCCGCGGTAGACGTGCTTGCAGCTCGTCTTTTTGTTCGCGGTGCTTGGCGGTCATCTGTGCCGGCTTTTTTTGCGTCAGATCGCGCAGGGCCAGACGATCATCGGCCAGGCGCTTTTTAAGATTTTCAAGTCGCCGTTGCTTGATATCAATCGAGCGCGCGACCTTCCAGTCGACGCCGACACTGGCGCTGGTGATGCTGCCCCGGGCGGTACCTAGGGAGCCCGTGATCAAGGAGCCCAGGGAGAACAAACTGCCACCCGAGATGACCCCGGTGGGGGCGATATTGACGCTGCCTGTACAGAAGATGCGGCTGTTCATGATGGCTTTTTGCACATTGATATTGCCGCGGCAGATGATCGTTGCTTGCTCGATGAATTGTGCGGTGATCGATCCGCGCACTTCGATGCTGCCGGTGGTCCCGGTCGTGATACCGGCGTCGACTTTTAGGTCACCACTGATGTGGATATGGGCTCCCGTGATGGTACCGTGGACCGTCAGATTGCCAGAGGTTCGAATGGTGGCACCGGTCTCGACGTTGCCGTTGATCTCGATGGGGCCGTCAAAGATGATGTTGCCGGTGCTGAGATTGACATCACCATTATGCACTAGGGCCGGAGACAAGGAGATATTGAGGCCGTCGATCACGGGAATGCCGTCTACCTGCGCCACAAACTCATGGCTGCCGCGCTGAACGATACCTTCGCCGACGTGGACGTCCAACTTCTCGCTCGGTGGTACGTTGAGTGCTTCATTGAAGACGTTACGAGGTGGTACCGGTTCTTTGTGGTAGCGGATCTCCGCAACCACCTGACCGGCGACTGCGGTGCTGCGCTGCTGCAGCATGCGAATATCGACCTTGCCTTCATTGATATTGCCCTTAATTCGACTTGCGGCGTCTTTATAGGTGGGGTGAAGATAGGGATCTTTACCTCCTGAACCCTCGCGGCCGTGGCAAGCAACGAGGTCGTTTAAATCGGCGAGCTTACGGATCGCCTCAGCGATCGCTGGTTCGAGGCTTTCAGCCATCGGCATCGTGATCTTGGCCGCGACCATTTGCTCCTTCACCCAATCGACATCGATGAACAAGTTTTCGTTATCGTAGATCTTCTTATTAAATCCGGTGATCGTTGCCTCCATTTGGTCGGCCGAGATTTTGAACTTAATGAGGTCACTGCCAACGATGGACGGACGCGCTGAGGCAGCTTTGGCAGCGCCATGCGCTGTCCCCGTGGCGGCTAGAAGTGAGACGGGTAGCTCAAGGCCAAGGCCCTCGGGCCCGTCGAGGGATGATTGCAAGGCGAGCAAAAATTCCTTCTTCAACAGGTGAAACTCAACACCATCGACCGACATCTGCTTCACCGCCTGATTGATCAGCGTGAGCATATGGTCGCGCTGCGTCCGGTCGCGCAGGTCGGCGATGTTGCGAATGATGACGCCGATCTCCTTGCGTTGCTTGTTGCCGACCACCGAGATGGATTTGCCTGTGGTATCGGTAGGCATGGCACTGATGGCATATGGCTCAAGGCCGTTGCCGAGCTTGAGCTTGAGAAAGGCACCGTAGAGTTGGGCATGGTTCGGCACGGACTTAATACCGAGCTCTAGGACGCGGCGGCGGATCCAGAGTTTGAACCACTCCCATTTCCAATTCTCGGTTCGTGGTGCTGGTAGTGCGGTGGCAATGGTGATGATGGCCTTGTCCGATGTCACGGGTTCGACGATCAACCCGGTCAAATCCGGACTTCCGGCGGCGAGAGTCAGGGAGACGATGCGGTCCCCTGCCGAGTCTTCGGCCTGGCGAAGCGCCGTCCAGCAGTCCAAAAAGCGCCGCTCATAGGTGACATAGAAGGCGATCTCACCGGTCGATTTGACGGCATCCATCTTCGCTTTGACGCGCTTTAGAATATCGCCTGGGGGCGCATCTTGGGTCAGCGCCAAACTGCGGCTAAATTCGCAGCGAACCCGAGTGGCGGCGGCGCTGTATGCAATTTTAACCGATTCAGCCAAGACCAGGTCCTCCTACCTGGGCTATCGGATGGAGCCGGCAAAAGCTTAGGTTTGGATTTGAATAGATAGTTATTATAGTGGGTTGTGAAGAATGGGCCCGAGGCTTGGTCAGGGCCTCGGACTATTTGAAGATATTGACATTGATGGTGGGTACGGAATTCGGCGAGGACGTGCTGACGTAGTAGACGCGACCGGCGCGGTCTACGGAGGTGGCGGGAGCGTTGATGACGGTGGTAGGGGAAGAAGGGGGTGAAAGTTTGAATGCCGTGTCGGAGGTGCTGTTGATCGCGCTCATCGGCGACCAGTTGGTTAGGCCGCGGGGGATGCGTGTGGTGTAGACCGAGTATGGAGTGTTGGTGTTGAAGAGGCCAAGCATCGTGGCGTTGCCGGATTGGTCGAGGGTGAGCGACAAGTTGGACAGCGTCGTTCCACTGAGGACTGAGTTGTACACAGGCGTGGAATGGCCGATGCTGAGGTTGCAGCCAAAGTAAGCTGCGCTGGATGGGGCGCCCCAAGCGAGTGCTGCGTCGCCTTTGCCGTTTGTGGCTAGAAGCAAATGGGACGGGGTGCTGGTGTCAAAAGCGGTGGTAGAGGCGTTGATGACATCTGGAGTTGCTTGCCATGTGCCGCTGGTAGCGGCGGAGGTTTGGACGCCATGAACATTGTCGAACCAGGCGACGCGAGCGTTGCCTCCGCTGCTGACAGAAAGCACGGGGCTTGAGATCGTTGTTCCTGAGAATGCAAGGCTGGTCAGGGTTTGGGGCGTCCAGGTTGCATTTTGCCGAACGTTTGCGATCAGCTTGTTATAAAGGCTCGGAGAGCTTTTTGCGTTGTACATCAACATTGCATGACCTGCATCGTCGATGCCTGATTGGAGACTCGAGAATTGGTCGGGTGAAGTGGCGATCGTCACCGGCGTGGTGCCAGAATTGTCTGTGCCATGCGCCAGCTGATACGAAGCGGTGATGCTCGAAGAGTCAATCCACGCGATGATGTAGTCGCCAAAGTTGTTCACCGACATGCTCAGCGAGCTTGGAGATGAAATAGACGAACCACCGCTAATCGTTGTGGTCGCCTGCATACCACCAGCGTCGCTGTATGTTTTAGTCTTAAGCGCACCGGACGTGCCGCTAGAATTCGAATACGAAACCAGCCGTAATTGATTGCCGCCGAACACTGCTATCTGTGGCGAGGGTGCCATGCCAGAATTCGTCTCGATGGTAAACGCCGCACTCCACGAAGCGCTTCTCTTGTTAAATACCCTCAGTATCGCCGTGTAATTTGACTGTAACCACAGAGCATAAGCGTTGCCTTCATCATCGACTGCGACCTGGCCCCCGGAGTAGGAGTTGCCTGAATCGAGCGTTGTAATTTGCCACGTAGTTCCACCTGCTGGCAGATAATGTGCATAAAGTGCTGTGGACTCAATGCGTAGCGCCAGAATATCGCCATTGGTTCCAACGGCAGTGACCACCGCGGTAGGTGCTGTTGCGGGAGTCAAAGCTGTCCGTGCGTCCGGCGTCGTCGTCCAAGCTCCATCCCGAGTCATAAATGACCATTGTTTGGAAGTGGTGGAACTCATCCCATTGGTGCCCACCACACCAGAACTCAGTTGGGCAGTCATACGGCTCAGCAGCGGATAATTTGTAGCCGGCATAAACGCCAGGGTATTGGCGTTTGGCTGAGTCATAGTCCCAGAAAAGGCGATACTTCCTGCAGGTACAGGCAGGGTGAGATCATCGACGTTATTGACGCTGAGCTTAAACAAGCTGGCCAAAGCGGAGCTGCTTTGGGCAACAAGAGGTGAGTCGAACAGGGCACTCACTGGGATGTCTAGCGCAACCGCGCTCGCGCCATCAGCTGGATTCACGGACTGGAGCTGAGGCGCCGCGGCGACAGGCCTTGGTGTACTCGGCGTTGCAATCGGAGCAGGTGTCGCGACAGGAACTACCGGAGCGGTGATGGTGATGGTGATGGCATCGGACCAGGACGACGCACTGCTGCGACCGCTGGCTTCGTTACAGGATATCTGCGCGTAATAGGTGCCGGCGGCCAGCGATCCAATCGCAACCGAGCCACTGGTAGCAGCACCTAAACTGGCGTTAAAGCCAAATGGCGGCAGTTTATTTTGGCTGAGGACCAGCCCGCAGGCGCTGACGGTTGAGAAGCCGCTGACTACGGCACTAGCTTTGATCATCCGGCTTGCGGGATCGAAACCAGCGCTGATGCTTTGCCAGGTGATCGGCGTCAGGGCCTTCTCAGCCACCTTGGTCAGGGGCTGTACGGTAGAGGTTGCCTTTACCCTGGTGGTGACCGGTTGCGTGGTGTAAGCGGCCTGGTATTGACCAAAAAACTTGGTGCTGAACTCCAGGGTGTTGGCCTTGATGGTGAGCTCGGAGTGCGGAATCACCCCCATGACCACGGTGTTTGTGTCGGCATGCCAGCAACGGTAGATCACGACGAGCAGGTTTGGGTCGGTGTCGGCAAGACCAGCCCCGTCGCCGAGCGGAACGGCAATGGTGAATGGGGTGACCGCGTTGACGTTTTGGGCAGCCGAAATGACGATGGCGGTACCGGCCGAACTGACGCTATTGGCGGAGTCGAGACCTAGCTCGCTGGCGAAGGCGGGGGCGGCAAGTGCTGCACCCTGCTCGATGGTGACCGACGTGTTGATGGCCAAGGAGCCTGGCGGGAAGGTCACTGAGGCGTGGGAAATAGAGCTATCCGAAGTGCTGGCGTTGACCGTCTGGGCTAAAGACGTGTTAGCGGAGATGACGGCGGTGAGGACACCGCCCTTGTCAGCCTGCACTTGAGCGCGAATCCCGTCCGCGTTGGCGCCGATGGCGCCACCTTTGGACTTCATAAAGCCAGAGCTTTTGATGCAGCCAGTTAAACAAAAGGCCAGGAGGATGATTTTTGCAGGAGACATCGCACACCTCGGTTTTCGACGTACTTCCCCGTTTCGGAAGGTCGCTGAAAACCTTGAGTCAGGCGAATAAATCCAATCCATATCAATATGTTATATAGAGAGCGGGGCTTAGCTGCATAAACCCTGCCCTCCAGCCGTCCCGCCCTCCCAGTTTTTGGGCAGCGGTTTTATTCCGCGCAACTGGGAGGCCGGGAATGCTGGAGGGCAGGGTTTATGCAACAAAGCCAGAATCCCGCGGTTTACAGGTAGTAATGCATTTTGCCGTCGGTATGCGTTGTTTTGGCAATATAGCGCTCCAAACGGCGCTCTGAGTCACCAGAGAAGTCAGCAAAGCGCACCCCGATACCGGTCGGTCGATCGGGAGTTTTTTTGTTGAACTTGATGGTGCGGACCACCTCGCCAGTGACCTTGATCGGCTTTTTGTTTCCGGGAAGGTCGAATTCCAGGGTCAAGATCGCTCCGTCTTCGATTTCTAGATCGGTCGAAAGGAGGATTCCCGACATCGATAGGTCGCCGATAGGGCAGCTTTGATCGACTCCGGCAAGTGAGAAGCGAGCGTCGCCCGCAGCATCGACGCGCTCGGTCGTGCGGGTCTTCTGCTCGAGCAGCTGCTTTAATTTCTCGATAAAGTATTGTCGCGGCAGGGGTTGCTCGACGAACAAGTCAGCTCCTGCATCTAATGCACTAGAGCGGACTTTGGCCGTAGTCCGCACGCTGGTCAGGACGACCGGCAGCGTGGCTGATTCTGGCTGGGCTTTGAGGTGGCGCGTGATCTGAATGCCGTCAGCGCCGCCAAAGTCGAGGTTGATCACCACCAGGTCGATGGTTTCGCTCGCCAGGATACGACGTGCTTCTTCGTAGTTGGAGGCCGGCTTTACGACCACCCCCATCTTGCGGTATCCCGCTCGATCGAGATCGGTGGTGATGCTTTTGTCGTCGATCGAAAGCATGCGGATGACTTCTTGCGTACTCATGGCGAAACTCCTCGTTCCAGCGGTGGCCCAAAGAGCCTGTCGGCAGCTGCGGGGAGGGGTTTAGCGAAATTCCTAAAGACTTGTTTAAATGTTTGATTTTATTTGATAAAAAAATATTAATTGCAGGAGGATTAAGTGTGGCAAAAGGACGCGGCGGCAAAACTCGCCTGGATTTGCGACTCCTGGATTTAGGCCTGGCAGATTCCCAGGAGGCGGCGCAGGCCTTGATTATGGCTGGCAAAGTCGTGGTGGGTGACCAAAGACAAGACAAGCCAGGCAGCCTAGTTGCGGCTGGGGTGCCGGTGCGGGTCAAGGATCAGTCACGTTTTGTCAGCCGCGGTGGGGACAAATTGGCGGCAGCACTGAGCGATTTTGGCCTGGGCGAAGAGGTGCGTGGCAAGGTGGTGCTGGATGCTGGTGCCTCGACCGGTGGCTTCACCGACTGCTGCCTGGACCTCGGCGCAGCACAGGTCATTGCGGTGGAAATAGGTAGCAATCAGCTCGACTGGAAGCTGCGTCAGGACCCTCGTGTGACGCTGCTTGAGCATACCGATATCCGCAATTTCGATCCCAGCGCCCATCCACCAGTTGGGATGGTCGTGGCCGACATCAGCTTTAGCTCGCTTGCGCGTCTGGTCCCGGCACTACATCGGGCCGCTGCGGCGCCAGGGGTTATTTTTGTCGTTCTAGTGAAGCCCCAGTTCGAACTCGCCCACGAGCATATTCCCAAGGGTGGTGTGGTGGTCGATCCGGCGTTGCGACTGGCGGCGGCCGAACAAGTAAAGGCGGCTTTCGCCGCCATCGGATTCCCGGAGGGCGTCAGCATCGACTCGCGATTAAGCGGGCGTGCTGGCAACCAGGAGATCTTTTACTATGTGCGCGCGCCGTAAACGAGGTTCACTTGGCGTATAGGTGCGCTTCGTTCTTGATGCAAAAGAAGAAGTGAGCCGCGTCTAGAGCATCGACCCAGATCGTGTCGTTTAAGTAGTCGTAGTGCGCGGCGATCTGCTTGAGATCGATCGCATCCAAAATGATATCGTCGTCGATATCGTAGAGTTCGCACATACTGCTCAACGACAATCGTTGGCCGCGGTATGTGTCGGGATTGTGACCGAGTTCGAGCAAGGCGGAAGCGAACGCTTCTCTGCTGACCTGCGGGGGCATGAGCTCCTCCAAGGCAACGATGTGGGGTGCATGTTGTTGCGGGAAAGTGGTTGGGGTCTAAGGCTGGGTATGTCTAAATTCTAACGTGTCTCGGCCCTGCGAAACAACGGGAAATCTTTGCAGCACAGGCCTTTGACGGCCGGTTAAAGCTGCCCTGACGGGGCGTCAAAAAAAGCGCATGTGGACTCAAGCACCGAGCCAGCTGGCCAAGGTGCGGTCGAGGGCATCGCGTAGTGTTTTGTGTGGATGGAAGACCTGGCGGGGGACTTCGACAAAGACGGTATTGGCGAAGTCACTGTGACCGATGAGTTCATAGAGGACCGTCTCGTAGTAGACCACCGCTTGACCGCGATAGGTCTTCTCCGCCATCAGCCAGAAATGGTGATTCCGCTTGCTGTAGTATTGCGGGTCGCTGGTGATCTCAACGGCACAAAAGCCTGGATTGAAATGGGTCGCCAGTTCATGATTGGCTAGTTTGGCAAGTTTGTCGTCTGGGGTGGCGTGCGGCACCTCTAGGCAGACTTTGCCGCGTTTAGGTCCGCCACGCCGGGTGTCGGAATCAGTGTCTGGCATGGTGATAAAACACGGGGTCCCACCGACGTCTCTTTGCGTGTTTGGAACCTGGCCCAGCACATTGACCGGACGCGCGTAGAGCTTTTCTAGTCGGTCAAGGGTCAGTGGTTCATCCAGTCGCGCATGAAACAGACGAACTTGTAGTAGCCACAGGTGGTACTCGGGGCCGGCAGGAAGAAGGGCCTCAGCCGAGTCTGTGGCGACCCCTGGCTTGGTCAAGTCGAGGGCCCCAGCGAGGCCCGCGGCGATGGCTCCGGCTCGCGGCACATCAGCCTGGCCCAAGGCGGTGCGAATGTGTTGCACCGCCGTCAGGATCCTTCGGTGCAAGCTGAGAAAGCGCTGGGTCGCCGCTAAAACCTCGGGCGACGTCCCCATGATGTTGTCGATGTTGCGAATAAACAGCGCATCACTAGCTGGAAATAGCGCTGAGACCTCGGGAAACAATTGCGCCAGGGAGCCATGCCCAGCTGGTACCGGCGAGACCTCGCCGTTCTGCTCAATAAAGGGCTGGCCGCTGCGCTCGAATCGAATGGTCGAAAGCGCAGCTCCTTGCTCAAGATAGGACGTTGGCAGGGCTGTAGCCTGGGTGTGGTTGGCGGCAAGCTCGGCACTCAGGTGCGTGGCAAAGGCCTGTTGCATGCCGGGAGGAGTGACGAATACTTGGCCACTTAACCCTGAAAAATGAGTGTGTTCTAGGTGTTTCATCGCCAAAAAACTGACGCCCTCGCGGGCGCAGGGCATAAGCGCCTTTGGCAATTGCAGATGCTCGCTTAGTTCTTTGAGCTCGCTGCTGTTTAGATGCGCCAGTTTGCTCGGCTGTGCCACTAGCTCAGCGAGCTGGGAGGGGAGCGGCCAGGCCGATGCACCCTCGTTGGCGAGCGCCTTAAGGCCATCGATAGCCGCTTGTTGGTCGCCTTGTTCCAAGGCCTCGCTCAAAGCATACAAGGGTTGCGAATAGCGACTAGCGGCCCCGGCGGCTGGAACAAACGCCACGTAGCCACTCGCCCACGGCTTGCCGGCAGCTTCTGTAAAGGTGGGCTCGGGAAGTACGCCACCATTGTCTAGTCGACACGTGTCGAGGATCGGAAAGGTCGGCCGCTGGTTCTGCCGCAGTGCGGTGTGCAATAAATCGGCGTGATAGCTCAAGCTGGCTTGGTTTAATCCAAGTCGCTGGATACTGGCTTTAAATGGATCGAGTCGTTTGGCCATGAGTCCGATCTTGCCACCGGCACTGCGTCGTGCGCAATGCCCAAAAGCGAGGCCATGTCGCTAACCACCCGGCGTAGCCAAACCGAGGGTTCCTTCGCTAGCAGTGTTTTTATGGTTTGATGCAGAGTCGCCTGTGGCCCTAACTCGGCCAATTGACCAAGAGCCGCCCTTAAACCCAATGGCGTCAGTGGTCTAAGGTTTAAGATCAGGTCTTCTACTTCAGCCGTTGACAGGGCTAGCGATCTGATCACGCTGGCTTGGAATGAAGCATTCAAGCCGCTCAGCTCTGCAAGGTCGATGGCAAAGCTGGCTGTTTCTTGAGTGGCAAACGCTTCGGCCGTGAGCTCTTCAGCAAGTGGCAGGGCGCGCCAGGTGTTTAGGCCACGTTCCAGGTTGATCAGGTGATGGCGTGCGAGCTCATGGCACAGGGCGGTCACACTTGTGTCGAGCAAGACGCCCTTTTCATCTGGAAATGCCATACGCAGCTGTGTGGCTATCTGCCGGGTGCTCATCGTCTTATGGCTGGCGACCCTTAGGAGCAGGTCGAACAACCAGTGAATGCCATGTGTGCGAATGAAGGTCATCCAGGGCTCAGAGACGGTCGCTAGGATGTAGCGCAGGCGCTCTTGCTGCAACAGCGCCGGCGCGCAGCGCAGTTGTTGACTCAATTGATAGACGACGGCAGCGATGAGTGCGTCGAGTTCGGGGAGAAAGCGGGGGTCCTGACCGTCGTCCACCTCGTCCTCAGCAAATATCTGCTGCAGCGCCTGCTTGATCCTGGCAATCAGGTGACAGCCAAGGCCAAGGTCCAGGCGCAGGGTCGACTCGTCGCAGGTGGTTGCCGTGGCGATACAAATATAGCGCAGGAAAGCTTGGTCACTTGCCTCGCCAGGCAGGCTTTGCTCGGGAATATACTGGCGTACGCATGGTAACAGGGTGCGCGCCAGGCTTTCCGCAACCGGTCTAGGCAATTGATAGCTGGTCGCTAAATGGTCGATTAAGACGCTTGCAAACAGTGGTGTTGCGGTCCACAAGGAGTGGCGGAGTAGGGCGTAGATGAGGTCGCACTCCACCCCCTCCAAGATGCCCTCACCGATCATCCCGGGGGCCTGAAATGGTGCTGCGGCCTTAGCGAAGATTGCGGCCAGGCCAGCGGCTTTGGTACTCATGTCTGGGCGGCTGAGAAACGCCTGACGATGCGCTAATTTTTGCAATGCAGCCATGCGCTACCTCCCTGCGGCGATTATAGCTGATCCCGGTCCAACCTACGAAAGTTAAGCTTTCGCTCGGTCCTACCGACAACCATTCTAGGCCCTCTGAGGGCAGCGATGGCGCTGTCTGTAACGGGTAGGGCTGAACATAATCAGGCCAAATCAGGTCGTGTTTTGTGCCTTTTTAGGAACGGGTCCATTGAGTCGCGATAAGGATAAAGAACTTCATGCAGTGCTGGGGGGGCTTGGCTTTACGCCGGAGAACCACCAGACATGGACGCTGTGGCGGTTGCCGGAGCCTTTGACGGTGCGTCCGCCGTCAAAGGTCCAAGGCAAGGCCAGTAAACGCCATCCCAGCCAGCTACCGAGCCCCTGGCGCATCAGCCACATTGAGCTGGCCGAACAAAAGAATACATTGAAGCTGCATCGTCTTCGCATCGAACTGGATCAAAAGGCATTGCTTGCCAATCTTGATGCCTTGACCAAAAAGTATTTCGGTTCACGCACGATTGCTGACTTTGTCTACACGGTTGATGGCTCTGTCTGGTGCCTATTTGAGTTCACCAATCCGAATTACAAAGAGCGAGACGGGGAAGCGCCGCGTCCAGGCGAAGCCCCGCCGCCCCTAGCTGGAGTCACCGCCCAGGGTCGAGGCTTCGCCGGCTTTAAATGTCGGGTCGTCGCCGAAGGATCGCAGGCGCAGGTGGTGGTTTCCGAACTGTTTGGCTGCGGCTTTGTGCCCCACGCCTTCGCATCGATGCCGCTGCGGTTTTGGGCCGATGCCATTTCATTGCGAACATTGGGTCAGCTCACCGTCCAAGAATTTGCTCCAGCCTCGCTCTACGAACTCAGCTTCCCTTTAATCGTTCCGGTACTAATCCACCTAGGCGAGTGCGGCGTCAGCCCGACCCATTTGTTGGCACTGCAAGCTGCACTAGGCAAGACCCGGGCCGCGTATAGTCCGACGGTATTGGCTGGCGAGGCGGGATTCGTCTTGTGCTTGGGCGGTGACGTCGTAGAGGGGGACGCCGCGATGAGTGAGGTCGTCCTCACTCCTTTGGAGGTCCTCGAAGCAAGGGAAAAGGCCGACGTGTGTCGTCCTATCGACGGGTTGATCAGTGCCGGAAAGCTGAACGAAGCACTCCAAGCGGCGCGGCGACAGTTTGACTTAAGTAGTCAAGCACTGTTTATCATGCGTCGTCTCGCCTTGCTGCAGGTGATTGGAGTCTCAGGTGACTATCCGGATTTTGCCGCCGCAGCTTTGCGCCGGGAGGGCGAGCATAAGCTCTTTTTATCGGCTGCTGCGTCGCTCGCGATCAAATCCGGAGATCGGCCGCGGATACTCGAAAATCTGTCTTTTCTCGGCGGTCTGCTCATGGATGATGTGCGCAGCGCCGAGCATCTCTTCACCTTTGAATTAGTGCTGCCCGAGCTGCTTGGCGATGCATGGAGCTCGGAGAGTCCGGATAAGGCCTCGGACTGTTACCATCGGGTTGTGGAGAAACGCGGCGACATGCCGCGCGTACTGCGCAAGCTGATCTATTTGGCTCGGGTTTCGCATAAGGCTGCTTCGGAGTCGGCCTATCTGCACCGGCTTGCCGCAGTGGAGCGAAGACGAGGCGAACTAGCTCGGCTTAATTTTCGTCTGGCGGAGTTGCGTAGCGTAGCGCCGGGCGGCTCCGAAGAAGCTATTTCCTTGTCCCAGAAGGCTCTGAAGCTTGATCTGAACATGCATGAAGCCGCCTTATTAACGGCCGTGCTTCAGGTCGAAAAAGGGCGCTTTGAGGAGGCGATCAAGGGGCTTGATCGCTTGCTCAAGGATAAAAACCTGAGTCTCAGTGTGACCGGGCGCCACGCGATGGAGGCGATGATCGGGCGAATTTGGAACCACAACCTAGGTCGCCCAGACCTGGCCGAAAGGCGCTATGAAGCCGCGATCGGCTACAACGCATTAGACTTGACCTCGCTTCGCGAACTGGAAAGGATTTATCGGCATTTTGCCCGTAAAGCGGATTTGGCGCGCATTCTAGATATGCAGTTCAGCTATTATGAAAAGCACCAAAATCCCGAGCAGCTAAAGCCGCTGTTTGATGAACTGGTCGTGTTGTATCGCGGCGAATTAAATCAGCCAAAGCGGGCACTGGAGTTATATCAGAGGCTGCTGGCCGCTAGTACCATCGAGGCCCCGGATCTCGACTTGCTGCTCGGCTGGAACGACCTGGCGATCGATTGGCCAGCGATCTATACCAAGTTGCTGGCTAAGCTGCAGAGTGTTCCACCTGGCAAGCGCCGGGCCGATGTGCTGTGCCGGTTGGCGGAGATTTGCCGCGATAAATTGGGCGACGATGCTGCCGCGATCCGTCATTTACATGCCGCCAATCGCGAAGGTTGGATCGATAGCAGTGGCTTTGCGTTCCTGATCGAGAAAATGGCTAAGGAACAAGACTACAAATCATTGGTCCAGATCTATCAGCGTCGCATCAAGCAGGTTCCCGCGGCGGAGCAACATCAACTGCTGCTCGAACTGCTGTCGCTACCAGGCGAACTCACCGACCTCCAGCGTGACGTGCTAGCTGTCCAGATCCTGAACATCGATCAAGAAGCGGATACGCCGGTTAAGCAACGATTCGAACGGTATCAGGGCGAGGATGATGTCAAGGGCATTGCGCGCATCTTGGCGATCCTGCTGGAACAGCGTCAGCTGACCTCCTTTGAGCAAATCAAATGGATAGACTATGCATTGCAGTGCTTGGCTGGCTGCGACAGCCGCGAGCGATTTGTGCACATGGACGTCTTGTATCGTCGGCAATTACAGCTGAGCGAGGATCAAGTCGGTATTCTACAAAAGGCCTTGGCGTCCTTGTATGAAGGTGGAGATCGTGATTCGTTGATCTTTTATGTCCAGGCATTGTTAGGTCATGGCCTGCTGCCAAACCTCACCGAGCGTGCAGTCGAAGCGCTGCTGGACAAGCAGGACCAAGACTTAGCCTTGTATCACGAGCTTATGTCGATGAAGGCACAGGTCGCTAGTATCGCCGCAACCCATGCCAGGATTGCTGCTGTGCTTTACGCTAAACGTCGGTTCCAAGAGGCGAAAACCGAGCGGATGTTGGCGCGGCTGTGTGTCCTCGTTGCCTGTGCAGAAGATGACTTGATTGAGCTTCGCGCCTTGGTCAGTCGCAGTGGTCACTGGAGCTTGTTGGCCAAGGCCCTGCAAAAGCAGGCCGACCTCGAGGACGAGAGGCGGCGTAAGTTCAAGTTGCTTGAACAGCTGGGGATCGTTTATTGGCACGAAATCAATGATCATGTTCGGGCCCGTCAGACATTTCGGGCGGCCCTAGCCTTGGCGCCGGAGCCGCACAAGATCAAGCTACTCTTGGCGACTTTGGCTGGCGAAATGGACGACCGCGAAGACGAGATCAAGCAGTACTTCGATTTCCTGCAAGACGCCGCCTCGACCCTGGATGTGCCGGCGATGACTCGAAGCGTTGGACGGCTGCTTAAGCTCAACGAGGATGCGTCAACGATTCAGCGTTTGATCCAGCCGCACGTAGAGCTTGCATACAACCGTGGCTTGTGGGAAATGGCCGGCAGGTTAGCTGCAGTATTGCTTGACAATGGTCTAGTCTCTAGCGAGTTGCACAAGATCGCGATGAAGGCGGCAATCGTGGCGCGTCAGCCTGATCAGGTGATCAACCACTGGTGGCGGGGCTTAGCTTGTGTCGCAAATAAATCGAAACTACGCGTCTATCTTGCTGAAACCAGTGCGCTACTGGAAAAGTCAGAATTTAAACACCTGATGCTTGCATGCTATCAGGCTGCCTTCGAACACCAGATTGGCGACCGTATCGGGCCAAAGATTAAACATGAACTCATATTGCAATATGCGGCCATACTCTTTGATCAAGAGGCCACCAGGGCCACCGCCATGACCGTATATGCCGAGGCCTGCGCTGCTGAACCAGACGACTATCGAACCTGGATGCCGCTGTATTTCTTGTTGATCGAATATGGCACACCCTCAGAGCGGCTAGAGCATTTGCGCGTGATCCTACCAAAGCTTAAGGCTGACCCACGGCCCTTGAAATCATTTCCCTTGACGATCGAGTCGCTCCAAGTAGAGGTCAACGAACTAGAGAAGCAGCTAAAGCAGGACATCAAACAGGGTCGCCCCAAGCCAGCCCGTGACGCCGCAGCGAGTCTTCCCCCGCTAAGCAAAGCGGGATATTCGCCGGTAGTCGCCGCACCTTCAAACGTGCCGTTGTCCCTGCACTCAGTCAAAGCGGCTGCCCCAGTGCCGAAGCCCGCGGCGGAGTTGCAGCTACCAGTGGCCGTGGACCCAGTGACGCCGGGAGGCTCGTTGCCCGAGGTGCGGTCCCCGGTGCAAGCCGATGTTTACCGCCGTGACGCCGACGCTCAGGGCGAGTCCGAGGTCGCAGCGCAGGCTGAACAGTATGATCCGATCTTGCCTGGGGGCATGTCCTGGGACTTGGATGCGCAGCCGGGGCTGACCTTCGAGGGGGCAGAGGAGCCGCCTAGCGAGGCCACTCCTCCGGCGATGACTTCAGGACCCTCAATCTCTGTTGCGGCTAGAGCTGATGTTGGTATCGCCCCACTGGCGCAAGATGGAGGCACGGTTCTGCCCATGAAGCGCCAGGCTCCTGCGCCGATGGTAGCGCAGGAAGCCGCGTCCAATGCCACAATCAATCCGATGCTGCTGCAAGACCTCGACTTCTCCGTGCAGCACGTCGGTGGGGAAGGCCTAGGCTTTGGTAGCTCCGCGCAGGTCGCTGTACCAGCGCCGCCGACCTTTGATTTGACGGAGGAGTCGGCGGGAGGCTTACCACTCGATTTAGGCATGTTTGTCCTGCCCAACGCAAAAGCACCGCCCGCACCGAAGTCCCCCATGGGCGACGGCATCACCCCTATCGCTCCATCCCTAGACTTAGGGCCGCTGGCTGGACCTTCGCCCATGTCACTGCCGAGTTTTGACCTGCAGATGGGGCCGTTCGCCGCTGCCGGTGAGTCTGAGGCTGGTGCGTTCCACGCAGCCCAAGCAGCCGTCCGCCCCGAGGCTCCTGCGCCCGATCGCACCGGCGTTGAGCTTAACCTCTATGAGGCGATCGAGGTCGATGCCCCGGTAGCATTTGACCTTGAGCAAACAGAGGCCCCTCCAGAGACTGGTCAAGGATCTGAAGAGTCGCCCATGGCACCTGAGGATGTTCAGCTTTCCGATGATGAACTGTCGCTTTATGAGGAGGGCCAAAGTCCCCCCCCTCGGACCAAGCCGAAATGGCCTGAAACCTCAGATATGATTCAGTCAGTCGACTTGGAGCCAGGCCAAGCCGAGGTGAGTATCCAAGATAACGATGCCAGTTCTGCGGTGGCGCCATCTGACAACGATATGACCGTTGCAATGGCAGCGTCCCCCGCCGGGGCGGCTTACTCGGACCTTGGTACAAGGCCGGAGGAAGATCGCTCCGGAGACACCATGTCGGTTGCTCCACGTAAACCGGTTTTTGGCGTCAACGTCGGTACCGAAGGCGCCGAGAGCGATTGGCGCCTGGCGGTGATCAAGGGCGACTTTAATGCCGACCTGACCAGTCGACTACTGCAGCAAGCTTTTGCCAGTGAACTAGAAAAGCATCTTGCCATTCAATGTGTCGCCTTGGTCGGAGGTAACTGCGACCGTTTGAGTCAATGGCATTGGCGAGTCTGGCGTAAGCCAGATGAGTTTGGCTATCCCCTAAACGGTAAGGACCGCTTTCCGGCGCAGTCGAGTCCGCCGATTCTGCACTCGACGCTACATAAATTTATCATCATGGCAACACCGCTCTTGGTTAAGGTCTTTCGCGATCGCTTCTCGCTCGGCCTTTTACAAAAGAAGCTGAGCCTTAGCTCAGCGCAGCTAAATAAATTGCGCAAGCCCCTGGCATGGGACAAGGGTCTGCTTAAAGAGGTTGGGTTGCACTTGTTTGCGGAGCGGCTTTCGGAGCAAAATTTCCAGATCTTCAGCTTGAATGGTTTAGGCGGAGAGCTGTTTTACGATGGCCTTCGTCGAGCGATCTACCTCGATGAAGTTTACTTTCGTAAGGTCCCGCCCAGCCACCTATTCCACCGTTTGCTTGGGTTGATTTGGTCGATCCGCGTGCATTATTTCGTGCCATTGGCCTTAAATCCGCGCAGGGATGTCATCCCTTTTCTGGGCCGTTTGCATGTCCATATGAGTCGGCAGGGCTTCTCCAAATTGAAAAGCCAACTGTCCGGTGGGAGTAATTTTGATAAAGAGCTTCAAGGTGCTGACCTGCGCAGTTTGCGCGACGTCCACGAAAAGCTTGGCATGCCAACTGATGAGCAGGTGTTACAGCTTTGGGAAGCGATGCAAACCCATCTATACCGCATGCTTCTTGCGGAAACCCTCGATGTCATTGGGCTGTTTGAGTCTCTACTCAACGATGATCTGCTGCGTGTCAATGGTTTGAAACACAGTGAGATCTACCAGCGCTCTCCTTATTGCAAGGGCCTTATCGAGTTCATCACCAAGCTCAAGGTCTGAACGACTAGGTTTACTCCTTGCTTAGGGCATGGCCTTTCAAAGCCACGGTCGTATGACCTAAGCTGGGACCCATCAGTCTTGCGGCTAGATCGATGTACTCGCTGGCTAGCTTGTGCTTTGGCTTAAAGTAAACGAGTGGCATGTGCACACCGTGGCTCTCGCGCATGACGATGGACGACGAAAGGTACGGTTTAAGGATCGGGAACCCGCGCTGGCGCAGGCGGGCAATGGCCTCGTCGGGGAGCTTGGCCTGCGCCTGGTAGTGATTGATGATGACACCTTCCGCATGCAGATCCGGCTGGTGATCGGAGGCAACCTCAGCGATCACTTCCATGACTTGCAGCAGAGCTTCAGCGCTGAAGGCATCGCAGTCGAAGGGGATCAACACGCTATCTGAGGCCATCAGGGCGCTCATGCTATAAAAATTCAAGGCTGGAGGTGTGTCAAAAAGGATTTCGTCAAACTCCATGCTAGCGATTAGTCCATTGATGGCGTCACGCAGCTTGAAGATCTTATAGCGACTCTCGAGTTTAGGCTGAAGCTCAGCAAG
>Ga0315292_10000085_pt1 | contig 34045 bp, 35 predicted proteins | sample YL17G13_0_MG_FD_204029 | JGI IMG/M metagenome (GOLD analysis project Ga0315292, IMG submission 204029) | Sediment microbial communities from Yellowstone Lake, YNP, Wyoming, USA - YL17G13_0 | ecosystem: Environmental > Aquatic > Freshwater > Lake > Sediment | place: USA: Wyoming | collected... | reverse complement strand
GCACCGTCCGCTAAGACGGCGCAGGCTTTTCTACACCGCATGCTATCGCCAGAGGTTCACACTTGCCAATAAAATCAGTTAGTTCTGGCCGGCATTTTGGTTAGATTAAAACCGTCAAAGTCGAGCTAAGTGCCAGCCGCCACACCCGTCGCTGCTAGTGTTGCGGTCGATGCACCAGGTCCGGAAGCGCTTACATCGCCGGTCAGCGCTGTCAGGTAAGATCCAGCGACTTGTTTAGCGCCAAAGGCGACGTAGTCGGCATTGGAGATCAAGCCGGCGGACACACTAGCTCCAGCAGCGGCCAAAGGGATACTCAGCGTGTGAGTGTTTGATGCGGAGTTGATCGCTGGCTGGTTGCCAGTCTGGGTGACAGCGAAGGTTTGCGAGCTACCCGACTGCCCGCCAAGGCTAGTTAGGCCAGCGCCGCTGATTCCTAAGCTTTGGGTGGTGCTACCGTCCCAGAAATTGACCTGGTTGGTTTGGCTCCGGGCGCACCTGATGGTCCCACCGCCAGTTTGCCATCGTTGTTAAATCCGATGGTCAATCCGTCGACGGGCACCTTGGCGGCATAGGGTGCCACCATGATTTGCTGCAGCGGGTAGGGAGCCGATGAGTTATGAGTTAGGTCAGTGATTTGTATCCATACCGGTTGCGACACGTCGCTGAACACTTTGTCGTAGTCGGCGGCCTTGAGAATTAAGCGAAATTGGAAGATCCCTTGTTGCAGCCCGACGTTTTCCAAACCTTCGGTAACTGATAGCACCGGCCATTGACCTTTGTTGTCATGGTAGAACGTGGCTCTCAAGGCGACGGGTCCATCGACCGGCTTGCCAGTGGAATGAACTAATCGACCACCGTAGCCAAACTCCAAGGTATCAGCTGCGCTTGCCTTCTCAGAGCATAAGCTATGACCTGCCGCAGCCATCAGCAGCATCGAAAAAATTAAATGTTGATGTTTAGCCATTATTTATTGAGGATCCCGATGGTTCCGACTGCCAATTCCTCAGCTCCACTAGCGGTGAATGGCCCGGACACGGAGATCATCTCGCCTTGCATACCGCCGACCTGCTGATCGTTGGTAGAAAACAACGCCGACGCTGGGGCAAAGTAGGTAAAATCTTGCATCACGACCTTTTGTTTGGCGTCCTTAGGTGCGGTTTGATCGCCAACGTTGAGCTGCAGCTGGTTGTCGCCGTAGGCAAACTTGCCAACAAAGGAAGGATCCAATGGATAGATGATGAGTTTAAATTCATAGCCGGAGCCGAGCAGATTCCATGCAGGTTGCGCCTCAGCGTCGTCGCCTTCTTGCGTCAAGCCCAGTGCGCCGGCCGGTGCTTTGATGAGGGTAAAACCGGTGGTCGAGTTGACTAGCTCTAAGGGGGAATTTGGCGAAATCTGTTCGCTGTTGATGCTCAGATTGATCACGCCTCTGGTTTGGAACACCTCGCGCGCCGCTTCCAACGCTCCTGGCAGATCAATCGGTACTCCATGGGAGCCCTTACGATCTGCCGCTAGGATCGTAGCTAGGTCGGTTCCTTTGACCTTGATGCGTTGCTTCTGACACGAAAGCAGCATTGGGGGGAACATAGTGGTGCAAGACAGCAGGATCCAGACTCGAGCCCTGCGGTAGGCATCGGCGGTTTTGAATGCGCTGTTGTGCATGCGGGTGGGCACGTTGGACGGGCTCCTGGAAGGGGTTTGCAACTTCACCTTCCTTCTGAAGTCGGACAAACCGCGGGTTAGCTTTAGCTAAATCTGCAAGCAGCCCCTTAACCCGCTGTATTAGCAGTATTTAAGCTAGGGAGTTTTGGGGTACTTAAGTGTTAATGCCGGCGCAAAGGCTAATGCGAGACAGATGCGGTTGCGTTGCGGGTGCGGTCCTAAGGATAGACAAATCGGTTTATCTGTAGACGGTCATCGCGGACTGGCCCAAAAGCAGCTTTTAGAACTCCGGTGATTCCCGAAGCTCGCGCCGCCAGTCGTCTGCGAGTGCGAAGGTTGCTTCATAGCCAGGCATGTCATCGTCGGGTACTCCAGCGTTCTTGAAAACCTCACGCCAAGACGAGAAGCACCGCAAAAGGTCGTCTACTTCGCTCGCCGCCTCGGCTCGTGACAGCCCGAAATCTCTGGCCCCACTGACAAGGTTTGCAATGGTACCTTCGCTGCCTTGCTCTCCAAAACGCATCGCCAGGTGGCGGGTTGAACCGCTGCGGTAAATCAGTGGCTGGACGTCGTAAAGCGGTGACAGCCGCCATATTCCATCCTTGAAAAGAAAGCCATGATTGCGCGGGTGATCGTCCGTGTTGCACACAAGTATGTTGAAGACTACTCGCCGGAAAAGCTCCCGCATGTCTGCCGTGACGTAAGAGGTCTTGGTGTCGGACATGCGGCCAAGCAGCTTTTTGTATGAGGCCTCTGTCTTGACCGTCATGGCGTTATCGGAGATTCCGAACGCGGAAAGTGCCGAAATGAAGCCGTGACGACGGACGACGCCGTTCTCAGTGACCTCGCGGTCAAAGCGCCTGATAAGATAAACGTCACGGTCCATGACTTTAATGACACGTGTCTCGGGCACTCGCATGCCGCAAAGGCCAGCGAGCACCATCGCCGCGTGCTCACCGCGGGGGTAGTTGTACTGATCGTCGGGGCGTGAGCTTTTGGCCAGCCAAACGTGGCCATCAACTTCGACCGTAGCTTTCGGCCTTGCGCCGCCTAGCGAGCTGCCGAAGACGAGCAGCAGGCGTTGCTCTTCAGGGGCGAGTCGGACGTTCGCAGCGTCCTTGATGTGGAGCCCGAGTCCACCTAGGTCGAGGAATCTCGTTGAATCGAACTCACCAGCCTTTGCCCACGGAGCGGTAACCCGCGGCCCTTTATCGTCCTGAGCGAAAGCTAGGAAGCCAGAACGGTCTGCTCCCGACGCATGGATAAACTCGATGTCGTCTAGTTGGCGGCCGGCTTCTCTCTCCATCCGGGCCCGTCCCCAACTATCCGGCGCGGCGTCTCTCACCGCGCCGAAGGCGAGCAGTAGCTCCTCCTTTTTCGTTTCGAACCGCTCATCACGCAGTGGAAGATTAAACGGGTCGATCGGCACTGCATCCTTGCTGGCAAGGTAGGATGCGACGTAGCGGAACAGGGCTTGAGCCTCGAAGGTTCGATCCGCGCTTCCGGTGTAGGTGGACTGCATGATGCCGGCAAGCATGGGTGTCGTGCCGCCTGGTCCGTATATGTAGATATAGGTCGTGCGGGTCGTCATTTGCTGGCTGCCAAGTCATCGAGAGCCATTTTCGCTTGTTCTAGCTCGGAGAGTCCCTGCAGCATGCCTCTGCGTCCCTCCCGTACCGCGCCCACCATCGCCTTGGCGAGCAAGTCTTGAAGATTGATGGACGATGCGTAGGCGAAAAGCGTGTTGAGGGCTACCGATCCGTCTCCCGCCTCAATACGCTGGACCGTACTGCGGGAAATTTGGGCGAGTCGCGATGCCTGTTCCATGGTCACACCCTTCTCCTGCCGACGACCTTTCAGCTCTTGTCCTAGCCGCACCATGGCAAGTTCGTGTTTCTTCATAACTCCCCCTTATACCTATATATCGGTCATTCCGTGACTTGTCTTTATGGTTTTTATTTCATCATATATACAGTTAGTTACAGTTTCGTGTGGGTGGTGTGTCGGTGGTGTCCGACGGCCAAATGGACGGGCTGTGAATCATCTCAAAGCTTCCGGCACATTCTACGAAGCATCCAAAAGTCACAACGGCACAACAACGCCCACTCAAAGTTTCAACAATCCAAAAAGATTGGAGTTCTATAAATTAACCGCAATATAAGAAACACATTAGAGAATTATAATAAAGTCCTTATAGTATAAAATGTTTGCATTCCTATGCTGAAAATTATAAGAGATGGCTCCGCAATCGGGCCTGAGTCAATTTTTGGGAGTCACCATGCTAAAATTAATGATGGCGCTGCTTTTGAGTCTGTTTTCGGCCGGTTCGGTCTGGTCGATGCATCATATGGTTCGCAACGATCGCCAGATGCGCAACTCTGACGGCTTGGAGCACTTGGCCGTCTCGACAGTCGTACAGTCCAACTCGACGTCGCCTACCAGCTCGACTTCCATTGCGAGTGTGAGTTCGGCCTCAACTTCGAGTTCAACATCACCGTCGAGTTCAAACTCGACCTCGAGTTCGACCCCACGCTCTCCATCTCTCCCTCTGCCTCCAGCTGCCATTCCCCTCGGCCTAGCCGCCGCAGCCTTTATGCTTAAAAAGCGTCTCAAGTCCTAAGAGTCGTCCCTTCAAGAGGTGCCGGCATGTTCCTGTCGTTACCACCCTGGCAAAAGTTCACCGTCGCATTAGTGCTGGCATTGCCTTTGTGCCAACTCTACACCGTCGCCGGTTTTTACTTCGGGGACGAAGCCTTGCGCTACGAACGCATCGCCATCGCGGCACTGGCGCTGCTTAGTTTACTGCGGCAGTGGCCTCGCCAAGACTTAAAGCTGGACCATCCAGGTGCTTGGATGATCATGCTCCCAGCGCAGTCGGTGCTCGTTTCCGCCCTGACGGTCGCTCCGAGTAAGTCCCTAGCGATCTATGCTTACCTCGTCTACTGGGGCGGTGTGGCCTACTGGCTGGGAGGCAAGGCCCTACTCAAGCGTTGCGCTCCTCCACTTGCCGCGCTGGCAGTGATGGTGTTTTTGCCCGGTCCAGTGCTTGGTCCACTGGGCGCCGGTCTGCTCGCAGCGCTGATGGCAGCGAGCAAATTCATCATTGGAATCTTGTTTAGCGACGTGCCGATGGCTGGGACCGTTGTGTACATCAATCAGAGACCGGTTGAGTTTTTATTTGGCTGCAATGGTTACGACTTTATGGTGACCTATGTCGCCACCTGCTTGGTGTTTTGGGCTGGCGGCGATCACATGGCTAAACTATGTAAAGAAATCGTCTTAGCGTTGATCCTGGCCTTTACGCTAAATCTAGCGCGCGTCATCACCATGGTGGCCCTGGGTCGCGCCGGTTTTTGGGAGTTGGCGCTGGGTTCAGGGCATATGTGGCTAGGTGGAGTCTTTATCTTCGCGGGCGCGATGGTCGTGATTCACCGCGCTTCGGCTGCATCTGCCGCCACTCCTTAGGACCTTCTGCCACCCTTGATTTTTGCCGCTGCCGGCAACACCCTGGCGATGGCTGCTAACACGTCGTTAGCCAGTAAGTCGACCACGTCCTGGGTGTCCAGTGTGGAGAACAGAAAAGGGATCCGGGCGATGGGATAGTCGGACTTGGCCCGGACGATACTTCGCGCGGTGCGCGGTCCAAGGCGTCTGACCAATTCATCCTTGTCCGCTTCGCTGAGATTGAGGCGTGGCTGCGGCAGCTCACCCTTGAGATCTTGTAAGACTTTCGCGACGTCATCACTCATTAGGTCGTCACGCCGCGCATTTTTAGCAGCATATTGTCGCGCTGCGAGGCCTGGGCGAGGGCCTCTTCGCGGCTAATCACGCCGCGTTCGAGGAGTCCCAGGAGGGAGGCGTCGAAGCTGGTCATGCCGTGCGTCTCGCCGCCATTGGTAATCACCGTGTGCAGGTTGGCGAAGCTTTCGGACCTAAGGATGATGTCCCGGGCTGCGGCGTTGACGACCAGGATCTCGTGCGCCGCAACCATCCCTTGGCCATCGACACGGGCCACCAGGCGCTGTGAGATCACCGCTTTTAGTGTACTAGCCAGCATCTGGCGCAGGACGGAATGCTGGGACGCCGGAAAGTAGGAGAGCAGCCGCATGATGGTTTCAACCGCATCGATCGTGTGCAGGGTCGATAGCACCAAGTGGCCGGTTTCGGCCGCCATCAAGGCGGTTTCGGTGGTTTGCTGATCGCGCAGCTCGCCGACCAGGATGACGTCGGGGTTTTGCCGCAGGGCCGCGCGCAGCGCCGAGGCGAAGGACTCCGAGTCGCTGCCGATCTCGCGCTGGTTGATGGTCGAGCAGCCGTCGCGAAAGTTGAATTCAATCGGATCTTCAATGGTGATGATGTGCGCGGCGCGTTCCATGTTGATCTGCTGGACCATGCTGGCCAGTGTGGTGGATTTACCAGAACCCGTGGCGCCGGTGACGAGGATAAGGCCGCGACGCTCGTTGGCTAGCTGCGCGAGGATGTCTGGCATCTGCATTTCCTGCAGCGATTTGACTGCCGGGTGAATGACGCGCAGCACCATGCCGAAGGTTTGGCGTTGCCGAAACAGGTTGACGCGAAAGCGGTGACCGGTGCCAATTTGGTAGGCAAAGTCGACATCACCAGCCGTCCGCAGTCGTTGCTGCAGATGCGGTGGCAGGACATGCTCGACCCACTTTTGCATGATCTCCGGCGTGATTTCTTTGCCGTCGCTCAGCCCGACCAATTCACCGTTAAAACGAAACCGAGGAATCGTACCGGTCTTCAGCAAGACGTCGCTGGCGCCGCCGCGCACCGCCACTTTTAGGACTCGGTCGAGTTCCAAGGATAGCCTCTAGCCGGATGTGTAAGTCATATCTCATTCCGAGATGACTATCGGCGCGGCAAGCTAAAGATTGAGGCCGCCCGGTTGTCCTTCGCCGACAACCTTATGTTTAGCGCTGTGACTCTCGTAGTTTGCTTTTCGCACTTGCTGTGCTGGCGATCTGTCTTATAAAATTCTAAGTAGCATCACCAAAAGCGGGGACTCTCTATGCAGCGCCAGCGTGCGACGATCATGATGGCGGTGCTGGCTCTGAGCAGCCTAAACCTCGCTGCGGGAAAGCGTCGGCCACCTCCCGTCAACGACCGGGGCGGCGGCTTTCTGCTGACCAACCTGCCCAAGGGCAAGGACGTCACCATGCCCCAACCCGCCACGACCTATGTTCCACTAGCCGCGCGGATCATGTTGACGGCCACGGACATGCCGCAGACCCTCAGCTTTCGCCCGGTCAACATCGGGCACGGACCCGTCCACGGCCTGCGCTTAGTGATCTTTGACGAGAATTCGGAGCGCGTCCAGTACCGCGACATGCAGCCCGGCACCCCGTTCCTCTATCCCGTCAAGACCCTCACGACGGTCACCGTCATGGCCGAAGCCATCGGCACCCCGTCCAGCGGTGTCTTTCTCCAAGTTGAAAGCGATAAGCCCCTAACCATCGCTCACTAACTCAGCCTGGGGTTACCCTCTATACAACGCATCATCCCGACCCGGCCCGGTGCCAACCATCGTGATCTGCGCCCCACAAAAAGCCTCCGCCGCCGCGACAAAGGCCTTAGCCTCCGGCGGTAGCTGCGCCATCGACCCACTTTTAGGAATCTCGGTGCTCCACCCCGGAAAGGTCTGATAGACCGGCTCGCACGCCGCCAGCACATCGCTGCTCCACGGCAACTCGGTCAACTCCCCAAGTACCGGGTGGTGGTAGGCCACACACATCTTCACTTCCGGCAATCCCGTGAGGATGTCCATCTTGTTTAGCACGACGGCATCGAGGCCATTCACCTGCACGACGTAGCGCAAGGCCACACCGTCCAGCCAACCCACGCGCCGCGGCCGGCCAGTGGTGGCGCCAAACTCCTGGCCCTTCTTGGCGATCAAAGCGCCGACCTCATCGTGTAGCTCGGTGGGGAATGGTCCCGCACCAACCCGCGTGACATAGCCTTTGGCGATGCCGATGACGCGGTCGATCTGCCGCGGTGGCAAGCCGATGCTTTGGCAAGCACCACCGGCGCCGGTGCTGCTACTGGTGACGAAAGGGTAGGTGCCGTGATCGAGGTCGAGCAGCGCTCCTTGGGCGCCTTCAAGTAGAACCTTCTTGCCGGCACGGGCGGCAGCGCGGATGCGGCTTTCGGCGTCGCAGACAAAGGGCTTTAAGGCGTCAGCCGCGGCTTCAAAAGCGGCCCAGGCGTCTGCCGAGGTCGTCAGCAACGGTCCAAAGCTCGGTTCAACCTCTTTCATCCGTTGGATCCAACGCCCGCGCGCCGCCTTGTCCACGTAATCGCCGACGCGCAGGCCAGACCGCGCCGCTTTGTCGCCGTAGGTTGGGCCAATGCCGCGTTTGGTCGTGCCGATCGCCGATTTGCTGCGGCTTTCGCGCTGCTCGTCGACATGGATGTGCCACGGGGTGATGACGTGGGCCCGACCGGATAGCCACAAGCGCTCCGGCGTGAGGTGGACGTCTTGGTCGCGCACCTTGCTGATCTCCGCGACTAGTTGGGCCGGATTGATGACGACCCCGGCGGCCAAGGCACTGGTCTGCCTGGAATGAAAGATACCGCTCGGCAGCTGGTGCAGGACGACTTTTTTGCCAGAGACGTACAGCGTGTGACCCGCGTTGTTGCCGCCTTGATAGCGGACGACCAGATCGCCATCGGCCGCCAACACGTCGATCCACTTGCCTTTGCCTTCGTCGCCCCATTGAGCGCCGACCAATACGGTGACCTGCGAAGAAGCCGTCATGCTGGTTCGTTCCTGACTGAAAAAAGGTTGTCGTCCCGTGCTCCCATTTAATCGACCAGCTCCCCCGTGTCCACTGGAAGTCTACATGGGTGCATGGTATAGGCCTTGGTCGCGCCTGGTGTTTTGGCTGTTATCGTCGATTTAATGTTGGAGGCTCTACCGTGCCATCCTTGGCTCCGGACCAATGGGAATTGTGGGCGATTTCACCGCTTGATGGCCGTTACCGCAAGCATCTAGCTGGCCTCGGCGAGCTGACCAGCGAGGGGGCTTTAATCAGCTACCGCGCCAAGGTCGAGGCCGCCTGGCTACTGCATCTGGCCGAGGTGCCGGAGATCAAGCCGCTGATTGATCTACCGGCGACGGCGCGGCAGACCTTAAAGCTGCTGACCGATGGGACGGCGCATGATTGGCAGGCGCAGATCAAAGAGATCGAAAAGACCACCAATCACGATGTCAAGGCGATCGAATACTACCTGCAGCATCGCCTGAGGAGCGTTGGGGTGGCGCCGCAAACGCTGGCCTTTATTCATTTTGCTTGCACCTCTGAGGATATCAACAACCTCGCTTACGGCTTGATGCTGCACGACTTGCGCGCGCAGCGCCTACTGCCGCTGCTGACGCAGATCACCTTGGACTTGGCGGTGAAGGCCCGCGAGTACGCAGACCTGCCGATGCTGGCGAGAACCCATGGGCAGACCGCGACGCCGACCACCCTGGGCAAGGAGATGGCGGTGTTTGGGCGGCGTGTGCAGCGCCTCCAGGCGAAGCTGCAGCAGCAAATCCTGGAAGGCAAGATGAACGGGGCCGTCGGCAACTACAACGCCCACCTGGTGGCCTTCCCCGGCGTCGACTGGCCTGCGGTTGCCAGGAGTTTCGTCGAGGACAAGCTCGGCCTGAGTTTTAACCCACTGACGACCCAGATCGAGAACCATGACACGGTGGTCGAGTTCGCCGCCACGCTGCATCACATCAACACGGTTCTGATCGGTCTGAGTCGTGACATTTGGGGCTACGTCTCGCTAGGCTACTTCCGGCAGCGGGTCAAAGCCGGAGAGATCGGCTCGAGCACGATGCCACACAAGGTCAACCCCATCGACTTCGAGAACGCCGAGGGCAATCTCGGGATCGCCAATGCCCTCGCCGGGCACTTTAGCGATAAATTGCCGATCTCCCGCTGGCAACGCGACTTAAGCGACTCGACCGTGCTGCGCTCTCTGGCCACCCTGGTCGGTCATACCGAGCTGTCCTGGCGCTCCCTGCTGCGTGGGTTGGCTAAGATCAGCGTCGACCAGGACCGCATCGCCAGCGATCTGGATGGGGCTTGGGAGGTCCTGGCCGAGCCCGTGCAGACGGTCCTGCGCCGCTACGGTGTGGTCGATGCCTACGAACGCCTCAAGGAGGCCACCCGTGGTAAACAGGTCACTCGCGAGGCCCTGCATCAGCTCATCGACCGCGCAAGCGAGCTGCCGAGTACCGCAAAGGAGGCGCTTCGCGCTTTGACTCCAGCCAGTTACACTGGAGCGGCGGGGACTTTGGCGCGGCAGTTTGCCGCCTCGATGAATGTCGGTGGTTAGTCGTCTCCTCGGTTAAAGATCATGCTTATGTGAGGGTCCAGCTGCGATGAAATTAAGCGAATTGGCGACATTGCTGCAGGCTGAGCTGGTGTTGCCGGCGGCAGAGCTTGCACCTGGGGTGAGCGCCGAGATGGAGCTGACGGCGCTGTCGCCGATCGCGACCGCAGCGGCGGGTAGCCTGACTTTTTTGACTCAGGACGACTACGCGCAGTTTTTGCCGACGACCAAGGCGAGTGCCGTGATCCTATCCAAGGCGCGGCCCGACTTGCGCCTGGCGCAGCTGGTGCACAGCAATCCGTACTGGGCCTTTGCCAAGGCAGCGCAGCTGTTTTTTCCGCCGCGCGAAGAGACACCAGGGGTGTCGGCTCAGGCTCATGTCGCAGCATCGGCGACGGTCGCGGCATCGGCGACGCTTTATCCCTTTGTCTATGTCAGCGATGGGGCCGTGATCGGCGAACGCGTCGTGCTCTATCCGGGTGTATACGTCGGTCCCCATGCACGCATCGGGGACGACAGTGTCTTACGTGCAAGTGTCGTTATCGAGGCGGGTATCCATATCGGCCGACGCGTCTTGATTCATGGCGGTAGCGTCATCGGTGCTGATGGTTTTGGCTTCGCTCCAGGTGCGGGCGGCTATGCCAAGATTCCCCAGGTTGGCAGTGTCGTAGTCGGAGACGATGTCGAGATCGGGGCGATGGTCACCATCGATCGCGGCGCACTCGAGGACACCACGGTCGGCCGCGGGACGAAGCTCGATGACCACGTCCATGTCGGCCACGGATCCCGCGTCGGCGAGCACACCATCATGTGCGCCTACGCGGGTCTGGCGGGTTCTACGCGGATCGGCAATTGGGTGGTCCTGGGTGGGCATACCGGAACCACCAACCGCGTCGAGATTGCCGATAAGGTGCAGGTTGGGGCGATGTCGGGAGTGACCAAGGACTTGAGCGAGGCCGGGGTGTATATGGGATTTCCGGCTCGTCCGGTGCGGGAATGGCGGCGCGATATCGTTCGCCTAAGGCGCCTTGAGGAGATGGACAAGGCCATGTCCAAACTCACCGCTGAGGTCGCCGAGCTGCGCGCCATGATGCCGAAATAACCTGCGATTGTTGAGGTTTACTCACATTCCCTAAAGATTTTTCGGGGAATGCCGATAGCCATGTGGACGGCTTGTGGAGGAGGCCAGCCCACGAGGGTTTTTGGTCATGGGGGACCTTATGCAGCTGTGGACATTCTTTAAGCAGGATCAGACCCAGGCACCGCCTTGGTCCTCGGCGCTCATGGTATTGATCGTCTGCGTTGCGGCGAGCAGCGTCGGTTGCCGTTCGAAATTAAGCGTGCATGCCGAAAACGGCGCCAAAGATAAATTCGGTGGCGTGCCTAAACCAGATACTGTTGAGATTCGCGGCACGAAGGAGTCGTTCCAGTCGCGCGATACCGTGACGATCGATATCAATCCTGTGCTGCTCAGAGGCGCGCCTAAGTTTTCTGTCGTCAACCTGTCTACCGAAGGCGCCTCAGCAGCCAATCCAAAACCGATTGTGCAAGGTGCGGTTCCGACCCTAGGTCTGGCCGATGACGGCTCGTTTGGTCTCTCTGCCAACCCCGAAGACACGCGTATGACCCTGTCGTTTTATCCTGCCGATAAGTCGTTTAAAGACAAATTCAACTACGGCGACAACTCTCTGCGGATCCTTGCTCTTGACCCGGGTAACCCGCGCTATTCGACGGTTAATTTCACCTTGTATGACTTTGATATCTTCGACACGGTGGTCACCACCTTCAATGACAACACGCAGATCGAAGTGGGCACCGACGAGCAGGATTATCAGTTCCAGGGCGCGATCAATACACTCAATCCGCCGCTAGCCTACGTCAACGATGGATCGTCCCTGACCACTGGCTATTTTAACATCATCAATCCACAGTAAGAGCTACTTTGCCAGGCCCTTGAGCAGGGTCCCGCGAAAGTGGACACAGGGCAGCACCCCGGTATGTGGCATGAGCAAGGTCCCTGGCGACAGGACCGAGTTGCAGCCGGTCTGCGCGAAGTCGCCGAGGATCGCGCTGAACTTCTGGAGGCCGGTGCTGATCAGGTGGCCGTCGGGATGCTTCATGCGGATCGTGCCGCGACGCAGCGGTAGATTCGCCAGCTTGGTGCCAGCGCCGAGGTTGACCTCCCGCCCGAGGATGCCGTCGCCGATATAGGCAAAATGGCCCGCCTTGGCCCCGTCGAAGAATATCGAGCCTTTGACCTCCGTGGTGTGGCCGACCACGGCCTCTGGGCCGATGTAGACCTGACCGCGGATGTAGGCACCGTGGCGCACTTCGGCCTTTGGACCGATGTAGCAGGGGCCTTGAACATAGGCGGTCGGCTCAATGACGGCCCCTTTCGCAACGTAAACGCGTCCTTCGACGATGGCGGAGGGCGCGACCTGGCCATGGATCAGCGGTTGGTCTTTGACACCAAGCTCGTCGAGCAGGGCGCCGAGCCAGACCGCAAGCCCCTTGCCAACCATGGAAAAAGCGTCAGCATCGAGGCAGCGGCTGCCATGCAAACAAGCCGACAAATCGATACAGCTGCGCAGCATTAGCGTGTCTTGGGGCATCGGGCAACCGTCGTCATAGGGAAGTTTTTGCCTAAAGCCTGGCGAAATTCTGCCGACCTATGGTTTCAGAACCGCGCTTGGGTCCGGCGACCTGCCGGTGTCGGCTAGGTTACCCGGAAGTGCCGCGGGACGCACCATCATTTCAGGAAGGGTTATGCATGTTTGATGCGAATCAGTTCAAGCGCTCGGTCAAGGATTGGATGCGCCAGCACCCACAAGGGAGCGAAGCCGAGCTGATCGACTTCTGCGAGGAGCAGATTCCGCCAGCGCAGTTTACAGCGCATCAGTGGCTCGTCGAGCACACCGTCAGCTGGTACCGCCATGTCTTACTGCAGCGGCGCCATGAGCGTAGCCTCGGCGAGGACGACGAGGCCGATCTACACTGACAGGTCGCTTCGCCTCGGTACCCCGCTCGCCCACTTGGTTGGTTGACTGGTTGACTATGAGGCGGGGCCTTTGATCATGGCCTTGACGCGCAAAAATTCATCCTCTTCGATCAGATCCAGCGCTTCCATATCTTCAAATCCCAAGTCGCTCAGCCAGTCCACATTTTGCATTTCAGGCAATGGCGATGCGACCTCGGCGCCGTCGTCCATTTCGTAAAATTCATAGGCTTCTTTGATCAAGCCGCGTTTGGACATCCGGTAGTAATGGTAACCGTCGCCATTGACGATGGCCCCATCGCGCGAGTCTCCGGTCCAATATTCCCTAGCGTAAATCATTTCGATTGGTTCTTGTTGCATGATCACTCCTCTCGCACCGGGCAGTCAAAGGCTTAAGGGATGCGTCCCTATAACCTGTTCATCGGCACAGCCTAGTTAGAGGCTTAGCACAAAACCAAAAATATTTATTAACAGGCTGTCGTTACAGGTGGTTAACCTGCGCCGCTAGGCTCGACCCTGGGGCCTAATAGAGCCACTTACCAAAGCGGTCCAGGCGAATGGTCGGGAAGGTGGCATCCCGCGGCGTGTAGACGCTCCAGATCACGAACAGCGCCTTACCCCGGACGTAGTCCAAGGGGACATGGCCCCACACCCTGGAATCGGTGGAGTTGTCACGGTTGTCGCCGATGCAGAACACGGCGTCCTTGGGCACGGTGTAAGCGGCAGGGCCGCCGGATGGCCAGCTGCTGCGATTGAAGTGCCGTGCGCTCGGGATATTTTGCATGACCAAATGGCTGAGACCAAACAGGTCCTCACGGTAGAGCAGCTTGATGTCCTTTTCGTCCTCGATATCGTCGAGGAATTTGCGCTCGGCCTCGGCGTCGACGCGGTGCTGCTCCTTGCCGTTGACATAGAGGATATCGTCGACCAGCTTGATTTCGTCGCCGGCCACGGCGACGACGCGCTTGACGTAGTCGACATCTGGATCGCGCGGGTATTTGAAGACGATGATGTCGCCCCGCTGCGGCGTACCCCAGTTGCCTAGGGTGATGTCGGTGAAGGGCACCTTGAAATTATAGGCCAGCTTGAAGGCAAGCAGGCGGTCACCGACCTTGATCGTCGGCTCCATGGACGCCGTCGGTACATGATACGGCGACGCGACCGACCAACGCAGGGCCAAGATCACTGCCAGTAGGACACCGAGGCTGCGCAGATTATCGAGGCTGAAAAAGCCGGGCTTGGCCGCAGGGGTGGCGGGGCTTGCAGCGGTGGACGACTGGACGCTGGAATCTTTGCTCATGCGTTGGAGACGCTCCGAAGTTCATCAAATTTGAGACCATCAGAGATATACCAGAGGTTGCAGGAAGTCACCCGTGAACACGGCCAAAGTTCGATAAATCCTCCTAACCTTTGCCTTTCCTTTTTCTCCCTAGTCGTCAAGTCAGGGCGTTCTCGCGCCGATAGGTTGAGCTGGGAACGTGGCGGGGGAGGGGATGCATGGCGGCGGGTGCCAAGGCCTGGCGAAGGCCTGCTCGGATGGTCTTAAACCTAATGGTGGCGATGGCTTGCACCTTCACCGGGCCGTGCGCTACTGCCTTCACCGCGAGCAAGGTCTGGTATGAAGTGCTGCCGACGCGGGTGATCCGCGTCCACGTCAGCTACACCATCCCAGATCTTAAGGAGTTTCGGGAATCCTATGCGGAATTTTATAATAAAAAGGAAGCCGATGCCTTTTATTGGGATCTGCTGCGCGGTGCCGACTTTTTTCCCGGTGACACCGCCCAGAGACGCTTCGTACAGCAGCCCTTGCAGCCAGATCCCTGGTAATTCCCCTTACAGCTGCTTCACCGCAGCCAACGCTGCATCCGACACCGTGGCGCCGACGCGGCTGATGACGTCGCTGGCCACCGTGGCTGCCATCTGCCCAGAGACCTGCAGCGACTTGCCAGAGGTGTAGCCAAACAGGAAGCCGGCGGCAAACATATCGCCGGCAGCCGTGGTGTCGAGCACGGTCGTCGCCACGGGCTTGATGCGGAACACTTCGTCGCCCTTTTGCACCAGCGCGCCTTCGGCGCCCAACTTGATGACGGCAATGGCTCCAGTCGCCGCGATTTTTGCTGCGGCGGCTTCCGGGGTGCCACCGTACAGCATGATGGCTTCCTCGCGGTTGGCGAAGACGATGTCGGCGTCGTCTTCGATCACCTGCAGGAAGTCGGCGTGGCTGCGGCCGATGGCGAACGGATCAGCGACGTCGAAGGAGACGACCGTGCCAGCTTCCTTTGCCGTCACGACGGCTTCCTTGATCGCCTTCTTTTGGGCGTCAGTATCCCATTGGTAGCCGCAAAAATGCAGCACCTGGGCCCGTTTGATCTCGGCGTGGGGGACCTCCGCAGAGCCGTACAGACGGCTGGCGCCTAGGTTGGTGTTCATCGTCCGTTCGCCATCGGGAGTGATCAGGATGACGCAGGAACCGGTGGCTTCCTGGCCGTGTCCGAGGTGGCTTTGGATACCGAGCTGCGCCATCCGCGATTTGATCCGCTCGCCAAAGGAGTCGACTCCGACCATTCCGGCGAAGGCGGTCTTTTTGCCCAGCTGGGCCAGCGTGCGAATCGCGTTCATCGCCGATCCACCAAGCTCGGTGACCTGCGGCTTGCCCGCGACGTAACCAAGCACGTGCGCCTGACGCGCATCGTCGACCAGATGCATCACTCCTTTGGTCAGTTCCAGGGTCTTTATGTCGTGCTCTTCGACCGTTACTAGGATATCGACCAAAGCATTACAGATGCCAACCACATCGAGAGTCTTCGTCATCAGCTCATTCCTTGCGCCGGCAGACTCGCTTTTTTGGCGAGCTCCCCGGACCGACCGTAGTTTATACATGCGGCCGTTAACTTAGCTGGCTTTGCTGATCTTGTCATCCCCAGGATAGGCGAGGGAGCGGAGCTGCAGTTCGACGCGGTGACGGCTTTCCAAGGCGATAATCTTGTGGCGCAGGTCCTCGAGCTCCTCGGCTGCGGCCAAGTGTAGGCGACTGCCACCGCGGTGATGCCGGTAGGCGATGGCCAAGGCGAACAACAAGGCTGGAGTTGCCCCTTGCGGTGCGATCAAGCCGATGGTGAGAGCTGCGACTAGGGTCAGGGCCAGGCCCAACACGCGGGTGCGCCGGTGATGCAAAAAGCCCTGGCGACTTGGATCGAGGGCACCGTGGATGAGAAAGAGGAATGCACCAAGTAAGGGTGCAGCCATGACGCTCATCGGTACCAGGCGCATCGCGCCAGTGAAGGCCAGGGCCATGCAGAAGATTAAACAAAGAACCGTGACTTGGCGACGTTGCTGGATGGTGCAAAGCGTGCTGCTACTTGCGGTGGAAGTCGGCGCCATGGGGGTTAACTCGCCTTATGGGTGATCGTATCCGTTGCATCGGCCGCCTCGGTCGAGGCGTCGTCGTCGGTTGCGCTAGGCTGCTGGAGTGCGGTGTTATAGGCTCGGTTCAGGATTAAGAGCATGCGCTCGTTCTTGCCGGTAGCGCTGATCTGGGGATGGAACAGTCCAGCGATCTCAAGATAATTGCCAGTCAAGCGGTTGGTCATGGTGATATGCATGTCATGGACGCGCAACTCGCCGGCCACGGCGTGGATATCGAGAGGGCCGTGAACCTTGCAGCGTGCAGCGACCAAGGTCAAGATGCCATCAAAGCCAAAGGTGACGAGTTCGCTGCGTAGCCCGAGTTGGTGGACTCGTGCCTGGATGAAATGGGTGAACATCTCAGTCAGTCGACGGGCCTCACCGTTCAGGTTTAGGCTCCGGTTAAAAGCGAGGCTTACCCGGTCGAGCGCCTGCCCCGAGGCCTCGCAGGTTTGCATGGCGAAGCCCCAACGCAGCAGGCTTTCGATGCGAAACGTGCGGCCGTGGCCGACCAATCGCATCAGGCTAGCGCGTACCACGGGCGATTCCAACAAGGCGGAGAGAGAGCATTGGAGATAGGCCTCTGCCGCCCAGGCCGGGGCCGTCGCGACGGGCAGGTTGATCCCGGTGTCGGCCGGCGGCGGCCTAAGGAAGAACAAGCGGCAGCGCTGCTGCAACCTGGCCAGGTCCAGCACGCTTAGCTGCAGGGTCTGATCGTAGATAACGATTGGTTTGTTGGCGCCCCGTTTACCGGTGTTCAAGTGTTGGAGCAGATCGGTGACGGCGTTGAAAATCTGGCCGGTGCCGCCAAAAGCTGCGGCAAAGCTGCGCCAACGGCGCAGCCCAACGTCCTTGGACGTGGTCAGCAACTTAAGCTCGCAGTTGGCTAGCCCTTCTTTCAACACACGACTCCCCAAATCTCTACCCCAGGCCCCTACTCAGACGTAGGGCCTCCGTCTGCTACATCGGACAGTTCGGGGTAAAGCTGAGGAGTTACGGTGAGCTAGCGAAGTTGAGTCACTAGGGGGGGAGGCCCTAGGTCATCGCGGTCGGTGGGGGATTTGGGTGGTTTTGCTGATTTGCTAAAAAGGCGTGCGAGTAGGACCAGGCTGAGTACAGGGAAAGGGCCAAGCCAATCCACATACTGATCATCCCGACCTCATGCACTGGCAAGTCGAACACGGGTCGGTTGACGAACAGGCAAGTGATGCCAACAGACAGTAATGCCGTCTTCCACTTGCCAAAGTCACCGACGGCAATCACCACGTTGTGCTCTAGGGCCATGAGCCTAATGCCGTTGATGGCGATGTCGCGACAGATCAGCAAGGCGGCGATAAATGCCGGAAGTACGCCGGCATTGGACAATAAAACCAGGGCCGAGGCGACCAGCATCTTATCGGCCACCTGATCGAGCAAAGCACCCAGCGGGGAGACCATGCCGTAGCGCCTGGCGATGTAGCCATCGATCCAGTCGGTGACCGCGGCCGCCGCGAAGACGAAGCCGCACAGGATACCTAGCGACGGGCCTATAGGGTAGAGCAGTAGCAGCACCGGCACGGCCGCCATGCGCAGCAGCGACAGCTTGTTGGGCAGCCCTTTCAGCCAGGAGTTGGGGGCGGATGCTAGTGCCATGCTCAAGCCTCTGGGTAAAGCGGGGGTAGGCCTGGAATTCCCTTGAAGTATCGTGCTGCGTTCATTTAGGCTGCGCCGGCCCGCCTTGTCAACCGCTCAACGGAGGACCTCCCCGTGGAACTGTACGTCGAAAACCTCATCATCGGTTCCGGTATTGCCGGTCTGACGCTGGCCTTGAAGCTCGCCAAGAAGCAAAAGGTCATGATCATCGCCAAGGGCGGACTGACCGAAAGCAACAGTTGGTATGCGCAAGGTGGCATCGCCAGTGTCCTCAGTGCACACGATACCTTCGACGAGCATATCGACGACACCCTGATCGCCGGGGCTGGCCTATGTCGGCGCGATATCGTCGAGATGGTCGTCACCTCAGGGCCGCAGTGTATTCGCGACCTGATTGAACGCGGCGTGCAATTCTCTCAGGAAGACGCTGGCTCAGGACCGACCTATCACCTGACCAGGGAAGGTGGGCACTCGCAGCGTCGCGTCATCCACGCTGACGACCTGACTGGTCAGGCCGTGCTGCGCGCCCTCATCGCTAGCGCGCGGCACGATGCCAATATCACCATCTTAGAGCAGCACATGGCGGTCGATCTGTTGACGACCGACAAGTACGCTCCAGACTTCGCGGCGAATCATTGCGTCGGTGCCTACGTCCTCAACCGCCAGTCCAACGTCATCAGCACGGTACGCGCCGCAAACACCTTTCTGTGTACGGGCGGTCACGGCAAAGTCTACCTGTACACGTCGAATCCCGATGCCGCTACCGGCGATGGGCTAGCGATGGGTTGGCGTGCGGGATGCCGGGTTGCCAATTTGGAGTTCATGCAGTTTCATCCGACCTGCCTGTATCATCCGCACGCCAAGACCTTTTTGATCTCCGAGGCGGTCCGCGGCGAGGGTGGGATCTTAAAAAACCGCGCCGGCCAGGCCTTTATGCGCAGTTATCATCCGCTTGCCGATCTGGCGCCGCGCGATATCGTGGCGCGGGCCATCGATACCGAACTGAAGAAAAGTGGCGATACCAATGTCTTCCTCGACGTGCGCCACCTCGACGAAAACTTCTTGGTGAAGCACTTTCCAAACATTCACGCGACGTGCTTGCGACACGGCATCGACATGGCAAAGGACATGATTCCAGTGGTTCCGGCGGCGCACTACAGCTGTGGCGGCCTCGTCGTCGACAGTCATGGCCGGACCGGTATCGGTGGGCTCTACGCCTTGGGTGAGAATGCTTGCACTGGATTACACGGAGCCAATCGCTTGGCCTCCAACAGCCTGCTCGAAGCCCTGGTCTTTGCCGACCGGGTTGGCGCCACCGTCCTCAGCGAGACGGCTGCACCGATGCTTGAAGTCAACGTCCCAGCCTGGAACACCAGAGGCGCCGCACCGGTCGATGAAATGGTGGTGCTGTCGCACATCTGGGACGAGATTCGCCGGCTAATGTGGCATTATGTAGGGATCGTACGTAGTGATAATCGCTTGCAACGGGCTCTGAGCCGAATCACCGCTCTAAGGGAGGAGTTGGATCGTTATTATTGGGATTATCAGATCACCGACACCTTGCTGGAAGTGCGTAACCTGGCGGTGGTTGCGGCGTTAACGGTGCGCTGTGCGATCGCCCGCAAGGAGTCGCGAGGCATTCACTACACCTTGGATTATCCGGAGGCTAATGACCTGACCGGATGCAAGGACACCATGATCAGGTAGTTTTCGGGCAGAGGAGGCAGGGTGGGATTTTGGGACAGTTTAAAGCGGCCAGCGCAGGATTCGACCTACCGCCTTGAGCGCCTCGTCGACCACGTGCTGCGCGAAGAGGCCGGCAAAGGCGGCGTGCACATCGTCTGCGATATCGATAAGACCTATCTCGAGACGGAGTTTGAGAGCTTGATCCGGATGGCGCGGATCGCCTTCGAGGCCGCTAGCGACAAGGTGACGGTGGCGGGGGCTTCCGAGGTGTTGCAGCTAGCCCGCTGGGGGGACGTCAGCGCGGCCTTGCCGCCGAGCAGGGAATTTCCTCGTTGCCTGCACTTTGTCTCGTCATCGCCACCGCAGCTGCGCACGGTCTTGGCCGAAAAGATGATGATGGACGGACTCGACTGGACCTCGGACACGTTTAAGAATCAGGTTTACAACCTGCGCATGGGGCGCATGGACCTGCTGCGTCAGCATGTCGCCTATAAATCGCTGGCCCTGCTCAACCTGGTGGCCAAGGCAGAAGACGAGGCGACCTTTTATCTCATCGGCGACAACGCAGAATCCGATGCGTATATCTATACCGGCATCAAGCTGCTCCTCGACGGTCGGCTGAACGCGGCCACCTATCAAGCCTATCTCGAAGCGGCGGGGGTCGAGAGCAAGGTCGCTCAGAGCCTCGCATCCCTGGTGAAGGAGCGCAAACGCGTCGGGGTTGCGGCGGTGTTGATCCGTCGGGTTCCTGGCTATGCGATGGTCGAGCAACCGCCGCTCACGGACTCGGTGCAGACCTTTGATGACTTCTTTCAGGCCGCGCTGCTACTCATGGCGCACGGGCTGATCGGTTCGGAGCATTTGTGGCCGCTCGCGCGAAGTTTTCACAATCACCATGGCATGACGCAGCGGCAGCTTGCGCAGAGCCTCCAAGCTGTGAGTGCCGCGCCGGTGCTGACGCAGTTGCGCCAAGCTGCGGCTGACGCCTTGCAGCGATTGACCGTGGCGACCAAGAGCAGCAGTACGGCGTCGGCCCTGGAGCGCAGCCTAGGGGTGACTCCGGCACGCTTGAACCAACTCACCGGGAGCGACATCCTCCGCCACGCCAGGCTCTGGCAGCAGCGTATGGCCGCGGCCAAGGACCAGCGAGAGGATAGGTCACAGCGCCAGGCCGCCAGGTCAACCGGCGCCGACCGAGTTAAGTAAACTCAGCGCCTGGTGTGCATTGATGTTGCCTTGGGCCAAGGCGGCTGTACCGGCTTGCACCCTTAAGCGAGCCTGGACAAGATGCGAGACCTCTTTGGCGTAGTCGACATCGGCAATCGCCGACTTCGCCGCAGTGAGGTTTTCCTGATACACATCGATGTAGTCAGCCGCCCGGTCCAAACGCACTTGAAGAGCGCCAAATACGGCTCGATGAGTCGAAATCGTGTTGAGCGCCTGATCGTACACATTCGTAAAGGTCTCTGAGTCTTCGGGCGTCATCAACTCGACCGCGTCATCGACGGAGATGCCGTTACCCTCGGCGTTGGTGAGCAAGGATTGGGCGCTTTTTAGTCCAAGGCCGGCGCTGGTGGCGATCACCTGTTTAAAACCGTCGAATTTGAGCAGGTTGAGATCGCCAGCGTCGCTGTCCGACTCGGCCGACTGCGATTTAAACGGGTCACCGACGCGAAAGATCAGCGACTCGGGACTCTTGGTTGAGTTGCCATTGAGGAGCGGGACGCCATTGAATTCCGTGGTTTCGGCGATGCGGTTGACCTCGTCGTGCAAGGCTTGGTATTCGACAAAGAGAAAGCCGCGGTCATGGTCGCTGATGGTCGTGTTCGACGCGGCGGTGTTGATCTCCTTCATCCGCAGCACCATATTGCTGATCTCAGCGAGGCTGCCTTCGGCGGTCTGCAGCATGTTGACGGCCGTATTGATGCCGCGTTTTGACGCCGATAGGCTGCGTAGCTTGAACTCTAAGCCCTCGGCTAAAGCTCGCTCGGCCGGCATCGGTTGACCGCGAGAAAACGCCGAGCCAGAGCTGAGGCGCTCAAGCGACCCGGAGGTGTCGCGCTGCGCATCGGCCAGATTGCGCTCGAGCATCGCTTGCAGATTGCGGTCGGTGATGTTGAAGGCCACGCTGGTTCCTCGGTGACTTAGGCGCTGTGCGATCCGTGATCGCGTAGGTCAAAGAAATCTGTGGCCTCACCTTTGGGTGTGGCTGCCGCCTCGGCCGCGGTCGTCGCCACCGCCGGAGCGTTGCCGCCCTTGGGTTGACCGCCGACCTGGGGCTGGAACGGTGTGGTGATGGGCCGCACTAGGCTTGGCCGGTTTCTCCCCGACAACACCTCGGCGCAGTCCTTGAGCACGTGCAGATAGCGGTGGGCCTCGGCGAGGCGGAAGGTCTCGTTGGCGGCGGTCATGGGCGACAACGACGCCAGGCTTGCTGCCTGGACGGCGATTTTGAGCCCGCTGGTGACGCTGACATTGCGCCCAGCGTGGCGGGAGATTGCAATGGTCGACTGTAGAGAGCTTCCGACGAGGTTTTCGCAGTGCGTTAAGTCGTAGTATTGACGCGATAAGGTGCGCGCAAGGCGGTCGGCGCAGCCGATCACGTGGCGCACTTCCGTCGCCATCTGCGCCGAGTGGGCTCCGGCGGAGGTCTGCATTTTGGTGAGGTGCTCGATGTTGCCGGTGACGATGGCGCCTTCTTTTTGCACGGAGCTAACGCCTTCGATCAAGATATCCAGGCCGCGCGACAAGCTGCCTAGATCGAGCAAGCTGCGGCCGATGACCTGCATCTCCTCGACGTAGTTGCCGCTAAACTTTGCAATAGACTCGGCAGCGCTGCCGACTGCGCTGTGGCCTTTGGTCAAGCAACCCGAGGCCAGTTCGGCCTCGCTTTGAATCGTCATCAGCAGCGTGGTGATCGTCCGCGTCGCGGTGCTGGAACGGGCTGCGAGCTTTCTGACCTCGTCGGCGACGACGGCAAAGCCTTGACCCTGCTCGCCGGCCCGAGCGGCTTCGATGGAGGCATTGAGGGCGAGGAGGTTGGTCTGTTCGGCGATGTCATCGATGACGCCGATGATGTTGACGATCTCCTTGGCGCGGACCGATAGCAGTTGCACCAGCTCGGAGGCCTGACGCACGTCGACGCTGCATAGGTCGATCGCACCGCGCATCTCTTTGATCATCGACTGGCCGTTTTTGGCCTTGTCGTCGAGTTCATGCAGGTCGTCATTGATGACCCCGGTTTGGCTGGTCAGCGTGTTTTCCATGCGCAGCGTGTCCTTGATCCTTAGCTGCATGGTCGTCGCGGCATTCTTGATCAAGCGACTGGAGTCGGCCGCGCGCCCATGCTGCAGACGCATCTCGGCCATTTGGTTGCCGATGCTGTGCCATTCGCCACGCGTTGCGGCAGCCAGCTGGGCGTTTTCTTGACAGAGCATTTGCAAGGCGCTCAGGCGCTTGCTGACCTCGTGCAGATCGGCACCGGTCGCGTTCAGTTCGTTGAGCACCTCCTCACCGGTTTGGCTGGCTTCGATGACCTCCTGAAGGGCGACGCTGTTCAGAGGATTGTCCATGGTCAGAACCCGGCCGGCGCCGCGGACTTCGGTGAGTAGAGACTCGAGTTGCCTGGTCGCATCGAGCACTTCAGCCAATGCCCGTTGTTGACTGCGCGCATTTAGGTTTGGCAGCGTTGCAACCGGCTCAACGGCTCCCTTTGGGGGTGGGGGAGGTGTCTTGGTCGCAAGGTCCGGCGCCTGCGCCAAGGTCGTTGCTGCTACTGGCTGGCCTTGCAGCTTAGACGAGCGCCGCACCTCGCTGCGGCGCTCTTTGAACAGCCTCTGGGAGCTTGATGTGCGGTAAACGTGCCAAGCACTCAGACCAAGGATCACGACATTTAGGCCTAACAAGGACTGCACGAGGGTCTTTGGCACCAGCAGGGAGCCCGTGGTCAAGGCGCTGAGATTCGCGGCCGCCGTGCGGACGGAGTCGGCGCTGAGGAATTTGAAGTTGCTCGGGGGGTTGCCATACTCTTTAAGCAGATTCAGGAACTCGCCGGTGTGCGCCATGCCGAGGAGGTTGAAGCCGAGCAAGTCTGTCAGCAACAACAGCCCCACTCCTGCCAAAGCGCAGCTGATGATCGGGTTGATCGGTGTTTGAACAGGTTGGGGGGCCATGCGGGGTCTCCGGTGCGGTCCGTACATAGGGACTCGCTGGCCTATCGACCCAGATCCGGGAGAGCTTGAGCGCAAAGCGGCAAAGGACCTTAAGCTGAGGGGTGGATCTCAGCAAAGTCCTTGGGGCATGCAGTGGTTTTTGTCATTTCGGCTTGCGCCCGAGTCGCCATCTAACGAAGGCTTAACTGTGGTAGCGCAGGTTGAAGTCTACGCTATCATCGCCGGCGGTCGTTACCGCAAATCCAGCACCGGTGAACGCTTCGGCTAGGTGTTCGCGGATTCCCTCTTCATCGTCAACGATGAGAACGCGCCATTTTTTGGCTTGTGTCAAAACAGGTCTCCCTCAGAAGAGCGTGGCTGATTTCGCACACCTATGAGCCTGGCTAAGATACGAGGAGTCGTTCGTAAATAATCCAATTTTATCGACAGCTTGTCAATGGGAACTGGCCTTTCCATGGACATGATGATAACCACGAGCGCCACTTGATACGCCTTCGTTGTCCTGCCCCGTGCCGCCAGCACCTCTGTCGACCCAGAAAGCGGTGAAGCCATGTTATCCCCTTCAGAAGCGCCCATTGAGCCGTATACTGTGCTGCCCGTTGACCTGCGCCAGGCAGTGACCAGCAAGGGCTACACACCTCCGCTAAAGCAGCTCCCAGAGCTGTTGGCCTTGCTAGGCGAGGCTGAAGACACGGCCGCAGCCACGGTCTTGGCCATCCGCCGGATGGGTGCTGCGGTGTTGCCGGATTTGCTCCGGGCGATCCCTGATAGCCAAAGACCGCAACGCGGTCGCTTGACCGAGCTGATCGGTCGCTTCGCAGCGGCAAGTAGTGCAGGCAGCAAGGCGGATGAGGCCTTCCACCTGCTGCTCGAACTGCTTGACGATCATGATCTAAAAACTCAGCTCAATGCCGCTGCGGCACTCGGCCGCCGGCGCTGTGTCGAGAGCGAAGCAGCGTTGTTGGCAGCCCTTGCCAAGCAGCCGCGTCGTGAGTTGCAATTGGCACTGATTCGGGCCTTAGGTAAGGTTGGCGGCGGCGCGGCGCAGGCCGCCTTGGCGCAGTCACGGCCGGCTAGCGACCCAAGTGCCTTGCAGGTCACCGACCGGGCCATGCTGATCTTGCAGCGCGAACAAAGTCGTATCCACCAGTCGGTCATTGCCGACACCGTGCCTCTCGGTCAGCCGCAACGGTTTTGGCTGCACGCACGTGACGGCTTGGAGCACCTCCTCGCCGACGAGGCCAGAAAGCTTGGCTACGAAAAGGTCCAAGTCGTGGCGCCGGGGCGGGTCGAGATGATATCGGCCCGAGCATTAGCCGATCTTTGGTGCCTGCGTCTGATGACCGATGCGGGATTGCCGATGGCGCCTCAGACTGGCCCAGTCGAGGTCGCCGTGGCTGCGGCTCTGCGTCAAGCTGAGTCGCTGCTGCTTAAGCTTACCAGCAGCGCAGGTGACAGCGCCGTGGTTGCGCCGGTCCGTTACCGAATCGATTGGCCTGAGGCGAGCAAAGCGCAGCTGTGGTCCATGGCCGGCCACCTCATGGTTGCTTGCCCAACGCTCGTCAATGACCCGACCCTGAGTACCTGGGATTTACATATCCATCAGGATGCCGGGAAGACCCAGATCGAACTGCGGCCAAAGCGTTGGCTGGATCCGCGCTTTAGCTACCGCCGTGGGTTTGTCCCGGCGGCGTCGCACCCCACCATCGCCGCGGCCTTGGCCAGGGTTGCCGCTGCGGGTGCTGGCGACATTGTTTGGGACCCCTTCGTCGGCTCTGGTAGCGAGTTGATCGAGTGCGGCTTATTTTCTCCGGTGCAGGGCCTGTACGGCACCGATAGCGATCCCACCGCGATTTCTGTGGCCCAAGGCAACGTCGCCGCGGCAAACCTCCAGGCTAGCTTGCACCTGAGCGTTGGCGACTTCAGCGCGTATTCTGGCCCGCAGCCTAGTCTGATCATCACCAATCCGCCGATGGGGCGTCGGGTTCAGCGTGGTCAGCTTGCCGAAGTGCTGATTCGCTTCGCCGAATATGCCGCCAACACCCTGGCACCCGGTGGGCGTCTGGTCTGGCTGGCGCCTTTGCCGGTGCGCACGAATCCGGTCTTCCAGCGTCACGGCTTTCGTCCGCTGCTGTTGCAGACGGTCGATATGGGCGGGTTTCCAGCCGAGCTACAGCATTTGGTCAAGCCGATGTAGCGTCCAGGGTCCGCGCTGCGGGTGAACCATCGTGACCTTGACGCCGGGGCGCGGACCTTTTAACGTTTGGCGTATGAATCATGATCAATGTCTCAATCCACAAGGCGAGTGTGCTCGTGCTTTGCGGCAGTCAGCGCAGCTCCCGGCTGGTCTTGCTGTTTATCTGCGGATCATTTGCGCCTGCTTAGCGATGGGATACGCAGCTCAGGTGCGAGCCGCTGCCGCGGAGGAGCGCCTCTACGTCCACCCGAGTTTACACAAAACCGGGCACTATCAGATCATGCCACCGAGCGGCACGGGGCCTGCAGGGGTCATGGTGTTTTTTCACGGCTCGGGTGCTGGCTCTGCCTACGCTGCTCAGATGGAGCTTTTAGCAGGGGCTGCAAAAGCTTATAACCTCGCGGTCGTTGCCCTTGAGGCCCCTGACCACGCCGTCTCGTGGGCCGCGGATTTGCCTAGAATCGGCGCCTTGAATACGGAATATGTGCGCGACCTTTTAGCCACGACCGTGTTTGGCCCACACCCTTCGTGGTCGAGCGAGCGCACGGTCTTTGTCGGATATTCGGCCGGATCGACCTTTCTCTCCGGTGATTTTCTGCCGGACGCGGTCGAGCATTTTCGCGGCGGTGCGGTACTCCTATGCGGTGGCGGTATGCCGCTCAACTCGACCAAACAGAACACAGCTCCTCTCGGCGCCAGTGTTCGCCAACATTTCAAAATGTATTACGTGATTCAAACGGGTGACTTTTTGTTTAATCAGGCCACGGCTGGCTTCAACCTGTGGAAGTCACGTGGCCTAAAGGTCGCCGGCGAATCGCCAGCAGGCGGCAGCCACTGCGGCTTTGATCTCGGCAAGGCGCTGCGCGACGGACTTCGTTACGTCTTTTCTTCTTAACGCGATTGAGGCAGCTGCTGCGGCCAGGGGGCATCTTGTTTGGTGACGATTAGGGCTTTACCGACGTGAAGCGGTCGGTCGTCGAGTTTTCTGAAAAGATTCGCCTGCCTTTCTGTATCAGTGGCCCGGATAAATGGGCGATCCAAAAGCCTGATGGCTCGCCGTTTTTTGTGCATAGTTTGGTTCCCGGCAAGCCGTTGGAGCGTTCGATTTAAGACTCGATCGTGGCGACGCTTCGGTGAGTCGGTCTAAAGTTCATGGGAATTGCGCCGATGGGCCTCCCATGATGATCAAACAACAACATGTGTTGGTCTTTCTCGTCGGACTTGTTGCCTGGCCACTGCAGGTGCATGCCGAGGCGACAGGTTTCTTTTCGCGCTACAATATCGGCGTCAGCTACTCGACCACGACGAGCTACGCATCGATTTCCTACGATGCGCCGATCGTGCCGAATCTGCCGCAAGACTGCTCCCAGTCGACAGGATCCAGCAGCCTCATGCATTGTGAAGCCTTCCTTGGTCCTGACAGCAGCAACTCTGCGGACATCAGTGTTTACATTGAGAAGCCATTTAAGCGTGAAGGACTCTTTTACTTCGAGCCCGGTTTTACCTTTTCGACGATCTCGTACAAAGGAGGCCTGGCATCCAAACCTTCCAGTCCGATTAAGTCTGGTGGTAGCAGCACCAATAAGAGTTCGACTGCGTCAGCCCAAGGACCGACGCAAGGGCCAACGCAAGGCGGGAGCAGCAGTGATCCAGCGGCGCAGGCTGGTACTCAGCCCTTAACCCAGGCCTATATGGAAATGTACGGGATCAATTGGCAAGCGTTCCTGCGCTTTGGTATCACGCCTGAATACTTTCCCGATGTGATGCTAAGCCTCGGCCTGGGACTGCAAACGGCTGGTGGCCGTTTGAAGATATTCAAGACCGATAAGACCCGCTTTGTCGCTCAGCCCGAGGCCTTTGCCGAACTCGAACTCGTCTTAGTGCGCGCCTGGTCGGGGTCACTTGCGGTCTTTATCGGTCAGGACCAAACGCTGTCCGGCCAGATCGGCACAAGGTTGATTTCGGACTATCCAAGCGGCACCACCCTCAGCAACTTTCAGCTCAGTCTGGTTGCCGGCTCGGCAGGCGTTCGCTTGCTCTTTCCATTCTGACTGTAGCCTGCCAGACTGTTTACCCTTTCGGGTCGAGTAGAAAAGCTCCGATGGCTTCGGCAAAGACTCGACGAGGAAAAGGGTTGAAAATGCCGCCACTAGTTGGCACGGCATTGGGAAAGGCTAGCCCCCAGTGGTGCGTACCGACAATCCCGAGAAAGTGCGTTGGGAAGATCGGTTGGCTTGCATTCCACTTGGTAATCAACTCGGAAAAGATCATCTCCCGTTGGCTCAGGACCTGGCTGTCGTTGAGTGTCGCTTGGGTGATCTTGTATAAACCGTAGTAGGCAGGGCGCAGGACCAGCTGGTAGTCAACCGTGTCGGTTCCATAGCCGGGACTGTCTAAGAGTACCGAAGTGGTCGTCGCCGTGGATGGGTCGGCCATCGTGGCGGCCACCGAGTAGATGGGCAGGGTCGCTGGCCACTGATGGCTGGCCCACCACTCCTTGCGCGTGTGGCTGGACAGAGCTTTGCTGCCGGTGAGCACCGCTTCGAACAGGACTTTGCCGCGCTCGATGTTGGCGAGGGCCTGGGTTGGCGACAATCCGGGGCGAAACAGGTCGGACAGATTGTGACTGAACAAGCCGAAAAAACCCGTCGGATCGGGCGCGGCGCCGCTTAGCTTTTCTTTGACCAAGCCTGGATCTTTTTCGGTGGCGGGCAAACTGACTTGGGTCGCGGCCTTGACGAGGTCAGCCCAGTTCTTGACGACCTTGCCAGAGGCCAAGATAAAGCCCTCCCCGGCCTTCGGCACGGAAAGGTGATCGAGGGCCGTCTTGATCTGCTCGGCTAACTGGTAATTTGGCGACGCGGGATTAAAATAGGCGTCATCGGCCGTCTCGGTTCCATAGATGACTCCGGCCAGGGTGAGCACCCCTTTGACGTTCTGCAGGAAGGGGTATTTCTCAGGAGTTGCTTGGGCCTGCGTGATCATGTCCATGGCTACGTCGGCGCCCTGGGAGTAGCCGACGAGGTAGATGTTCTTGCACTGATCCAAGGGGATTTTACTAAAGGCTTTGTTGATCCGCCGCAGGAAGGTGGCCGCATTGGTGGCATTGTCGCCGAGGGTTTCGAGCGATCCGGCGGCCGCCTGCAAGAACATCCCTTGAACGTGCGGCTTGTGATCTGCGCCCTCGATACCGCCCAGATGCACCCTTTCGCCTAGAGCGAAGTCAACCTGATCCAGGGCCGTCAAGCTGTAGGCATGGTCTTGCACCTCGTTCAATTTGGCTTGGTAGGTGTCTTTGAACACCGATGGTCCAGTAAATACTTCGTGGATCACGTTCTTGTCGATGAATTCGCCAAAGATGCCGGGAATAAAGATCAGCGTTGCCGGGCCGCTTTTAGCGAACACTTGGTCGATGTCGATGCTGTCATCATACGGTGTGGCAACGCTGTTTTGATAAAAGGCGCTCGGAGTTTCGCTCGGGGTCTTGGTCTGTGCGGCGATGGCTGCGTTGGTGGCGTCTAAGTCGGTGGCGGCGATGGCCGCTGGGGGTGGCGTGATAAAGGTTTCGCTGGGCATCAGGACCAGCTTTTGAATATCTCGATCGCTCATCCCCTGGCTGACGCCCAATTTGTGAAACAGATTGCGAAAGCGCAGCACCTCGGCGCGTCTACGGGCGGTCTCGCTGGATGCAGAGTTTGCTGGATCGACGCTGTCTTTGACCCCCGCCGTATTATTGGAGGTTTTGCAGCCGCCTAGGATCATGCTCAGTGCAACGCATGCGCCGGCCCATTTTGTTCTGAACATCATGAACTCTCCTTGAAGGCGACGAGTATGAGCGAAGTACTTTTGGGATTAAGTAGATCCATCTTAGCAGCTTGAATGGGGTCAGTCACTGGACCTAAGTAGCTTGAATGGTACTTGCTTGAATGGCTTGAATGGGGTCAGTCACTGGCTGTAAGTAGCTGACTTGAATGGGGTCAGTCACTGGCTGTAAGTAGCTGACGCATCGGGCTGGGTCGGCAACGGCAACACAGCTTTACACTGCAAGCAGGTCAGCACTTCGTTGAGCAGAGCGCCTGAGTCGGTGCTCAGTGGCAAAGCGTGCCTCGCCTTGACTCACGCCCGCCTTGTCTATGGCGAAGTTTAAGAATCAGTGAAGGTCGCTCACCTCAGGCCAAACCCAAGTTCGCCAGGCCCTAGATTCACCTTGCGATCCGACCAAAAACCGATGATATCATAAACTATCTTGGAACGGTGAGATCCGTTTAAAGGAGGCGCCGATGACGTCCGAAGCCAAATGCCCGTTCAATCACGCTGCGATCAGCGGCGGCACAACGAATGCACACTGGTGGCCAAACGCGCTCAATTTGAAGCTACTGCGGCAACATTCGCCCAAGTCCTTCCCGTTAGGTGAAGAGTTTAATTATGCGCATGAGTTCAAAAAGCTCGACTACAGCGCCTTGAAGCGCGATCTCGTCCAGCTCATGACCGACTCACGAGACTGGTGGCCGGCGGACTTTGGTCACTACGGCCCGCAGTTTATCCGCATGGCCTGGCACAGTGCCGGGACCTACCGCATCGGCGACGGCCGGGGTGGCGGTGGTCGCGGCCAGCAACGTTTCGCGCCTCTCAATAGCTGGCCAGACAACGTGAACATCGATAAATCCCGCCGCCTGCTGTGGCCGATCAAGCAAAAATACGGCCAGAAGATCTCCTGGGCCGACTTGATGATACTCGCCGGGAATGTCGCGCTAGAGTCTATGGGATGCAAAACCTTCGGCTTCGGCGGCGGCCGTGAAGACACTTGGGAAGCCGACGAAGACGTCTATTGGGGCCATGAGACGACATGGTTGGCAGGTGATGCCCCTACTCAGGTGTGCGTGATCTAGAAAATCCGCTAGGCGCCGTCCAAATGGGATTGATGGTCTAATATCCAGAGTGAAGCTTCATTAAATCTATCTTCTGAAGGAACATGTATGAACATCTTAACGGTTCAGTCGAGTCCAAATGTCGAAAGCTCCTTCACCCGCGCTGCCTCCCATGAGCTCGTTCAAGCGTTGAAGAAGAAGCATCACGGTGCGACTGTGACGACCCGCGATGTGATCGCGCACCCAGTTCCTCACGTGCTTCCGGCAACACTCGGTGCCATATTTAGTCCACCTGCAGCTCACACCGCCGACCAAAAGGCCATCCTCGGAAGCGTCGACAAGCTCGTCGACGAAGTGATCGCGGCGGACGTCATCGTCATCGGTGCTCCCATGTATAACTTTAGTGTACCGTCATCGCTGAAAGCCTGGATTGACGCTATCGTGCGCACCGGTCGGACCTTTAATTACACGGACAAAGGTCCTGTTGGACTGCTAGCAGCAAGCAAACACGCCGTCTTTGTCACGGCTAGCGGTGGGGTTTATAGCGAAGGTCCGTCGCAAGCATTCGACCACCTAGACCCCTATTTGCGTGCGATATTTACGTTCCTAGGTCTTAAGCAACTGCATTCCATCCGCGTCGAAGGGACAGCGTTTGGTCCGGATGCCGTAGCAAAGGCTAAGGCGGCTAGTTCTGCGGCGATTGCTAAATTGGTTGCGGCCTTGTGACCCATGTGGCTTGACGGGTGCCGGAGGCTGCCATGTCAGATAACAGTCAGTTTTCGGTACCGGTCCATGACTGCGTAGCCATAGTAGTAGGCTGCGTACATCATGACTCAGAGGGCGCCAAAAGACATTCCCAAGGCGTCGATCGTCGTGCTCGTGTATCCAGCGGATCTCACGCTCAAGCAAGCCAAGCGAGTCTTTGGCGTTCATCGTGCATTTGAGTCACCTGGCCGCATGTCGGGTCTGAACTCGAGCAAGCGCCAGGTCGAAAAACTCGTTCCATTTTTCTGGAACTTTGCTGAACCATACGATTGGCATCATGCCTAAACAGAAGGTCACATGCCCGATCAACGCGTGGCCGCTATGAAAGGCGAACTCTTCATATCCTGCTCCTAGCAGCCATCCTAAAACAGCGATCCGCACCCAGTTCAGGACGACGGCAAGGCTCGCTGCAGCGATGATCCGCAGTGCGGTAAGAAACCAACTCCTCGTATAAAGCGAGCAGTAGACCGCCACCGCGAGATTGAGGTGCAGAAACGAACTGCCATCGCAGCTGGTCGTAATCGTCATCGTACCACCGCCGACGGTGATGATGGTGCCGAGCGATCGGGCGGTCGGCTCGAACCATTGAATCATCCATAGCCCGACCCGGATGGCCGTGGCCTGTAGCGACCAATCACTTGGCAAACGAACGAGCCAATAAGGGCACAATAGGACCAGCATCACCCCAATCATGAGGATTGGTGTCCGGTAGTCCCGCCGTGGAGTGAAGAGCGAGGCGATGGCCCAAATGAACACGACGAAGCTCATGCTGATCACAGAGGTCTTAGACAGGCAGACACCACCCAGACCGATCAGGCAGGTGGCCGCTAACAGAGCGCACTTAGGCGCCGTGATGCTACGCTGCGGTGGTTGGATCCAAGCGGCCAGGTGAACCATCGTCAGGCCAAAGATGAGGAGCCTCTCTTGGTAGAGAAGGTCGCCGTAATCTATGATGGTCAGAAATCGGTAGGCCCAAACACAAACTAAGGCCAGGGCCAGAGCAGCAAGTGCGGCAGCGGCGATGCTGAGTCTAAGTCTTGGTTGCAAGGCAGGTCGTGTCGTCAAGTTTAGTGACCCTGACATTCTGATTGTCTTGGTGCTCTGGACCGGAATATTTGGTGCGGGGACTGCGGGTTGTTGGGTTCTCTGGCAGACAGCGGGGAGCGATCGCGGGGGAGATGCTGAGTGGAAGGCTACTAGAGCTACGTTGGCGCCCAACGGCGCCACCGTAGCTATGACGATACAAGATCAATCTAAGGGCATGAGCCCGTTCACGCGAAAGCTTAAGCGCGCTTGCGGCGCATGACGAACATCGGCACCACAAAGCTAAGCAGGCAGATCAGAGACGACACAGCCAATGGGGCTGAATTGGTCGGTCCGGACCCGGCTGAGGTGGTGTCCGAAGGGATCACGGAGGTGTCGGATTCGTCCGGGGCTGGTGCAGGAGCCGGGGCTGGTGCAGGAGCCGGGGCTGGTGCAGGAGCCGGGGCTGGTGCAGGAGCCGGGGCTGGAGCCGGGGCTGGAGCCGGGGCTGGAGCCGGGGCTGGAGCCGGGGCTGGAGCCGGGGCTGGAGCCGGGGCTGGAGCCGGGGCTGGAGCCGGCATCGGGGCCGGGGCTGGTGCTGGTGCTGCAGTCTGTCCAAGCGACGCCGACGAAGTGGCAATTGTAAAAATCGAAGCTACCAATACCAACCAAGTCTGTTTCTTTACCAGTGTCATCATGCCGTTCCTTTCGGGCTGTAAATCTGACTGTTTTTCATCCTGACTCGCACACCTGGCCGCATTATAATCAACAATTATTTGGTAAGTTTGCGGACGCTGGAGGCGGGGCGGGATGAATAGTATTTTTGTGCAAAAACCGCAAGTGCCTTTTTGTTGCAAAAATGGCCTGGTCGCTAATACCCCAATCTCCCTTGACTCGGCGTCACCTCTACACTTGATTTTTACATCCTTGGACGTGCCTCAACCTGCTGCTTGCCAAGATTTAAGGCAACCCAAAGCTGCCTGACCTTTCAAGCGGTTCCGCCTCATGGGTTACACATCGGCGCATTTCTGAGTTTAGCCGTGATGCCGGACAATCTCCTGCACCTCGTCTAGCAGATGTGATGTGCGCACAAGTTCGGCACTTGCTTCTGGCGAAAAACCAATCTGCTCGTATAGCGAATATCAGACAGCGCGTTGTAAGCACCTACAGTGCGCCAAGCTAAGTGTGAAAGGAGCCTGTGATATGTAAACATCATCGCTTTAGAGTCGAGCAGACAGAGGCGAAGAGCTCACCCTGGCATGAAGGGTAACCGACCTGCCAAAGCGGGTGAAGT
>Ga0315292_10000083_pt1 | contig 34439 bp, 26 predicted proteins | sample YL17G13_0_MG_FD_204029 | JGI IMG/M metagenome (GOLD analysis project Ga0315292, IMG submission 204029) | Sediment microbial communities from Yellowstone Lake, YNP, Wyoming, USA - YL17G13_0 | ecosystem: Environmental > Aquatic > Freshwater > Lake > Sediment | place: USA: Wyoming | collected... | reverse complement strand
ATAATATTGATCCTAAAAAAATAGGATCATATAAAAATTTATGTATATGTGCTAGAAAAACAAATTCTTATAAAAGTCGATTAATTGAAAAAGAATTTATTAAAAAAATTGGAAAAATTAAATGAAAATAAAAACACAGACTAGATTAATTGAAGGGTTGAAAATTGAAACTCCTGAAGGATTTAAGAAATTTGCAGGAATAGGAAAAGTTCTAGTAAAACAACCAATTATGAAATTTATTTTAGAAGATAAAAATTTTATCGAAGTAAATCCTAATCATTTGTTTAATATAAATGGTATAGAAGAATATGCAAAAAATTTAATTGAAGGAGATTGTTTAGATACAAAAAATGGTTTAAAAAAAATTATAAAAATAAAATTTAAAAATAAGAAAGAATATGTTTATACTTTATTAGAAGTTGAATCATCAGATCATTCATATTATGCAAATAATATAAGAAATGTTAATTGTAAATTTTTGGGAACAGCTTCTACTCTTATTGATTCAGATGTTCTTGAAATGTGTCAAATTAAAGAACCCATTGCAACAAAATGGACGGGAGTTTTTAGTATATATGAACAACCAATTAAAGGAAAACAATATATTTTAGGAGTAGATTCGGCTAAAGGAACAGGTAAAGATTATTCTGTAATTCAAGTTCTTAAAATTAATAATTCTCATAATATAGAACAAGTAGCTGTTTATAGAAATAATTTAATAAGCCCGCATGATTTTGCTCAAGTAGTAATTTCAATATCACAATATTATTTCGATTCATATATGATGGTAGAAAATAATGAAGTTGGAGAAGCTGTATGTAATACAATTTGGTATGAATTTGAAAATGAAAATTTATTAAGTTGTGATTCAAAATTAGAAATTATTGATGGTAAACATAAAAAAATTTATAATGGTTTAGGTATTAGAAGTACTAGAAAAACAAAATTAGAAGCTAATTTATTATTAAAAGATTATGCAGAAAAAGGCTGGCTTAAAATATATGATAGTAGAACTTTATATGAATTAGCTAGATATGAAGAAATTAGACCTAGTATATTTTCTTGTGGAAGAGATGTTCATGATGATACTATAACAGGTTTATTATGGGCTTTATATTTTCTAACAACTGAATTTTATGATGGCAACTCTACTTATTTATCCTCACAAATAGATGAAAAATATAGACTTGATAATGGTCAAAATGATGATGAAGATGATAATCAAGAACCTCCTGCAATAGTTATAGATGACTAGAATTAATTATATCCTTATATTTTTATAAATACTTATATAAATATAAGAAAGACTATTATAAATACTTATAGTGGTAAAATATTAAATTAGGAGGATAAACATGAGAGTATTTAAAACTCCAGGAGTATATAGAAGAGAAATAGATTTATCAGATATTCTTGTTCCAGCAGGAGTTTCTGATGGTGGTATAGTTATAAGAGCTAGAAAAGGACCAGTTAATAGACCTGTTCTAGTTACAAATGATAAAGAATTTATCGAAACTTTTGGTGAACCTTATTATCTTTCAGGTAAAGATAATACTACAACAAACGGAAAATATATTCCTGAATATGGATATGGATCATATGCCGCCCTTGAATTTTTAAAAGAATCTTCAACACTTTATGTTGTAAGAGATTTTGATGAAAGTGGTGATAAATATGCAAGTATAGCATATACTACAGTCGCTTTAGCTTCTACTCCAGGTACAGGAATTACAGGAAATAGAGCTACTATTCCAGATAGTCCAAATAGAATTAGTATTTTAGATAGTGGTTTTAATAGTACTAGTTTTTATATTGGGGCTGTATATCCTTCTACAGATGGAAATAGTTTGGCGGTTACTATTGAACCTTTTAGTAGTTCAGCCGATTGGAAATATAATTATGATGAATATCCATCCGTAGTAAGTGCAACAACTGCTCAAATGTCAGGATGTGCAGGAAATATTGCAGCAACGCAAATGGGTACTACTGATCAAGATAAATATTATCCAATTGCAAGTAAAGTTTTTAAAATGAATGTTTATGAAAAACCATCTGATCTTAATTGGGTAGACCTTTATAATTGTTCTGCTGATAGAGCTAATTCTAAACTTAGAATAAATCCAATTGAAACATTTTATGGTTCACTTTTACATCTTCAAGATGGAAATAAAAACCAATTATTTATTGAAGAAGTAGTTAATGGAAATTCACAACATATTTATATTAAAAATGGATTAACAGGAAATAGATTTACACCAACGGCTTTAACTACAAGTTTGCCAGTTTTATCAGATACGACTAGTGATTATGTACAATATTCTAAATTAGGACAATTAGCAGGAGGTGCTATTAAGGCAAATCAAACTGGTATTAATGATATTACTGGATGGAGTTTATTTGAAAATAGAGAATATGTAAATGTTAGTATTCTTATTGGAACAAGTTATGCCACACTTTATAAACAAGAAGTTGCTAGAATAGTAGCAAAAAGAATGGATTGTATAGCTGTAGTTCAAGCGGGAGAATTAGATGATACAACAGTAACTACTATTTTAGATATAGAAAAGTATGGTTATCAAGCACCTTCTTATGTTGCATTGTATGGTGGATATTCTAAGGTATATGACAAATATAATGATAGAAATGTATATCTTCCTAACTCAATTTTTGGTGCATCATTAATGGCAAGATGTGATAATATTGCTGATCCTTGGAGCGCACCAGCCGGTATTGATAGAGCTACAATGGCTGTATTAGATCAAAAAGTTGTTTTTAGTTTTGATGATATAGGTAAACTTTATGATAGAAATATTAATATGCCAAGATTCATTAATGGAGTTGGAAATGTGATGTGGGGTCAAAAAACAGCACAACTTAAAAAATCTGCTCTTGATAGAATAAATGTAAGAAGAAATCTTCTTTACATTGAAAATAATGTGGAGAGGTCTTTATTGTCATTTGTATTTGAAAATAATACTTATAAAACAAGATTGAGAATATTCGCATTAGTAGATAATTTTTTATCTTCTGTAAAAGCAGGAGGTGGACTTTATGATTATACAGTGGTGTGTGATGAAACAAATAACACGGCAAATGTAATTGATAGTAATCAATTGAATGTAGATTTGTATGTCCAGCCGGTAAAAACTGCCGAATTCATCCAATTAACAACCGTCATTACTCGTACAGGAATTTCTTTTAGTGAGGTAAGAATACCTGTAGCGTAATAGAATAGAATATATTATATTTAAATAAAGGAGGACAGAGGGTAGCTCCCTTTTCCTGAAACCTTATTGAGTAAGGATTACTCCTTTTAAATAAATACCTAATAAGGAGGTAATATGTTTTGTAAAATATGTAATAAAGAAATTAATTATAGTAAATTTAATTTTTTTAGACATTTAAATAAAGATCATAATAAAACTACTAAAGAATATTATGATCTTTTTTTTAGAAAAGAACATGAAGGAATTTGTTATTGTGGTAAAGAAACTACATTTAAAAATTCAATTTTAGGATATTTTAAATTTTGTTCTGGAAAGTGTTCTAATAATAGTTTAGAAAAAAAAGAAAAAACAATTCAAAAAAATTTAAAAAATTATGGTGTAAAAGTTTCTTCACAAAGTTTAATTGTTAAAGAAAAAGCAAAAAATAATAATTTAAAAAAATATGGAGTAGAATACATTTCTCAAGCTAAATTTTTTAACGATCAAGTTAAAAAAACAAATAATGAAAATAGATTAAATAGATTAAATAAACATATACAAAAAAATAATTTAAAATTAGAATTGTTGTCGTGTGATAAAGATATTTATAAATTTAAATGTTTAAATTGTAATAATTTATTTGATATTACTTTTGAAAATTTTTATTTAAGAAGTAAAAATGATAATATTATATGTACATGTTGTAGACCTATTAATTATTCTATTTTATCTAATGAAGAAAAATCTGTAGTTAAATATATTAAAGAGAATTATAATGGAGAGATTATAGAGAATAGTAAGAAAATAATTAATCCATATGAAATTGATATATATTTACCAGAATTAAAATTAGCATTTGAATTTAATGGCTTATATTGGCACAATGAATTAAATAAACACAGTGATTATCATTTGACTAAGACTAGTCTTAGTGAACAACAAGATATTCATTTGATTCATATATATGAAGATGATTGGATATATAAGCAAGAAATAATAAAATCGAGAATATTAAATTTGTTAGGAAAATCAGAAAGTATATATGGTAGAAAGACTAGTCTTTTGGAAGTATCTTATAAGGATTCAGAAGAATTTTTAGAGAGCAATCATATACAAGGTAATTGTGTAAATAAATATAGAATAGGTCTTTATTATAAAGACGATTTAGTTTCTTTAATGACATTTGGAAAGTTAAGAAAAAATTTGGGAAGCTGTAGTAAAGAAGGTGAATATGAATTATTAAGGTTTTGTAATAAGAAAGGTACAAATGTTATTGGTGGTGCAAGTAAATTATTTAAATATTTTATAAATACATATAAGACTACAAAGATAATTAGTTATGCAGATAGAAGTTGGACGATGAATAATGATAATACAATTTATGATAAATTAAGATTTAAAAAGGAATATATAACTAAACCGAATTATTATTATATAAATAATGATATGAGAGAGAATAGATTTAAATATAGAAAAGATGTATTAATTAAGGAAGGATTTGATTTAAACAAAACAGAACATAAAATTATGTTAGATAGAGAAATTTATAGAATTTATGATTCTGGGCAAATTAAATATTCTTTAGAAATTTAATAAGGAGAAATATTATGGCTGATATGACAATCGAAGGAAGAATGAAAGCACTTCCAGATATCCAAAGATCGTGGTTATGGGAATTAGTAATTCCTAATATTGGAAAAGTTTCTACAACTATAAAGACTGAAGAGCCATTAATTGTACGTTGTAAAAGTGCGGTTATTCCAAGTAGAGGAACTGAAAGTATAGAAAGTAATTTTTTAGGGATGAAACAATTTTTTCCTGGTAAACCTACTTTTGGAAATACAATGTCAGTTACATTTGAAGAAACAGAAGATCAAATTATAAGAAAGACATTATATGAGTGGCAACAAAAAATGTTTGATGTTGTTCCTGGATCGGTAACAGCAGGAGTATCACAAGCTGATCATATTCTTGGTTCTACAAAAAGACTTTTGACACAAGATGTTTATTTGCTTATGTATAAATATAATGGTGAATTACTTGATAAAAAAATCAAGTTTGTTAATGCTTTTCCTGAAAATGTTGATGATGTGGCTATGTCATTTGATGGTGGTGAAGCAGTAAAATATAGCGTTACCTTCAAATTTGACTTTTGGACTTTAGAGAATAAATAATAAGAAAATAATCAATAGAGGTGTTATATCATCCTTTATTGATTATCTTTCGAAATAAATAGTAATATAAAGGAATAACATGCCTATAGGACTTAATTCATTAGAATTAGCACAATGGTATAAATTACCGGAAAAACTTTTTGGTAAATCCATTCAGCATAGTTTTAGATTTTATGTTACGATGTTTGATAATCCATTTGGAGGAAGAGAAAGACCTAACGGTCCTATGCCAATTATAAGATCATATCATGTAACAGATATTACGATTCCTAGTTATCAAGCTGAAAAAGTAACACAACTTTATGGACAAATTCCTAGGTCGTTTCCGGTATTAAAAATGGGAGAAGAATTAGCAGTTACAATAGGATTTGAGGAAGATGAAAATGGAACTATAGCATATTTTATAAATTGGTTACAGAGATTGATAATGAATCAAGATGGTTTATATAGAAGTCCTATGGATATGAAATTTAGTTTTATAATAGTTGAGATACAAGATAATCAAGGATTGCCTGTAGTTTATTATACATTTCATGATCCATATTTTTTACAAACATCAGAACCACAATATTCTTATGCATCAGATGAAAGTATTAAATATAATATAACATTTGGAGTTGATAGAATAAGTACACATTTTACAAAATATGGTTTAATAAATGTAGCATTAAAAAAGGTTATTAATGGATTGATATGAAATTTTAATTAGGAGGATATTATGAATATGGTAGATGTAACAAATGAAGAAATGAAAGGTCTTGTAAAAAGTAAGAAATCTACAAGACAACCAACAAATGATATAAGTGATGAAGAAATTATTCAAAAGACTGTAAGAACTATGGAAAATGAATCTTTAAGAAAAGCTGGAATAGACCCATCAGAAATAGGAAGAAATATAGATTCAGTTGAAACTTTAGTGGGATCAGAGGTACAGGGAGCAAATTATTATCGTATATTAGATTTACCATCAAAATTTAAATTTTATCCAAGTAATGTACAAATTAGTGCAAGACCATTAAAAGTTATAGAAATTAAAAAGTTATCAGCTTTAAATGATACAAATTTTAATTTTATTATTAATGATATATTATCAAAGGCTATAAGTGGTATTAATATTAATAAATTATTTATTGCTGATAAAATTTATTTGCTTTTTTGGTTAAGAGCAAATACATATAGAGATAGTGGATATACAGTTAATTTTACATGTCCAAAATGTGAAAAAGATTCAGAATTTCATTTTGATATTCAAAATCTAGAAACTCAATATATAAATGATTTATATAATCCAGATAAAGAAATAACTCTTTTTAGTGGAAATAAAGTTAAATTTAATTTTTTAAGAATTGAAGATGAATCAAAAATTAGTAGATTTGAAGAAATTCAAGGACAATTATTAAAAGATATTGATAAAGAACTTTTAAGTATGGCATGTATGTTGACAGAAATTAATGGTGAAAAAAAGAATTTATTAGATAGTTATCATTGGATGACTACAATTGATCCTGAAGATTTTACATATTTAAATAGTTATATTGAAAAATATGGAATGGGAGTTAAACCTTATATGAACGTAACTTGTAAAAAATGTGGAGGAGTTTCCCCAGTGGGGATTTCGTTTCGAAGCGAATTCTTTCTTCCCACATATAACTTTGAATGATATAATGGAGATTGAATTTCAAATTTCTTATAATATGACTATACCATTTGATTATGATCAAAAAGAATTTTTTGAATTTATATGGATATATGAAAGACTTTGTAAAGAAAGACGTAAAGAAAATGAAAGAACTTTAAAACAACAAGGAAGATTTTCTTTAAATAGTGGAGGATAAAGTGGAAGAAAAGGGAAAAGGAAAAGAAGAAAAATCTCAACTATTTAATGTCAAATCGGCTTTAAAAGAATCTTTTTCAAAAAATAATAAAGATCAAGTTAAATTTAATAAATCTATGCAAGGTTTATTTCATTCTAATATAGATTATTTATCTAAGATGAGTACTAGTCTATCTAATATTGATAAAATTTTAAATTATCAAAGTAAACTTTTAATTAATTTAAAACCCACAGATCAAAAATCTTTTATTAAAAAAACTGATCCAAATAAAAAGGTTGTTCAAGAATTAATTGATTTAGAAAATTTAATGAAAGAAAATAATAAACTTCAAAAAGAAAAAGATAAAAAGAAAGGAATGGGACTTGCAGGATTATTAGGATTGGCAGGAGTTTTATTAGGTATTGGTGGACTTGCAGGATTTTTATTAACAGGAAAACAAGAATTTTTATATTCAACTGTTAAAGGATTTGTTAAAGGATTTCAGGGTTTATTTGCTCCTGCTGGTGGTATTTTTAAAGGATTAAAAAAAGTATTAGGAATTGATGTTGCTGTTGATATTTTAAAAGAAAAATTTGGTAAAATTGGAAATCTTTTTAAAGGTTTTGGAAAGATGATGGGGATAAAGGAATTAGAAAAAGGTGCTGAAAAAGGTGGACTTAAAACATTAGGTAAACTTGGTAAACTTGGTAAATCTGCTTTAAAGAAAATTCCTGGTATTGGTTTATTAATGGGAATAGCTTTTGGAATAGGAAGATTTAAGAAAGGAGATATAGTCGGTGGTATTGGAGAAATTGCTTCGGGATTAGTTTCAATGGTTCCTGGTATTGGAACTTGGGCTAGTATAGCTATTGATGCTCTTTTATTATTTAGAGATTTTAAGGGAGGCACAAAAGTTGATAGTGTCGTTGGAGGTGCATCTAAAGCAGTTGTTAAAGGTTTAGGAAAGATGGCAATGAAGAAAATTCCTGGTGTTGGTTTATTAATGGGAATTGGATTAGGAATTAGTAGATTTAAGAAAGGGGATATAGTTGGTGGTATTGGAGAAATTGCTTCGGGATTAGTTTCTATAATTCCTGGTTTTGGAACTTTAGCAAGTATAGCTATTGATGCTTTATTAATGTGGAAAGATTTTGGGGGAGTAGAAAAGACTGCTAAAGCTGCGGGATCATTAGCAAAAATGGGTGTAGAAGGTTTAAAAAAGATAGCAGGATTTGGTCCTATTGTTTGGATTACAGAAGGAATTAAAAAATTTGCTACTGATCCTTTAGGAGCATTACAAGATATTGGAACTGGAATTATGTCATTTTCTTCTAAGGCTGGTGGTGTTATTGGAAATATAATATCATTAATTAAAGCGTTTGATGTTAGTGCGGCTGTAGAAAAGACTGTTGAAGTTTTAAAAGAAGCTCCTGCTAATACTATAAAATTTGTGGGAAATATAGGCAAAAGTTTATTATCTGGAGGAAAAAAAGCAGCCGGACAATTAAAATCTCAAGTAGCCGGGGGAGTAGCAACAGCTTCGAAAGGATTTGCAGAAGGTTTTAGTGGAGGGGCATCTGATAAAAATAGTAATGAAATGCCCAAAACTATATCTACTATAAAAACAGGTAGTATAGGAAGAGTAATAGAACCACCGAAAGTAAACACTAAATTTCAGGATATGATTCAGGGGCCAGTAGATTTTATAAAAAGAGGAATTGGATGGTTTTTAAATCCTGCTGATAAACCAAATATAAAGGGTATAAATCCTACATTTTGGAATTCTTTTGAAGCAATGTCACAAGAATATGATGAAAAAACTGGTGGTAAAAAATCTATTAGAATAAATTCGGGATATAGAAATCAAGCAGATAGTTTACATGGAGCCGGTCAAGCAATAGATATTCATGCTGTTGATGCAAATAATTTGGAAAAAATGGGATTGCTTAAAAAATATGGATTTCATAGACCTCTTTTACATTGGTCAAAAAAATTAGAACCTTGGCATATTGAACAATATCCTGGAGAAAGTTATGGACCTAGAGATACAAATAATTATGCATATAGAGTAGCTTTAAAACAAGGAAAAAGTTCTGAAATTGGAGACGGTGGATTAAATTTATCACAAGAAAAATTACAAAATAAATTAAATAGGGAAAGAATGGTTATAGATTTATCAGAAGAAACAATTACAACATTAGCACAAAAAATGACAGATGGATATAAAAATTCTATACCAAATGTAAATACACCAGCTTTATCTATAAGACCAGTTGGAAGGGGATAAAAATGTTAGATAAATTAAATAATATGTTTAATAAATCTCTTTTTACTAAAGAAGCATATACAAAAGCTATTGGAAATAAGTCAACTAATGGTTATGCTGTTATGAGAATTATGCCTAAAGGGAATAGATTTACAAAGAGACAAGATGCTCAAATTAAAGGTGTGATAACAGACCCTATGAGTTTTTCTATAGAAGCAAATTGGGATTCATTAGGAGGTATTGCTGGATTAGTTCCTAGTATTTTCGGTTTAGATGATTTGGCAGCAGGAATTGAAAAAATTGCAACCGGAGGAAATTTATCAAGAGCGGCTGGAGTAGCAGAAGGGGGAACTAGATTTACAACAAAAAAAGTTTATTCTAAAAGTGGATATTTAACTATAACTCCTAAAATTAAAATAATAAATTGGTATGGAACTCCAGAAGGAAGTCCTGTATTAGCTGCTATGTTATTAGCTAGTTATTGTTTACCTTCACCAATGGATCAAGGATTGGCGGGAGGTATTAATGATGTTGCTAAAAAACTGATAGGTGTAGCTGCTAAAGGTATATCACAAATTCTTCCAAAAGACCCAGCAGACGCTACAGCTACAGAGGGAAACATTCCTCCATTAGATGATACAACAGGTGAATTTGCTAATAAAGTAGATCAAATAGCTACTGCTACTATGAAGGGGATTGGATCGCTTGCAAAACAAGCGGGTGAAGCGGGAGTAGAAATTTTTGATGGTGTAGATGATTATTTTATTTTAAAATCATCACCATCACCAGTTAGTGTAAGTATTGGAAATTATTTTCAACATGATGATATGGTTATTACAAATGTTCAATTTAATATGTCTAAAGAAATGACAGAATATGGACCTTTATATATAGATGCTGAAATTACAATGAGTTCTAGAAGAATTGTAGATAATATAGATTATGTTGGGATGTATGTATCCAATAAAGGTAATCGTGTAGTTTTAAATGGAAAAAATATTGATACCGCTAGTCTAAAGTAGTCTAAAGAAACCAAGGAAATAAATAATGAGTAAATATAGAAGAACGTTTTTTTACGATCAACAAGAAGTTAATGGTATTATAGAAAATGATTTGGTAAAAAATTATTTTGATTTATTTAAAATTAAAAGACAGGCTAGATATTTTCAATTAGGACGAACCTATTTACAAAGACCCGATTTATTATCTTTAAAATTGTATGGTACTATGAGTTATTGGTGGATAGTTGCTAAATTAAATAAGATTGATGATTGGTGGAATGATGTTCATATAGGTGATATGATTCAATATCCAGATGTGCAAGACATTCAGGATTTTTATTTAGAAGTAAGAAAAATTAAAAGAGAATAATAATGGATAATGAAAACCAATCTACTGGTCAAAAATATTTTTGTACTATAAAGATTAAAGATATTTCATTTAATTCTGCTGTTATACATTCATTAATAATTAAAGAATGGGTTTTTGATGTATTACCTAGAATTCAATTAGAAATATTAGATGATGGTACTCTTAATGAAAAAATGCCTTTAGATGATAATGAAATTATTCAAATAATAATTGCAAAAAGTGAAGAAGATGAACATCCTTTAGAATTTCAATTTCAAGTTCAAGATCAAAAAGTTAATGTTATGGGAGATAATAGAAGATTTTATTTTTCTATTTCTGGATTACTTAAAACAAATAATATGTTTAGTTTAAAAAATAGAAGTTTTTCAAGAAGTACGACTAGAGATATTTGTTCAAATATAGCAAATGAAGCAGGATTAACATTTACAAATCCAAGAAATGTAATTCCAATAGATAATATGACTTGGTATCAGTCTAATTTAAATAATTATAAATTTATTAAATATATTTTAAATAGATCATATATCGTAGATGATGTTGCTTTATTTTATGCTAATTTACAAAATGAATTTGTATATACTTCTTTAAATAAAGAGATATTAAAGATTGGAAGTATAAATGCTAAGTTTGATATTGTAAAGACTTTGAATGATAATTTAGTTGATGAAGATGTTAATACCATATGGTATAATTCATATGATATAGTTAATATGAATGGATATTATAATAAAAAAATAGCATATGGATTTTCATATTCATATTATGATTTAAGTAAATCTACTCAAGCATTTGAATATAGTAAATATGAATTAATGGCACAAAGAAGTTTTAAAGATAAAAATTATGATGGTCAAGTTTTTTATGGTGGAAATGATTTAGGTATATATAACGATTTAAATATGTATGAAAAATATTTTGAATCTTTAATTAGAAATAAATATTTAATGAATGGATTTTTTGGATATTCAATATTAATAAATATTAATTCATTATATAAAGTAAAACTTTTTGATAAAGTAAATTTATCTATTCCTTCATTATTTCCTGAAAATTCTGGAGATATTAATGAAGTAATATCTGGAGAATATTTAGTCGGAGGAATAATACATCAAATAAATAAAAATGGATTATATTCAAAGATGTTATCACTACATAGAAATGGAAGTGATAAATCAGCTTTCTTAGATAAAATTTATCATAAATAGGATTATTATGGATATTGAACACATGAGAGCAGAAATAGCTAAACAAGTAAATGAATCATTAAATGATTTTTTAGATACTGATATTGATGATATAGGATTTAAGGAAGAATTTTATGTTGGAAAAGTTGTTAATAATAATGATCCTGACAGGGTTGGTCGTTGTAGAATAAGAGTATTTGGAGTATTTGAGGCAGATGTTCCAGATAATGAATTGCCTTGGGCAATGCCAGATTTTACTTTTATAGGAAGTAAAATGGGATCGTTTATAGTTCCACCTATAGATACAATTGTTAGAGTTTATTTTGATAAAGGTAATATTAATTTACCTCATTATACAGTTAAGGTAGTTGATAAAAATAATTTACCATCTCAAAAAAATACAAATTATCCTAATAATATGGTAATGTTTGAAACTGATGAAGGAGATTATTTAACTATTAATAGACAAACTAAAGAAACAATATATCATCATAATTCAGATACAGAAATTAAAATAGATAGAATGGGAAATGTTACAGTTAAAAGTACGGGAAATTTAATATTTAATCATACTGGTCAGCTTAAAGTTCAAGGATTAAATGCAATCCCTGTTCCACAGGGAGGACCATTGTGTGCATTGCCTAGTTGTTTATATACAGGCGTACCACATTCAGGAAATGTTGCTCCAACAGGACCAGCGGTAGTGTAAATTATGGCAGAATATATAACTAATGCAGGAAAAGCATTTGGTTCGATTCTTAGACAAAAAATGGATGAATATGTTAATGCAAATTTTGTTATAGATAAATCACCATATGCTTGTATAAATACAGTTACAAAAAAATCCCACGAAACTAATATGAAAGCATGGTTAGCGACTGCTATAGCCATAAATGATTATCTAACAGGATATATGAAATGTAGTTTAAAAACTAACGGTGTATATACATATTTAGAACAGGCTATAGTTCCACCACCTCCACCTATACTTCCTGCCATTGATACTTTAAGTGATAAAGTAACTTATGGAGTAATTAAACCAAAAGACCCATATAGTATACTAGATTTAGCATTACCTACAATGATATTTGCAGGAGATAATACTATTAAAGATCAGAAGGAAGCTATTAAGCAAAACCTAGATCTAATTGTAACATGGCTTAATGTACCTCCAATTGGATTTACACAAAGTACATTACAGCAAGATGAAGACCCTATTTATTCATTAAATGGTACTGGATTGGTAATTTTTCCAGAATCAATAGATACGACTGATGTTGTAGATAAAATTATAGTAGCTATGGATGAACTTAAAATAAATAATGAACTTACTTATATATCAGCAAATGATATTTTTTGTACTGGAGTTGTGGAATTATTTAATAAAAATAATCAAGTTTATTCAATAGATGCGGGAACTATAGTACCATTAGCTACGAATAAAGTTCCTAATTTACCAGGAGTTTATTTTGGATTATCAACAGGAACTATAGAATTTATTGATGTTTATTGTGCAAAAGTACAAACTCCTATTCCTGCTCCACCTTTAGGATTAGGAATGTTGACATTAGAAATTTTATTACCTGAAGTAGATTTAAGTAGTATTGTAACTTCATTTATTGATTTGATGTTTAAAGGAATGGATATTACGGAAGATGAACGAAAAGAAATGCATAATAATTTTGGGGATGTTATTAGAGTTTCTTTTAATGGATTATTTGAAAATGGACAATTAATGTTTGATCAATTAACGACTAAATTAAATGAATTTGTAGAAACTTTAAAACAAAGATTATCGATAAGTGTATTGACTGATAAATTATTTAAGAGAATATTTAATTTTTCGAAAAAATTAATGGATAAAATATATAATTTTTTTAATTATGTATTTGATAAAATAAAAACTAAAATTACTGAAGTTATGGAATTGATTTTTGAACTTGAAACTATAATTGAAGAAGTGATTAAAAAAGTTATAGAAGCTATTACAAAACCAGTTCAAGAATTTATTGCTAATTTTGCTACAAAAGTTATTGCAAAAATAACTATTACAATACCAGCATCAGCGGCTCAAGTAGTTGCAGCATTAGCTATTAAAGTTAAAAATGCAATTGCAGTTGTCAAAAATGTAATGACAAAAATTGCAAAGATTATAGAAACTGTAATAACTTTTGTAACTGATCTTATAAATTCTATGATTGCATTAGTAAAAAAGATAATAAGTTTTATAAAAACTATAGTTGAATGGATACAAACAGCTACAGAAAAATATAAAGATTGTGTATCTGAATTATTAGGATTGATTGCAACATTATCAGTATTTACATCTTTTGTTTCTTCTGATCCAGCCGATCAAGCTCCTGAAATGCCTGTATTAAGTCCTGAAATTATTAAAGCGACTAGTACTTATTATGTTACTAAAGAAGAATATAAAACGTATGGATCAATGATTCCTCAAGGATTAAATGAATGGGATTTGATTACGAATTATAATACATCATCTTTTACATATGTTAATAATTTAGCATTGACTGGTACTGATATTGTAAGAGTATTTTCTGCTTATAATGGAATGGTAGATTCTAGTTTTATTTCTATGAGTAGTACTTTTACTATATCTGGAAATCCTTATAATGGAATAGTTGGAAGCCCTTTAACATATTTATCTATTAAGACATTATTTCAAACAGAAGAAATAACCGAAATAAATAATTCATCACAATTAGATTATTCTGTTTATAGAATGATAAATAATATATATAACGAAGAAACATCAGCAATGGAACAAGATTGGAATCAAATTTTTTATTATGGATATTTTGTTAAAGCAAATTGGACTAATACAGATCAATATTTAAATTATTATAAAGGCTGGATTTCTGAAAAATTATTATTATCTGATCCTAAAATTATAGATATTATTTATACACCTATTCAAACAGATGTATATGAACAATGTAGATTAATTAAATATTCAGAAATCGATTTTACTCAAACAATTAATGTTATCTAATATTATAAATAATAATAAAAGGATAAATATAAATGACACTAGATTTTGATAGAGAATGGGTAGACCCTTGGGCTTATGACTTAGAGAAAAAAGTTATACGCAAGGGAGAAATATGGGATGTTGATGTTATTAATCAATCTATTGAAATGATTCTAGGAACTATATGGGGGGAAAGATTATTTAATCCTTCATTTGGATGTGGTTTGCAAATGAAAATTTTTGAAACTGTAACAGAAGATAGTGGTGAAGAAATTCTTAATGAGATTGCAAATGCTCTCAAAAGATGGGAAGATAGAATAACAGTTTTAGAAACTGAAATGCGTTTATATTTTAATGAAGATGCTCATACTTTAGTATTAATGATTCCATATATCATTAATGAACGTCAAATTAAAAGTACTTTTAAAAAGAAAATTATAGTATAAGGAAATAATAATGGCAACAAAAAAGAATTTTTTAAAATATTCAGGATTGACTTATGAAGAAATAATTCAACAAATTAATGATAAACTAGTCGCTGATAAGAGATTTGATAATTTTAGGGAATCTGCAATAGCACAAACATTAATAGAAATATTTGCTGGTACAGTTGATATTGTAAATTATTATCTTGATAGAAGAGCAGAAGAATGTTATTTTGATACAGCTAGACTTAAAAGTTCAGTTATACTTCTTGCTCGTCAACTAGGATATGTTGTAAAAAGACCTATTCCTGCTGAATCTACGGTTAAAATTGAATTAAAAGGAGATTTATCGGGTATAGCAACGGGTGGAGATAGACTTCAAATTCCTTATCATAGAGTTCTTTCGTATAAAGGTTATAATTTTATTTTAAAAAATGGTTTCACTTATACATTAACAAATGCAGATATTACAACATTAGCGGCAGGAGGAACTGTTACCCTTACAAAGAATGATGATAAAAATGCAATTACTATAGTTCAAGGTGAAATTAAAGAGAAAATTATTGAAGGTTCTACAAATACACAAGTAGGACAAAGATTTCAAATTTATAGAATACCAGATACAAAATTTAGTAATAGATATGGAAGTGAAGATTTTGATATTAGTGTAACAAAAGTATGGGTGGGTAATACAAAATCTGATGAAACTGAATATAGTATTGATAGAAGATCATTAATTAATTGGGAATCTATTGAAAGCTTTAATTCTCAAGAAGATAGTAAAGTATGTGTTGTAAGAACATCAACTAATGAAGATGTAGAAGTAATGTTTGGAGATGCTCAATTTGCTGCTCTAGGTGCTAATATAAGTGCTGCTAATACACCACAAACAACATATGATAACGTTTATATTCAATACCTAGCAACTGAAGGTTCTCAAGCTAATCAAGTTGGAATACTAGATGAAAAACTTGTTTTTGCTGATAAAGTAATTCTTAAAAATCAAGATGTAACTTCATATGTTACCTTTAAATTTAATAGTAATATTATAGGAGGAGCAGACCTAGAAGATATAGATTCTATAAAAGTTAATGCACCAGAAATTTATTATTCTCTTGATAGACTAGTTACTAAAAGAGATTATATTGCTTATTTAAAATCCTTAACAAGCCCAATAAATTTTAAAAATGCTATTGCTTGGGGTGAACAAGAAGAAATTAACTTTCAACAAACTAGTGGTACAGCTATATTAGATTTATTTAATGTTGTTCTTTTTAGTTGTGTAGGAAGTTTATATAATACTGAAGGTGATGAAGTAAATGATACATTTTCAGTTTTAAATCAAGATACCGGAATAGGAAATGCTATTTTAGATTTAGATTTTGATGAATATCAATTTACTGATAATAGTTATTATAACATATATGTGACTAGAAATACTGGAGATTATTGTAATAAAGAAGTAGCTAGACAAATTAAAAATTATAAAACTGTTAATACTTCTGAAGTATATTATTTGTATCAAGGTGGAGAAATAATTCCAAATAGTCTTTATAATATTATTCCAGTAGCAAGTGGATCGACTAATTTTACATATTATATTGAATATACATCTAGGAATAATTTAGCAGGAGTTGTAGGAACTACATCTGCTATTTTAGATTTATCAACAGCAACATCATATTTTGATATTGCAACAGCTTTACAAACTTCATTAGTAGCAATTAAAGATAAAAGACCAGGAAGTAGTACATATGGATCAGATGCATTTGCAGGACTTACTGTTGAATATACAGGAACATTTACTACTCCAACAGGAAAATATGATGTAAATGGATCAACTACAGATAATTGTTATATTACTAAATTTTATGATAGTGATACAGGCGAAATTATTAATAATATGAAACTTTTATATTCAAGACCAGATATAGTTAAGAAATTTTTATATAAGACAGTTGAAGGAGATTTAAGTAAAGGTATAGTCGATTTAGTAAATGATCTAGATACTAGATCACAAGTAACAATTAGAAACGTTTATATTACTCCAGTTGTTCAAAGTTTTGATATTATTGGTAAAGTATATCTTAATCAATTATATGATAGTTTAGATATGCAAAGACAAATTAATAATCAAATTTATAAATTTTTAGATAGAAATGCTGATTTTAATAAAGATATATATCTTTCTAATATTGTAGAAATTATTGAATCTTTTCCGGGTGTTATAAATGCTAATATTCAATTTTCAGCAGATGCTCCAATTAGTACTGGAAGAATTTATTGGAATTGGGTAGGATTAGAAGATATAATACCGAATGATGGAACTGCTGTACCAAATATAAGTTTAAATTTGGATACCAGAATACCAAATGATAGTTTACAACAAGCAATATTTCAACAATTTAGTATATATTATAATAACAATATAATTAATGGTAGAGCAACTGAAAGAAATTTTTTAACAGATTTTGTTCAAACTACATATATAGCATTAGCAAATCCAATTTTCATAGATGGTATAACATTTAGAGATACTATTTTATTTAGAGAAGTATTAGCAGACATTAAGAAAGATGTAACAAAATTTATTAAAAAGAATATGATTGATAATTCTGGAAATATAGCTATTGATGAAGAAAATGCTGATATTGGTGGTTATAGTTTAGGTAATGAAATAGTTAAAATACAATCTAAAATTTTATATGAATATAAATCTTAATGGAGAGTATTAATGGCTGAGTTTTATAATGTACTTATAAATGGTGGATTTGCAGGAGATGCTAGTTTCCTATCATATGATCAGTTTAAAAATCATTTGAAATATGAAGGAGGATTGCTTGCTAATGGATATAATTCGTCTACTACTGATAAAACTTTTTATGTTTCTGGAACTAGAAATTTACCAGGAGGAACATCAGAATCAATAGATGTATATGGAAGATATATATCAGTTAATAGATTAAGCGACGATCCTTGGACTCTTGTAAATTCAGCTACTAATAAAGAATTAAATATAACTCTTAATACAGATGGTTTGAATTTATATATTGCTGATGGAAGATTTGATCTTGGATATTATTTAGTGATTAAAGATGATTCTACAAATAGATTATCAGATATATTATTTGATAATTGTATGTTTAGAATTGCAGGAAGTTCAGATTGGGATATAATTAATATGAGTATGTTTTTAACTCCTTCTCCAAATAGTACAACTTTTAGAAATTCTACACTTTCTTTAAAAAAAGGTGTTGGAGATATACTTGTAAATAATCCATATAGTACTAGTCTTATTACATTAATAAATTCTATTTTAGTTATAGGAAATATTTATGAGTATGATACTAATGTTGGAGATGTTAATGTTGATTTAGATCAATGTGTGTATACACATGTAATAAGTGCATTAGGATCAGCAGCAAATAGTACATTTTTTAATTCTGTAAGTAATTATACATATGATAAATGGCAACAAAATTGGGCAAGTCCTAAAATATTATTTAGTGCTGTAAGTAATTATACTTCTGATAAATTAAATTATTTAAAATATAATTTTTCAGCTATTACTGTAAGCGGATCACCATATTGGGGAACTACATTGTATAGTGGAAGAAGAGATGGTATCGGAGCTTTATATTTCCCAGAAGTATCGGCAGTATTGTATTCAAATGTTACAAATGGTATAGCACCATTATTGATATCAGCAACAATGCCAAAGACTAGTGCTGATATATATAATAGTAATATAGATTATATTTGGGGAGATGAAACCACATCAGCTACAACAGCTTTAAAATCAAAACATAGATATTTGATTTCAAATCTTAATAATTTATATGCTGTAATAACATCTAAAAATAGATGGTATAGTGATACAACAAATGGAATAACAATAACAGTATATCCTTCTGGTGCGCTTTCGGCATGTTGGTTTTTATATGATTTACCATCTGAAGAAATTATAAGTTCAGCATACACATATAGAGATTTATATGTATCAGCACACAATTTATTAGGCAATCCTTCTAGTTTTAATATTGATTTTGGAACTTCAGGAATGTCAGCATTATCTATTAATAATGGAATACTTTATAAAAATTATAGATATTTGCAACCTTATAATAATGATATTACAACAGCAAATCTTAAATTAAGATTATATAATAATGTAGGACAAACTTCAGCATTTACAAAAGCTGTAGATATTTATAATAAAGATAATCATTATGTAGATATTAATAATAATTATGATGATTATCCAATAGAAGGTACATTTTTAATTGAAAATTTTGAACATGTTTATATAAATAAAAGATTTTCAACAGATATTAAATCTAAATTTATTATAAGTGGTGGAGATGATATGTATTATGGTAATAATGTATATCTATCTACAACAGTTGGATGGGAAGATGGAACAGCATTTACTTTTAGTGGAGCAAATAAATATATAGCTGAATGGTCTACTATTTATGGAAAAAATTCATCTATTAATGATTTTTTAATAAGAACAAGTATATATGATAAAAATTTAGAAAGAAATAATTTAATAAGGTTATGGTTGTATACGGCTGGAGATAAGATTATATGGGAAAGTTCAAATGATTTGATAAATTTATTTTCACAACAAAATCCATTAAATACAACTTCAGGTGATATTGTATTGTTTCGAATTATGAGAGGATATAAAATTGATAATTCTGGAAATTTAGTAATAAGTCAAAATAGAATTCATGGAGCATATAATATTGGAGATAATTGGATACCATTTACATCATCTGTTAATTTATCTTCTGATTATGATGTTATTTATGGAAATAGTACAGTGTCGGCTATTAATAAAATAGATTTAAATTTATATTATCAAGGTGATGGAACATATGGAAAAGAAGCTTATAAATATATTAAAGTTTGGGGAAATTCATCTTATATCACTTCTGGATTACCATTTGCAGGAGATATAACATCTTATTATGATGGTACTGAAGATTTTCCAGAAACATATAATAATTTTTGTAATTTAATAAGTTCAGCTAGTAATACTTATGAAAATCAAATATTTAAAATTAAAGGATATAAATTAGTATCGGCTACTACGGATAGTATTATTAATACAGATTATACTAAGAATTTTGTATTAGATGCTTGGAGTAGTTCTGCATATGGTCCTTGGATGATTGTAAAAGATGATACATATTTATATAATAAAAGATTATCTTTTGTTGGAAGTGATATTAGAAATTGTATAATATATAATAAACCATCGGTATTAAATTTAGTTGGAAGTGAAATTGATATATTAAAAACACACGATGCTTATGTAATATGTCAAGGAACTAATAGTATTCTAGGTCTTAAATCTATTACAATTAATTCTGTAGAAAATGAAATAGAAATTATAGGGTCTACATTATATACCGAAAATGGTTTTAATATTATACCATTTTCTGCTGGATATAATAGTAATACTATAAATATTATTGATAGTGTGATAGTAAATAAAGGTGGATATGTTTATGATACTAATACAAATTATGTAACAAGTGGATATGTATATAATTCTTGTTTTAATCAATCTTATAATAATATTATATATGGTTTTTTAATATATACACCATATAAATTAAGAGGAGATTTACAATATAATCAATATAATTGGAATCCACCATTAAATTATCCTCTAAAAAGAAACATGATAGGATATGGAGAAAATTTAGATTATTTAATAGATCATAAAGAAATTTTGAAACCTTTTAGTGGAATTGATACACCTCCAAATCCAGGAAAAAATTATGATATCTATCCAAATTATGAAACTGGATTGTTTGGATATTCAAGAAAAAATTATCAAAGGAAATGATATGAATTATTTTCAAATTTGGATTGGAAACAAACCTTCACAAAATATACAAAATTGTATGTTATCTGTTTTAAATAAATTAACAAGTGCAGATACATATACGTTAATTGCATCTAGAACATGGTCTTTTTTAGATGCTTATCCAGTTATATTAATTAAATATGAAGATTTTATTGATTCTATGTTTAAGGATGATCCTAAAATTAAAGAATTTTGGGATTTTTTACCAGAAGATATTAAATTTCATTGGATAAGAGCGGATGTTATTAGATATTATTTTTTATCAAAGAATAAAAATTTTTTATATTTGGATACAGATATTACATTAAAACAAGTTCCTATTTTACAAGATCATGTATATTTTTCAATATATAGACAAGAATTATTAGATTGTAATATATTATATAATGGAAATGATACTAATTTTTTTAATAATTTTTTTCAAGGTGTATTAAGATTTTATTTACAGGATATTAAAAGTAATCAATTTAAAAAAAGAAATCTTAATAAAAGCTGGGCATTTATATATTTTAATAAAAAACAAATTAGAGATAAAGTATTTCGTATAGATAGAAGTTGTTATGAACATGGTATAAATTAAAAGGTAAAAATAAATGTTATTATATCAAATTTCTGCTAATCATACACAAAATAATGTATTTAGTATGGTCTATAATGGATCATATTTATATGCTGTATCAAATGATGATTATAATGTTCAAGCATATGTATTAGATAATAATTTATTATCAGCAATACCAGGAGCTACGATTGATTTGGGTACAGGAAATACATCTTGGCATATATACGCAGATAATGATTATCTTTTTGTTCCTACTTTAAATGGAAAATTATCAGCTTATTCTTTTGATGGATCAACTTTTACTATGGAAGGTACAGTTGCAAAGACTGCTCCTGCTACTGAAATGCGTGGATGTTGGGGAGATTCTGAATATATTTATTTTGGAACAGATACATATTTTGCAGCATATACTTTTAATGGTTCTACATTTACTTATGTTACATCATCACACACTCCAACAGCAGTAGGATTTGTAGATCATATACAATCTGATAGAGATGTAATGCATTTATCTGATAGAGGAAAAATATTTGTTGTTGGTTCAGAAGGTTTTGGAATATATACAATAGAAGGAAATAAATTTAGATGTCTTTCTCGTTCTGGTAAAAAAAGTGGAGTTGCTCCTGAAAGAGTATCTATAGATGAATATATAAGTAATGATGCTGGAAAAAAATATATATATGTTTCTTATAGTACAGCAGGAATAAAAGCCTATAGATGGAATGGTACATCCGCTATTTCAGTAGCATCTTTTGATGATTTTACAGGAAGTGAATTTCCAGATGCTATTTTGGGAGATGGTCATGGAGTATGGGTTGCGGGTTCTGATTTAAAAATTAGATATTATACTTTTGATGGAACTACATTTAATAGGGTATATACAAATACTACAGGAGCGCAACATGGTTATAATTTAATTAAAATTAATAAAATTATATATTTAGCTACATCAAATGGTATTCAAATATGGACATTTGATACATCACAATATGTTGATTTTGATGAAATAGCAACAGGTAGAGGAACATCTTCTAGTCCTTTAAACTCTAGTCAGTTTACTCGTTATAATGCAGGAGGACCAACCATATCAGCAGGAGTATCTGCGATTGCTGGTGATAATATTTATTTAAAAGGTGAAAACGTAACAATATTTGGTACAGAATATATATCAAAACTTGGAGGATATAATTATTTACCTTGGGAAGATGGAGCGCCTTATAAATTATCTGAAACAGATAGTAATGGTTTTATAAATATTGGAATATGGCCTCAATTAATATCGGCTATTGGACCTATTCATCATAATATTAAATATGAAAATGCTGTATTTAAAAAACTTCAATTTCATGGAGCAGTTTCTACATCATCACCTTCTGGAACATATATATTAAATAATAATATATTTTATGATTATTTTGGAGCAACTTCTTTAAATCAATGGTATATAAATGTTAATGGTTGTACATTTTTAAGTGCTAGTTGTAGTTTTGCTGAAATGAATTATTGGCTGCCAGGCGCACCAGAAGATAATGAAATATATTTTAATGATTCTATTTTTATAAAATCTACTTTTACAGATTTAAAATATGTTTATGGTATTATACAATTTAATTATTGTTTATTTACAAATTCTATAACTCAAGTTTCGGCACATCTATCTTCAACTTATGGAGGTGGTGGAACAGTTGATTTTAATCATTGCACATTTAATTGGACACCGACTAGATCATATCCAATATTTAATGATTTTAGTATAGATTCTATAGATTCGAATTTATATAGTAGCGCATATGATATTCCAAATACATCATTAATTAGATCATCTGCTTGGGAAACAAGTGGATATTCAACAGGATTTTGGAATTCGAATAGAACTGGTCCTGGTGCTTTTTATTTTATAGAAGAAGCAACTCCCCCTGTAAGTTCAGCAAGTTATTATTATATAGATTTTGATACAGGTTCTTCGGGTGATGGTACTGAAGGACTTCCGTTTAATTCAGATCAATTTTATGATTATATTTATTTAGGAAAGCATCATCCACATTCATTATCAGCAAGTGTATCAGCAAATAATGGAGATACTTTTTATTTAAAAGGTACAAATGTAACACTTAATGGATTGGATTATGTAGCAAGGCGTGGAGGATATAATTATTTATCGTGGTTAGATGGTAGTCCTTATAAATTATCATCATATGCTCCTTCCTTTTCTACATTTGTAATTTTTGGTTTAAATAATGGTTTTGAATATTATAATGGACCAGCAAGTTCTGCGACAATATATAATATTAAAGTAGAAAATGCTATAATTAGTGATTATGCTTGTAATGAAAGTATAGATTCTTCAGCACCTTCTGGAACCTTTAAATTTAATAATGATATATTTTATAATGGTTGGTATGCAAATAAAATAAAACAATGGGATGTATATCTTAATGGATGTACATTATTAAGTGCTGATTGTTATTTTTCTGAATATACAGGAGATGTAGCAACATGTGCATGTAATAATAAAGCTTATTTTAATGATACCATTTTTGTAGATTCTATAATTAGTGATACTGGTTTTAATTATGGAATATTTCAATTTAACTATTGTTTATTTACAAAATCAATAACTGAAGTATCCGCTCGTATGTCCTCAACATATGATAAAGGAGGAACGGTTGAATTTAATAATTGTACATTTAATTGGATTCCAAATAAAAATTTTGTTTCATGGGATGATGTTACATTAAGTATATATGATAGTTCTTTAATTAGTGATAATTATGGAATACCAAATACAATAACAGAAAGACAATCAGTATGGAATACAGATGGATTTTCAGCAGGATTTTGGAATACACATAGAACTGGTCCAGGTGCTTTTAATTTTATTTCTGAAGGAAAAGGTCATATTGGAGCATTTTATTTTGGGCCTATTAATGCTAATATATATGTTATTCCAATTAATATAACAGGTAATATTGTTAATCCTAATATTATTATTATAGATACCATAAATACTATTGTATATCCAGATGTAGTTAATGCTTTTTTAACAGTTAATCAACCACAAGTTTATTCATTTGCAAATATAGCTGTTGATTTTGTAGGAATTCCTAGAACAGGATCATCACCTCTAATGATAGATTTTGTAGCTACAGTAAGAGCAACTGGATCATATTCAGGAAAATATAAAGTATTAGAATATAGATGGTATTTTGATTATGGAAGAGATACAAATACATATGAAAGTTCAACATCACCAAATATAACACATACATTTACAGGATATGTTGGAGAAACTTATGATATTAAAACTTGTGCTATAATACAATTGTTATAATGGAGATTTAAATGGTTCTAATTTACGAAATAGATTTTGGGTTATATCTTACTTCAGCACATGAAACATTTACTAATTCATTAACTGCTGGTGAATTATATGTTGCAAATAATAATGTTAAACCTGTAAATGGTTCATTAATGTATATTTATAATCCTGTTAAAACAGATTTTATAGGTCATGAATTATCTGCTGCAAAAATACATGGATATTATGGTGGAGATAAAGGTGCTAAAACTGGTGATGTATTTCGTATATGGAATAATCCTGTTTCAGCGGCATATATAACTTCTTTAGAATATGGATCATTTGGTATTTTATCTAATGGTAAATTACTTACCTATAGAGCCGTTACACCACCATCATCTGCATATTTACCAGGATATAAATTAACATTACCAGAAGAAGATTATATATATTTAGATTGGGCATCCGCAGGAGGATCACTAGGTTTTAAAGCATATGTATGTATAAATGATTCAGATTCAACTTTATTAGAAACAAGTTATACATGGTTATCGACTAGAACAGGTACTAATGATATTTTAATTTTTAATAGTGATGTGCATGATAATACGGATAATACTATTATATTATTTAATCGACCACAACCTATAGTTACATCAGCATCAACTATTACAGCAGATTTAACATCTATAACAAATAAGATAACAGGAAGAGAATTAATATTAAGAGCAAAACTTTCTTATATTTCTCCATATGATAATACTTATAATTATTATACTGGTATAAAAACTAGAAATACCATTTATCATACTGATGATGCTGTTACTGATCCTGAATTATATGATCATTATGCTCCTGGTATATCTAGATTTTTAATTAATCCTACTAATGGTGAATTTGTAATGGAAGATTGGCTTGATGCTAATTATGATGAATTTGATGGCACACAAACATCTCCACCATTCGGTACAGAAATAGCTAAAGCATATTATTATGTAGATTTAAATAAAGTAAGTTCTGGTACAGGAACATTTGTAAATTCATTTAATTTTAAACAATTTAGTGCTTATAATTATGATGGTACAGAAATATCTGAAGGAATATCTGCAAATGAAGGAGATACTTTTTATTTAAAAGGTATAGGTACATCTCCATATGGTAGAGAATATTTATCTAAAAGAGGTGGATATAATTATTTATCTTGGCCAGAAATAGGATCGCCATATAAAGTTTATTCTACAGCATATTATGGATCTGAATTAGTAGTATTTGGTATTAATCCAAATAATTATCCAGTTGATGATCCTCATGCTTGGAGTGCAACTCAACCTAATATTAAAATTGAAAATGCTTTAATAAATGGTTTATCTTTAGGAGATACTACTTCAGCTAGTCCTTGGTCTGGAACATATACTATTAATAATTCTATAATTTATGATGATTTTTTAACTGGTAGTATTAAAGATTGGCATTTATATATTAATGGATGTACATTTACAAGTGCATTGGTATATTTAGGAGAAAATTATACATCATTAACAAATTTTAATAATAATAAAGCTTATTTTAATGATACTATTTTTATTGATTCTTATATATATGATACTAGTAAAAATTTTGGCATTATTATATGTGATTATTGTTTATTTACAAAATCAATTCAAGAAATAACAGCACATTGTAGAAATACAGTAACAGCAGGAACAGTAGAATTTAATAATTGTACTTTTAATTGGACACCTACTGTACCATTTGTATCGTATAATGATATAGTAATTGATCAAAGTAGTGATACTTTAAAAAGTAGTACTTATGGAATTCCTGTAACATCAGCAGTAAGACAAACAACATGGGAGACTAGTGGTTATAATTTAGTATTTTGGAATTCAAATAGAACTGGTCCTGGTGCTTTTTATTTTCATTCAGCAACACCAATAGAAACATCATCTGCTGTTTGTAGTAATATTAAAAGTGGTTATATTACATTATGTGGTCCCGGTGGAACTGATAGTAAAATTAAATTTGGAATGAATAAGTTTATTAATCTAGTAAACTTTTTGCCACAATATTTAAAGAAAACTGAAACAGAAGAATTTTTAAAATTCTTTGAAGATTTCCTTAATACAATGTATGAAGGATTGCCAGGATATATAGTTGATGAAACAGAATTAGATGTGACTAGAGATACTATACCTCCAGTTTCGGCTTATAATTTTAAATCATATATTTTTAGTGCTAATGAAATTTCAGCAACACAAGAATATACATCAGCAAATAATGTAGGACAAATAGAATTTATATCATCAGCAGGAATGGATAATATATTAATTCCTATGTTATCAGCTAATAATGAATATCTAGAACAAAGAATTTCTATATTGGAAAAAGTACATCGTATAGCTGAATTACAAGATCCCGATTTAATTGATTTAGAATATATTCAATTCTTTGCTAAAAATCTTGGTTATGATGTAAATATAAATAGAAATGAAATAGGTACTAATATGGGTAATATTTCAACATTATATCAAGATACAGAAGTACCAATTTGTAGTGGAGTAGATGAAAATAAATATATAAGATTTGTCGTAAGTAATTTACCTACTTGGTATAAAATTAAATCGACTAGAAATGCTGTTAAAGTAATGTTATATTCGTTTGGATTGATTGGAGATTTAGTAGAATATTATACAAACGATTATAAAAATAATTGGCAAATAGATTATGATGGAGATGTATCAATTATTAATAGTAATTTTTATCCTACTCCTCACTTTGCTATTGTTATAGATATTGATGCTAGTTATAATTCTATATCATTTGATTGGGAAAAAAGACAAAAGATAATTAAATCTATTGAAGACCTTAGACCTATTAATACAGTTTTTGAAAGACTTGTAGGATTTGTTAATAGAACAATACAAATAGGAGTAGCCGCACAAACAAGGATTAGATATTTTGCAGTTATTAAATAATTTTTATAAATATAAATAAGAAAGTAAATTGGATTATAAGGAGAATATAAATGGCTAATACAGTTGTAACAACTAATGGTTTAAATTTTATGAGTAGCGCACATCCTGCTGGACCTCTATTTGCAATCAAATATTGGGTTCCAGTTTATGATTGGAGACTCGATCCAGACATTAGACATACAGGAAGAGGATATTCTGCTACAAATTTAGCAATAGCCGAAGCACAAGGTAGAACTTATCCTGCTGGAGAAATTTTATGGAATGAAGGTGTAGATGGTTATCTTTTATCAGATGAAACAGCTTATCAATATATTTTGTCAGGATATGGTTCAAGTGTTAATACAAATGTTATAACAAATTCAAAACAAACATCGGGACCAGTTCCAATTAATCTTGTAGGAGGAACTACACCTGTAGGTAATTTTTATAGAGGAAGTAAAGGAAATTTTTCAACTTCAACACCAGGCACTTGGAATGGTTCTAGTGTAACATTAGATCCAGGAACAAATACATCTTATCAATCTGCTCCATCTTATTATTATCCAGTTATAGATTTTCTTCCTGTTGTCGAAACAGGACAAACTAAAGTTAAAGCACAATTTACTTGTAGATTGTCTATAGATGTTGGATCAATTAAATATAATAAAATTGCTCTATATGCAATTAGATATACTGGTGCCGGAGTAGTAGATAGTACTCCTCATTTTGTTGGAGAAGCTTATTTACTTTCAGGATACCCAATTAAAAAATCAAGATTCGGAGAAGGATATAATGAAACAACTATTAATGTACAACTAGAATTTAATATGACTTCTGCTTGGGCTGATGTTTTCTATGGATCATCGGCTGATTATTGGTCAAAAGTTCAAAATGGTCTACATTCATCTGAAAAAATAAGCGTAGGAACTTTTCAAAATGCTAATAATGAACCAATGGCTACTGCACATTTTGGAAGAACAATAGATGAAAATGCAGACTATGAAGACCGTCCTAATTTAAGACTAGAATATGTTGATGATACAATAACAAATGGTTATACTTGGGATTTTACAGTTAATAATTCTGGAGATTTGCTATTATCAGCAGGACACTCAGATGCTATAATTAAACCTCTTTCTCCTATTCCATTAGGAAGTTTAGCTAATCCTTTTGGACCTTTAGTAGTAAGCTCTACAAATTTTGCTAATGAAGATTTAAATCAATTATTTAGATCGAGCGATGGAAGTTTTGAAATTTATAAAGGAAAAGTAGCATTTTATGATAGTTATGATAATGATGCATATGATCGTATACAATATAATAAGTTTGTAGGAGGAGATTTACAAAGAAATTATACAGATTTAATAGTACAAGATGTATATAGAAGTATATATGTGGTTGCTGGATTAAATCAAAATGATCATTATAATACATTATATAGTTCATATATGATTAAAGGACATTATTTGTATTCTAAAATGAATGATAATACAGCAAATTATTATGATACTTCTGCAAATACTGGAGGAGCTTCTACTTTAAATATTATAGCTAAAAATGGAACTTATAATAGTGGTCCTCTTGAATTAGATTATACTCCAAGTAAAAATTATTATGATGCAGTTTTAGGACAAGGTGCTGATTATATAGGAGATAGTGGTGTTGTTTTTTCAAGAAATAATAAAATTTTATTAATAGCAGGGGCTAATTATAATAGTTTTTCAGATTGGCAAGTTAATAGATCATCTAAATATTTTTTAGATGCGCTTCTTTGTAGAATGTCTTATGTAGATTTTGGTACATCTAATTTGGCATTTAATCCTTATTCTGAAGGATATTTATCAACACATTCTGAATATCATTTAATGGCTTATTCTAATATTTTTTATGGATATTTATTTCCTACATGCGATAATATTTATCCAATTGGAACACTTAATAGAAGAATGTCATCTGTTATAAGTAAAAATTTTGATTTAGCATATAATAATATTGATGGAAATTCTTCATATTTTAGAGGAAATTATTCAACCATTGTAGGAGATCCAACTTTACTTAATAGTAAAAATTTAATGACTTTTACGGTTAAACCAACAATAGACCCAGCTATACAAGTTCCATATTTTTCTATAGGTGAAGAATATCCAGTAGATAGACTTGATGTTATGGTGTTAAATTTGGTAGCAGGAACAAATGCAGTTGGAGCAATAGCAGGAATTTATGCACAAAATGTAGATATGTTAGTTAGAACGATTACTCCTTCATATGTTAATGTTTTAACTAAAATTGAATCGGATAATGGATATTATGAAAAAGAAAAAGATTCATTTATCTCATTAGCATTAGGATATTGGAAAACATTTAATGATGCTAGTATAAAACCTCGTCTACATGTTTCTTTTTTAGAAATGGAATTAAATATATATCAATTGAAATATACTATAATTGGAAAAACATTAATAATAAAATATATATTGGAATGTACTTTTAAGATGAGAAATGCTGCCGGATTTTATGGAGATTGTTGGTTAGATTTAACAAATACAGATATGTTACCTACTATTATTCCGTATCCTACTTTACATAGATATCAAATAGTTCCATCAACATATAATGCATATTTAGCACATGATAAAAACATGTTTTTGCAAATACATTTAAATGATGTGGGTGTACTTTTTTGGAATGTTTTTGGAGAACCAGCAGTAGACAATTCTATAGTAAATAAATCGGTTCGATTTGATGTTCAAAGTATATATGAAATAATATAATAGGAGGTTTAAAATGAAAGAGAGATTGAAAAGAAGAATGGTTTATGAATTTTTTATGGTAATAAATAATTTTATAAAAGAGCAAATGAAAGTAGATTTTGATAAAAGATTTTCACACGCTATGTATTTAAATTTAGAAAATTTAGAATCAGAAATAAAAGCTATTAATGAAGTTAAAAAGCCATCAGCCAAATATGAAGAATATCAACAAAAGAAAACAATGATAGGTGAAAAATATTCTGATAAAGATGAAAATGGAAAACCTATTTTAATTGAAAGTATGGGTAATCAAGTATATAAAGTTGAAACTAATAAGGAAGAAGCTACAAAAGAGATTATTAAATTGAATGAAGAATATTCTGAAACTATTAAAGAAAGACAAAAAGGATTAAAAGAATTTTTAGAATTAATGGAAGAAGAAATTGAAGTTGATATTTGTAAAATTTCTTTTAAATATTTTCCAGATAAATACAATATAGTTGATCATGGAATTATTAAATTAATGATTAAAGAAACAAAAGAAGAGATGGAAGCTTTGTTGTTAGCATAAGAGGAAAATATGAGTTTTAACATGAATTTATTCCACAATGACCGTTGGAGTATAGGATTTTCTAATTTACCTAATGTAGATAATCGTGATCTTCCTATGTATGATAGATTTGTAAAAAGTGTAGTTGTACCTGACTATAATATGGAAGAATTAATTTCTTATGGTCCCGGTGGATTTCAAATAAGACATCAAGTAGCTCCTAAGAAAAATATGAATCTATCACAATTACAGATTGAATTTAAATTAAATGAAGACCTTAGAAATTATTTAAGTCTTTTTATATGGATGCGTGATACAAAATATGCACAAAGAGTAGATACAGAAAGGTTTAGAGATTTTACAATTAAAGCGATTAATATAGAAATAATGGATAATCAGAAAAGATTAGTAGCAGTATTGACATTCACAAAATGTTTTCTTTTATCTTTAAGTTCAATGTCATTAGAAAATGGTACAAGTGACGAGGTTACATTTACTACTAATTTTTCATATGAGGAGATTAATTATCAATTAAAGAGTATTAATAATTAAAGGAATGATATGAATGATAATTTTTATATATATGTTTATTTAGACCCAAGAAAACCTGGTAAATATGTATATGAAAATTATGTCTTTGATTATGAACCATTTTATATTGGAATGGGAAAAAATAATAGATGGAGACAACATTTGAGCGAAGCAAGATATCATAGAGATAGTAATAAACATAAATGTCGTATTATTAGAAAAATTGAAACCATTCTTAATACAGAACCAATAATTGTTAAATTGAAAGAAAATATTAATATTAAAGAAGCTAAAAAAATGGAAATTTTATTAATAAATAAAATTGGAAGATATGATAAAAATTGTGGACCATTGACTAATCATACAGACGGTGGGGATTTAAATAATGGATTTGAAGGACATAAACACACTGAAGAAAGTAAAAATCAGACTAGAGATAAATTAAATGGTAAAAATAATAGAGGAGAAAGAACTGAAAAAGATAATTTAAAATTATCTGAGTCTATGAAAAAAGTATGGAAAGAAATTCAACATCCTTGGATTGGAAAACATCATACTGACAAAACTAAAGTTAAAATATCTATAGCTAATAAAAATAAATTAAATGGTGATAAAAATCCTTCAAAAAGAGAAGATGTTAAAGTAAAAATAAGTGAAAAATTAAAAGGTAGAATTTTTGATAAAGAATGGTTACAAAATATGTCAGTGGCTCAAAGAAAATATAAATATATTTTTATCGATATAGAAAATAATAAATATGAAATATATGATCTGAAAAAATTTTGTCAAGAAAATAATTTAACTCCTGCTGGAGTTAGAATGGCAATAGCTGAAAATAGAAAATATAAAAGTTGGATTATTAAGAAAGAGTTATTAAAGGAGAATTTATATGAACACAAATATTGAATTATTAGAAATTAAATTATTAGTCGATAAGAAAATAATAATGGAAACGACTTCAAGAATTGGAATAGCAAATAAAAAAAATAAGATTTTATATCCAAGTTGCTATTTATATTCTAGAGATAATAAAGATTATTTAGTACATTTTAAAGAGATGTTTATGTTGACTAGAGAAAATGCATATAATAATATATGTGAAGAGGATATAGTTAGAAAGAATGCTGTAGCTTTTTGTTTAAAAAATTGGGGATTGATTGAAGTAGAAGATGAAGATATTGAGCCACATAATAAATTTGTATTTGTTTTGGCACATCAAGATAGAGAATACTGGAAAATTTCACATAAATTTAATTTTAAATCTATAAATACTTGAAGGGGAATGCCTATGGATTACGATAGCATAGAAGATTTTAATATTGATGAAAATGATTTAGAAGATTTTGAAGATTTTAAGGAATATTATAATATAGAAATAGAATATGAAAACGAAAATGGTGATCCTGAAGAATTATCATTTGATAATTAAAAAAATAAAGGAGATAGAATATGAAATTTTTAGACTACATGAAAAAATATTGTAATGATGATACAACTAAAGTTGAAAAAATTATAGAAACAAAAGAAATAAAAATTAAGAAAATATTGGAATCAGCTTTTGATGATCAATATGTTTCTAAAGAAGTAGCGCTTCATAGAATTCAAACAGAATTTATTGATGATAGAATTGCTCCAAAGAGTATTGATAAGATTTTTCTTAAAGAAAATATGAAAGAAGTTGTTAATAAAGTTCAAAAATTAACTGAGGGAGAAATCAAAATTATCATTAATAATGATATTGATAAGACTGGAGCAGGAAGAGGTATGCCTACAATTGATGTTGTTGATTCTGATGATATGCCAATGGAAGGAAAGAAAAGAGGTAGAGGTAGACCTCCTAAATCTAAAATTGCAAATTTAGAAGAACCTGAAGAAGAGGTTGATGAAGATAATGCTGTTCAAACACCAGTCATAAATAAAAAAATTGATAAACTAGCTGAAGTAGAAGAAGAACCAGAAGGTGAAACAGTAGTAGAACCAGAAGGTGAAACAGAAGTAGAACCAGAGACAGAAGAGGAATGTGAAAAGCCTAAAAAATCTTATGCTGAATATGTAGATAAGTTTAAGAAAGAAGATTCAGAAGAAACAAAAGAAGAAGATGATGAAAATTCAGAAGAAACAAAAGAAGATGATGATGAAGAGGAAGAAACAACAGAAGAAGGTTCTAAAAAGCTTACATGGGATGAAGTTGCAAAATATCTAGATAAAGAATCTATCGAAGAAAAAGAAACAGAAAAAAGTGGTGAAGAAGAAAAAGAAGATGAAGATGAAGATGATGAAGAAGGTGAAAGTGAAGAGGAAATTAAAAAGAAAAAAACTGAAGATAATAAATATTTTCAAAGACCAAAACCAACTAATCAAAAGCCTGGCGGATGTTATACAGACGATTAATTAAAAATAAGATGATTTTTAAAATAAAGGTTAGGATGAATATCTTAACCTTTATTTATTTTAAAAGGATTGACATATTATGAAGAT
>Ga0315292_10000077_pt1 | contig 35523 bp, 31 predicted proteins | sample YL17G13_0_MG_FD_204029 | JGI IMG/M metagenome (GOLD analysis project Ga0315292, IMG submission 204029) | Sediment microbial communities from Yellowstone Lake, YNP, Wyoming, USA - YL17G13_0 | ecosystem: Environmental > Aquatic > Freshwater > Lake > Sediment | place: USA: Wyoming | collected... | reverse complement strand
GGCCGCTGCCGATGACGACAAGATCGTAGGATGTGGCCTTCTCTGCCATAACGCGGCACTCCGTGAAAAAGGACTGGCTTTATTGGGTCTCGGCAGGGGACGCAGAAAACTTTATTCACTACGCGGGAGTCGCGTGCGGCGCAATAAATGTTTGAATATAAGCGCTGCTCTGTTAGGCTAATTGCAAATAACATCGGAATTTTCGCATGATGTTCAAAGGCAGTAAAGGGCCCCTGGCGGTCGCTTCGAATCTTACGACATCGCTGCTAAAGGCCCGTATCGACGGCACTGCGACGCCCTTCTTGGAGCATCGCCATCGCGGCTGGGAGCTCGGCCTTCCGGCCTACATCGAGCGTACTGCCGAATTGGCTAAGCCACCGATTATCATCGCCGTTGGCGGCGGCAAGGGCGGGGTCGGCAAGAGCCTGGTCAGCGCCAACCTGGCGGTGCGCATGGCTGGCAACGGGGTGCGGGTGCTGGCCATCGATCTCGATATCGGTGGTGCCAACCTCCACACCTACTTTGGCATCAGCGCTCCAGCGCACAACCTCGCCGATGCCATCGTCTACGGCCGAAGGACTGTGCCTGAGGTCATCCTCCCTAGCGGCGTTCATGGCGTCAGCCTGATTGCTGGCGGCGGTGAAGAAGCCTGGGGTGGTGCAAACGGTATCCATGAGGGGACCCTGCGCAAGCTGTTTCAGGCGATTTTTTCGCTGAAGCAGATGGGCTTGGCCGACCTCGTCATCCTCGATCTCGGGGCGGGGACGCATCGGCACACCCTCGATTTCTTCGCCGCGGCCCATCTCGGGCTGATGACCGTGCTGCCGGAGCCGACATCGATTGAGAACGCTTATTTGTTTCTCAAGACTTCGCTCTTTAGAATGATTGAAAATGTGGGTGATAACATTGGGTTGCCTGAGGTTGCCGGGATTACCCGCAGGCACCTTCTGAGTAGCGATGGCGGCGGCCGGGGGCGCGGCGGTTACACCGATAAGCTGCGCTTTGTCGCTCAAGAGCATCCGGCCTTTATCCAGCAAGTCGGTCTGGCCATGGCATCGCGCACCTTGGGCATTGCCATCAATCAAGTCCGTGGGCAAAAGGATATTGACGTTGGTAAGTCGATGGAGTTGATAGGGGAGAGGTATTTCGGCTTTCAGACCCGCTACTGCGGCTATCTGAACTACGATGAGGCGGCCTGGAAGTCGCTGCGCAATCGGCGCTTGTTAGTCGTAGACTTTCCGCATTCAGTGCTATCAAAGCGCTTCACCGAGCTGGCAAGGGTGATGCTGAGCAATCTGGGATATTAAGCGAGGAGCTGACCATGCAGCATGGCGATGAAGGGTTGACCGGCAGCGAGTGGATGGGTGGGACGATGCAGCCAGATCCAAGTCAGGGAATCAATTATTACAGCATTCTGGATGTCGATCCGGGAGCGCCGCGCGTGGCGATTCGCGAGGCCTACTTGCGGCTCAAGAGTGCGTTCGGAGTTGGCAGTGCGGCGTTGTATTCGCTGATGTCCGAAGATGAAGCCGCTGACCAAGTGGCGCAGATCGAAGCGGCGTTCCGCGTGTTGGGTGATGATTTGGCCCGCCGTGCCTATGATTTGGAGCTGGGCATCGGTGCTGCCGGCCCGCTGCGTCAAGGCGCTGTGCTTGGGGATGGCCGTGGCTTTCAAGATGAGCTAACGCGGCCATTGGCCGAGCTGGCCGGACCTAGCGCCGGGCAGGCGATCGACTCCGAGCGTCCGGATCACGACCGGCGTGCGGTTCGTTCCAACTTACCCTTGATTAAACTGCGGGCCACTTGCTCCGGTGATGAAGCGGTTCAGGCCAAGCTGCGCGAGATCATCAGCAGCAGTGATCCGAGCGATGGCGATCTGCTACGCCTCCTGCGTGAAGCGTGCGGCGTGAGTGAGGCGGAGATCTGCGACAGCACCAAGGTCAGTCGGGACTACCTGCAGGCGATCGAGACGGGTCGCTTTGAACGCTTGCCCCAGGCGGTCTTTGTCAAAGGCTTTCTGCGCAGCTTTTGTCGCTACCTGTGCGTGCCCGATCCGGAAGTGATTGTGACGGCATTTTCGGCGAGGCTCACGGATTGGCAGAGCAACCGCAAGGTCTAACCCTATTTCCGGTCGATGCCGCATCGGTCGGGCAACGGCTGGACGTCTTTCTCGCGACTCAGGCTGAGGGGACCAGCCGATCGGCGCTGCAAAAGCTGATCGCGGCTGGCGCCGTCACCGTTAATGGAGCCACGGCGACGGCCAAACAAGCGACGGTTCTGGGTGACCAGGTGGTCGTGCGCTGGCAGCAGCCACCAGCCTCACCGCTGACTCCCGTGGCGATGCCATTGCAGATCCTGTTTGAGGACGACGACTTGATCGTCTTGGATAAGCCCGCCGGGATGTGCGTCCACCCTGGCGCTGGCGATACCGGTCCAACCTTGGTCCAAGGCCTGCTCTATCACTGCGGTCACCTCGGTGCTGCGGTGGTCCGTGCCGGCCAAGTCCCGGTGTGGACGCGTCCGGGTATTGTGCATCGGCTGGACAAGGATACGACCGGGGTCATGGTCTGCGCTAAAACCGACCGCGCCCATGCCGCATTGTCCAAGCAGTTTCAGGACAAGACGACCTTGCTGCGCGAATATCTGGCGCTGCTCGATGGAGCGATGCCACAGGCCCAGCTCGCTCATACCAGCTATCTTTATCGCGACCCGAAGCGGCGTCTGCGCTTCGCCTCGATGTCAGAGCCTGATTTTCGCCGCCTGCAGGTCGGTCATGATGAGCTGCAGGCAGCTCAGGCGACGGGCTTGCTGGGTCGCCGCCGGATCTCCAGCCTGAGCGGTTATCGCCGGGCGCAGTCGCTGTTTACCCGCGAGGCGGTGTTCGGTCAACGCCTGACCTTGGCCAGGGTGCGCCTGTTCACTGGCCGCACCCATCAGATCCGCGTGCACGCCTGTGATGTGGGCTTGCCCATCATCGGCGACCAACTCTACCATCGGCGCGTGCAGCTACCCCTGACCTTCGCTCCGCAGGTGCGCGAGTTGGTCGCGCAGGCACCGAGGCAGATGCTTCATGCCCAGCGTCTGGGTTTGGTCCATCCGGTCAGCGGTCAAAGTCTGGTATTCGAGGCACCATTGCCTAGCGACTTTGCGGCTATCGTGGCATTATTATCGTCTTATCAGACCAAATTATAGCTTTTGTCTAAGTCAAGCAGGCTTGTGGAAAGATGTTTTTTTAGGGAAAATAAAAGGTGGTCTGTCGGCCCCCCCCCACTCCAGACAGGCCTCGCAGGAGTTTACCGAGATATGAGTCTCACCCGCCGCACGGCGATCATAGCCTTACTTCGCATCGCAACCTGCGGCGGCTCGGCTGTGGCGTCGACGCCGCCAGCACTTGCTGAGGAGTTCCCGCCGGCGCTGCCTGGACCAAGTCTCAAAGCCGTCAACCATACCGACATGATCATCCTGACGGTGGACAAGACGTCGCTACAGGCCGAGCTGAAGACGTGGCCCGAAACCGAGGCCCAGTCGGCTTTACTCAAGCGCTTTCGCATTGGTATCGGCAAGATGAAGGGCGACAAGGAGCACGAGGGTGACAACAAGACGCCCGAGGGAGTGTACTTCGCGCAGAGCCATATCGATGGCAACCGCCTACCGATCAAATACGGCAAACGCGCCATCCCCCTTGATTTTCCCAATCCCATCGACCGCTCGGAAGGTAAGACCGGGCACGGCATCTGGCTGCACGGCGTCGAGTACGACAAGCGCGTTGAAGAAGCGAATGTCACCGAAGGCTGCGTCGTCTTCTATAATGCCGACATCAGCAGTCTATCCAACTGGCTCAAGAGCTATCAGGGCGTCGTCGTGATCGCTAGCGACATCAATCAGGTCAATCGCGCCGCCGACCTTGCAGCGGTGAAAAAGCGCACCCAAGACTGGATGCATTCATGGGCCGAGCGTCGCTCGAAGGACTATCTCGGCTTCTATCGCCCCGATTTCAGCTTTGGCCGCCAAACCTTTCATGCCTACGCCAAGTACAAGGAGCGCGTGTTTAAGAGCTACAAGGACATGGCAGTCACCTTTGATAACCTGCGCGTCGTCACCCATCCTAAGTATGCCGTGGCCTTCTTCAACCAAGACTTTCACGGCGATAAACGCTATACCTCGATTGGCCGCAAGGCGCTCTATTGGGAAAAGGACGGCGCCGGTGACTGGTCCATCAAGCGCGAGGTCTTCGAGAATCGCCGCTTTGAGTTTATGACCTTCACCGATGCTGAGTTGTCGCTGTTGTCCGATGCGAGCACGGTTCATAGCACGGACGTGGTCAAGAAATCGCCTAATCTATGAGGTCGTTGTGCGGATCGTTCAGGCAATGCGGTGTGGTTTGGTGGTGTTGGTCTTAGGCTTGGTGGCCGCGGCGCCGGCGCCGGGTGCACTGTTTTCCTTTGACGGCAAAGTGTTCACGGTCCAAGACTTAAAGACCGCCGAGCAGCAGACCGCCTACGACCTCGCTGCCGAACAGTACGCCAAGCTCACCGCCTTGTCGCAAGTCGCCGTGCTTAACTATTACTTTGATGCCGAGGCGACCAAGACCGGCAAGCCGCGAGCAGCCCTTGAAGCCGCCGAACTAGGCGTGAGCGAGCCCACTGATAAACAGGTTTCTGAATGGTTTGAGGCCAACAAGTCGCGGATTCCCCCTGGCTACACTCTGGAGAAGATCTCAGGTGAGATCAAGGGAGTCTTGCGTGAGCAAAGCACTCGCGAAAAGCGCGAGGCCCTGCTGGCCAAACTCAAAAGCGGCAAGCGCTTTGTCCTGCTCCTGACGGAGCCGGAAGCGCCGCAGGTTGATCTGCATGTGCAGGGCTTCCCGGTTCTTGGCGACGCCGGCGCCAAGGTTACGGTGGTCGAGTTCGCCGACTACCAGTGCCCGCATTGCAAGGCTGCTAACCCAGTGCTTGAAGCCCTGGTGAAAAAGCACAACGGTAAGATTAAACTGGTCTTTATTGACTATCCAATCAAAGGCGAGTTCTCCCAGCTCGCGGCATATGGTGCCTACTGTGCTGGCCAGCAGGGTAAATATTGGGAGTTCCATGATCTTGCATATGACAAGCAGTCGACGCTCGCCAGCAAAGACGCGGCATTGACCTTGGCGAAGGAACTCAAACTGGACGATGGCAAATTTTCACTTTGCCTAAGCAGCGACGCGGCCAAGAAGCACGTCGAGCAGGGCAAGGCCGAGGGTGACCGGGTTGGTCTGACTGGAACGCCGCTGATCTTTATCAACGGCAAGCGCATCAAGAGCTATGATCAAGAGGAGCTCGAGCGTCTGGTCAAGCCCTTGCTCTAGGATTTGGCCATGCCATCCACCGACACGCTGGCAAGCAGCCAACTCAAGCAACAGACCGCCTCGGCGCATCGCGGGCTCGACACGCAGCCCTTGCTGCGCGAGCTGCTCTCGCCGCAGCTCACGCTGGCTAGATACGTCGAGGCGCTGACGGTTTTTTATGGCTTCTACAGCGACTATGAGACCTTGACGATGCATCATTGCGCCGGCTTAGGCCTCGATCTACAGGCGCGCCGCAAGCTGCCCTTACTCGAACGGGACTTCGCGGCCTTGGGGACCTCTCTGCCCATCCGCCAAAGCGCAGGCCTCGGCGTGGCGATCGCGGACCAGGACCAGGCCCTGGGGATGCTCTATGTCATGGAAGGATCGACCCTTGGTGGGCAAGTCATCGCTAGGAGTCTAAGTCGAAGTCTGGGGCTGACTGAGACGCATGGGGCGGCTTATTTCCACAGCTATGGATCTGCGGTCGTACCGCGGTGGCAGGAGACCCAGGCCGCACTCAATGCCTTCCAAGCGAATGGCGGTTCGGTGCAGCAGATGGTGGTCACCGCCATCTCGGCCTTTGCCGACCTCGAATCCCGGCTCAAGCACTAAACGCAGGGTCCTAGGCCTCGGCCAGACCGCGTCCTGGTGCCTTCCCGCGGGCGAGAGCTGGCTTTACTTGTCTTGATCCTTTCCCTATAGTCAGCCGCAATTGGGGGCCTTCATGTGTCGTCAGCCTGAAAGACCTATGAAATGAACCAAGAAAGCCAGCCGGTGGCGTGGCCCTCGTGCTCCGAGGTGAGTTGGTACTCGTCGGACGGACTCCGACCCGCGCCGAGGTCTTGGACTTAGCGACGTGGCTGGCATCGGCCCATCTACTACTCGCGCGTTGGTCGGGTTGATCTCGCCATTGCGGACTTCGATCTAAATAAATGCGTCACCGAAGTGCTCGGCCGACTGGCACCGTTTCTTGAGATGCAGGCGGTTAAAGTCCGTCTGCCCCGACCCTTACCACACGTCCGTTGCGATAAGGTCCGGGTCGGCGAAATCTTCTATAACCTCATCTTCAACGCGGCTAAATACAACGACGGCCCAGATAAATGGATTGAGCTTGGCTAACAGCAACACGGCGACGGCGATGGCGGCGAAGGGGGCACCGTGTTCTATGTCAAAGACAACGGCATCGGTATTCCGGCTGCGCTGCAGCAGGCCATTTTTACCATCTTTAAACGTCTGCACCCGGCAGATAAATACGGCGGTGGCAGCGGCACGGGACTGACCATCGTCAAAAAAATCGTCGAGCGGCATGGCGGACGCATATGGCTTGAATCGGTCCCGGGGCAGGGTACGACCTTTTTCTTCACCCTTGCGCCCGCCGCAGGGGTCCCAGATGCTGGGACCCCTGCTTAGTCCGGTTCCTAGGACTCAGTTGCTGCCGATAAGATGATCGACGACTTTGCCATAAGCCTGAGCATAAGCCGCCTGGACGATCCCATGCATCGCCTCAGCCGTGCTGCCATGATAGTTTGTCTCGACATAGACGCTGGTCGCCCGGAGGTTTTTCAGCAGATCTGAAGGATCTGCGCTGGTCGTGTCGAGGCCAAGGTATCCCGCCAAGTCCGGTAGCCCCGCCAGATCGGTCGTGGCGTCTGCGCCGGCGTCGGCAAGGTGCAAGCCGTTGGCGCCGCCGATGGCGCCGCCCAAGATCCCGAGGAGTCCGTTGAGTCCGGATCCGCCAGCCGATGGGGAGGCAGCGGCGCCAGCGCCACCGCCGAACGCGCCGAGTAAACCCTTCCAGTCGAAGCTGCCACCTTGGTTGCCGCCGCCCAAGCCGCCGAACAACTTGCCAAGGTCACCGAGTTTACCGAGGCCGGGCAGATTGCCCGGAGTTGGGGTCGGCGTGCTACCGATGATAGGTGGGATGGGGCTAGGCGCAGGCGCTGGCGCAGGCGCTGGTGCAGGCGCTGGTGCAGGCGCAGGAGCTGGTGCAGGAGCTGGTGCAGGAGCTGGTGCAGGAGCTGGTGCAGGTGTAGGTTCTGGTGATGTGCCGGTGCTTCCGATCACCACTGGCATACCTGCGCCTAAAGCTTTGCGTAGCTGGGTTGGTTCGTTGGCGAGGAAGGTCTCGGTCTGGGAACCGACGACTGGGTTCATGATATCCTTGCTGTTGTTTACATGCTGCAGGCCAAAGCTGTGGCCAGCCTCATGGGCGATACCCTGGCCAACGACGTGAGCCGGAGCTTTTTTTGAGAAGACGAAGCCGACGTCGTTGGGGTTGGCGTTGCCCGCGTCGAGGGGGGCGATGCCAAGGACGCCGTTGCCGCCGCAGCCGAGGTCGCTATAGCTACCGCCGACGTGGATGGTCGTGTAGTCGCCAATGGCCGGTTTCTGCGTTGTGAGCGATAGCTTGGCGCCGGCTACCTCGTAATACTTGCGGACCTGCTCCAAGATGCTGCTCCGGTCGGCGGGGCTAAAGCCGCTCGGCGGAACGTTTGCCGATGACTTGCAGAGGATGAACGACTGGCCGCGGCTGTAGCCCTTGGTGACGACGGCGCCATCAAAGTTGACCCACAGGACTTGGGTGCCGTCGCCGGCCGTTAGCGCGGCGCTGCCAAGGTTTTTCAGAGTATCGGCAAACAGTGCATCATAGTAGGCCTTTGGCGGCTTAACCCCGTCGTCCTCGGCACTATATTCGTGGGCGCTGTCGGCCTCGACTTGCGAATGGTCGGCGTCGGCGCTGCTCGGACCTTCCGATCCGGCCGCAGGTGTTTTGTTGGTCGAGTGCTTTGCTTGGCCGCAGCTCACGATGGCCGTGGTGCCGCAAATCGCAACTAAAAGCACTGCCAAGAAACGGGGAGCTTCGCGCATGTACTGTCCTCCTTTAAGTCTCACAAGATTGGGGGGGTACCAGTCGGACGACCGACAAAAGCGTCATTTCCCTCATCGGGTCAGGGGTAGGGAGACTTGAAGGAGGGTTTTAAGGGTCTGGTACTACGGGCATTTCTCTGGGGATTTAGATTTAGGGAAGATTCGCCTGGGTGAGATTCACCTGGGCTTTGTCTGAGGGGATTTAATGGTGGGTTTGGCAGACCTTGGTAAACTTGTGCGAGAAAGCTTCGTCGTGCCTTGTCGCTGCGGCAGATTTCTGACACGCTTTGCTCACAAGAAACCAATGATGCTGTCCAAGAGATATGGACCCACAGGCCGGAGGCAACGTTGAGCCAAGACAAGCACCTAGGGTTTTTGCGCCGGGCGATCGCCTTGTCGTCCAGGGCCGGACTGGAGTTTTGTACCGGAGGACCGTTCGGCGCAGTCATCACCAAAGACGAGCAGATCATCTCTGAGGGAATGAACCGGGTCGTCGTGAGTCACGATCCCACGTGGCATGCCGAGATGGAGGCGATTCGCTCCGCCGCAGTGAAGCTGCAGACGTTCAAGCTTGACGCATGCACACTCTATACGTCCGCCGAGCCTTGTCCGATGTGCCTCGCGGCGACCTACTGGGCTGGGATCAAGACTATTTATTATGCGGCCAGCGTTGACGATGCAGCTCGTTACGGTGATTTTGACGACAGTTTCATCTACCGTCAGCTGCAACTGAGCAAAGACCAACGGCAGGTGCGGTCAACGCAGCTACTGCAAGAAGAAGCGGCGCAGGTATGGCGGCTTTATCAAGCGAAGCCGAATAAAGTCCCGTATTGAGGCGAGGCTCGGCCCGCCCACGGGTATTGCCGTGAAGGCCTTGAGGGATCAACTATGGGCGTTTGATCAGCCAATTCACTAGGTCGATTTTGGTGACGATATGCAGCGGGCAACGCTTGCCATCGACGACGACGACCGATGGTGCATGCATCAAAATCTCCTGCAGTGCACTGATCGGTGTGGTGTCTTCAACCGTTGGGACGGCGCGATCGAGGACATCGGCCAGCAGATCCGTGGTGGTGATGTCGCCAGAGGAAAGGTACTTCAACAGATCGTCTTCTTTCACCATACCGATCAAACTGCCGTTGTGGACGACGGGAATTTGCGAGATTCCGCGACCGGTCATCACTTCGACGGCTTGACTCACCGTGTCCGAGCTTTGCAGAGTGATGAGCTTTTGTTTGACGGTGAGGAGCTGGCCGACGTTGCCTTGAATGGTGTTGACGCCGGTGAAGCGGTTGTCGCGCATCCATTTATCATCGACAAATTTGGTCATGTAGTTGCGCACGCCGTCTGGCAAAATAACGACGCAATTTTGTCCGCGCTGTAGCTTCTTCGCTTCCTTCAGCGCAGCATATAGTGCCGAGCCACTGGAGCCGCCGCACAGCAGGCCTTCCTCGCTGATCAGACGCCGGGCCAATTGAAACGATTCACGGTCGGCGGTTTTAACCCACACATCGACCAGGCTGCGATCGAGGACTTTGGGAATGAAATCGTAGCCAATGCCCTCGACTTTGTACGAGCTGATCGGAGCTGGGCCGGCCAAGAGGGAGCCGATGGGATCGACGCCGACGATCACGCACTCAGGCGCGTGCTGCTTGATCTTAAGGGCGACGCCGGTCAGTGTGCCGCCAGTGCCGGCACCCATGACCACCATATCGACCTTGCCGTCTAGATCATCCAAGATCTCCTGGCCGGTGCCCTCAAAGTGGGCGTCGGGATTGGCAGGATTGGAGTATTGATCGAGGATATGCGCGTTCGGTAGCTCGCGCTGCAGGCGCGCGGCAACACCGATATGGCTGTCGGGTGAATCAAACGCAGCATCGCTCGGGGTGCGGATGATTTCAGCGCCAAGGGCTTCGAGGACGACCTGCTTTTCGCGGCTCATCTTTTCCGGAAGGGTGATGATGACCCGGTAGCCTTTGACCGCTCCAGCTAAGGCGATGCCGATTCCGGTGTTACCGCTGGTCGGCTCGATCAAGGTGTCGCCTGGCTTAATCCGGCCGCTCTTTTCGGCTTCGATCACCATGCGGTAGCCGATGCGGTCTTTGACCGAGCCGCCGGGATTCAAAAATTCGCATTTAGCGTAGATATTGCACTCGAGGTTGGCGCCGATCCGGTTGAGTTTCACCAGCGGGGTGCGGCCAATCGTTTCGAGGATGGAGCTATAACGCATGGAGTTCCCTTACTTTCGGGGCGGTGGAGCGCAATCGGACTTGAGCCGGACGTCGGCCTCGTGCTAATGACCTTGGCCAAACAGTGGGGCTTAGGGCAGTGTTTAGCGCGTCTTACGCGGCCCTGCCAAGTGATTTCAGGGACCTTTTGTCAAATCTCATCTGCCATAGCTGCCGTCAAGTCTCTGATCTTACGCCACCAGTGCCGCGTTCGGCTAGTTGTCCGCGTTGTCTGAGCGACCTGCGTTGCTGCCTCAACTGTCGGTTTTTCGACGCTGATGCCCACCATGGCTGCCGCGAGGAACAGGCCAGTTGGGTCAAGGAAAAGGACCGCGGTAACTTCTGCAGCTATTTCTCGCCGGCCACGGCGCAGGTCGATCTGGCAGCGCACACGGCGGCTGCCAAAGCCAGTCTGGACGCGCTTTTTTCCGGGCTGCCAGGGCCGCCGCCCGAGGCGCCGGCGGCGGCCGGGTTGAGTGCTGATCTCGAACGATTTTTGCGGTCTAAACGCTGAGATGTCAAAGCCTTGACGCTCACTAAATCTTGACGCCGTCAATCGATAAGTGAAACAATCTTAGGTAGCACGTCCTGCCCTGCCCACTCCGGGCCATCGGTATCCCTGCCGCATCCTCACCCTGGAAGTTTCATGTTCAAGAGACCGCTCGTCGCCATCGACATCGGCTCCTCCGCGATAAAACTCGTGGTGCTGACCGGTGGTAAGCAGAAAAAACTGCATGCGGCAGGCCTCGAGGTATTGCCTGCGGGTGCCGTAGTGGACGGTTCGATCGTCGATGCCGAGATTGTCGGCGAGGTACTCAAGACCTTGCTCAAACGCCTCAAGATAGGCACGAGAGGACGGCGTGCGGCCATTTCTCTCGGCGGTAGTTCGGTACTGATCAAGAAGGTCATGATCGCGGCTAAGGATAAAGAGTTAGCCGAGCAAGTGTTTTATGAGGCTGAACAGCAATTTCAGGCCGATATGGCTGACATCTACTTTGATTTCTATGCGCTACCCGAGGCGCCAGTCGCTTCGGATCCGACCAAGGCCAAGGCGTCGGTGGATGATAAGGGCCAGCCGGTGCTGCTGGTTGGTGCCAAGCGCGAAATGGTCGAGGCGTATTTGGCCCTCGTTCGCTCCCTTGGCATGCGCACTGGCGTGGTGGAATGCGGTGCCTTCAGCGTCGCTAATATGTTTGAGTATAGCTACGGCAGCGTCCAGGGCTTGACCGCGCTGGTCAACGTCGGCGCTGCACTGACACAACTGTCGCTGGTCGCCAATGGCAACTACGTCTTCACTCGGGAGATCGCCATCGGTGGCGATGACTATTCGCGGCGCATCATGGAGTTACTGAGCGTCGATCGGCCAAATGCTGAGACCCTGAAAGTCGCGGTATCCCAAGGTGATGCCAACGTTCCACAGCAGCTCCACCAGGTCCTCGGCGAACTCAATGAGCAACTGGTTGGTGAGCTTCAGGTGTGCATCGACTATTTCTTTCAAAATGCTGAGGCTACCGACCGCGCTGCTAGTTTAAACAGTATTTATTTAGTTGGCGGTGGTGCTCGGACTCTTGGCCTGGATGCAGCGCTTGCCGCCACCCTGCAGATCCCCGTGCAAATCGTCAACCCGTTCCAACGGTTGGAGATCAACCCGAAAAAGTTCAGCACCGATTACCTGATGATGCAAGGCCACCTCTACGGCGTCGCTGTCGGCCTTGGCCTGCGCGCGCTAAACGACCAACGCTAGTCCTCGTTTCCCCCAGCGGACAGATACCCTCATGATTAAAATAAACTTATGCCCGCTCGACGAACTCGACAGCCCGTATTGGTACGTGCCGGATGTGGTCGCCGCCGCTATTGTCGCCGTGGCGGTCTTCTTCGCGACTCAATATTATCTTGGCAACATTCAAGATCAGATCGATGTCGTGGTTGCAGAGGCGGCGAGCCTCGATGAAAACACCGCCAAGCTGACGCCAGATCTCGAGAAGTTTAAAAACCTCGGTAAGGATATCGCCGATCTAAACAGCAAGCTCAGCGCTCTTAAGTCGATCACTGTGTCGAAGATATCCAAATACAAACCAGTCATTATTCTCGAACACTTGCAGAATCTTAAACCTGAGGGTGTCTGGTTTGAAACGGTGCGGATCGGATTCAATGTCAATGCCGCAAAGACAGGTGCCGCAGGGGGAGCAGGCTCGCCGCAGCCAGCCCAGGCCCAGGCCCAGGCCCAGGCTCAGGAAGTCAACGAGGACGGCTTTGAGGTTAAGGGCCAGGCATTTGACCATATCCTCACCGCTGAGTTTATGACGGCGATTCGTTCAACGGAGAACCAAGAGATCGATTCCGGAGATCTGCGCACCCAGGTGTACTTCAATGAATTGACACTGATCGATGCAAATATCAACAAGGCCGCGGCTGGTCGAGAGTTTCCCGAAATGGCGAACTATCCCGTATTCAATCTGCGTGGACATTTTAGCGAGCGCAGTGCTCAGGCCCATCCAGTGACCCCAGAGCAACCGTCAGTGGGTGCGATAGACAAGGGGCCGAAGGCGCCGGCCGATGCTCCGGTCGCGCCTCCGGTGCAAGCGCCGGTCGGAGGGGATGTTTCGCTGCGGCATGCTCCGCTTCGTGGTGGGAACGCTGAGTCAGACATGGAGCGCAGTCGGCGCTTTTAAAGGGATCAGTATGGCGATGTCGGTCGAGGAACTAAAGGAACGTTACAAGCTACTTCCAGTTTGGGGTCGGCTAGCCATTGCATTTGTGATCGGCTTTCTGCCAGGAATCTATCTTTATTTTGATGAAGGAGATGCGCTTGCGCAAAAGTTGGTGGAATCACAGACCACTGTGCAGACAAGTCGCGGCAAGTTCGAAGATGCCCGTAAGAAGAAGTCGAACCTGCCGCAGCTTGAAGAGCAAATGGCTTATACCGAAGATCAGCTGGCTAAAGCCAAGCTTAAGTTACCAGACCACATCATCATTGAGGATATCTTGCAGAAGACCGCGATGATTGCCAAACAGACTGGAGTGCAGCTTACGGTCTTCAATCCCGCGGCTGATATTTCCCATACTGTTCCTTACCAGTACATCGAAGCACCTATTGCCACGGAAGTCGTCGGTCATTTCAGTCAGATTGCGAGCTTTTTCGATCAGATGATCCACCTCGATGGAACGATTTTTATGCGGCGCATCGAGCTGACTAGACAAGATGCTAGCGATAAGGCTCGCGCAGGTGGTGATGGTGGTGCTGGTGTTATAGGTGAAGGTGATCCGCGTAAGAAGTCGGCCTATGAGAAGGCACAAGATGCACGGCAGAATCTCATGGTGCATGCGAAGTTCGACATCGTCGTCTTCCGATCCTTAAGTGAGCAGGAGCGTCTTGCAAGTTTGACTCAAACACCGGCAAATGCGAGCAAACCAAAGCGTACTCCGCCGTCTCCCGCCGCCGACGGAGCTGATCCTGCTGCTGCTGCTGCCTCCAGCGAGCGGCCACCAAGTGCTGGTGACTAACCGGTGCTTAACTGTTTTAAGAGGTGCTAGCGTGCTTTGGTCCAGAACACATTTAATTCCGCTGCGAGTGACCGCGCGCACTAGCGTGCGCTGGTTGCTTTGGGCCATGGCCTGCTTCGCCACGCAAAGCGTCATCGCTGAAGAGGACATTGTCAGTCCGGCCAGCGACCTTAAAAGTGTGCACAGAACGCCTGAAGGAAACGATGAGACCGGAGATTTTGCCGAGGAGCCGCTGGCTCCACCGCCGCGTAAGAAAGCGGCCAACGGCCGTGGCACTCATGCCGCGTTAGCACCCTCCGCCGGTCAGACAACGGCAGGAAAGCCGCAAAAGGGCAAGTCCATGGCGGCTAAGATCGGCAAAAGCCAGAAAGCTGCAGAGGGAAGTGAAGCTGAAGGGGAACGTGACGGTGAAAGTGACGCCGAAGCGGACGTGAGTCAAGATAAGCCAGAAGCTAGGGCCGCCAACGGCCCTCACGTGGCTGTGGCAAGCTCGGATGATTCCGATCCGATGGCCGAAAAAACTACGGCGCAGCAGGTCAGCGGCGGGATGCGTGTCGAGGATATCGTCGAACCGCCGAGCGACTATCGCTATGCTGCATTCGGTAAACACGACCCTTTTGTGCCACCGATGGTGACGGCACGCGACGCGGCCGCTGCAGCGGCGATTGATTCACTTGAGATCCCGATCATCAGTCCACTGCAGCGCTTTGCGCTTAAGGAGCTGAATGTGATCGGAATTTGGCAGCTGTCAAATGGGGACCACAAGGCGATGATCATGACGCCATCAACCGGTGGTGCAGGACAGGGCATCATCGTCAAAATCGGCGACTCCATCGGCAATCGCGGTGGTAAAATCCAGGCTATCGGCGACGACTTCATGACGGTGCGCGAGTTCCTCTTGGCGCAGGATGGCACCAGGCAGTTTGAAGATAAACTGATGTTCATGGGTAAACGGGTGCCTGATGAGCCCTCTGGCAAGATCCTCTTTACGCCTGGTTCCACCGATACCAAGGTCATCTTGGACAACGGCCAGGATGATGGAAGTGGTGTCAAAGTGCCAGGTCCGAAGCCGGGTGCTGCTGGTAATCTTGGTGGCGCACGTGCCGCCGGCGCAGCAGCTCCAGGCAGGGGCGGGCCGCTGTTTGGCGGCCCAGGACTGGGGGCAATGCCGGGAGATGATGCACTTCGCCAGGGTCCCGCATTGGCGCCCGTTGAAGCCAAGCGCAACGCCTTGCGCGAGGATAGTCCGCTGGCAGCGGCGCAGGCTGAGGCAGCCGCGAAAGCGTCGCCTCAGCCTATAGCCAGTCCCCCGGCCGCACTTGGCGGCGGCGCTAACAATGGCCAGGCTGCACCTGGCGGCGGCGGCGCTAATAATGGCCCGGCCGTTCCCCCCGCATCGTCCATCAATGACCCAGCTCCTATCAAGCGCAATGTTTTTTAACCGGGAGGACTTCCTGTGACCAATGAACCCATCCATGGACGCCTGCGCATTCGCACGCTGCTCGCCTGTGGTCTATATGCGTTCAGCTGGTCGGCGTGCAGCGGCGATCAAGAGATCGATCCCGATCTGGCGCAGTCCAATGACGCAAGTGACGGTGATACCGCAGAATCCTCTGGAGGTAACCTAGGTAATGCCAGCATAAATGACGACCTTAGCGCGACGAATCAGGGCGGTGGCAATGGCAACCAGGTGCCAAAGAATCAAGGTAATCAGGCCGCCTTCAATGATAAAGGTGGCAACATCGGGCTAAACAATGCCGGTTCGGGGGGGACAGCGAACCTCAATGCGCCCGCTGCCGCGAATGCTCAGGCGCCCGCCAACGCAGTTGCGAATACCCCAGTCGTCAGCGAGCCCCCGCTCGACCAAGAGCCAGCCCCGCTTGCCGCAGTGCCTGAGCCAGGTAACAGCGACGCAGCGCAGGCCGCAGCTGTGCCAGCCCCGGCACCACTTCTGCGGCCGGATACCCCGCTGAGCGAAGCTCCGTTGCTTAAGCCTGACTTGGTGCCAGCCTTGGCCCGGTTGTTTTGGGTTGGTTACGACTACTTGGAAAAGGAAAGCATGGTGCGGATCGAAATGGTCACGCGCGGCAGTCCCAAGTATCACGTCTTTCAGGAACGTAATCAGCTTAACCAGCCGGAATTGGTGGTGCGCTTTTTCAATACTGAATTGCGCCACAAGCTGCGCCGCGATATCGACGCGACGGAGTTTCGTTCTCCGGTCGCCTTTGTGCGCCTGCGCCCTGACACCGAAGAACACACGGTCGATGTCGTCATGACCATGCGCGACGAAGTGCAGCCGCGGCTGTTCAATAAATACGGCAACATCATGCTGACCTTTCCCATCCCTGACCGCTATTTTGGCAACAACTCAATCGGCTCGGCGCCCGTGGCCCAGGCGCAGCTTATGCCCAACGCCAATGTCATGCCGATCACCGCGACCGGAAGCCAGCCTAGCGAAGGCGCTAAGCTGGCCAAGGCATTTATCAATGATCCAGGCAAAGAGGCATTTGCCGGGGCGCCAGCTGCGGCAGGCGTACCGGTGCAGCCGGGTACTGCTCCTACGTCGATGTCGCCTAGTATAGGGCCATCTGGTGCTGGCAGTCCGGCCGGCTTACCGCCAGATTTTACCACGCAGCCCGCCTCGGCGCAGCCCGGCTCGGCGCAACCCGCCGCAACGCAGGCCGTTGGCGTGCCTGCCGGAATAGGCCCGGCTGCAGCGCCAGCCACTGCGGGAGATATCCAGCTCCCACCTAGTGACAGTCTGAGCGGTGATGATCTGTATGAAGATCCAAACAAGCCGAGAAATGCCGAGGTGAGTCCAGCGGGCCAAGATGATTTTGATGTTCGTGGGATCGGCGGCAGTAGCCCTGTTGCGCCTGCTGCTAAAGGCAGCGAGGATAAAGACAGGGAGCAGCTAGACGACAGCAAATTCGATGACTTTGATGATGGCAAAGGTAATTCCAACAGCGAGGTCGATAAATTCGAAGTGCGTGTGCGGCTCCCCCGTCGTGCTCCCCCAGCGGATCTTTACGACGTGGCGGTATTTACCACCGCGGGTGTTGCCGCTGACGATGAGTTCGGTGTCCCTACTGACGCTGGTGCTAACAATGCGGCACCTGGCAATGGCAACGCTAAAACCGCTGCGGCCAACGCCGGTACCTCCGACGCTGATTTATTTGGCGATACCGCAGCTGCAGGAAATGGCGGCGGTGCTGCGGCCCCGGCTGCAGCGGATGGCGCAGCTCAGGCCAATGGCGGGGCTGCCGATGCGGAAGCCCTACTTGGCAATGCAGCGGCTCCGGAGGATCCCAATGCAGCGCCTCAGGCGCAGGCCGCCGCACCTGCGGCGCCCGCCAATGGCGCGGCAACTCCAGCATCCGCCACAGCCGCCACACCCCCTGCTGCGCCTAATGCCGTCCCGGCTGCGATCCCTTCGGTGCTGGCTCCGGCGCCGGCGCAGTTAGCACCGCCGGTCGCTGACATGCCCAACGGCGAGCCGCCGATCGATGGCGCTCCAGATCTTGCCGGCCAGGAGAGTGAAGGTGCTGAAGCGGACCAGAACGCTGCGCCAGGCAGCCACGGTGGGCGGCCGATAAAGGTCGACTTTCGTGGCGCGCCGCTGTCGGAAGTGATCCGGGTCCTTAGCGACGAAAGTCACGTCAACTTCATGTTGCCGCCGGATTTGGGCGACAAGAAGATCTATATCAGCCTAAATGGCGTCCCCTTTAATGATGCGCTCAAGGCTATTCTTGACGCCAACGCCCTACAAATGGTGCCGCAGGCGCCGAATCTAGTCCGGATCGATACGATCGAGCGCTTCGCGAAAGAAATGGAAGACGAGGCGAAACGTCGTAAGGCTGAGTTGCTGCTGCGCCCGACGAAGATCCTGGTATACCGGATGTCCTATGCCAAGGTGAAGGACGCGCAGTCGATGCTAGACGCTATGCTCGGTGGCAGCAGCCGTGAGGATAAGCGTATTTCTGTTCAAGTCGATGAACGCACCAACTCGTTCATCGTCAACGCGTCGCCTGGCGACTTGTCGATGATCAAAGCTCTGCTCGAACGCATCGACTTGGAGACGCCGCAGGTCAAAATCGCCTCGCGGATCGTCGAAGTGCTCAAGGCGTTCAAGGATCATATCGGCATTAAATGGGGCACGCCGTTTAATTTCGACCAGGGCCGCGGTCTGGGCTTTGGCAACTTGGTGTTCCCCAATTATATGCTGTCACGTTATGCCGTCGATGCTGGCGGTGGGGCACCTGCCCCTGGCAACATGAATTTTCGCTTTGGCAGTGTCAATAACTCGACGGCCGTGGATCTTGCGTTATCGATGGAGGAAAATGCCGGAACCACCGAAGTGCTGCAATCCGGCAATCTGGTCGTTCAGGACAATACCAAGGCAACGATCACGGCCGGCAGCAGCGAGTTTTTTCGCCCCGTGGCACAGGCCGGTGCGGTGGCCCCCGCAGGAGCTCTCGACGAGATTAAATATAACCTCGTGGTTGAAGTGACTCCCCATATCACCGCCGATGGTGCCGTACAGATGGCCTTGAAAATCAACAGTGACACGGCTGCCCCAGCCATCACCCCAGGCGCCGCCGCGTCGAAGAATAATCGCTCGATCGATACCAATCTCCTTCGCCGCAGCGGGGAAACGGCGGTCATCGGCGGCATCTATAATACCAGTCACGATAAAAATGTGACCGGCGTCCCGTTTCTCTCGTCGCTGCCGATCATCGGTGCCTTGTTTCGTCAAACCAGCACCAATGACAACAAGCGCGAGTTGATGGTGATGGTGACGCCGACGATCCTGACGAACTCCAAGGCATTTGCTGCAAGTGGAGGTGACGGAGCGGACAGCGGTGGCGCCTTGGTGCCGCAGGGTGCCTCACCAGCAGCACCGGTCAATGCCGGCGGGAACTTGACGACCGGCGGTGCCGGAAATGATGTCGGAAACGGCGATAGCGATTTTGACAGCAGCAGCGGTGGTGGTGGAAATTCTGGGGGTAACAATTCCGGTGGCAATTCCGGTGGTAATGCTAGCTTCGGCCTCAGCAACGGTGGTGGCAACGGAGGTGGCAATAATGCGTCGGCCGAACCTAGCAACAGCGGCGGCAACGGCAACAGCGGCGGCAACGGCAACAGCGGCGGCAACGGTAATAGTGGTGGCAACAACGGCAATGCGGCCGGAAATAACAGCAAAAATAGCTCGAACGGCAACAGTGGGGGAGGAGGTCTAGATGATTGAGCAGCGAGTCCTTTGGCTGTTGCCGTTCGCAGTCGCTTTGGGTTGTGCCGCAACGCCCGAGGACAAGACCTCGGGGCGGTGTATTCTAAGTTGCAATAATACCAGGGTTGGCGGTGCTGAATTCACGGTTGAGGCCCTGACACCGACGCCGCTTGCGCTCAAATGCGAAGCGAGCTTCGCCGCTGGTGAAAGTTCCCACGCGACACCGACACCCGTCCAGGTACGCTTTCGCTTGGTCGAGACGATTCCGCCGTTTGGCACCGCAGCAGCGGCCCCTGCGGCGGGCGGAGCGGCGGCTCCTGCGGCCGCAGGTGGGGCCGCAGCCCCCGCTGGGGGCGGGCAGACCACGGATACACCGTTGTTAAGTAAACGCCCGGTCGGTGGCGTGGGTTTTGAACCTGATGTAAAGGGACTGGTCTCGATCGAGAACTCGGCACCTGAGTTTCATCCAACTCCGGCTGAAACGAACAAGGTGTCTTCGGCCAAGTACGCTGGGATCGTGACGCCCCAAGCCGAGTGGTGCTCTGACACCTGCGGTATCATCACCTACGAATTTTGGCCTAAATGCATCTCCGCCGGCAGCAATGCCATCTCTGCAGGGGTGTCGGTTGAAGGCGTCGGCGCAACGGCGCCCGTGTCGCTCACGTTGACGAATCCTTGAAGCCAGGTGCATCGAGGTTATTTGCGGATGACATCAAGCAGGCCGAGGAGCCCAAGCCGGTAGGAATCGATGCCGAATCCTGAGACGCAGCCAATCGCCGTTGGCGCCAAAAACGACAGATGGCGGATGGGTTCGCGCGCCGTGACCTTGGACAGATGAACCTCGACAAAGCGCAGCTTCAGTGCGGCGAGCCGGTCGGCGAGTGCCAGCGAGGTATGCGTCCAGGCACCGGGGTTGAGTACTGCTCCGTCCCATTCACGCGTCAGAATGTCGAGGTATTTGGCCTCATCGTTGGTCTGAAAAAAGGTCAGATCAACGGCGAATTTAAATGTCGAAGCCTGAGCCCGCAGCAGGACCTCCATATCTGGGAGTGTGGCATGACCGTAGTGCTCTGGCTCGCGTTTGCCCAGTAGATCGAGATTGACGCCGCTGGCGATGAGGATTCGCAGTGCTGGCTTGGTCGACCTGGTCGTGTGGACTGCAGCATGGTCGCTGGGCGTTGGGCTTGGTCCTGGCAGTTTCTTGCTCATGGGTGTGTCTCATGTGGGTGAAAGCGCTGCTAGCTAGCTAAGTCGCGCCAACAGGTCATTGTAGAACTTAATCTGACGGTCGATGATCTCGACGCTTTCCATGCGATCCACTAGGGTCGGATCAACGCTTAGGTCGACATCGCGTTGGTCGCGCTCTAATTTGCTGAGTTCGGCGACTTTGCGCCGCAGCAGGTCGCTGCCTGGCATCACGCGCAGCAGTCGTCGGTACACCTCTAGGGCCTTGCCGTAGTGTCCTTGCCTGGCGTAGATCTCAGCGAGCGTGGTTGAGTCGAGTTCGAGGCCGCCAACGCCGTGCTTGCTGGACGTTCCCGGGTCGCCCTCTGGTCGAAAAATCTCGTTTAATGGTACGACGTGAAAGGCAGCGATCGATGCTTCGTAACTCAGCTCTGGTGCTGGCATATGCGGCACGCCGCTTGGCTGGGAGCGGACCTCCTTGGATTCGGGCGGGACTTGCTGCAGCGGTAGCTTCGCAGTGGCCTGCGGTAACGGCGGTAAGGCGATTTCAGTCCCGCGCGCCATGAGGTCTTGGTGCAGCTTGCGCCTGGCTTCGCTTAGTCCGCTGACTTCGAGTAACTCACCCAAGCGCTTGACTTCGGGATCGAGCATCTGCATGAGCTTGAGGTGCTGATAGGAGGCCCGTGCGTCGGCCTCATGAGCGAGCAGCAAGGCGAGTTTAAAGCGCAGCTTTTGCGCCAAGACATTTTCGCGCAGCGAGTCGGCAGCCTGTTCCAGCAGCGTCCAGGAGGTGTCGATCATGCCCTTGGCCAGGAGTTCACGGGCCAAGACGACGCGGGCGACGGTAAAGCCAGGGTGGCGTTCTACGCCCTGAGTTAACAGCTCGAGACTTTCATCGACCAGACGGTGCGCGCGCAGGATATCGGCGACCGGCAAAAAGCTCCGGCCGAGCGGCTCGGTGCTAAAACGTCGGGCGACTTCCCGCTCGCTTTTCGATAGCGGTAGGTTTGCCAGCAGTGGTGTCCAGACATCGGCCATAAGAACAGTATACTCCCTATACTCCTTGGCGAGCCAAACTTCCCCAGTCGGGAGGGTCTTGGTTCACAACTCGATCCAGGACCAATTCGAGCCATGCACTTTGCCGTCGCGTCGGTAGCTGTGCCATTGCGGGGTTGCAAAGGTACAGGTTTGAATCACGCTGACCTTGGTCAGATCGACATGGGCATTGGCCAGCGACAAGACTGCAGCCACCGGCAAGTCGACATGCCAGCGATCGGCCTTGCCCTTGGAGATGCATAGAGCTGCCTGCACTGGACTCAGTCCGCAGGCTCCATGGTGGAGCGATTCGACGACTTCGATGCCGACTTCAAAGGCATCGCGGCTGATGGCAGGCCCGACGACGGCATGAATGTCCGCAGCATGGATCCCCAACTCGGTCAGCGCGAGGACCGCTTCGCCGATGATCCCCGAGGTTAAGCCGCGCCATCCGGCGTGGACCGCCGCCGCAGCGCGTCCTGGCACCAGCAGCAGGAGCGGTAAACAATCGGCCGTTTTAACCGCGAGTCGGGTGCCTGGTGTCAGGGTCAAGAGGCCGTCAGCTTCGACCCTGCGGCTGGTGTCGCCACCGGTGGCCGCCTCTGGCGCGACGACGATCCGGGTGCCATGGACCTGCCGGGCGTGGTGGACCGCTGGCGGTGGGGTCTCGTGCTTACCCGTGAAGCCGTGTTTGGCCCCCAGATTCTTCCAGGCGTCAGCAGCTGCGCCACCTCGCTGCCAATGGACTGCGTTTAATGTTGCCCAAGCCTGCATGACCCCCTCCTTTCCTACCAGTATATCTCCTTGAAATAATTTTGAAATCCCCACCCCCTCAAGTTTGTAAGGGAACAGCCGAAGCAGGGTCATGATGAGGAGTTGGGAGCAACTTGACGGTGGCCACAGCGGCCAGGAGTTGGGGGTGCCATGAGCAGCGAACTATCCTACGTAGCAGCAGAATACCGCGTCCTGGTGGTGGACCAGGACCAGGTGGCGCGCAATTTGGTCGTCAACTGTCTGTCCAGCACGGGGTTCAGCGATGTCGTGCCAGCAACGGATGGACAAGGCGCTTGGCTGACCCTCAGCAACGATCCAAACTTCTCGCTGATCATCCTCGACTGGAAACTGCCTGGAGGCCTAAGCGGCCTGGCGCTGTACAACCGCATCCGTAGTTTGCCCGCCTATCGCACGACGCCGATCCTGGTCGTGTCGGGATTTGTCGAACGCAATGACTTTCGGCTGCTGCAAGAGTTTCCCTGCACTGCGCTGGTGGAAAAGCCGTTTACCAACTCGCTGCTGCAGATCAGCATCGAAGACCTGTTGAAGGAGTCGGTTTGGTACGGTCAGAATGAGGCCTTGATCGATAGCTTGCTCGATGCCGTCAAAGGCAACGGCAAAACCGCCGAGCAATTGATCAAGCAGGTACTGAAAAAGGCCCCCAAGCCCATGCCCCTTGCACTGCTGGCGGCCAAGCGTTTGGTCAAGAACAAACTGCTCAAATCGGCCAAGGCCATCCTCGAAAGCGTGCTTAAAGTCGATGATCAATCGCTGATCGCCCTCAACGAAATGGGTAAAGTCATGCACATGATGGGCAAGCATGAGCAGGCCCTCGGCTACCTGCGGCAGGCTTCGGACCTGTCGCCGCAGTGCATTCCACGGCTTTGCTTGATGGGCGAAGTCGAACTCAACCTCAATGACCCCGAGGGTGCTCGCAAGTCATTCCAGAAGGCGCTTCATGTGGATGCCGAGCACGTGAAGGCGCAGCAGGGGCTGATCCTGGCTGACAATATGGATGACCTGTTTGCGGCGCCGGCGGCTCTCCAGGTGCCAAGCTCGTTTGCCAGCCTGATGAACACCATGGGTATCGCTTATGTGCGTAATCGCAACTTCACCCGCGGCATCGGCCAGTACCAAGCCGCGCTAAACTTTTTGCCCGACGGTGAAGACCGGGCCCGAGTCGCCTTTAATCTCGGTCTTGGTTATCTGCGGTGGGGTAAACCCAGCGACGCTTTGGTGTGGTTTCAGCGTTCCGAGGCCGAACACCAGGGAAGCGGCAATCGCTCAGCATCCTACGTCCGCAAATTACTGTTAAAAGAGTCCTCGGCCCTGACTGAGCAGGTCGTCCCTGAGCCAGTGTTGCAACGCGACCTGCCCAGTGCAGATGCCGTAGCTAGCAATGTCATTCCATTCCCAACGGCAACGAAGGTCAAGGCGGTCACCGGGGAGGCTGGTGATTATGAAATTGAAGAGGCGCAGATTCGGGTTTAGGCTAGCAGGCCGACGCGCTGAGGCCACTGCGCTGCAGCGGCCCCAACGCGCCCGTGGCTTGGCTATTTCAACGTTACGAAGTAGTACTGCCCAGCTCGCTCGATCCATGCGAGCACCCGGGCTTTGCCTTTTGTCGCTTTCAACCACTGCTCGACCGAGGTGATCTTCTGTCCGTCGACCTTTAGCACGAGGTCGCCTGGGCGTAAGCCAGCACGCTCCGCGGATCCACCTGGCTCCACCGAGGTGATGACCACCCCGGCCTTTGACTCTAGGTTAAAGCGGCCTTGGACGGCCTTGTTTAGCGCGGTGACGCCAAGGCCAAAGGCCGTGCCTTGCTGCGGCGCGGCGTTATCATCACCCTCTTCGGCGGCGCTGTTGGCCCCCTTCTCGTCTTCGGGATGCTGGCCGATCTGGACCTGGGTGGACAGCTTCTTGCCGTTGCGTACATAGGCCAATTGGACGCTACTTGAGGGCTTCAACAGACCCACCGTCGTGGTGATTTCGCCCGGCGACTTGATCGGCAACTTGTTGACCTCGGTGATGACGTCGCCCGCCTCGAGGCCGGCCTTGGCGGCGGGGCCATCCGGCGCGACTCGAGCGACCAAGGCGCCGCCGCGCAGATCCGCGGGAAGGTTGAGGCTGGTGCGCATCTCGTCGTCCAGGGGCTGCAGGTAGATGCCAAGGTAGCCGCGGCGCACATGGCCGGTGTTGATGAGCTGCTCGGCGACGGTGCGGACGAGGGCCGAGGGCACGGCGAAGCCGATGCCGTTGTAGCCGCCCGACCGCGAGTAGATGGCGGTGTTCATGCCGATCACCTGGCCATGCATATCGATCAACGGCCCACCGCTATTGCCGGGGTTGATCGCGGCGTCGGTCTGAATAAAGTTGCCGATTTTGGCGATGTCCAAATTGCCGCGGCCGAGCGCTGAAACGACGCCAAAGGATAGGCTGGCTTCGAGACCAAACGGAGCGCCGAGCGCGACGACAAAGTCGCCGACCGACAGGGTCTCGGAGTTGGCCAAGGTCAAAGCGGCGAGCCCGGTGCGGTTGAACTTATCTGATTTAACCTGGACCACGGCGACGTCGGTATTGGGATCGCGCCCGACCACCTTGCCCGTGTGGGTCTCGCCGTTGGCGAGCTTTAGCTGAATCTCATCAGCATCTTGGACGACATGATTGTTGGTGATGATGTAGCCCTTTTGCACATCGATAAAGAATCCCGAACCCAGCCCTTCCTCGCGGCGGTCGCTGTGCCTGCGGTCTTGGGGCTGGCCGCGCCCGCGCGGGCCGGGACCTCCCCCTCCTGGTCCAGGGCCGCCGGGGCCGCCTGGTCCACCGGGGCCACCGGGACCAAAGAAGAAGTCAAACGGATCGACCACGCCAGCGGGCATGCTTTGCAGGTTTTTATAAACGGAGACAAAGACGATCGCCTGATCCGCCTGCTTGGCGATCTGGGCGACGCCTTTCGACATCTTTTGCAGAATCTCAAACTCCGGGTTGTTCGTGGCCTGGGGACTTGCGGTGGGCACTGTATAGGCCGAGGCAGGGCCGCCCAGAAGGCTTAGGCAGCCGGCTAACATGAAGTTAAGGCGGGACTTTTTTGCAGGAAGAGGCATGCGGTGGGCTCCTTGAGTCGATGCGGTTAAGGTCGATGGTTCCATCTTGGATGAGACGCCGTGAAAGCTTTATGAGAACGATGTTCCAGTTGTGCCAAAGCCGCCCAGAAAAAACGAGGCCTGAGCTATGTCCCGAACGTCATGGCGGCAATTGCTTGGCTAGAGCCAGGAGTTAAGGTAGAACCCCATGCTCGAAGGTAAATCGACCAAGGCCGAGATCAAGACCCGATCCGGCAGATTATTATAAAGGACCGTCATGCTTACCCGTCGCCAGGTGATCGAACAGCACATCAAGCGCGCTGAAGAAGCTCTCAAAGAGCGTACCACCACACTGAAAGAACGGAACATCGAAGGCAAAAAGGGCACCGCCAAAGATGTCACCTTCCGCGAAGTCCAAGCCGTCCTAAGGCAGTACCATCGTCGCCTCAAGGCGCTGGACAAGGCCGACGCTGTCAACGTTGATGTCGAGACCCGTCGCGCTGAGCGTCTGGCCGCGCCTAAGGTTCCTAAAGAGAAAAAGAAGAAGCCTGTGGCACCGGTCAAAGCCAAAGGCGGCGGCGCTCCCAAGAAAGAGAAAAAAGCTTCGGCTTAAGCCAGGTTCGGGCCAAAGTTCGTTGCAGATCTTCCGCTGATCAAGCCCTATGATGAGTTGCACATACCTCCTGAACCTGCCGTTCAGGAGGTGCGAGCTCGGGCTTATCGCGGAGGCAGTCCCTTGGCCAGACTTTTTCAGAAGATGACGAGGGTCCATCCGCGCCTCCTCGTGCCGTCCATCGTCCTGGTCACGGCTGTGATCTCGGGGTGCGAAACTCCGCAGCTCACGACAGTCTCGGCTAGCCAATTGCGGGCCTTGCCCGCAGCTAGCAGCGTTCCCACGGCCACCTTCCCTAAGCGCAACCGGGACGTGTACGAGTCCTACGGGGCGAAGTATATGGTCGTGTCGCAGGGAGACGCCACGACCCGAGCCGCTCGTAAGATGTTTGAGCTCGGCGGTAATGCCATCGACGCCGCAGTCGCTGCCTCCTTCACCGTCGCTGTGGAGCGCCCACAGTCGACCGGTATTGCCGGTGGCGGCTTTATGCTGATTCATGTCGCCAACACCAAAGACATGCTGGCCGTCGATTTTCGCGAAGTGGCCCCGGCCAAGGCGACGCAGGATATGTATCTGGATAAGAATGGCCAGGTCATCCCAGGAAGCTCATCCGATGGCGGCCTGGCCTCCGGCGTTCCAGGTATGGTGGCTGGAGTGCTGTCGGTGCATGATAAGTACGGACGACTAGACCGTGCAACGGTGCTGCAACCAGCGATTGAGCTGGCCGAAAAGGGTTACGCCATCTACCCGCATCTGGCCGCAGCGCTGGATGATCGCAAAGATGTTTTGAAAAACAGTCCTGAGGCGCTCGTCACCTTCTTTGATCAAGGCAAGGTCCCTAAACCGCTGACGCTCGGCAAGATGCTGGTCCAGCCAGCGTTGGGCAAGGTCCTGCGTGAAATAGCTCGCTCCGGCAAAGACGGTTTCTATAAAGGCTGGGTCGCCGAGGCGATCGTGGCCGAGCAGCAGCGTACGCATGGCCTGATCACACGGGAAGATTTAGCCGGGTACCAAGTTAAGTGGAGAAAGCCGGTGCAAGCGGCTTTTGGCCCCTACCAGGTGTACTCCATGCCGCCACCTAGTTCAGGCGGCACGCACATTCTTGAAATGCTAAACATCATCGAGGGATTTGATCTCACGGCGGAGCCATACAGCGTGCGGTCGATCCATGACACGGTGAGTGCGATGCAAATCGCCTACCGCGACCGCGCCAAGTATCTGGGCGATAGCGACTTTGTCCCGGTGCCGATCAGTGGCCTCATCAGCAAAGCCTATGCGGCTGATTGGCGGCGCAAGATCACTGCGGACAAAGCGCTCAACCTTGGACCTGATCAACTCCAAGACCCGTTTAAATATGAGTCGCATGACACCACGCATTTTTCGATCGCCGACAGCCAAGGCAATGTCGTCGCGTCGACCCAAACCATCAATGGTTGGTTTGGCTCAGGCGTCGTCGTGCGCGGCGCCGGCATGGTCATGAATAACGAAATGGATGACTTTTCGGTCAAACCCGGTGTTCCCAACAAATTTGGCCTGATCGGCGGCAAGGAAAATGCGGTTGCCGCGAGAAAGCGTCCACTCAGCAGTATGTCGCCAACCATTGTGATGCAGCAGGACAAACCGGTGCTAGCCCTCGGCTCGCCCTCAGGGTCACAGATTATCAATTGCGTGCTGCTGACGACGCTCAATTACCTTTCCTATCGTCTGCCGCTATGGGAGTCGGTTACAGCCCTGCGCTATCACCACCAATGGGTCCCGCCCACTCTGGTGGTTGAGGCACCAGGATTCTCCCCCGCGTTGGCAATGTCGCTCAAAGCGCTCGGCTACGATGTGAGCACCGGCTCCATCGGCTGCAAGGTTGAAGCGATCGCCTATGAAAAGGATCAGCTGCATGGCGTTTCCGATCCACGCGGCGAAGGTCTGGCGGCCTCCGAGAAGCCGATTCCGCCTCCCAGCGCTGACGTTCAGGGGGGAGTCGAAGCGGGGCCTCATGACTAGTCAGGCGCGGGCGCCGTTCATATCTACGATTTGCCTGGTTTGGCGCGCGGACTAGGGCCGAGAGCGACGTCGCAGTCCGGTTGGGCGTCGAGCGGCCACATCATGAAGTCGTCATGCACCTCGCAAGTTAGTACGCTTTGGCGGTTTAGAGCGGCAACGAGTTCCTCAAGGTGGGCAAGGCCCATCTCCAAGCGATGCTCATCAGGCCTTGGGGCGATTTGGTTCATGGGATAATCTCGCCCAGCGGTCGTTGACAACTCAATATGGGCGCCAAGAATAAGCCCGGGCTTCTTCGCCCTCGCAAAAGCCAGCAGCCGCTGCATGCTGCTCTTGTAATCCAGCCAGTGGCCCTTTTGCGTGTAAAGCCGACCAGGATACAAGGAGTCGCCAGTCAGGAGCCAAGATGTTTTGCGATCAAACACCGAAATATGATCGGTCATATGGCCAGGAATTGGCAACACGTCAAGGATGCGCTCGCCAAGATCATAGATGACCGATGCGCCGGTCCAGGATTTAAAGCCGAAGAACTGTCCGACGGCCTCTTGTCCGAGCGGAACCACCGTGGTGTGTGCCACTCCTTTAAACTGCTTGTCGCCTGCGACGTGATCGGTATGACCATGGGTATGCGCCACGACAAGCTCTGGCATTGGCACCGCCTTGGCCCGGCTATAGTCGCCGATGAGCTGCCACACCGTAGGTTCGAGCCTTGCCAGCGTCGCATCGGCAACGTCACCTGTGTCTAGCAACAGGGCCTTGGTCTTGCCGATCAGGAGATAGAGGAAAGGGGCCTCAGCAGTTAGGCAGATATTTTGCCGCAGGATAAAGGTATCGACGTCCTTACTAAACACCTGAACGGCGTCGTCATGGTTGCGCGTGCAGTCTGGAAGGCCACTGTTCCACCGCACATTGAGCGGGCCAATCCCACTTGGGCTAGCTTGAGCTTTGTCCGAGGAATTAAGCTGCGCCAAGGGTTTTGAATGGTTCGCACCGCTATGGCGGCATGCGGAGGCGATCATGGTGCACCATGCAAAAGCTACAATGAGTCGCATCGAAACCTCATAGGCGAGGGCGCCATTCGATCGTTGTTGGTCGCATCGGGACCGACGCGGCAATCGTCGGGTATCTTCATTGTATAATATTTAAAGTGAGAAGACCTATTGCCAGGCCGCTTTGGTATCTGGCGCCACCGCTGACGTATTCATACGCAGTCCATTGGTGGACCGTCGCAGAAGTGTTGCGAATGAGTTGTATATTGTACATACATAATGTGTTGATTGAGTGGGACCTAGCAAATGCACGGTCTAACCTGCGAAAAGCACGGCATTTCCTTTGACCTTACCGCTGGCGCCTTTTTTTCATGCATGGACTTGATTGTGCAGATGCAAGCCATTCTCGACATGAATGCCGATCCTTGCGCATCGCCAAGCGGGGTGGAACGCTGCTGACAATTGCATACACGGTGAGGTTTCAGTCCAATGGCACGCAAAAAATCCGGATCATCAGCGCCCGCCGTGCCAGCAGCAAAGAGCGGCGCCGCTACAAAGAAGCCGGTGAAGACCCAACGACGTGACAAGGCGATTGCTTTCGGTGATATCCCCGAACTGAGCGATGCTCAGCTCGCGTCGATGCGGCGTGTCGGGCGTCCGCCTCTGGGTGACCAGCCTCGCCAGTTGATAGCGATCCGGGTGGACCGCGATGTGTTAATGCGCTTGCAGCTTGAAGCCGAACGCTTAGGCAAGGGTTACCAAACACTGATCAACGAGATTTTGGCAGACTATGTCGATGAGGCTGGTTAGGAACTGAACGCAAAGGAAGGCTTTAAGCTGCGCAGATTCGGCCTCGGCTTAATCGGCGCGGGCCTGAAACTGTGCGCAAAGGACTGGTGGATACGACGCCGGCGGCAGTCGCTTGGTTAGGGTGCTAAGTACCGACCAATCTCAGATTTACCAAATATTTCACGGGGCCGTTGTGCCGATGCCGACGTGCCCGCTGCAACCTTGTCAAGGCACCGAAAATAGGCTATATACAAAAGTCTATATTGTACTAAAATTATTGTGAAATATTTCTAATACGCTATGAAAATTAACAACTATGACCAAGAGCTGACCGTCAATGGACGGCAGATTTTTAAAGTCAGAATCAGCCAGTACTATCGTACTAAACACGGTAAGTCGATTGATGACGGTTTGATTCTGGAGTTGGTGATGGTGCTCGATGGAGAGACCTTCCTAGCTGATTCAGTCAACCGCGGCATTGAATACTTCGCTGCCGATGTCACTCATGAAAGTCAGGGGCATCGGAAAAAGGTTTATAGGATTATTTGGATTTTCGAAGGCGAGGTATTTCAGGTCCTTGGTGTTGTTAACGCATATCGTAGAAAAACCCGCAAGAAGGGGGCTTTATGAGAAAGAAGCGCGCTAGTGCCAGAGGTAGCGTTCTTGACTCCTTGACGGATCAGGATATTGTGGCGATCACTGAGCATGCCGCCAAACGGCGTGACGTTCGATTGATTGCGTCTAAGCAGGTTAATATGAGAGTAGGTGCTGAAACGTTAGCAAAAGCGAAGAAAATCGCTGCGTCACAGGGCAAACCCGTAACTACGTTTCTTTCCTTGCTGCTTCATGAAGACATCGATCGCCTGTGGAAGGTATTTAATAAAGTTAGTTAGTTGATTCGTAAGCGCTACACCACCGCATATGTCTCCAGCCTAGAGGGCGTGCCAGACTCATCTGTGTAATCCAAACACAGTGGAGGCGCCCCATGAGAGTAGACGACACCAGTCATGGTAGTGAAGCGTTGATTGGCGCGATCCGAGCGGCATTGGCTCGTCGACGAGACAGCGGCAATCCAAATGGACCGGTGCCTGAGGAAGCCCGCCAGGGCGTGCTAACCCTGCTTCGCGGTGGCATGAGCGTCCAGCGTATCGCCGAGCAGACTGAGCTGTCGGAGACCACCATCTTCCGGTGGCGGGCATTCAGCCCCGCTGTTAAGCCGCCGACGGTGTTTTCGGTAGCCGGTTCCGCCCGTCCCGTCGCTGCCAAGTCCATACAGTCCTGTGCCGCCGCCGCCACCGGCAGAGCAATTTTGTGGGAGACCAGCACCGCCGCCGCCGCCGCCGCCACCACCTCCTCCGCCAGTTGCGGCAGCAGTGCCATTATTCCCCTGGTTGCCGCCGCCAGTGCCGCCGTTTCCGGAATAACCGCCAGCACCGCCGCCGCCAGTCGACCCAGAGACGGCCCCTCCGCTCCCTCCCGAGCCACCGCCATCGCCACCGCTGGCGCTGCCTCCAGCAGCAACATTAGATCCAGATGTCCCTGTGCCACCCGGCTGCGCAATGATGGAGCTATTAAATGAAGACGCGGTTGCGTTTACCGATGGAGTACCTCCGGCACCAACCACCACGGCTATCGAAGACCCGGGAGTTACGGAGATGTTGTTCTTGTAAACCAGTCCACCACCACCACCACCGTTCCACTGATTGCTTCCACCGCCACCGCCTATACAGACAGCGCGGCATGGTGCGGCCTCTCGCCAAGTGTTCCGTGCCATAGTTGGCTGAGGAAGGTGCTCCAAGGCCAAATATGCAAACCATCAGCAGTGAGGCGATAATCAGGGTCTAGACTGACGACTCCCAAAACCTTCATTTTCCCCTCCTCAGCTAAGGCCCTCAGGCCTTTGAGGTGTTTATCAGCCACCTGCCTTGTAGCCTTCACTTCAATCGCGATTTGACCATTTAAAATGAAATCGACCTCATACTTAGAGGTCGAGCGCCAATACTGCAAAGCTAGGGATTCGCGCTTATAGGATAAATATGCTCGCAGTTCCAGGGCGATGAAGTGTTCAAAGGCCTTTCCGAACATTTCTGACCCAATCTCGATGCGACCGCGTTTCGCCAAACTGTTGACGACTCCGATATCAAATAGCCAGTATTTGGCACGGGTGATTCCCTTTCTCTTCACAGTCTGCAGGTAGGGTTCAACACGAAATCCAATTAAAGTATCATCGAGAATGGAAAAATAGCCCTCAAGAGTCCGCACCGGCACGCCACAGTCACTCGCAAGGCTTGCATAATTGATTTCGTCACCATTGCTGACGGCGATCACGTCGAGGAAGCGGCTAAACGCAGCTAGGTTTCTCACTAGCGATTCGGCTTGGACCTCCTCACGTAGATAAACTCCGACATAATTGCGCAGAAACTCTGATGCCAAGTCGTCAGAGTAAAATTCGGGAAGTCCGGTTGAATTGAGATATGACAACAAGTTGAAGTTGGGAATTTCGCGCTGAATCAGTGGAAATAGCTCAGCTTGGAAGGCCCTGCCAGCAAGCAGATTGGCTGAACCATGGCGCAATTTTCGTGCGCTGCTACCGGTGAGCAAGAACGTCTGTTTGCGGCGTTCGATTAATCTGTGCACTTCGTCGAGTAACAGCGGCAGTTTTTGGATTTCATCAATAACGACGAGGTGTGTCGGGAGCGTTTCCTGCTCAATTAATTTGGGCTCACTGAGCAAGCGGCGATACGTATCGGCATCAAGCAGATCGTAAATTTTGGCCTCAGGCAGGGAGGCCCTGATGAGCGTACTTTTGCCTGTCGCTCTTGGACCAAACAGGAAGTGGCTTCGTTTGGATAGTAATAACGGCAGGTTAATGACTCTTTGATACATCCCGACATACTCCCAATCCGCGGTGGTTTCGCCGATTATGATGATATACGGCGAGATAGTCGCCGGTCAACACGCAACACGGGGTGATGTTCAGGCCAAGGCCTCGGTCGTTCCCGCACCTAGGGGGGGGGGAACGACCGAGGCCTGGAGTCACACGGACGCAATGGTTTTAGATCATGCCCTCAAGGATGGTGATCTCGAGCGAGCGGACCAGCCTGCTCAAACTCTCGTTGCAACCAGCATCTGCTGCCTAAGCCAATGATCCATCACCACCAAAATCGCCATCGCCTCGACCATCGGCACCGCCCGCGGCAACACACAGGGATCATGCCTTCCGGCTTTTGGCCGCAGCTTAACCGGAACTCCCGCCGCATCGACGCTGTCTTGCACTTTGAAGATTGTCGCCACCGGCTTAAACGCTACCCGGCAGTAAACCAATTCACCATTACTGATGCCGCCCTGAATGCCTCCAGAACGGTTGGTCACGGTGCTGATGCGACCGTTGCTGCTGGTAAACGCATCGTTGTGTTCCGAGCCAAACATCAAGGTCGAGCGAAAGCCCAGGCCAACCTCAAAGCCCTTACTTGCTGGCAAGCTCATCATGGCCTTGGCGAGGTCGGCTTCGAGCTTGTCGAACACCGGATCACCGAGCCCGACTGGCACGCCACTGATGGCGCAGGCGATCGTCCCGCCGACGCTGTCGCCGTCTTTTTGCGCCGCTGTGATGATCGCTTCTAGGCGGGCGCGACCGGCTTGGTCAGGGCAGCGCAGGATATGGGCCTCGACCTCGTCTCTGGTGACGCTGGCGGGATCATCGATGTGGGCGGCCTCACCCTTCACCGAGTCGACATAAGCAACGCAGCGAAAACCGGGCAGCTTGGCGGTTAGGATCTGCTCGGCCACGGCAGCTGCGGCGACCCTGCCGATGGTTTCCCTGGCGCTCGCGCGTCCGCCGCCGCTGCCTGGCCTGACGCCGTACTTCGTCAAGGTCGTGTAGTCGGCGTGCGAGGGCCGAAAGACCTGCTGTAGATCGCTGTAGTGGCCGGGCTTTTGATCTTCGTTGCGAACCAAGAGGGCGATTGGCGTGCCGAGCGTGATGCCGCCTTCGAGGCCGGATAGGCATTCGACGCGGTCCTTTTCGTCGCGTGGCGAACTGATCTTGCTCTGGCCTGGACGACGGCGGTTGAGCCAGGTCTGCACCAGGTCCAGATCGATCTTGTAGCCGGGGGGGCAGCCGTCGATCACGACGCCAACGCCGCCGCCATGGGACTCACCAAAGGTGGTGATGCGAAAAGCGTGGCCGAAGGTATTGGGCATGAGGTCGGATCTCCAGGCAAGGTGCCGTGTCGGTCGCTAAAAAAGGGCGTCAAAGCCACCGTTGATATAGGGCTCAAGCGGCCGGCCGAAGACCTGACCAATACCGCCCCCGACGTTGAAGTGCACGCCTTTGTTTTCCATCTGCAGGTCGAAGTTGTAGCCGTGAGCCCGCGTCAGCTTGCCCCAGCCCTCCGGCGGCCTAGTCCCATTCCAGGCCGCGCCGTAGTTAAAAAATGCAGTGAAGTCGAGCCGCTCGAAATATAACAGCCACCAATTCTTGTCGATATCGCGGACCACCGGGATGGTGTAATCGACCTTGGCACGGGCCTGGGTGTCGCCGAACTGCGCCGAGAAGAGGCCCTGAGAGACCGAGCTGATCGGAAAGCTGTTTTGGTTTAAGCCGCCACCCGAGCCGGGGATAAAGGTCTTCAGTGGGCGGTAGACCTCTTTGAGCAGGCGGCGTTTGGCGCCTCTGGTGCGGCTGCCCTCAAGGCCAAGGGACAGGCGCGACAAGGCCGGGAGGGCTACCGCCACACTCGTGGCGCCGCCGACCTGATTGTAATCAAAGTTTTGGTTGAGTCCTGACGGGGCGACGCGGCCGGACAGCGCATTGCTAAAAGTAAACCGCTGGACCATATGGACGAGGCTAAAGGTCGCTCCTGGCTCGGTCAAAAAGCCGCGGGTCAGATTTGGGTTGCCGGCGTAAGGCTTCAAGTAGGCGTATTTCAGTGCGAGACCGCTACTGGCGATACCGCCGAGGAGGCGAAAGCTATACAAACTCTCAAAGCGGACACCCTTTTCGTCGAGGTAGTTCGTCACGGTCTCGTCGGTGCTGCGTTTGTAGGAAAGCCCCTCGTAGGTCTGCTGACGATAGACGGCCAGGTTGAGCGTTGGCACGAAGCGGGTCGAGGTGAGGGCTAGCTCCTGGTAAGGAAAGAGGCTTTCGATACCCAGCAAGAAGGTGGCGCGGACCGTCTCGTTTTGCAGGTCATCCATCAGGGGGACTGAGACGACGCCGACCTGCAGGCCCTTGGCGTCATCGCCGCCGATCCACGGAAAGACAAACAGCGGTTTGGCGTGGAAGCCTGCGGGCTCGATGCTGCCATCGCTGCCGGTGTTCGGCTGATGGTCTTTATCTATGGTGGGCGCTTGTTTAAAGCGTTCGCTGCTCGCCGCGACGGGCTCGCCGGCATTCTGCTCCCAGAGCGAGGCGCCAGCAAGGGCCTGACTTAAACTGACACTCTTATCCGTCTGAGCGATAGCGAACTGCAAAGGCGACATCTGGCCGGTCGGCGTGGTGCAGGGCTCCGGGTGGATGGACTCTTTCGGGAGCTTCAGCAGGCGGCTTTCGCTGCCGTCGTACAGGGCCAGGACTAAACTTCCGTCGTTTAAGCCTTTAACATCGAGGATATGATCCTTAAAGCGCAGCATGCTAAGGCATTTACCGCGCTCGTCATAGCGGCGGAGGCTGCGTTCGCTCCGCTCTGCTAGCAATACCCAGCTGTCTCGTCCAGCAAACCCGACGCTGATCGGCATGCCAAAGCCGGTACGGATGCGGCGAACGATGCCATGCCTATTGGTATCGAAGACGCGTATTTCATAGGCTGTGCCAAACATCTTTTGCGTGGCGTGGCTTAGCCAAATCTCCTCGGTGATGCGCTCACCAGCGATTTTGTTGCGGCTGCCGATGGCGCGTAGTTG
>Ga0315292_10000076_pt1 | contig 35567 bp, 50 predicted proteins | sample YL17G13_0_MG_FD_204029 | JGI IMG/M metagenome (GOLD analysis project Ga0315292, IMG submission 204029) | Sediment microbial communities from Yellowstone Lake, YNP, Wyoming, USA - YL17G13_0 | ecosystem: Environmental > Aquatic > Freshwater > Lake > Sediment | place: USA: Wyoming | collected... | reverse complement strand
GAAGAAGGCACGCCAGCCTTCGTGGATGCTCATCCCGACCTTCTTTGGCGGCCTGCCGAGGGAACCGGGGCCTGGCGGATTCTGCCCGCGGGCGGGGTGGCCATTATCCCACGGGCAGAGCCGGTGTGACGCAGACTAGGTGAGGTTGGTTCAGCGGCCACCCTAAGCCGCTCGCCGACGCCGGACAGCCCCAGAAACCTGAGAGGAAGATACCCGGTCGTGCCACATGCCTCCCTTTCGCAACGGATCGCAGAGGACGGCCATCCTGGATGCCCGGGCCACGACCGGCGTCGTACCTGGCTAGCCAGCCTTCCGCCTTGCCGGGAGCGGGTCGGCGGGCGAGCCCGCGGCGCGCTAGCCCAGTACCCCCAAGGACCTGCCAAGCCGGTTCGCCGCCTCTGTGGACCTCGGACTCGGTCCGGCGAGAATGCGTCATCGGCTCCTCAACCGCACGTGACGTTCGGGCACCGACAGCTGCCGCGCCGGTCATAGCCCCCAGTCCAGCGGCTTCCCGCCGAGCCCTGACCGACCTGCGGGAATGGGACGGGCCCTGGATACCGCCGAATCCTTGGCGAGTAGTTCCCACAGGCAGGGCAAGCCCCGGCTGCGGATGGGTGCGCACCGAGCCAGACACCGGGGTCCGGGCGGCGAATTCCTGCAAGGGTAGGCGGCTCTGGGCCGGGCAAGCTGGAGAGTACTGCTCCGGACCTTGGGCCGCCAAGTGCATTTCGGATCAGGTCAGGGCAGCCGGGTTTCGCTTGACCTAATATACTAATTAGGGTAGACTTACTCCATGGACACCACGCGAACCCAGGCCGAGCAGGACTACTTGAAGGCGATCTTCGACTTGAGTGAGGGCGGTGGGCATGTGACCACCAGTCGCCTGGCCCGCCACCTAGGCCTGTCGCCGGCATCGGTGACCGGCATGCTCCAGCGCCTAGCCTCTGACACGCCGCCTCTGGTGACGTACCGCAAGCATCATGGCGCGGCACTGTCGCCCGAGGGCGAGACAGAGGCATTGCGCGTCGTCCGCCACCACCGCTTGATCGAGTCCTTCCTGCACCGTACCCTCGGCCTTGGCTGGGACGCAGTGCACGCCGAGGCCCACAGGCTTGAACATGCGATCTCACCGGCCGTCGAAGACCTTCTGTCGGCATCACTCGGAGAACCGACCCGCGACCCTCACGGCGACCCGATTCCGGATCGTGACCTGCACCTGCCTGTCTCCACGGACACGCCTCTGAGCCAGCTCATGCCGGGCGAGACGGCGATCATCCGACGGATTGGGGATTCGGATCCAGCCTTCTTGCGACATGTGGCCGCCCTCGGGTTGCTGCCCGGAGTGTCCTTGCATGTCGTCGATGCGTCGGCCTTCGATCATGTGCTGCGTGTCCGTGTCAGCGGGCAAGTCGACCCACTGGTCGTCGGTCTGGCGATCAGCGACCGGCTCCTTGTTGAGGCGGAAGCATGATCCTGCTTTCAGCCCATCACGGTGTCCCTCTCGACTTGATGCTGCCTCCTGTAGCCCGATCCGTGAGGCTGGGTGAGTGGGCTGCCGGTCGAGAATGGGGTCTTCCGGCGGTTCGGTCGCAGGCGATCCGCAGTGTGTCCCCCCCCCGTATGGCAACCCGGCGTGGCGGTCAGTACTTGCTCCATGCAGCCGACAGGTCCAGCCGGTCGATACGGCTGAGCGCCCGGGTGCGAACGCGCTCGGGCGAGCCTGGCCGTCCGCCCCGCGCCGCGAGCCTCGGCGCCCTCAAACCGCTCGAGGGCCGTCCGATCGCAGCCTCATCGTGGACGGAAGTACTTCGCACGTCGGAGGAGATCCAGACATGACCTCACAACGCAAGCTGCCACGCCGCGCGTTCCTCAGGGTGGGGGGACTGGGCGCATTGGGCGTTGCCGCCGGCGCGGTGGTTTCTCAGATCAACCATGGCACGGCCCACGCGATGCCGCCCCGGCGGGGGGGCCATGGGGGTGATGATGGTCCGGAGATGCCCAACTTCAACCGCGACGTCGATCACATCGCCAACGGTTTCAACCCTTCGGAGACGCTCACAGACTTCGACTATGGAACGGTGAGCACGATGCCGGACGGACGCACGCTGCGTGAGTACCGCCTGTTCAGCGGCGACAAGCAGATCGAGGTCGCACCGGGGGCCCTCTTCCCCGCGTGGGTCTACAACGGCCGCATCCCCGGTCCAACCCTCCGAGCCCGGGAGGGTGATCTGCTGCGGATCCACTTCACCAACGGCAGTGAACACCCGCACACGATGCACTTCCATGGGGTCCACCCGGCGAACATGGACGGCGTGTTCGAGATCGTGCAGCCCGGGCAGACCTTCGTGTACGAGTTTGACGCCGAGCCCTTCGGCTTGCACCTTTACCACTGCCACGTGATGCCGCTCGCCAAGCACATCGCCAAAGGCCTGTACGGCGCCTTCATCATCGATCCAAAGGAAGACAGGCCGGCCGCACGGGAAATGGTGATGGTGATGCACGGCCTGGACGTCGACTTCGACGGTGTGAACGACTTCTACGCCGTCAACGGCATCCCTTTCCACTATCACAATCACCCGATCAAGATCAGGGCCGGCGAACTTGTGCGGGTCTACCTGGTCAACATCCTGGAGTTTGACCTGGTCAACTCCTTCCATCTGCACGCCAACTTCTTCCATTACTACCCCACCGGCACGAGCCTGACGCCGAGCGAATTCACCGACACGGTAGTCCAGGGCCAGGCGCAGCGCGGCATCCTCGAATTTCGCTACAAGTACCCAGGGATGTACATGTTCCACGCCCACGTCACTGAGTTCACCGAGTTGGGGTGGACGGGGATGTTCGAGGTGGAGACCTGATATGAGAAGCCCGACCCCCGCCACGGCAGCCCAGCACCCGCGACCGGATCTCAAGACTCTGGTGTTGTTCGCTGTCCCCGTCCTGCTCCTGGCAGGTGTGGTTGCCGCCTTCCTGTTCACCGCCGGCGCGGGCTTGAATGTGGAGCCCGCAGCGCCGATAGAAGCCCTGACCTTCGACCGGACCGTCCTGCGTGCCGGGGAGATCGAGCTGCATGTCCGGAACACCGGGCCGCGTGCGGTGACGCTCTCGAGCGCGATTGTGAACGAGACCGTCTGGCCATTCCGGGCCGAGCCGGGCGACGTAATCCCGCGACTCGGCCGGGCGAAGCTCACGCTCGCCTACCCATGGATCGCTGGCGAGCCCGTCGGGATCAAAATCTTCACAGGCAACTCGGTTGGTTTCGAGACGGTGATCGCTGCCGCCTCCGAGACTGTGCTCCCGAGCAGCGCGACGTGGCGCAGTTTCACGCTCATCGGGCTGTACGTCGGTGTGATCCCCGTGCTCCTGGGCATCTGCTGGTATCCGGCGCTGCGCCGCATGGGGCCGCGCACCTTTGTCTTTCTGATGGCGCTGACCGTCGGCCTGCTCCTGTTCCTGGGGATCGACGCCGTCAGCGAGGCGCTCGAGGTTGCTGCGCGCCTGGGCGGCCCGTTCCAGGGCGTCGGGCTCGTGGCCACGGGCGTCCTGGGCACGTACCTGTTGCTGGATGCCATCACGCGCTGGCAATCCACGACCGGGCGAGGCGAAGCCGACCAGAGGCTCACGCTGGCGATGATGATCGCCGTCGGGATTGGATTGCACAACCTGGGCGAGGGCCTGGCCATCGGCGCGGCGTACCGTGTCGGCGAAGCGGCTTTGGGCACCTTCCTGGTCATCGGCTTCGTCCTGCAAAACATTACCGAGGGGCTGGGGATCATCGCCCCAGTCGTTCGGGATAGCCCGTCCATCCGCCGGCTAGTCGGACTCGGTCTGATCGGGGGCGCGCCGGCGATCGTCGGAGCATGGATCGGCGGATCGATCGACTCCGCCCCGATGGCGGCGCTGTTCCTGGCGATTGGAGCCGGAGCGGTATTCGAAGTCATGGTCGAGGTCGCCAGGCTGATCCAACGCCAGACGACAAAGGAAGGGATGCCCATGAACGTCTTTGCCGGGGTGATGGCAGGCATGTTGCTGCTGTACGCGACCGGGTTCATGGTGAAGTAGGCCACCGGCCGTGCCAAGAGATCCTCGAGATCGCCAAATGCGCGAACGGACATGGTAGGACTCGAGAAGACGACTGGCCGGCGGGTCTGCCTCCCGGCCGATGGGTGAGTTCTAGGCAGGCAAGGTGGAGGCGATCTTGGAACTTCGAATCGTACGCTTTCGTTGGGTGGCTGTTCTGCTCCTGGCAGTGATCCTCTCGGGTTGCCGTGGCGAGGCATTGGGGCCGCCGCGGGCCGTGGCGCTAGAGGTCACGGAGTTCACGATCACCCCCAGCGCAATCTCCGCCCAGGTGGGTGAGCGCATCAGTTTCAGGGTCTCCAACACGGGCGTGCTGGAACACGACGTGTCGATCCAGGACCCGAGTGGAGAGAAAATCGCGCTGTTGTCCTTGATGACCAACCAGCATGGGACCCTGCAGATCGAGCCGTCCACGCCCGGGGTGTGGATGATCGTCTGCACGCTTCCCGGCCACGAGATGGCCGGAATGACGGCCACCCTGCAAGTGAACCCCTGACGCTGGTCGCGGCGCGGGAAGCCGGGAACCCCTACGGGAGGCAGCGGACCTCGCTGAAGGGGCTGCCTGCTCCGGAAGGGCCGCGGTTGTGGGCCGCTGGAGCATCGACCTCGATCCGGCCTCCAATTCACGATCACATGCCGGCCACCCTCAAGGACCGATGAGGGTACGCCGGCCGACGCAGGCGAAGTGTGCCTCCCAGCTGCTTGTTGCGGCCTACCCCCTCAGAAGGTGACAAGGGCCCAAGCGCTCCCCTTTCGTCCCTCCGTCGCGAGAGGTGCCACCGACTCCGGCAACGGGATCATGGGCCGGCCGCGCAGGTTCCCTCGCGCACACTGCGAGCCCAGCTTGCCCTAGCTCCTGCCCGCTCTCGATGGCGGCCAGTCTGTATAATGGGTTTGAGCGCGGATCGGACGGCACGAATTCCGTCCCTTGGTGCTCCCGGGGAGATTAGCATGCGCCAATCCGTTCTGACCGATCCGCAGGCTCGTTTCCTGCGGGAAGAGAAGGAGGCCCTGGCCGAGATCCGCCTCGCCCTCGCCGATCTCGAGGTCCCGGGCGAATCGCTGGCGACCCTGCAGAAGGCCATCCTGCAACTGGACGAACTGTTTCTTCTCGTCGTCGTGGGCGAGTTCAATGCCGGCAAGAGCGCACTGATGAACGCTCTCCTGGGAGAGAGGGTGCTGCCCGAAGGCGCGACGCCGACCACATCCCGGGTCACGCTGGTGAAGTGGGGTGAGAAAGCCGGAGAGCAGGTCGTCGACGAGAGCTACGCCATCTACACCTACCCTCTGCCGCTCCTCAAAGAGCTGAACATTGTAGACACGCCGGGCACCAATGCGGTCATCCGCCGCCACGAGCGGCTGACGGATGAGTTCGTGCCACGCAGTGACCTGGTGGTCTTCGCCACGTCCGCCGACCGTCCCATGACGGAGAGCGAGCGCCTGTTCCTGGAGCGCATCCTCGCCTGGGGCAAGAAGGTCGTCTTCGTGCTCAACAAGGCCGACATTCTGGAGGACGAAGCTGATCTGGAGGATGTCAGGGGCTTCGTGCTCAAACATGCCACCAGCGTGCTGGGCGACCCGCCGGAGTTGTTCCCGGTGTCCGCCAGGTTCGCCCAGCGCGCCTGGGACGAACCCGACCCGGAGCAGCGCCGACGGCTGCGGGAAGCCAGTCGGCTCGACGACCTGGAGCGGTACATCTCCGCCACGCTCGATGACGGTGCCCGCCTGGCGCTCAAGTTCAACAACCCGCTGGGCGTGGCCGACAACCTGGTCGCGCAGACGGAGGCAACGGTCCGGGAGGAGGCCGAGGCGGTCCGAGAGGACGGCCAGACGGTCGCCTCGCTGGCAGCCGTCATCACCGCCTACGAGCGCGACCTGCACAGTGAGCTTCCGCCGCGGCTGGCCGAGGTGGAGAACATCCTGCACCGGCTCGAGCAGCGCGGGATCGACTTCTTCGACAGCACCCTTCGTTTGACAAAGATCAAGGACCTCGCTCGGGGGGACAGGGTCCGGGCGCAGTTCGAAACGCAGGTGCTGGCCGACGTCCCGCAGCAGATCGAGGACCAGGTCCAGCGCTTGATCGATTGGCTGGTCAACAAGGACCTGCACGAGTGGCAGCAGGTGATGGCCTACCTGCAGCGCCGCCGGGCGCGCTACATCGAGCACATGGTCGGCGAGACCGGGGGACCGCGCGAAACGCGCCGGCGCGAGCTCATCGACAGCGTGGGCACGACCATCCAATCCATAGTGGAGTCGTACGACCGAAACCTGGAAGCCAGCCAGCTCGCCTCCAGTGTCGAGGCGGCGGTGGCGCAGACGGCACTGTTGGAGGCCGGGGCGGTGGGCCTGGGAGCACTGGTCACGCTGGCGGTGGTATCTTCCGCCGTCGATATCACCGGCATGCTGGCCGCGGGCACGCTGGCTATCCTGGGCTTCTTCGTGATCCCGTACAAGCGCAAGCAGGCCAAGGACAACTACAAAGAGAAGATGCAGGCCCTGCGGACGAAGTTGCTGAGCGCCCTGACGATCCAGTTCAACCAGGAGTCGGAAGGCGCCATCGCCCGCCTGAAGGACGGCGTTGCGCCCTACACCCGATTCGTCCGCGCCGAGCACGAGCGCATCGCCAAGACCGAAGCCAGCCTGGCCCGTGTGCGCCAGCGGCTTTCGGAGCTGCGTGCGTGCAGCCAGACCGTGCTGGGCTAGCCTTCAGGTTCATCCGGAGAGGCTCACCTCCGCCTGATGACCGCAGCCTGACCGGTCCTTCCCCCGGCTGCACGGCCTCCCCCCTTGTCACTTGAATCTGATTACATTCAGCTCTTTGCATGTAGGCAACGATGAATTACAATATGCACAAACTTGAATGGATGGCCCCATGAAAAGCCACGAGCAGACGGCTGAGCTTCTGAAAGCGCTAGCGCACCCTGCGCGGTTGCAGATCGCGGGGATCTTGCGGGAAGGGGAGGCTTGCGTCTGCCACCTTGAGGCGCACCTGGGGTATCGCCAGCCGTACATCTCCCAGCAGATCATGGTTCTTCGGAAGGCGGGCCTGCTGGCAGAGCGCCGGGATGGAACTTTCATCTTCTACCGCATTGCCGATTCCCGAGTCGTCAAGATCCTCGACATCCTTATTCCGGTGAGCGTCGAGGAAGGGAGCCCGGCCCCGCGTCGGCGCGTACATTGCTCCTGTCCGGAGTGCGCACCGGTTGTCGCCGCGCATGCGTGACGGAGAACGACGGCTGCGGTCCGGGCGAGATCTGTTGCTCTCTCTTTTTTGTTCTGATCCATTCAAAGAAAGGAATGTATAGGTGAGCGAATCCGTTCTGCCAAAGAGAGAGTCCATCCAGCGAAGGGACCGGGTTTCTTTTCTCCAGGTTGGAGTGATGGGCCTCCTGTGGTGGATCGCCTACAGAAGCCTCCCGGTGGTTGCCAATTGGTTCTCCTTCGAGGTCCTTCGGCTCGACCCCGCCTCACGTCTGGGTCAATCGGTTGCCTTCTTCGTGTATGACGTTCCCAAGATCCTACTGCTTCTGGGAGGCATGGTCTTCCTGATCGGGATTGTGCGGACGTTCTTCAGCCCTGAACGGACTCGGGCGCTGCTGGGTGGAAAACGCGAAGGCATCGGGAATGTCCTGGCCGCCATGCTGGGCATTGTTACGCCGTTCTGCTCCTGCTCGGCCGTGCCGCTCTTCATCGGCTTTGTGGAGTCGGGCATTCCGCTCGGCGTGACCTTCTCCTTCCTGATTGCGGCGCCGACGATCAATGAGGTCGCCCTGGTTCTGCTGTTCGGTCTGTTCGGGTGGAAGGTGGCCGGGCTGTATGTGATCTCGGGGCTGACGATCGCTGTCATCGCCGGGATGGTCATCGGGCGACTACGAATGGAAGGCTTTGTGGAGGACTTCGTCTGGCAGATGCAGCTGGCGGAAGGCGGTAGGGAGGAGCAACTGACCTGGCCGGAGCGCTTCCACCGAGCTTGGTCCAGCGTACGGGAGATCGTCGGCAAGGTATGGCTGTACGTGGTCGTCGGGATCGCCATCGGCGCGGCAATCCACGGGTATGTCCCGGAGAGGGCTCTTGCCGGCATCATGGGTAAACAGGCCTGGTGGTCGGTTCCCGCAGCGGTGCTGCTGGGGATTCCACTCTACTCGAATGCCGCCGGCGTCATTCCGGTCGTAAGTGCCTTGATCGAGAAGGGCGCTTCGCTCGGCACCGTTCTGGCTTTCATGATGTCGGTTGTCGGGCTGAGTCTGCCGGAAATGGTGATCCTGCGCCGGGTGCTGAAGCCTCAGCTGATCGGAGTCTTCATCGGCGTAATTGCTGTGGCGATCGTGCTGACAGGTTACTTGTTCAACTGGGTCCTCTAGTGTTGGCCTTCCGGGGACAAAGCCGAAGGCGGCCGCCACGGACTACCTGCTGCTCCGAGAGATCAGCGTGGAGAGGTGGATGAAGGCACTTCAGGAACATCTCAACCGGTGGATGCTGCTCTACGTCCTCCTGGCGATTGGGCTGGGTCTGGTGGTCGGGCATGCAAGCTCCAGCTGGAGCCAGGCGAACTCGGCTCGCATCAGCAGCCTCACGACCCTGGCAGTGTTCTTCGTGATCTTCCCGATGATGGTCAACGTGCGCCTCGAATCGCTGCTCAAGGCCGGCAAGAACGTCAAGGGGCTGGCGCTGGCGATGTTCTACAACTTCGTGTGGACGCCTCTGATCGGGTTTGTCCTGGCGCGCCTGTTCCTGACTGAGCCGTTGATTGCGCTCGGGTTCCTCCTGGTCATGGTTGTGCCCTGCTCCGGCATGGCCGTGGGGTACACCGGCCTCGCCGGAGGGAATATCGAGCTGGCCACCGTCGCGGTCGCCTTGAGTTTCGTCATCGCCGTCTTCTCCGTTCCCTTCTGGATGGCCCTGTTCGCTGCGCAATACGCTGTCCCGATACCGGTCAGGGAGATGGTCACAACGATCCTGACGGTGCTGATCGCGCCGATGGTCCTCGGCTACCTCACCCGTCGTGGACTGGTTCGCTGGCGCGGGGAGACGCAGTTCCAGAAGTGGCAGCCGTTCTTCCCTACCCTCTCGCTCTTGGCGATGTTCGCCATCATCTTCCTGATCTTCTTCGGCAAGGCGGACATGATCGTGGACAAATGGAGGGTGGTGGTGCTCCTGCTGGTGCCCAGCGGGCTATACGTGCTGGTCTCGCTGGCGCTGCAAACCTGGCTGAACCGACGGCTGGGCCTCTCGTATCAAGAACACATGGCAGTGGCCTTCGCCAGCTCGAGTTCGAACAACGCCACGGCCATTGCCATTGCGACGATGGCCTTCTCTCCTTTGGTGGCGGTCCCGGCCGCAACGATGCCGATTATCCAATCGATCCTGATGGTGAGCTATCTGCGAATGGCACCTTCGGTGCGGGCGTACTTCGACCGCAAACGAGCTGGGCTTCCCCCTGTCGTGGCCGCGGGATGATGACATCGGGGAGGGGATCTCATTTGACATGACGAGAGCCGCACATTCGTGAAGTCGGCGGCCCGAACGATTTCAATGCCCGCGTCGTGTGCACGGGCGGCCAAGTACCCATGAAACCCCACGACCCGGTCAAGACTGGCAAGTCAGTACGCAGGCGATGAGCGGAAGACATACGATCCTGGGAGACACATGATGCGAGCGCATGCGACTGACGCCATGGGCAGGCGTTTCCTAATCTCGATTGGGGTGACGTTCGCCATCCTGATCGCCGAGGTCGCCGGCGGGTTCTGGACCGGGAGCCTGGCGCTGCTCTCCGATGCGGCTCACGTCTTCATGGATGTGTTTGCCCTCGCGCTCAGCTATCTGGCGCTTCGCCTTTCCTCATTGCCTGCCGATGACCGCCACACGTACGGCTACCACCGGCTGGAAGTCCTGGCGGCATTGGTCAATGGCGTGACCCTGGGGGCGATTGCGGTCGGGATCTTCACAGAATCCTGGCAGCGCTGGCAGCACCCTCAACCGGTGAAGAGCCTGGAGATGCTTGCGATCGCCGCCGTGGGCCTGGGGGCCAATCTGGTCGTTGTGTACGTCCTTGGCGGAAGACACGGGCACGACGACCGTGATGCCGGAGCCCGGTCCGTTGAACGCGAAGACCTGAACGTTAGAAGCGCATTCCTGCACGTGGTCGGTGACGCGGTCTCCTCGGTCGGGGTGATCGTGGCGGCCCTTATCCTGTGGCGCACTGGCTGGACCTGGGTCGACCCCTTGATGAGCGTACTGATCGGCACTCTCATTCTGGTGAGTTCCTGGCGTGTGCTCAAGGGCTCGCTGCATATCCTGGTGGAGGGTGTCCCCGAGGGTCTATCGCTTGGCACGATCGGCCAAACGATGGACGGCATCCCTGGGGTCCTGGGTGTGCATGATCTCCACGTCTGGAGCCTGTGCTCGGGACACGTGGCGCTGAGCGCCCATGTCGTAACGGGGAGCCAATCCCAGGTCGAGAATGATGCTGTGATGTCCGGCATCAAGGGCAGGCTGAGCAGCTTTGGCATTGAGCATACGACCATCCAGTTTGAGAGTGCCGCGTGCGGTCAAGGACCTGGATTGCCCCTGACGGTCGCGAAGGGGGCGGAGTGATAGAAGCAATCCGGGCCGCCTTACATTCGCCACTGCCGGTCGAGCGTACCAGGCAGTAGGTTGTATTCGGTTTGTTGAATAGAGCACGCTCCAGCCTTCGAGGAGGCGCGCGATGCCAGAATTCCTGGAAACCACAGTCGACAAGTTCACTTTCAAGGTGGCGAAGGATCGGTACTACTCCGATCAGGGCGTGTGGGCCAAGCCCGAGGGGACGCGGGTCCGCATAGGGCTGTCCGACTTCCTGCAGCAGCGGAGCGGCGATGTTGCCTTCGCCGAGGTGAAAGACACGGGAGCTGCGGTCGAGTTTGGGGACGAGTTCGCTGTCATCGAGACCATCAAGGTGAACATCAGTCTGGGTTCGCCTGTAGGCGGTGTGGTCGCCGGCACCAACCCGGCCATGAGCACAGCACCCGAGGCGATCAACCAGGATCCCTACGGGGCCGGGTGGTTGGCCGATCTTGAGGCCACGGATTGGGAGGCCGATCGCCTGCGGCTGTTGGATGCCGAAGCCTACTTCCGCCTGATGAAGGGCCAGGCGGAAGAGGAGGCGAAGAAGCTGTGAAGAACAACCGCAAGATCGTCATCGTGCCGTGCAGTGGAATCGGGAAGACCTATGGGACGGTGAGCCGCGAAGCGGCCTACGCCGTAACCATGGACTTGCGCCCGGACGCGTCGCAGCTCGTGGCGCTGTCGCTGCTCGTCCTCGGCGATGATGCGGCGCGTGCTGCTGTGGCCGCCAACCCGGCAGTCACCATCGACGGCTGCAAGCTGGCCTGTGCCACCAAGATGGTGAAGGAGAGCGGCGGTAAGGTTGCGCATGAGATTGCCGTTCTCGATGTCTACCGCCGCTACAAGCAGTTCAAACCGCAGGGAATCGCCGAACTGAATGAAGGCGGGCAGAAGTTGGCGAATGCCATGGCTAAGGAGATCGCCGCCACCGTCGATGGATTGTGGGAGCAGGAAGGAGGGACGGCCGGTGCCTGAGTTGCCGAAGAAGAAGGTTGGAATCGTGGCCTGCTCGGGAGAAGAACTCGCCGAGGGGACGGTCACTCGCCTGGCGGCATTAAAGGTCTTGGAGCAGCTCCGGCCAAACGACACGGTGACGATCTGCCTGCCGCTCTTCCTGGCTGGTGGCGAAGGAGATCGCGCCTTTGCCCGCTTCTACCCGACCGTAGCGATCGACGGCTGTGACAAGCGCTGCGCGGCGCGCGCCACCGAGATGTACTCCGGCAAGCCGGCTGCCTCCATCGTGGTGACCGAGCTTGTCGCCGAAGCCGGGATTGACCCGCCGGTGGGGCTTCGCCGCTTGAACGAGGCAGGTCAGCGCGCGGTCGACATCACCGCTGCCCGCATCGCGGGGATGGTGGACTCACTTCTGGATCGACCATGGGACCGGCGGGCAGGGGCCTTCGGCGAGGAATTGTCCGCGCCGGCCGAGGCGCAGCCAACCGTTGGCGCAGCATGCAGCTGCGGCTCCGGAATCCCCGTTCAGACTCTCGAAGTGCAAGGGCGAGGGGTCACGCTGGTGGGCCTGCCGCTGATCTTCCAGCAGTTGCACGAGGCGGGTCGCCACGCCGGAGAGGGCCTCTCCCGGGATCTACTGGAGACGGTGAAGGTCTACAACCCGATTCCACCCGACGCCGAGGCCGATTATGGCGAGGCCCTGCTTCGCGAGTACGCGGCTTATTGCGCAGGCCAGGAGGTGGTCCCATGAGCCGTAGAGCCTCTTATCAAACGGACGTGTCGTGGACGGGTGAGCACTGGGGACACATCCGGATGGGTAACGGGCCGGAGATGAAGTTCTCGGCGCCGCCCGACGCGCAGGGTCATCCCGGGGTACTTACGCCCGAAGACGCCTTCGTGGCTGCGGCCAACACCTGCATCATGATGATGTTCATCTGGGCGGCCGAGCGCTTCAAGCTCCAACTCCAGTCGTATACATGCCGGGCGGAGGGGACGAAGCTGATCGAGCTCGATCGCACCGAGATCTTCACCGACCTGCGTTTCTGGCCGATCATCCGTGTAGCCGCGGGTGGGGAGGATCCGGCCTTGGTCGAGTCACGCACGCGGCGCGCCCTCCAATCCGCCCAGAAGTACAGCCTGGTGGCCAATTCGGTCAAGTCCAACATCGCCATCGAGCCGAAGATCGAGGTGACGACCTGAAACCTCGGCTCGACGAGCGGAAATGCCCCATGCAGGCACAGATCTGCAAAGCTATTCCGGCGTGCCCGGAAGGTGCGATCGTCTACATTGCCGATGAGGCAGCTCCCTTGGGGGGGCGGATCGTATTCGATGACGAGAAATGCAACGGATGCGGCATTTGCATGCAGGAATGCTGCGGTGCCGCTATCGAACTCAAGTAACTAGGAGGAGAAGTGATCATGCTCACCATCAAAGTGCTGGGCTCCGGATGTGACAACTGCAAGAAGGTGGAGGCCGTCGCTCGCCAGGCCGTAGGCAATCTGGGATTGGAGGCCGAGTTTCTTAAGGTGACGGCCTACCCCGAGATCATGAAGTATCCGGTGCTGGCGACGCCGGGCCTGGTCATCAACGAAAACCTGGTTTGTGCCGGCCGCATCCCCAACGAGGCGGAAGTCACCTCCTGGCTTACGACAGCACTCACCGCGGAGGCAAACTGACATGGCGAACCCGACATCCACCACTTCTGGACAAGCCACCACGGTGGGCGTCACCAAGCAGCTGTCCACCCTGGATCGATTCCTGACCGTGTGGATCTTCCTGGCCATGGCCATCGGTGTGGGGCTCGGGTACTTTGTGCCCGGCGTGGAGGGGTTCATCAACCGGTTCTCGGTCGGGACGACCAACATCCCGATCGCCATTGGGCTGATCCTGATGATGTACCCGCCTCTGGCCAAAGTGCGCTATGAGGAGCTGGGCGACGTCTTCCGCAACTGGAAGATCTTGGGATTGTCACTTATCCAGAACTGGGTCATCGGCCCGATCCTGATGTTCGTTCTGGCGTTCATCTTCCTGCGCGGCTATCCCGAGTACATGACCGGCTTGATCCTCATCGGCCTGGCGCGCTGCATCGCCATGGTCATTGTCTGGAACGAGCTGGCCAAGGGAGATACAGAGTACGCCGCCGGCCTGGTCGCCTTCAACAGCGTGTTCCAGGTGCTCTTCTACAGCGTGTACGCCTACGTCTTCATCACCGTCCTTCCGGCCAAGCTGGGTCTGCAGGGCAACGTCGTGGACATCACCATCGGCGAGATTGCCCGGAGTGTGTTCATCTACCTGGGCATTCCCTTCATCGCTGGCTTCCTGACGCGCCTGGTTCTAGTGCGGGCCAAGGGCAAAGACTGGTACCACAAGGAGTTCATCCCGCGCATCAGCCCGATCACACTGATCGCCCTGCTCTTCACCATCGTCGTCATGTTCAGCCTGAAGGGCAATCTGATCGTCACCATCCCACTGGATGTGGTGCGCATTGCCATCCCGCTCCTCATCTACTTCGTGATCATGTTCCTGGTGAGCTTCTTTATGGGCAAGGCCGTGGGCGCCGACTACTCCAAGACGACCACCCTGGCCTTTACGGCCGCCAGCAACAACTTCGAGCTTGCGATCGCCGTTGCCGTGGCCGTCTTCGGCATCTCGTCAGGCGAGGCCTTCGCTGCCGTCGTCGGGCCGCTGGTCGAGGTGCCGGTCATGATCGGCCTGGTGAACGTGGCCTTCTGGCTGCAGAAGAGGTACTTCGCCAAGCCGGCTGGAGCGGCGGCGGGATGAGGAGCGATGGAGGCCCCCGCAAGGGGGGGGGGTAGGCAACTCAAGCCCAATCGCGTTCCAGAGAACCCATCCGTGGCCTGAGGATCGTATGACGACCAATTACGTCGAGGCTCATCAGCACTTGGAAGAGCGACTTGCGCAACTCGGGACTGAGTTGCCCGGACCCATGTCCGGCTTCGCCCGCCTGCACAAGAAAGCGATGGAGGATGGCGCCCTGAGCGGCAAGACCAAGGAGCTCATGGCGGTGGCCATCAGTATTGCTGTGCACTGCGAAGGCTGTATTGCCTATCACGTCCATGCCGCGGTGGCGGCTGGGGCGACGCGTCGAGAGCTTCTCGAGACCATCGGGGTAGCGATCCTCATGGGAGGGGGTCCGGCGTCTGTCTACGCCGCTCACACGCTGGATGCCATGGACCAGTTCCTTCCAGTCGAAACCGCTGAAAGGTCAGGCGCCTGAGGAAGAACGCGATGTCTTGTTCGCCGCCTGGGCGGCTCCCTGTGTGCAAATTGCCCGGTTACGAAACGAGGTCGCGAAGATGCAGACAATGAAGGTCCAGGCAGCCGGCCAGCAGATGGCGGCGATCCTCGGATTGACCGGATCGCCGATCGGTGTCCGTCTTCTGGCGCCTGGGCAGGGGCAGCCGGAGGGGCACTGCCACTCCGAGATCATCGCTACTGCCAGGCGCTGATGAAGGCGCGGCGCGGCCAATCCGTCACGCTCGACGCCAAAGGCATGTCCTGCCCGGCGGCCGCTGCGGCGTTCAGCTTCAAGCCGCTCCCGGAAGGACTGGTGAACGGGAAGGGGCTGGTCGGTTTCGGCATCGCGGTCGAGGCCTCCATGGCTCGACGGCCATACTCCAGGCGACCTGTGTCGACGCGACGATCATGCCGCTCCTTGAGAACCGACTGAACTACGGCTACGGGTGCTACGGCTGCCGGGAAGCAACTGACTTGGGAACTGGGGAAGCGGTGCTAGGGTTCCCGGGGCGCCAATTGCCGGCCGTGCTAGCCAACCTCGAAGCCCTGTCGGGAAAGGCGATCGGCAACTCACGCGCCAAGAAGGCCTGGAATGCGCTCATCTCCGCAGGCGTTTGACGGGACCTTGTGCAAGTCTGACTGACATGTCGTGGATGGAAAGGTGGACCGATGACGGTGGCACAGAACGATGTATGGCATGGGATTGTGCGCAATGAGATCGCCTGGCGCCCGACGGTAGCCTCCGAACGCTGCCTGGGATGCGGCCTGTGTGTGACCTCCTGCGGGCGGAGCGTCTACGCGTTCGACTACGACCAGAACAGGCCGGTCGTGATCGCGCCAGACAAGTGCATGGTGGGCTGCACGACCTGCGCGACGATCTGCCTCCAGGACGCCATTGAATTCCCCTCGCGAGGCTATATCCGTGGGCTCATCCGGTCGCACAAGATCTTGCGGCAGTCCAAGGACATGCTGAGGGACCAGCCCGAGAAATTCGGCCTGACACGAGCTGAATCGGCGGGCTGATGTGAAGAGCCGGTCGTCTGGCACAGCAGGCGGTCGTAGGTCGGGCAAGCACGCTCATTCCGAGGGTGCTGCGACAAGCCTCGCGCGCTTCGCCACCGCAATCGGCAGGAGAGGAATGACCTCCCTGGGTCTGGTGACCCTGGTCGTCGTGTCCATCCTGGCGGCTGCTCCCACACCGGCTCGAGCAGCGACCGAGGCCGCTCCGCCTGGCGACGAGAAGCCTACACCGACCATCAAGAGCTGCCACATCTGCGATGAGGAGGCGGCGGCCACACCGACGCCGCCCACGAGGTCTTTCTGCTCGGAGTGTGGGGCCGACGCAACCCCTGTAGCAACTCGGGCAACAACCTCCGGCGGATACCTTCAGCCCACCCCCGCGGCAGGAGAGGCGATCGTCCACGCGGCGATGTTCTGGATGCCCGGCTGTCCCGCGTGTGAAGAAACCCTTCAGCACGTTCTCCCGGCGCTGAAGGCCGAGTACGGCCTCCAGCTCGACCTGGTGCTGATCGAGGTGGCGACGCAGGAGGAGGTCGATCAGCTTTTCGCGCTGGCTGGCGAGCTTGGGATACCCAGCGAGCGCACCGGCGTTCCGTTTCTGATCGTCGGCGAGCGGGTGCTGGTGGGTCCTATCCTCATCGGGAGCGAGCTGCCGGTTTTGATCGAGCACTACCTGGATCAGGGCGGTGTTGATCTGCCAGAGATGCCGATTCTGACGTCGGCGCTATCCAGAGCGACTCCGTTCGACCCAGGCCTCAGCGCCGCCGACTCACTCACAGACGCGCGTCCGCAAGGCTTCACTCTGGCGGTCATCGTGCTCGTGGTAATGATGGCGGTGCTGCTCTACGCGTTGGCGTCCCTCCGCTCGCCTCACCTTCCGGTCCCGCAAGGCCGGTGGGTCGATCGGATTGTCCCCTGGCTGGCGCTTATCGGCCTGTTGGCGGCGGCTTACCTGGCCTACGTCGAGACTCAATCGGTCGAGGCGTTCTGCGGACCGGTGGGCGAATGCAACGCGGTCCAGTCCAGCTCGTACTCGCGGCTGTTCGGTGTACTTCCGGTGGGCGTCCTGGGTGCACTCGGCTACCTGCTCCTTCTTGCGGCCTGGGCGGTCGAGCGCCGGGGGATCGGGCCGGCGGCGGTTTGGGCAGGGCTGGCCGGTTTCGGAATTGCACTGGCGGGGACGATCTTCTCCCTCTACCTCACGTTCCTGGAGCCCTTCATCATCCGAGCCGTGTGCTTGTGGTGTCTGACTTCGTCCGTGACGATCACGCTTCTTCTCCTACTCACGCTCAAGGTGCCGCGCGCCTGGCGGGTTCGCCATGCGAGGTTGCGTCGATGAGCAAGCGCCGGCCGCATCGCCAGAAGGTGCATCCGAAATGGTGGATCCTGCCGGCGATTGGCCTGGCGATTGTCGCTGTCCTCGTGGCGAAGCCGCGAGCGGGCCTGCCGGCCGACGCCGGGCTGGCGCCGGACGCACTTCTGGGGCAAGCGCTAACCGCCGGTCGCCCAGTGCTGGTCTTCTACCATTCTCTCGACTGCCGTTCGTGCGTAGAGATGATGGGGGCCGTGGCCGAAGTCTATCCGGAGTTCAAGGCAGCCGTGGACCTCGTCGACGTGAACGTGTACGACCCATCCAGCGAAGGGATCATTCGCTGGGGCGGGATTCGATACGTTCCGACTCTAGTGTTCGTCGACCGAGATGGTGGCCGGGAGGTCCAGGTGGGCACGATGTCGCCTGAGGCATTGCGGAGAGCGTTGGCGGCGCTGGGCCCTTGAGCATGGCCTCGAGGAAAGCCGGCGTGCCGTGTGAGTCTTGGAATGACCTGAGGCTGCGAGCATGCCGTTTGACCTGACGATTCTCGACCAGGTCTCCTTGGCCGGGTATGCCCTCGTTTTCTTGGGTGGCTTGATCACCAGCCTCGGACCCTGCAATGTTGCGACCATCCCTCTGATCGTTGGCTATGTGGGAGGTGTCAGGGGCGTGACTCGTCAGCGGGCCTTTGTGTTGTCCTCCTCCTTCGCTCTGGGCTTGGCCCTCACGTTCATGCTGCTCGGCATTGCCGCCGCCTGGGTAGGCGGCCTCCTCGGAGGCACCACCCGGCTGTGGTACTACATCGTGGCGGCGGTCTGCGTCGTGATCGGCCTGCAGATCCTCGGCGTTATTCGTTTGCAGTTGCCCGGCTGGCTTGCCGGAGTGCGCGAAAGGATCACGCTTAAAGGTGTGCCCGGCGCCTTGGCATTGGGGTTGGTCTCCGGGCTTGTGGCTTCGCAGTGCGCAACGCCGGTGCTGGCCGCCATCCTGACGTATGTGATGGCCCGTGGGGCGCTGGTCTACGGTGCGACGCTGCTGCTGGTCTATGCCCTCGGCCGCGGAGTCCCGGTGGTGTTGGTGGGGACGTTTACGGGCATCCTGAAACACATCCATGGACTCCACCGGTGGGCCTCCGCTATGGAGCGGGGGGCCGGCGTGATCGTCATCGGGGTGGGGCTCTACTTCCTATGGCTGGCATGAAGAGCCGCGTCCGGTTCACGGCCTTGCTGGCCCTCGCCCTTGCCGTCGCCTTGATCGTGGGGACAAAGGCCGCCCAGGAGGGCTGGTTCGCGCCGCACCCCGCGCTGGATTTCAACGGCGAACCGGCGCTGGTGTTCTTCACCCTGTCCCGCGGTTGCCAATGCCAGATGCAAGTGGTGCACAGCGCTGAACGCCAGATCGACAGCTGGGCAGAGCAGGAGCGACGGGGCATCCCGGTCTTGCGGGTCGACTTGACGCAACAGCCCGATCTGGGGGAGCAGTTCGGCGTCCATCGGGCGCCGGCGCTGGTGCTTGTCGGCAGGGACGAAGAAGTTGTCTGGCGACAAGACGAAGGCTTGAGTGACGAGCAGCCGCTGAGCCTCGCGGAGGCGGAGTCGCAAATCGATGCACTGCTTTCCCCTCCAGAGCCTGGGGGAGGCTGACTGTGAAATGAGTGCCGGGCGGGTCCCGGCCGTCTTCGCCTGTCCTTACTAATCAACTGGCGTCTAGACAAGGGGCGAGAATTCAAATGACCATTCAGATAGTGGATTTCGAGGCCATGGAAGCGTCTTCGGCGGGTGGAGTACAACCCATTGTCCTTCATCAGTCTGAGGGTTTGACAACGCTGCTCTTGTGTCTTGAGCCGGGCCAGGTTGTTGGGCCGTGTGCGATGAGCACTCGGGTCCAATACATCGTGGTGTCAGGCAGCGGTCAATTGCATGTGTCCGACGAGCAGGCCGGGCTGAAGGCCGGCGCGTTGGTAGTGGTAGCGCCCGATGTTGTTCGCAGCATTGTCGCTGTTGAGCGGATGCGCCTGCTGGCAGTACAGGTTCCGTAAGGAAGGGGCGGATGGCTGGAGAGAAACCTTGCCTGCTTGCCGTTTTCGCCCACCCTGACGACGAGACTTTTCGCCCGGGCGGGACGCTGGCCCTGCTCTCCCAGCGTGGAGTCGAAGTCCATGTGCTGACAGCCACCCGCGGCCAGGCGGGCTCGTGCGGCGACCCACCACTGTGCACGCAGGAAGAACTACCGGCCGTGCGGGAGAGCGAACTGCGCTGTGCCTGCGCCGCCCTGGGCTTGGAGCCGCCGCGGCTCTTGGATTTCCAGGATGGGCATTTGACGGAGGTCACTCCCGAGGAGATTAGCGAGCACATTCTCAGGTGTGTCACGGAAATCAACCCACAGGTGCTGCTCACGTTTGGCCCCGATGGGTTGTCAGGACATGCCGATCACATTGCCATCGGCCAGGCCGCCGCGCAAGCGTATGCCCAATGTGAAGACATCGCCGCCATGTATACCCTGGCCGTGCCGCGCAGTCTGGCTGAGCAGCTGCAGATGCGCCAGGTTCATTCCGTTCCCGACGAGCAGATCACATTGGCCGTGGATATTGCTTCTGCCTGGGAAGCGAAGCAGGCTGCCATGAACTGCCACATGACCCAGCGCACCTCCACGCCCCTGATGAGTGCGCCCCAAGAGCGGCAACGGCAGTTCTTCGGGCGGGAGTTCTATGTGCGCGCTGCCTGTCGGCAGCCGGAGATGGACTTCATGCCGCAGATCCTCAAGGAGCATCGTGGATGAACGAGGCCATACTGGCCGACGGGCTGACGAAGACCTATCCGGCGGGCAAGGGTGGTTCGCCCCTGCGGGCCGTAGACGGCATCGACTTCTCCGTCCGCCCAGGCGAGGTCTTCGGCTTCCTCGGCCCCAACGGGGCCGGAAAGACGACGACGATCCGCATGTTGACCGGACTGACGCGGCCCACTTCTGGCAGGGCCAGTATCATGGGCCTCGACCTGGCGGCCGAGCCGACCCTGATCAAGAAGCGCATCGGCGTCGTCCCCGAGGCCTCCAATCTGTACGACGAGTTGACCGCCCTGGACAATCTGATATTCAGCATGCAATTGTACGGAGTCCCGCGCGCCGAACGCCGCCGGCGCGCAGAGGCGCTCTTGGAGCGCTTCCGCCTCAGCGAAAAGCGGGACGTCCCGTTCGCCAAGCTGTCGCGCGGCATGAAGCGCGCCCTGACCGTGGCCGCCGCCTTGGCGCACCGCCCACCCCTGGTCTTCCTGGACGAACCGACGACCGGACTGGACGTCATGAGCGCCCGCGGCTTGCGTCAGATGATCGCCGGCCTGCGAGACGAGGGGGTGACGGTCTTCCTGACCACCCACTACCTAGAAGAAGCGGAGCGACTGTGTGACCGGATCGCCGTCATCGTCCGCGGGCGGATCGTCGCCCTGGACACGGTCGAGGCACTCAAGGCGGGGGCGGAACAGAAGACCATCGTCGAAGTGGTTCTGGCGGACTCCAAGGGCGACCTCGAGAAGAAGCGCATCGAGAGCGACGACGTGGAGGCGACAGTCCGCCACGCCCTGGCCGACGCCGGCGGGCGGCGCGTCCTGGCTGTCAATACCTTGCGCCCCAGTCTGGAGGATGTCTTCGTCCGACTGACCGGCCTGAGCGCCGAAACGATGCTTGCCGAGAAGGGCATGAAAGGAGGCGGCAATGCTGGCGGATGATCTGCGAGGGATGTTCTACATCGCACTGAAGGACCTGCGGGCTTACTACTTCAAGCCGCCTAACATCAGTTGGGGGATCCTATTCCCCTTCGCCTTCGTGCTGGCCTTCGCCATCCGTAATCCGGGCGAGACGCGCGAGCTGGTGCCCGGGCTGCTGGGCCTAACTATCCTGTTCGGAACCAGTTCGATGGAAGCGATTGTGATCGTCTTCGAACGCCGTATCGGTTCGCTCGAACGACTAATACTGGCGCCGATCGGATTGCCCGCCCTGCTGGCCGGGAAGCTGCTGGGAGGCATGACCTTCGGTTTGACGGTCACGGCAGTTGTGCTGGTCATCGCCCTGGCAGTCTTCGGGTTCGGGGGCGTCAACTGGCTGCTGCTGCTGTTGGCGCTCCTCTTCTCTGCCGCGGCCTTTTCCGCCCTGGGCGCCTTTGTCTCGGTGGCCGTACGTGAGGTATTTGAAGCGCAGACACTGGCCAACTTCATCCGCTTCCCTATGATGTTCCTGGGCGGGGTGTTCGTCCCCGTGGCTTCCATGCCGCCCGTCCTGCAAGCAGTCGCCCGCCTGCTTCCCTTGACCTACTCGGTCGAGGCGCTGCGGGCTGCCCTCGTCGGCCGGCCGCTCGGGGATGGCCTTCTGGATCTGGCCTTCCTGGCCGGTTTCGCCTGCGTGTTGTTCGGGCTAGCCGTGCGGGTCATGCGGAATAAGCAGGATTGAGAGGGAAGGATGCTAATTGAATCTTACGATCTGGAGGTCTTCACCCCTCCCTGCGAACCGGGTGCAGAGCGCTATGCGGCGCGCGCGCGCCTGACTGTCGACATCTCGGAGGTATTGCCATACCTCAATGCGACCTTGCGTGGTGCGGTCTACCTTAGCGAGGCGAGAGCATTGACCTGGAAGAAGGGGGGGCACAACATCGCTTTTCACGCCTATGAGATCGCAACCAGCAATGTGGAGGACCGTGAGGGAGCGGAGAAGGAGCTCAAAGGATTGATCGACCTGGTCAACCGCAACTGGGAAAGACGGTCCGAAATCCATCCGGATCACGAGACCCATCAGCGCCCGACCCCCCTTGTGGTGTACAAACTACTGCCGGGGACCAACTGCAAGGCGTGCGGTGAGCCGACCTGCTTTACCTTTTCCGCGAAACTGACCGCCTCGCAACGCAAGCTCGAAGATTGTCCGGAGCTATTTGCACCCGAGCACGCGGAGAAGCTGGCCGGTCTGCGGGCGATCGTTATCGACGCGCCGACCATTGGATAAAGAGGACTTACAGTTCATGGGCGAACAACACCCTGAGCCCCAGACAAGGGGAAGGAACAGCCTTCTCAGGCGATTCCGCCCCTGTGTACTTGTACTTTGGACCCGTTCGCTGGCCTGTTGGGGGTTGGCGTCGGCATCCTCCGTGTTCCCTTCGTGGCGTATGTATGCAAGTACGCAACGGGGACCGCGGCAGGAGCTTCGCTCTTGATGATCCCCATTTCAGCGCTCGTCGGGACAACGCCTGCCCCGTGTCGCTTTGGGGTTGCTGCGGATGCACCGACAGCAGGACAGGTCAAACCCATGCTGAATGGGCGAGGGAGGGCGTCGTGTCTGTAACATCAAACCGCCCGCGCTTCATCTGCCTGACCCTGGAAGCTCCGGAAGTCATCGAGCTGAAACAGGCGATGCTGGATCGCGATTCCCAGGGGGCGGCTGACTTCTTCCGGCGCGTGGTCGTGCCCCGTGTGCAGAAGGCCTCCCAGCAGCGGGGGATCTCCCTCAACGAAGCGGAGGAGAACGATGGCCGTCTATCTGGATAATGCCGCCACGAGCTGGCCCAAGCCGGAGACGGTCTACACGGCGGTGGATCACTTCATGCGGGAGGTCGGCTGTACCCCCGGGCGGGGTGGGCACCGGCGCGAGGAGGAGGCGCAGCGCATCGCCGACGAGACGCGAGGGGCGCTGGCGCAACTCTTCCACGCCCCCGACCCACAGGGCGTGGCTTTCACACTGAACGCCACCCAGGCCATCAACATGGCACTGAAGGGGCTCCTGCGGCCCGGCGACCACGTCGTCACCTCCTCCATCGAGCACAACGCCATGTGGCGGCCTCTCCAGGCGCTACAGCGACGCGGCGTACGGCACACGGCTGTGCCTTGTGCTCCCGACGGCACGATGGACCCAGCTGACGTGGAGGCGGCCCTTCGCTCCCCCACCCGGCTGGTCGCCGTGCTGCATGCCTCCAACGTGCTGGGCAGCCTCCTGCCGATCGCCGAGGTAGGCGAGGTCGCCCATCGTCACGGGGCAGTCCTGTTGGTGGACGCCGCCCAGACAGCCGGGGCCTATCCGATTCATATGCAAGCGATGGGGATAGACCTGCTGGCTTTTGCCGGGCACAAGGGGACGTACGGCCCACACGGCACCGGCGGGCTGGTGGTACATCCGGGCATTAAGCTGGAGACGTGGGTGGAAGGCGGGTCGGGTGTCCTTTCGCGATCCGACACGATGCCCGAGGAATTGCCGATGCGGTTGGAAGCCGGCACCCAGAACGCTGCCGGCCTGGCCGGCCTGCTGGCGGGGGTGCAGTTCGTGCTCGAGCAGGGCGTGGATCGCATCCGCGCCCACGAGATGGCACTAGCCGGCCGGCTGATCGAACGACTGCAGGCCATCCCGGGCCTGAGAGTCCTGGGGCCGGTAGACCTGGAGCGGCGCACGGCGGTGGTCTCGGTCACCGTGCAAGGCTATGTACCCGATCAGCTGGCCGCTGTGCTGGACAAGGTATTTGGCGTGGCGACGCGCGCCGGGTTGCACTGCGCGCCCCAGGCACATCGCGTGGCAGAAACACTCGATCGCGGGGCGCTGCGCTTCAGCCCCGGCTTCTTTACCACCGCCCAAGAAGTGGACTACGCCGTCGACTCCTTGCAGCAAGCCCTGTAGGAACCACGATGGCCAAAGACCTGATCGAAAAGACGCTGATCCTCCTGGACGAAGACGAGGTGCGCCAGGCGATGCACCTGGCCCGGAATGGCGATATCGATGCCATCTACCGCTTCATGCGCGACGTGATTGCCAAGAAAGTCGAAGCTGCGCTCCGCATGCGCTGCTGATAGCGTGGCGGGAGGAAGACATGTTGCACAAGGTGAGCGTGGTGCTGGACGAGCAGGAGCAGACCGAGTTGCAGGTGCTCGTGGCCGACGGGGATGAAGCGGCGGCTCTGCGCTTCTTGAAAGATGTGGTCTGGCCCCAGGTGCAGGCCGTGCGGCGCAAAGAGTTGCGCGGCCACATGGAGAAGGGCACGGCGTGAGGTGTTCGGGGCGGAGGGTCGATCATCGTGGGCAACAGTTGACCTCGTCGACGTGAACGCATTCGACCCCAGCCGATGGAACGCCGCCAGGGAAGGAATCGTCCGGCCGCCATGGATGTCGCAGCCGCAGGTACAGTCAGCCGGACAACTGGAGGGGATATCAGGTCATGGGTGAGGTGTACCTCGATTCGATTGCGCTCAGCCGCACGCTTCCCTGCCTGGCCGAACCAGGGAAGATCATCGTGGTCGGCAAGCCATCCCGATCCCTGGATGAGGTCCTGCCCTACCTGGCGACGCTGCCCAACGTGATTGCCTTCAACCCGCAGGCGCAGGCACTGACGCTGCGCAGGCAGCCCGGGCTGATCACGCTCGAGCCCGAGCGAGTGAGCATTACGCAGGTGAAAGATACAGAGGAAGGGTTGGAACTCCTGGCAGCACTGGTCGAAGCGATCAACGCCACCTGGGAACACCGCCGCGAGCTCGTTGCCGCCACGGGTCCGCGCCGGGCGCCTCTGCCGCTCGACATCTGGGCGCTCCTCCCACAGTCCAACTGCAGGGAATGCGGCGACCCGACTTGCATGGCCTTCGCCTTTGGGCTGGTGCAGGGGAAACGCAAGCCGGCCGAGTGCCCACCGCTGCGAACCGAACCGGCATTCGCGGATCGCCAGGCCGCGCTTGAGACGATCTTCTGAACTAGACGATATTGGCGCGGAGGTCGTGGAATGGTGTCAACTCTGACGGGACCACCCCCTGGAGAAGGAGTCCGCCATCTTGGGAGGCGGGTGCAGCCCCCAACGGCTCATGGCCTCCCCAATGGGCTTCCCGCATCAGGCCTGGTCGGCGAGGATGTGTGTCTTCGCCTACCACTGCGAGGAACAGGGCAAGATGCCGTTCCTCACCCCGAAAGGTTAGAAGATGGCTGACCCGATTGGCGTGCTTGCTAACGCTCTTCAGCAAGAACTGCCCGCGGTTCTGGCCACAGTAGTGGAAGTGACAGGAGCCTCGCCGGCCAAGACAGGAACGCAGATCGTCCTGTTGGCCGATGGGACGACGGCCGGCACGGTCGGTGGGGGGAGGCTGGAGGCCGCCATCCTGGCAGACGCGCGAACGGCACTCAACGAGGGAGCGCCGCGGCTCAGGCACTACCGCCTGGTCGAAGATGGGCCGGAAGCGATAGGGGTCCTGTGCGGCGGGGAGGTGCGTGTGTTCCTTCACCCCTACCGGCCTCCTCCGAGGCTGGTCATCGCCGGCGGCGGGAACATTGGGCGCGCCCTCAAGTCGATGGCCGAGGCCGCCGGCTTCTCGGTCGCCATCGTCGACGTCGAACCTGGCCGCGCCAGCGTGCCCGAGTTGGAGCCCGTCCCCTTCACCGAAGATACATCAGTCGTCCTGTTGACGACAGACCATGTATCAGACGCGGCCGCGCTTCGGAAGGTCATCGGCACGCCCGTGCGCTACATCGGGATGATTGGCAGCGCGGCGAAGTGCGCCAAGATCCTCGGCGAGTTGCGCGACGAGGGCTGCGACGAGGCGGCCCTGGCCCGTGTGTACGCCCCGGTGGGGCTCAACTTGGGGGGACCGACCCCGGGTGAGATAGCGGTGGCGATCCTGGGCGAGATCATCGCCGTGAGGCGAGGGGGTACCGGCCTCAGCCGTTCACGACATCAGTAGTTTAAAGGCCCGTGACATTCCTCCTTGACCAACTTTCCGCACATTACGAACGCGATATCGCGCCAAGGATCCGGTCGGTTTCTTTGAGGGACAGCTGCTCCATTTGCCGCAGGAGGCGCTTGAGTCTCTTGTGGTTGCGAACCCACTCTTCACACAGCCTGGCTTGGTCCTCAGAAAGCCGGAGCGTACGGGTTTTGCCGGCGATCTTGTAACTCCATTGGTAGTAGGGGCCATGTAGGCGCGGCGGGCTACCCATGCACCGGCAGGAAGGATTCCCGCAGGGCATGTAGCGGCGCACGAGGCTTCCGGGGCGCACGAAGCCCAACTCCAGGATCTGCTTCTTTAGCTCTTCGAACCTCGCCCGTGCATTGGAGGATGGCATCGAAACCCCTTGACATCGACGTGTCTATCAGGTACTATACTGTTAGAATGGAAGGGCGTCAAGACACAGCTAGCCTCACGCTGCAGACCCGCAGGGTCGGCGGCCTTCCTCTGATCAACCACATCCTCCTGCGCCTGAAGGTCCATCCGCTGCTCAGTCAAGCCCTTGCCTCGGGGGGCCGCCTCAGCCACGCCCAGGCGTTGGGCGTTCTGCTTCGCAATATCGTGCTCAACGACCGCCAGCCCATCTATACCCACGCGGAGTGGGCTGCCCGGGCCGAGCCGGCGCTCATCGGCTTGGAGGAAGGCCAGGCGGCGTTGCTCAACGACGACCGGGTGGGTCGAGCCTTGGACCGCCTCTTCGACGCCGACCGGGCGTCCCTGTTAACGCAGCTGGTCTTGGGCGCGATCCGCGAGTTTGGTATCGACCTGGAGCAACTGCATAACGACTCCACCACCTTGACCCTGACCGGCGACTACAAGGCCGCGGATGGGCGAGAGGTTCGCGGAAAACCGACTCTTGGGGTTACCTACGGCTACAACAAGGATCACCGTCCAGACCTCAAGCAGCTTCTGTTTGTCTTGAGCGTGTCCGCCGATGGGGCCGTGCCCATCCACTACCGGGCCTTGGACGGCAATACCAGCGATTCGATGACGCACATCGACAGCTGGGAGATGCTGCGCAAGCTGGCCGGGCGACCGGACTTTCTGTATGTGGCGGACTGCAAGCTGTGCTCCAAGGCGACGCTGGCTCATATCGACAAGCATCAGGGGCGGTTCATCACGGTGTTGCCCCGAAATCGTCGGGAAGATCGATGGTTTCGCAGCTACATCCAGATCCATGATCCCCCCTGGGAGGAGGCGGTGCGCAGACCGAATCCTCGCCGTCGCAGCGGACCCGAGGATGTGTGGAAGGTGGTTGAGGCGGAGCTCCCGTCCAAAGAGGGTTACCGGATCGTGTGGGTATGGAACTCGATGATGGCCCAGGAGGATTCCGAGAGCCGGCAGGGGCGCATCGAGAAGGCCTACGTTGGCATTGAGCGGCTACAAACCAAGCTCCAGGGAAAGCGCTGCCGGCTTCGGCTTCGGGAGCGCGTGGAGGAAGTCTCCCGAAAGATCCTCAAAGACTCGGGGGCCCAGCGATGGGTCGGAGTCCAGATCCAGGAGCGCAAGGAGGCGGTCTTCCGCCAAGAGAAGCGCGGGCATCCTGGACACAACACCCGGTATCTACGCAACGAGCGGGCGAGGTTCTCCGTGGTAGCCCGTATCAAGGATGACGTGATCGCTTCCGACGAGCGATCCGACGGCATGTTCCCTCTGATCACCAACTGCAAGGAGCTCTCGCTCAAGGGGATTCTGGAAGCCTACAAGTTCCAGCCGAAGCTGGAGAAACGTCACGAGCAGCTGAAGTCGGTTCAGAACCTCGCGCCGGTGTGGCTGAAGAACGTCAGCCGGATTGAGGCACTGTTGTTTCTGTACTTCATCGCACTGCTGGTTCACGCTCTCCTGGAGCGTGAGGTTCGGCAAGGGATGGTGCGGGAGGGGCTGGATTGTCTGCCGCTCTATCCCGAGGAGCGCGAGTGCAAAGCGCCCAGCACGGAGCGGGTACTCGATGTCTTTGCCCCTCTTCAGAGGCACCGGCTATTCAAGGCCGGCCGTCTGGTCCAGCTCTTCGAGCCTGAGCTCGGCGACCTCCACAGGCAGATTCTCGACCTCATGCTGCTGCCGCACACCGTGTTTCGAGGCGTCCCTTGAGTGTGTGGCGCGATATCGTGTTTGTGAAGTGCGGAAAGTAGGCCTTGACAGGATCCGTCACAGGTATATACTGCAATCTATGTTGAACAATTCAATTGCCATTGAGGATATCCCGCGACCGCCGACCGACCTGAACAGGCTGGGCGGGTGGCTCAGAGCGCTGGCCGAACCCAGGCGGATGCTCATACTCGACCTGATCATCCAGGGAGTTCAGTGCAACTGCGAGCTGGGTGAGGCCCTTCAAATGGCGCCCAACCTGATCTCGCACCATCTCAAGACCCTGAGGGGCGCGGGACTCGTGACTGTAGAACGCGATCCGCTCGATGCTCGCTGGGTCTACTACTCGGTCAACCGGGAGGTACTGGAGGAGCTCAACGCGGCCTTCGGCGCCTTCTTCGACCCGGCTCGCATTCGCCCTCGCAGGCTGACGTGCGGCCCAGACGGGGGATTCGTTCGCCTCACCGAGCTCGTGAGTTAGCTCCCCCTTTCCTCTGGGGTCAATCCTTCAACGGAGGTTGAACGGTCATGTCCCAACCCTTGCCCCTCTTCGATGCCCCGCTGCATCAGGCATCCTCTGCAGTCGTAGAGCTCTTCGACCCGCCCATGTGCTGCCCAACCGGTGTGTGTGGGCCCACCATCGACCAGTCCCTCATGGATGTGAATGAGATGATTCTCGACCTACAGTCGCAGGGTGTTCCTGTCGCACGCCATCAGATGACCAGCAATCCGAATGCCTTCCTCAGGAACGAGAATGTGATGCGGCTGGTGCGGGAGCGTCAGATGGATGCTCTCCCCATCACCGTGGTGAACGGCAAGGTGATCAAGACCGGCGCCTACCCTGCCCTGGACGAAGTGAAGGCCCATCTCAACGGAGCCCAGCGATGACCCAGTACGTCTTCTTCTCCGGCAAAGGCGGTGTGGGCAAGACCAGTATGGCTTGCACACAGGCCGTGCGCAATGCCGACGAGGGCAAACGTACCCTGATCGTCACCACCGACCCGGCCTCCAATCTGGCGGATGTCTTCGAACAGCCCATCGGGCATCAGGTCACGCCCATCCAGGGCGTGCCCAACCTGTGGGCGATGGAGATCGACCCTGATCGGGCCACCCAGGAATACGTCGACCGCGCCATGGCTCCTATCCGCGCCGCGTTCCCGCCCGTGATGGTGCAGGTGATGGAAGAGCAGATGAGCGGCCCGTGCACGGCAGAGGTGGCCGCCTTTGACCGATTCACGGACTTCCTCGAACTGCCCCCCCAGAATGGTAAGGCCATGGACATTGTCATCTTCGACACTGCCCCGACCGGTCACACCCTCCGCCTGTTGGAGCTTCCCGCCGAGTGGAGCCAGTCGATCGAATCCGCCAGCCAAGGCAGCGGGCAGACGTGTATTGGCCCGGCTGCTGCCATCCAGGACGCCAAGCACAAGTATGAGCGAGCCCTGGCGGTGATGCGCGATCCGGCACAGACCACCTTCATCTTCGTCCTCCACCCGGAGGCTATCGCCATTCGCGAAACAAAGCGCGCCACGGCCGAACTGGCCAAGCTGGACATCCACACCCACCAGATCATCGTGAACGGGATCATCCCCGACGAGGAGCGCGCCAATCCCCTCTTCGCCGCCAGGGCCGACATGCAGGCCGGTTATCTGCTGCAGATCGAACGCGAGCTTAGCCTCCCAACCCAACGCATGAGGCTCCTGCCCTTCGAGATCAAGGGCGTTGGCCGCCTGCGTCAGGTGGCACGCGGGTTCTTCGATGGTGATCTCTCCTCTCTGCCCTCTGAAGAACCGGCAGCGGCGAGGTCCCTGGAGCCGGTTCTGCCACCCTCAGACTTCCAGAGCCTGATCCTCCCCAACGGTCATCGCCGCACGGTGTTCTTTGCCGGCAAGGGTGGGGTCGGGAAGACCGTGGCTTCCTGCCTGACCGCGGTCTGGCTGGCCCGTCAGGGTCATCGGACGTTACTCCTGACGACCGACCCTGCCGCGCATCTCGGAGACGTGCTGGGTGTGCCTGTGGGCGATGAGCCCGCACCGGTCGGGGGCCTCCCCAACCTGTGGGCGGTCAAGATCGATCCAAAGGCGGCTGCGGAGGCCTACAAGGCACGTATCCTGGATGACGCCCGCCGGCGGGGGAGACCGCCCGAGGCGATCAAGATGATGGCTGAGGAATTGGACTCGCCCTGCACCGAGGAGATGGCCGCCTTCGACCGTTTCATCGACTACGCTTCGCAGAAACAATGGCAGGCGGTGGTGTTCGACACCGCCCCCACCGGGCACACGCTGCGGCTCCTGGAACTGCCAGTGGACTGGAGCAAGCAGCTCGACGTGAAGATCTTCGCCTCGGTCGACACGGCCGCCGCGAACGACGTTGCCAAGCAGCGCTTCGGGCAGGTGATTGACATGATGCGCGACTCGGCGCAGAGCACCTTTGCCTTTGTCATGTACCCCGAGGCCACGCCAATCCTGGAAGCCTGGCGTGCGGCCGAGGAGTTGCGCACGGTAGGTATCCAAACCGGCATGGTTGTGGCGAACATGGTCATCCCCCCAGAACAGGCGACGACGCCGTTTGTGCGCGCCCGCCGGACCATGCAGGAGCAGTATCTGGCGGAAATCGGCAGGCGTTTTGCGGTGCCCGTGGTGCAGATCCCACTTCTTCCGAGGGAGGTCAAGGGCCTGGAGATGCTCGCGGACCTGGGCGAACAGATCTACGGGGACGAAGGGCGGGGAGTTCTCGCCTCGGGTGCGAAGGAAGCTTCGTATGCATGAGCCGACGGTGCTCCTCTTCACGCGCTTTGGCATGGGCGAGGCACTGCCCGAGTTGCAACAGGACCTGGCAGGCAAATACCTGAGCCTGCTGATGGATTCTGACGAGCTGCCTGGGCGGATCCTGTTCTACACCGAGGGCGTGAAACTGGCCTGCCAGGGATCGCCCGTGTCGGACCGACTGCGCGCGCTGGAAGCACGTAGTGTCGAGCTCATGTTGTGCCAGACGTGCCTGGACTACTTTGGCCTGAGAGAACGCGTGGCGGTTGGCATCGTCGGGGGCATGCCCGACATCCCTGAGGGAATGCAGAGTGCGAATAAGGTGATTGGGCTGTGACGAGTAAAGGGGTGGGCGCCAGAAGATGCAAGATCCTGTTTCTATGCACGGGCAACTCGGCGCGTTCCCAGATGGCCGAGGCCTTGGTCAACTATCGCCTGGGGAACACCTGGGAGGCCGTGAGCGCCGGTACCCGGCCAACTGGCATCGTGCACCCGGCCGCCCTGCGAGCGTTGGCCGAGGTTGGCATCGAGCATCATGGGCGGTCGAAGTCGGTGGACGAGTTCCGGGACGCGGAGCTCGATCTGGTCGTCACGGTCTGTGATTCTGCTGCCGAGGACTGCCCGGTCTGGCTCGGGAAGGGCGGTCGCGTGCACTTGGGTTTTCCGGACCCAGCAAGGGCCGTCGGGAGCGACGAAGAGGTGATGGCGGTTTTCCGACGTGTCCGGGACGACATTGCCGCAGGCGTGCTGCGGCTCCTGCGGGAGCGCAACCGGGTGTAGGGGGTCGAGATGGTCAGCCGGGTCCTGCTCAGCACAGATTGGTACGCCTACGCCGATGGGGTTCTGACATGTCTGGCTGAGGTGAAAGGAGCGGGTCTGCGCCTGCGGTCAACTTCGGGCAGTGGCTGGGAATGGAACAAGCGGTGGGCATCGGCAATAGCCCACTGGCCGGGGCGCGAGCCGCACTCCTGTCTCGCGCCAACTGGGAGTGCGTTGGCGCTCTTCTTGCCGCACACCGACCTGACCCTGTTTCCATCATCGACGACTTGAGGAGGAATCGATGACCATTAGTGCAGTACCAGTTCCCACGGCGGAGGCAACTACAGGCGAAGACGTGCGCGCGGCCGCTCGGGCCTTCGCGCAGGCCTTGGGCGAGACCCCCGAATTCCGAGCCTATGAAGAGACTGCCGACCGTCTGCGGAACGACGAGGTGGCCCAGCAGATCATGGCTGACCTCACGGCCAAACAGCAAGCCCTTCAAATGCTGCTGAGGCTGAACGCGGTGCCAGTTGAGGAGCAAGCCGAACTGACAGGCCTCCGGGAGGCGTTTTACTCCCAGCCGGCTGTGGCGGCCCACCTGAAAGCGCAGGACGAGCTGACGGCCCTGTGCCAAGCCGGGGCGGACCTGCTGTCTCAGCGGATCGGCCTCAGTTTCGCCGCGGCCTGCGGACCGGGCTGCTGCTGAGCCTGGCCAATGACTGATGCCCGCGTCGCTATGTGGCCTCAGGTCTTGCCCAGCGAGACCGTCCGGACCCAAACTGCATTCGGCACGGCGTTTGTCACGCTGACCAGGGACGAGCATGCACAGCCGTTCGAGGTGTTCCTCAGCGTCGGTAAAGCTGGATCGGAGACCTTAGCTTCCGCCGAAGCGTTGGGCCGGCTCGTTTCCCTTATCCTACGGATCGAGTCGCCCATTCCTCGGCACGACCGGGCGCGGGAAATTGCCGCTCACCTGGACGGCATTGGCTCGAGAACATCCGCTGCCGGGCGGCCCTCGATGCCCGATGCCCTGGCGCGCATCTTGCTGAACCTCATCGGTGATGCCCGTTCAGCGCAAGAGTCGTCGCAACCGACGCCCCATCCGGTCCGAGCCGAGGCAGATCTGCAGAATCCTGACCCGATGCCCCTTCCAAACGATCTTCGCGGAGAGGGCAATCAGCAGAGGAGAACCAAGAGTGCCATGTCTATGACCCTTCCCCCAACGATCCTGGCTGCCGCCGAGCAGCTGGCCAAGGCGATCGAGGCCGCCGAGCCTGTCGCCACCTACCGCCGCGCCAAGGCCCACCTCGACGATGATGCCCACGCCCATGAGCTTCTTGAGCGGCTCTCGGCCGCCCAGGCTGACTTGCGCAGGCGCCAGAATGATGGCGGTGTCACCCCGGCCGCCTTGGAGCAAGTGCGGGCCCTGCAACGAGAGGTCCAATCCACCGCAATCATCATGGAGTTCGCCATGGCCCAGCAGGAAGCCGTCGCCTACTTGCCGCAGGTCAACCTGGAGATCAGTGAGATGCTGGGGGTGGATTTTGCATCGCTGGCTGGGCCGGGGAGTTGCTGACGTGCTGGCCGGCAGGATCGTTGTCGTCGGCATCACCGGCGGGGTAGCGGCGCACTATCTGCCGGAACTAATCGGCCAGTTGCGCTTCCGGCATATGGCCATCGTGCACGCGGCGATGACGCCGGCGGCTGAGCACTTCGTGTCGCCGCTCACGGTGGCCACGGCATGCGAGGCGCCCGTGTGGCGATCGGTCTTCGACACGGCCGAGCGGGCACCGCTGGCTCACATCCACTGGGCCCGGCAGGCTGATCTGGTTCTGGTCGCACCGGCGACGTTCGACTTCATCGGCAAGGTGGCCTCCGGCCTTGCCGATGATCCGGTATCGCTGCTCTTGGCGGCGACAACGGCGCCGGTGCTGCTGGCCCCCGCGATGCACGCAACGATGTGGGCCAACCCCATCCTCCAACGGAATGTTGCGACCCTGGAAGGCATCGGATATCGTATTGTGCCGCCCGAGACCGGCCTTCAGGCCACCGGAGAGGTGGGTGAAGGGCGAATGGCGGGCATCGGGACCATCCTCTCGGCCTTGAGCGAAATGTCCAAGACCCTGCCGGACAAGCAGAAGGGTTGACGAATGCCTCTCTACGAGTATCAATGTAACGTGTGCGACGAGGTCTTTGAGGTTCGTGCCTCATTCAAGGAAAAGGAGGCCGGGCTTCGACCGGAGTGCCCGAAGTGCCACAGCCCGCGGGCCGAGCAGTTGTTGACCGCCGGGCTCGTGATTCGTGGGGGCGACGGCAGGAGCCTCGGCTTCCCTGCCTGCGGGCCGGATGCTGGGCCAGGATGCTGCTGATGGCGCAGCGGATATTGGTGGAGATCATTGGCGCGCCGATCGCCTGTGCCGACGGTGTGAAAGATACCTGGCGCAAGGTAGCGGCTTGGGCGGCCGGTCAACTGGCAGTACGGTTTGGCGATGGGGTGCAGGTCGATTACTACGACCTCTTCGACCCCGGGGTGCCTTCCGTGCCCCCCGGCGCCCGCCTGCCTGTTGTCCTAGTGGGCGGCGAAGTGGTCACCGACGGCGTGAAGATCTCGATTCCAGCGATACGCAAGCGGGTTGAGGCCTTGCTGGCGTAGGGCCAGCTTTAGTCGACGCCAGGACGTGTGGAAGTTGGGAATCCCCAGGGACGAGACTAGGACTTGCGGCAGCGGCCCGAGCCGCACACGCACATTCCCGGGACTAAACCGGAGGAGTTCATGCCGAACGGGCCGCTGCTCTGAGGCGGTGCTTCTGGCCTCGATGGAGCGAGGGCAGCATTGGGCTCGGGTCGGGGGGGGGACATCGTAGCCTTTGGCCAAGTCCTGCCGAGCCGACTGCCCGGGACCAGCGCCTCCAGGAGCGCGCTTTCCCCGCAACAGGATTGCAGTACGAGCACTCGCGCTCCGGGGAAGGGAGGTTCATTGGCGCCGTGGCCGCGCCAACAGAGGCTTTCCGTGGAAGGGTAGAGGCTTCAGGCCGCGAATCTGCGACCAAGGGTGACAGCGAGCCTAACACGAGGGGGCACGCCCCCCGCCTTGATTCCGCGCAGGGGCCTCGCGCCATGGGGGGCACGGAGTCTCGAGACCCTCAACCGTCTTCCCCTCCTATGCCCCCTACACGGAGGTCAGGAAACTGATAAGGGGTCTCCCCAATCTGGGAAGACCCCTTTTCGGTTCCAACCGACGCCCTACAACCAGGAGCCGACGGCGCGCCATGAACCCGTGCATCGGGGTGTTGCAGGACCCGCCGGCGGCGATTCGGACTCTGGTTCGCATTTCACCGGATTCCGCAAAGGGTCTCCGTCTTCTGGGTTGCCTGGCGGACTCAGACGCGTGACCCTCTTCCTGAGCTAGGTAGCAAATGAGCACGCGGGCGTAGCCAGGCACCCGTGGTAGTGCGCTTGGCGCAACTCGTCATGCTAGGCGCTGTCGCTCTTCGCAGGATGGCGGGGGGTCGGCTCACCCCGGGCGGAGCTCAAGCGCCGCACGCTGGGGCGCGTCTTCAGCAGCATATACGGATACTGCGGATGGCCGAATGACCGCCGAGGCCGCGAGAGCCTCACCCAGCGCGGGGCCGCAATTTGCCCCACCCTTACTGCGACGATACAATTCCGTCGGACTTGGATCGGAAGCATCCATTGATCCTGGAGATCGATCTCCAGCCGGTCCTTGCCTCATCGGGCGGGAGCTTCGTTCTGGACGCAAGGGCTGTCCTGCAGCCAAGGTTCCCCCGGCACCTAGGCAAGTGGCGGCGGATAGGTGAATCGTTCCGGCAGCGGCGGAGACGCCGTAGGCCAGGATGGAGTCCGCTCCCCCCCAGTAGCGAGATCATGCTGCACGCGGCCGAGTGGATGCTGGCACGCCGAACAGCGGGCAAGCGGCCGGCAGTTCACCTGGGGGCGTGGTCGTGTTCCTGCTTGAGCTGGCGCGCATGAGAGCCTAATACTCGCA
>Ga0315292_10000072_pt1 | contig 36220 bp, 20 predicted proteins | sample YL17G13_0_MG_FD_204029 | JGI IMG/M metagenome (GOLD analysis project Ga0315292, IMG submission 204029) | Sediment microbial communities from Yellowstone Lake, YNP, Wyoming, USA - YL17G13_0 | ecosystem: Environmental > Aquatic > Freshwater > Lake > Sediment | place: USA: Wyoming | collected... | reverse complement strand
ACGCGGTCGTCACGACGTGGGACAGCCCCGCGCTCGACGAGTCGCTGCTCGAGATGGCGCCCCGCCTCCGGATGATCGCGCACTGCGGCGGCGAGGTGAAGTTGCGGTTCGCCCCGCCGCTCTTCGAGCGCCTCACGATCACGAACGCGGCGGACCCGATGGCCCGTCACGTGGCCGAACTGGCCGCGGCCTTCCTGCTGTATGAGGCGCGCAACATCGATCGGTACCGCGCTGAGCTGCAGCGCCCCTCCAACGCCATCTACGACGCGCGACACCTGCGTGGCGTCGTGGGCGAGAGCCTCCTCGAGGCGACGGTCGGCCTGATCGGCTTCGGCCGCATCGGCCGGGCGCTCGTCGAACTGCTCACTCCGTTCGGCGCGCGGTTCGTCGTCTTCGACCCGTATGCCCGACGGGTCGCGCCGCGCGGGGCCCGCGTGGAGTTCGCGACGCTCGGGCGCGCGCTCGGGGCGTCGCGGCTGCTGGTCATCGCGGCGGCACTCAACGACGAGACGCGGAACCTGCTCGATCGACGCCGGCTGGTGCGGCTCCGTCCCGGCACGTCGATCATCAACGTGGCGCGTGGCGGGATCGTCGATCTCGAAGCCCTGACCGAACAGGTCATCGCGGGCCGGCTGCGCTGCGGGCTGGACGTGACGGACCCCGTCGAGCCGCTGCCTGGCGACCATCCGCTCCGGCGCGCGCCTGGAGCGATCCTCACGCCGCATGTCGGAGCCGGCGCCGACGCGGTCCGGCGACAGATGGCGGCCGTCGTCATCGACGAGCTCACGCGCCACTTCGACGGCAGGCGACCACGAAACCGCGTGACTCCGGCCATGCTGGCCACCATGACATAGGACCGGGCGGATGAAACTCTCCTTTTCCACCCTCGGCTGCCCGGCCTGGACGCTCCGCCAGGTCATCGATCTCGCGCGACGCGAGCGGTACGACGGCGTCGAGCTGCGGTTTATCGAGGGCGATGCGGCGCTGTGGAAGCGGCCCGAGTTCACGGGCGCGGGCCTGGCCGACTCACGGTCGGCCCTGCGCGACGCGGGGTTGGCCGTGTCGTGCGTGGACACCAGCTGCTTCTTCCATTCCCCGGATGCCGCGGAGCGGGGGCGGACGCTGGAAGAGGGCCGGCGCATGATCGCGCTCGCGGCGTCGCTGGGCGCGCCCGGCATCCGGATCTTCGGTGACCGCGTGCAACCGGGTGCGACGCGTGATGACACCGAGGGCTGGATTGCCGACGCGCTTAGTGGGCTCGGCGCGGAGGCAGCCTCGGCCGGGCTCGAGACATGGCTGGAAACCCACGGCGATTTTGCGCCCGCGGGCGCCACGGCGGCCATCGTCCGGCGCGCCGGAGGGCGCGGCACCGGCGTGGTTTGGGATCCAGCCAATGCGTATGCCGAGTCGGGTGAGCCGCCCGCCGACGGTCTCGCGATACTCGGCGGGCTCGTCCGCCACGTGCACCTCAAGGACATCAGGCAGGGCAAAGCGTCGGATCCGGCCATCCCGGCGTCGGCGTGGAAGCCTGTCCTGACCGGCGCCGGCACGTTCCCGCTCGGCCAGGTGCTGGACCTGCTCGACGCGGCAGGCTTTGCCGGCCACGTCTCGTTCGAGTGGGAGAAGCGCTGGCACCCCCAACTCGAGGAGCCCGAGATCGCATTGCCCCACTTCGCGCGCTGGTTCAGGCTCTCGACGTCGGGGGAGTGAAGAACCGGCCGCTCGAGGCACGACGCTCCGGCGCGTCAACGTCAGGCCGCGGACCCGCCACGTTCCCGGGGACGACCATGCTGAAGTCCGTCACCGCCATCGACTACACCGTCATCGCCCTCTACATGCTCGCCATGCTCGGCATCGGCGCGTACTTCATGCGATTCAACAAGGGCGCGTCGGACTACTTCCGCGGCGGCAGCCGCATCCCCTGGTTCGTGGCCGGCCTCAGCTCCTTCATGAGCGGGTTCAGCGCCTGGACCTTCACCGGCGCCGCCGGCGTCGCCTATCGGCAGGGCCTGGTCGTCATCCTGATGTACATCGGGAACGGCTTGAGCTTCCTGCTCGGCTACTTTCTGTTCGCCGGTCGCTGGCGGCGGCTGCGCATCTCGACGACGATGGAGTACCTGACGGAACGGTTTGACGAGCAGACCCGCCAGACCTTCTCGTGGACCGCGGTCGTCTTCCACCTGTTCACCGGCGCCAGCGTGCTGTTCGGGCTTGGCGTATTCGTCAGCTCGACGTGCAACGTGCCGATCGGGTGGACGATCATCACCTGCGGGGCGATCATTCTTGCCTACTGCGTGGTCGGAGGCCTGTGGGCGGTCGTGATCACCGACTTCCTCCAGGCGGTCATCCTGATGCCGTTCACGCTGGTTCTGCTCGTCGTCTCGCTCACCCGGGTCGGCGGCATCGGCGCGCTCGTCGCGAGCCTCCCTCCGCCGATGCGCTCGCTCGCACTCCCGAACGACTTCGGGTGGGGCTACGTGGCCGCCTGGGCGATCATGGTGAGCTTCGGCTACAACACCTCGGTCATGGCCCAGCGATACTTCGCCGTAGACGACGAGCAGTCGGCCCGAAAGGTGTCGCTGTTGTGCTGCAGCCTCTTCCTGATCGGGTCGTTCCTGTGGTTCGTCCCGCCGCTGGCGATGCGGGTACTTTACCCGGACCTGGGCGCCGTTCTGCCCGGCCGCGCCAACCCGCACGAGGCGGCGTATGCGCTGGCGACGCTGACACTGCTGCCGAACGGCCTGATCGGCGTCATGCTGGCCGCGATGTTCAGCGCCACGATGTCGAACCTGTCCGGCACGTTCCACCTCCACGCCGCGATCATCGTCCGGGACATCTACCTGTGGTTCTGCCCGCGCCGCGACGGCGAGCGCCATCTCCTGAACGTCGGGAGGGTCGCGACCTTCGGTGTCGGGGCCAGCATCATCGGGCTGGCGTACGTGATGGCGCGCAGCGGCCAGAGCGTGTTCAGCGTCATGCTCACGGTGAACACGATCATGTCGCTGGCGTACGGTCCGCCCGCGCTTCTCGGGCTCCTGATCACGCGGACACCGCGATGGTCCGGTCTGGTCTCGTTCCTCGTGGGCCTCGTGCTCGGCTGCGTCGGGACCTTTGCGCTCGGATGGGGCCTGATCGCGAACGTGGTCGTCGTGCTGCCGGCGTCGGTCGCCGTCTTCCTGGCGTCGATCCCGTTCGAGGCGCGCGATACCGCGCGTGCGCCCGGCCGCGCCGCCATCGCCCGACGCCTGGCGACGCCGATCGACCGCGACCACGAGTTGCGCGACAGCGCCGATCGGACGACCGAGGTCTTCCGGTTCCTTTCGTGTGCGACGGCTGGCGTGGGCTTCATGGCTCTCCTGCTCCTGTTCTGGGCGCCGGCGGGCGATCGCGGCACGGTCGTCCTCTACTCCGCGATCACGTTCGTGGTGGCGGGGTTGCTCGCGCTGGTCAGGGGCGCGGGGAAACCGCTCTCTCCCTCTGTAAACGCGGGAGACGCAGTCTGAGGGAACGCGGGTGACCGCGCGCCGCGCGCGGGCCGACGAGGAGAACGACGATGGGATTGCAGGACACGGGGAAGCTGGTGCGGGCCGGAGCGGCTGCGGCGCTGGTCATGCTGGCCGCCGCTGGCGTGTCGGACGCGGGCGTGCGGCGGATCTGGGCGGTGAACGACACCGAGAAGATCGCGCAGGAGAACGTGGCCAGCCCGCTGGCCATCGGGAACTCGGCCTGGGACGGCAAGCGCGTGCGAATCTTCGGCGCGCGCAACGAAGTGCTGGCCTTCCAGGTCATCGTCGAAGCCGACGCCCAAGGAATCGACGCGCTATCACTTCGACTGCCGGAACTGCGCCTGCGGAACGGGCGCGAGCGGATTGTCTATATGCCGCCTGGCGCGGACCCGACCGTCACGGTGGGCAGGCCGATCCAGATCTTCGCCGCGCACTACATGTACGTGCCCGGGCCGGCCACGGCAGACTGGGTCTACAAGGCCGGGACGCCCGGCATGCCCCGTGACGTCGTGGGGTGGAAACCGGTGCAACTCGTGCCCGAGAACGCGCGAAAGGGTCGCGACGGGTTCCCGGTCCGCGTGGCTGCGTCGCGTACCCAGTCGTTGTGGATCGAGATCTACACAGGACGCGACCGGCCCGCGGGGGTGTACGAGGGGACGATCGAGATCACGGCGGACGGCAAGGCCGTGGCGCTGCCCGTTGAACTCGAGCTGTTCGACTTCGCGTTGCCCGACCAGAACAGCCTCAACGCGATGGTCTACTACGAGCCCGAGCAGCCAGAGCTGTACCTGGGACGCAACCTCGACGCCGAGTTTCACCGCTTCGCGCACCGGAACCGGATCGAGCTGGTGCACGCGTACGACGAAGCGAAGGTGCGGTCGGCGATCGGGAGATTCACCGGCCTGGCGTTCACGCGAGCGCAGGGATACGAGGGGCCGGGCGAGGGCGTTGGCAACCGGATCGTCCCGGCGAGCTTCTATGGGCCGGGGACCGCCTTCGACCAGCGCGCGTCGGCCTGGAAGCGGTCGGACGCCTGGATCACGTTCCTCGAGAAGACGCTGCCGGGGGCCGTCACGTTTCTCTACATGCCCGACGAGCCGCCGCCGGCACAATACCCGCGCATCCGGGCGATCGCCGACAACATCCACTCGAACCCTGGGCCGGGCCGCCGGCTGAAGATCTTCGCGACCAAGGAGTACGTGCCCGAGCTCGACGGCGCTGTCGATATCTGGTGCGCCGCCCCGCAAGTCTACGACATCGCGCGCGCGAAGTCCGAACGCGCACGAGGCCGCCAGTACTGGACCTACAACGGCAGCCGACCCTACCTTGGCATCGTGGCCATCGAGGCGCCGGCAGCGGATCCGCGCTCGGTGATGTGGGCGGCGTTCAAGGAGGGGATCCCGACGTTCTTCTCGTGGCACAGCGTGCACTGGCGTCACAACTCGCAGAAACAAGGCGAGCGCGACCAGAACGTTTGGGCCAACCCGATCACGTTCGACAATCGCGGGCAGCCCGGCAAGTCGGACACCGGCTACGCGCACGGCGACGGCGTTCTGATCTACCCGGGCCAGGATCGGCTCCATCCCGAGGAGGACCGCGGCATTGCAGGCCCCATCTCGACGATTCAGCTCGCCAACTACCGGCGCGGCCTGCAGGACCACCTATATCTGACGCTGGCGCGGAAGGCAGGTCTGGACTCGCTCGTTGACGAAGCGCTGCGCGCGGTCGTGCCACGCGTGTTTTCCGACACCGGAGAGTCAGTAGGCTATTCGGAGGTGGGTGACGAGTACGAGGCGATGCGCCTCAAGCTTGGACGGGCCATCGCCGCGGCTTCATCGCCGGGAGCGGGACCGCGCTAGTACGGACCGCCGCGAGGCGGGATCACTGCGGCGCCCTCAGCGCCCGGTACACCGCCAGGGCCTGTTCCGACCTCCGGATCGCCTCGTCGTGGTCGACCGGGTGGGTAAAGGGTGGGGCGCTTCTCAACCAGTGGAGCGTGCCGCTGACATACCTCTCGAGATAACGGATCGACGCCTCCTCCCGGACCTTCGCGCCACCACGAAGGAAGTAGATCGGGTTGGTGTGGGCGAACACCGAAAGGCCGCGGGGCAGGATTCGGTTCTTGTTGTCAGGGTCATCAGCCACGCGCGCGGCAAGCCAGCAACTCCGATCCAGCGAGACCTCAGCTTCCACCTCCATCGAGTACACGCTGTCGACCGGCGGATTGTCCTGGACGAACACGGTCTTGTGGCCCACGACATCTCCATTCCTGATGATCTCGAGCGTCGCGAACGGCAGCACGGAACGGGCAACAACGCGCGCCTTGACCGTGCGTGGCGTGTCGAACCGGATCGTGTCGCCCGGCACGTTGCCGTCCACGTCGAAGTCCAGCAGCGGGCCGTTCGTGATGAACCCCTTGCCGGCCTTGGTGCCCGCGATCCATTCGGCGTAACCGGCCTCGCGCCGGGTCGGCACGTAGCTCCGGTTGCTGCCCAGCGGGATGTCGACGTCCATCTTGTCCGTGCCCGCCGCGATCGGCAGGGGGAACCCCGAGTTCAGGTACTGGTAGTAGAGGTCCATTCCGCGCATGACGGGAAACTCCGCCACGGGCATGCCGGAGTTCTTCCAGGGCCCCCAGTGACTGGGCAACTGCGTGGGATCGTCATAGGTCATCAGCTCGATGCCGTCCACCAGACCGAGGGCCACCCCGATCGGAGATTCGGCGCCGGGAAGGTTCGAGAAATGCGACCAGACAACCAGGCCCCCCTGAGCGTGGGTCTGCTCCATGCCGTGCGCCATCAACCAGTGCGGTCGCACCCAGCTCTCCAGGACTCCTCCGGCGTAGGGGTAGCCGGGAATCAACTTCGGGAGACCAAGAAGCGTCAGATGGCCCATCTGCCAGTCGCGGACCTCCTGTGACACGCGTATCTCATGTCCCGGCGTCGAGTTCGGATCCAGCCGGCCCGTGAAGTAGGGAGTCTGGCTGTTGTCTTCCCCGGCGAGCAGGACCAGGACGTTCAGATCCTCCGCGCGCATCTGTCGATGGGCTTCGCCGGGAAGGGGGACATGGGCGTGAATGTCCCCGCTGGTGAATCCCCGGTCGCGCATGCTGGTCCACCGGCGCAGGCGAAAGACACGCGCCGCGCTTCCGTTGTTCGAGGGCTCGACCGCGGCAGACAGCGGCCTCGTTTCGAGGCCTCTTCTGATTTCCAGTTTCACGCCGCGCGGCGGCAGCTCGAGCGAGAAGGAGTCGTCGGCATAGCACCAGCGTTTTCCGAGATACTCCACGTGCGAGTGCTCGCCCTGGATCTCGACCGTCCTGCCGCAGTCATCGGTGGCACAGATCCGGGCCGCAAGCGGCTTGCCTGTCTCGTCCCCTACGATCGTGCCTTCCAGGCGGGTCGGGGCCGTTCCCCGAGGAAAGGAAACCAGGATCGTCGTGAGCAGGAGGAGCAACGGGAGAAGACTGCGCAGCGTGCTCATGTCCCACCTAACGCTTTCCACTGCGGAGGCGAGCCAGGACCTCCACGATCTGCGGCTGCCGTGGGTCGAGGGCCAACGACTGCTGAAGCGCGGCCGCCGCCCCTGCCTCGTCGCCGAGCGCGAGGCGTGTCATGCCCAGGCCGTTGAGCAGCACCGGCGTCTTCATCCCCGTTGCGAGCGCCTGGTTGAAGTACGGGATGGCGTCCGCCGGCCGCCCGCTCGACGCCATCGCCCCGGCCATGTAAAGAAGCGCCTCGCCATTTCGCGGCTCCAGCTCGATGGCCTTCCTGAACAAGGCCACCGCCTCCTCGCGCTGCCCGCCGCGCATCCGCACGACACCGAGTTTGACCGTCGCACCAGCGTCGGACGGCGCGGCCGCCAGTAGACGCCCGTAGAAGCCGGCTGCCGCCGACAGATCCCCGCGCACGAACGCCAGGTCACCGAGGCCGCGAAGCGCTTCGGCGTGTTCTGGCGAGATGGCCAATGCGCGCTCGTACGCCGCCACGGCCTCACCCGTGCGTCCAGCGTTGATCAACGTGTTCGCGCGGGTGAGCCACGGCAGCGGCGACTGTGGCTGGAGCGCCGCCGCCTTGTCCACGGCGCCCAGGGCCTCGTCGGTGCGCCCGGCGAGCCGAAGACTGTCGCCAAGCACGATCAGGTCCTCGGTCGTCAGCGATCCGGTCTTCTCGAGCACCCGCATGTCGGCGATCGCCGCCTCGTGATGACCCTCCGCGGCCAGCGCCACCGCGCGATAGCGTCGCGGCAGAGCGGCGTCTGGAGCGTCCACGAGGACGGCCGACAGCTCGCGCACGGCCGTCGCGGGGTCGATGCGCGCCAGCTCCATCCCCCGCTCCAGCCGGCGCAGCAGCGGCAGCGCGTCCTTCGGGTCGCGCAACTTCTCGCCTTCCTCAATCGGCGCCGTCGAGCCGCCGCTGATGTAGCCGAGCGCGCGCAGGCGCGCGGCGGCGTCGTTCCCGACCGAGGCGCTGGCGTCAGGGGTGGAAATGGCCTTCATGGCCGCCCGAAGCTGACGCCGCAGGCTCTCCACTCGCGGCCGTTCAGTCGACGCGTGGTCAGCCTGCTCGTGGGGATCGGTGCTGAGGTCGAAGAGTTCGGGCCGCGGCGCGTCGATCAGCTTGTATTGGGCCGTCCGCCACGCATACAGCGGAGCCCAGCGGAGGTGCAGATATGCGAACATCGACTCGGCGTACGCCGGTTCGTCGCTCATGGCTTGTCCGTCGGCAGCCGGACGCAGCGACCGTCCTTCGATCTCCCGCCGGATGGGCAGTCCCGCATAGTCGAGCAGCGTCGGGCCTACATCGATCAGCTGGCCGACGACCTGGCTGACGCTGCCGCGCGGGATGCCAGGGCCCGCCACGATCCACGGCACTTTCAGCGTCGCGTCGTAGAGGAAGATGCCGTGTGTCGCCTCGCCGTGCTCTCCGAGGCTCTCGCCGTGATCCGCGACCGCGAGCACCACGGTCCGCCCGGAGAGGCCGAGCGTCTCGAGTCGATGGAGGAACACGCCAAACTGTGCATCGACGAAGGCGATCTCGCCGTCATAGGGATGAGTCGCAAAACGGGTCGCGAACTCACCGGGCGGCTCGTACGGTGAATGCGCATCGTAATAGTGAATCCACAAGAACCACGGCGTCGCAGACGACGTGTGCTGATCGAGCCACGCTGTCGCCACGCTCGTCGTCTGGTCCGCGAGCCGCTCCACATACGGCGCGCGCCGCGGGTCGTTGCCGTGCGGGAACTTGTCGTCGTAGACGTCAAAACCGCGCGAGTAGCCGAAACGCGTGTCGAGCGGGAATCCCGAAACGAAGGCCGCGGTCTGATAACCGCCACGGCGGAAATCCTCGGCGATGGTGCCAAGCTGTTTAGGCAGCAGGTATCCGCCGTTGTTGCGGATGCCGTGCCGAAGCGGCGTGACGCCCGTGAGGATCGACGCGTGCGACGGCCCCGTGATGGGTGCCTGCGCGACGGCGGTCTCGAATCGCACGCCTCGCGACGCGAGCGCGTCGAGGACCGGGGTCGCCGCGCTGGCGTTGCCGTAGCAGCCGAGGTGGTCAGCCCGCACCGTGTCAAGCGTGACCAGCAGCACGTTCACTCGTTCGCCCGGGCGAGTGGGCGCCGCCGGCGAGCGCCACCACCACACGGACGCGGCCAGCGCGACAACCAGAACGGAACACGCGGCCGCCACCAGCCAGCGGCGGGTGGGGCGGGACTGGACACGAGCTGGAGGAGCGGAAGACACAGGACGACGCCGGGTTTTCATTGACCACCAAGCGAGAGGGGCAAACAAAGGAAATCCTAGCGGCGGTGCCGGCTGGCGTCAACGAGAATGGCGGATAACGAGTGGAATACCCTGGAGGACGGCGGTGGGGGAAGAGGAGTATTGACTTTCAAGTAGAAAAGGAATAGAAGTTCATAACACTATCGTTTGCTTGTGTTTACTGCCTATGTCGCTTCGGCTTCTTAAGCTGTGGATCCTCGTGCTGTGAGACCGGGGTGAACAGGCGCGCCAGTTCAGCAAGGCGAGCGTTAGCGTCATATCGACGAGTCCGTCGATTCTGGTGAGTCGCTGCGTCGCCCGGGGCTCCCTGCCCGGCGGGCGAGGAGGACACTATGGAAGTTCCGTGTTTCGCTGGAGATCCGAATCGGCAGCGGGTACCCGTGCGGGCGGGGCTGCTGGCCCTCGCGCTGGTGCTCGCAGTCTCGGGCGGGGCTGCGGCCCAGTCCGTCGCCGGCGCCATTCGCGGGACCGTCACCGACGCGACCGGCGCCGTGATCCCGAAGGCCGCGGTGCTCGTCACCGATGAGAACACCGGCGTGCCTCGCACGGTCGACACCGGTGCCAGGGGCGAGTTCGAGGTCACCAACCTCATGCCCGGGTCGTACCGGGTCGAGGTGACGGTCGCCAAGTTCAAGAAGTTCGAGCAAGGCGGCGTGATCGTCAGGACCGGCGGCGTCGCGCGCGTCGACGTCCGGCTCGAAGTGGGGCCGATCAGCGAAGCGGTCCAGGTCACCGTTCAGGCGCGGGCGAACGTCATCGAGCTCGACAGCCCGGCGGTCGCGCGCGGCCTCGACGCGCAGCAACTCCGGGACCTGCCGCGCAGCTCGCGGGACATCCAGTCGTTCCTCTTCCTGAACCCCAACGTGGCCGGCACCTCCGACGACATGCAGTTCCTCGGCGGCCGCACCTACGGCGTGTCGTACGTGCAGGACGGCCAGGCCTCCACCAACGCGATCTTCGGGACCGTGGGCAACTCCGCTCCCGGCCTCGATGCCATCGCCGAGATGCAGGTCCTGTCGAACTCGTATAGCGCCGAGTACGGTGGCCTCGCAGGGGTCATCGTCACGACGAAGCGCGGAGGCAGCCAGTACCACGGCACGGGCTTCTACGACTTCAACTCGAACGAGCTCAACGCGCTGAGCTACGGCCAGAAGCTGTCCGGCGCGACGCCCGACGATCCGAACTCGGAGACCAGCACGAACCGCTACGGCGCCAGCTTCGGCGGGCCGATGGGAAAGCGGACGTTCTTCTTCGGGAACTACGAGGGGCTCCGCGACACCTCGATTCGGGCCGGCGGCCGGGCGACCTTGCCGGGCGAGGCCCTGCGCAGGGGCGACTTCTCGGGGGTGAGCTACATCATCAAGGACCCGACGACTGGCCTGGCGTTCCCGGGCAACAAGATCCCCGATGATCGGATCAGCTCGATCTCCAAGACGATCATGAACTACTTCTGGCCGCTGCCGACCGGGACGATCCAGGCGAACGGTCTTGGCGTCTACCAGAAGTACGTGCCGGAAGGGCGCATGCGCGAGCGCTTCGATCTGCGAGGGGATCACGAGGCGGGCCGCAACAACACAATCTTCGCCCGCGGCAGCTACCAGGTGCGCTCTCCCCGCTCGTTCACCACCGAGGTCAGCGGGAACGCGCTGACCGGCCTCGGCTTCATCGAGGACAAGCTGACGACCTACGCGGTGATCGTCGGCTGGACGTCGATCTTCTCGAACGCCCTGGTCAACGAGCTGCGGGTCGGCTACAACTACGACCACTCGAACCGTCTGAGCAATTACCGGGCGACAGAGGTCGCCGCCCAGCTCGGCGTCGAGGCGCCGCCGAGCATCGGGCCCGACGTGCCCGGGTTCCCGTCGTTCCAGTTCGTCTCGGGCACGAACCGGCCGACGAACATCAACGACGCCGGGCGCAGCACCAACCGCCTTCAGAACCAGAACTCGTTCTCGATCTCGGACAACCTGTCGTGGCTGAAGGGGTCCCACTCGATCCGGACAGGGTTCCTGGCGGTGCGGAACTCGGCGGTTGACGGGTTTGGGCGGGGCCTGAACCACCGCGGCCGCTACCGCTTCGGCAACCAGACGGGCAACGGGATGGCGGATTTCCTGCTCGGCCTCCCCAACCGCGTGGACGAGCACGTCAGCACGCGCGGCGATCTGGACGGCTACTCCACCGACTTCGCCGCCTACTTCCAGGACGACTGGCGGGTGAACAAGAAACTGACGCTGTTCCTCGGCCTGCGCTATGAACTCGCCGGCGCCTGGCACGAGAAGAGCCAGATGCTCGCGAATTTCCAGGCCGCGGACGGCGGCTACCACATCGTCCCCAACCAGGAGGTGTGGGCGAAGCTGCCACCGGGCCTGAGCGACCCGTCGAGCCCCTGGTACAGCCACGTGAAGCTGGCGAGCGCGGTGGGCGCACCCGACACGCTGGTGAACGCGGACAAGAACAACTGGAGCCCGCGGGTGGGCTTCGCCCAGCGCCTCGATCAGGAGGGCAGGACGGTCCTGCGCGGCGGCTTCGGCCTCTTCCATCCGACCGCGGCCGTGCAGGGCATGCGCGACCTGCTCGCGGCGAACGAGTTCCGGTACACGATCCAGCGGTCGCCGGGGCCCTTCGCTCACGCGTATTCGCGGGGCGTGGGGATTCCAAGCAACGATGATTTCGGCACCCAGGGCATCCCGCCGGACGTGCAGATGCCGGACATCTACCAGTACAACATCACCGTGGAGCGGGAGCTGCCGTGGAGCCTCGGCATTCGCGCCAGCTACCTCGGGTCGACCATGCGGAACCTGCTGACGCTGAACGAGTTCAACAGCCTGCCGGCGAGCGAGCCCGCCTACTGGTTCTGCTCGGGCTGCCCCGAGCAGAACTACGAGCGTCCGTTCCCGCTTTACGGCGCTTGGATGAATATGACCAAGAACACCGGCGAGGGGCAGTTCCACGCCGCGCAGTTCGAGCTCCAGCGTCGGTGGAAGAACGGCTTCGCCCTCAACGCGGTCTACACGTACGCGCATTCCAGCAGCAACGCCCCCGACTCGGGCAACTCGAGCCTCGGCGTCATCCAGTACGACCCGTACAACATCGAGGCCGACCGGGGGCCCGACCCGTATGTCGTGAAGCACCGTTTCATTCTGAACGCGACCGTGGACGTCCCCGTCGGCAAGAATCGCCACTTCGGGGCGGACATGCCGTCGTGGACCAACGCGCTCTTCGGCGGGTGGACGGTGTCGGCGATCTTCCAGGCGCGCACCGGCGCCAACCTGACGCCGTTCTTCTCGCTCGGGTACTCGTCCTACACACCGTACAACGTGGGTTTCTTCCCCGATACGACGGGGGTCTGGACCGGCGACACGTGGCGTCCCAACCAGGTGGGGAACCCGAAGGCCAACATCCCGGCCGGCCTCCAGTTCAACCCCGCCGCCTACGAGCTGCCGCCCGACGGCGTGTTCCCGGGGACCACGAAGCGCAACAGCCTCCAGGGTCCAAGTAACTGGATCGTCAACCTCGCGTTCTACAAGGACGTCTATGTGAGAGGCGGCCTGAACGTGCAGTTCACCGCGGTGCTGGACAACGCCTTCAACCATGCGCAGTTCTTCCCAAGCCCGGGGAGCGATTACCTCAACCTGACCGACTATCTCATCAACGGCATCGAGAGCAACGCCTCGCTGGGCGTGCTCGGATCGACCGCGGAGGGGAACCCGGAGGGCTTTGCGCTCGCACGTCAGTTACGACTAGGGGTTCGATTAAGATTCTGACGGCCTCAAGTCAGGGGCCCCCGGCCAGGTGGTGGCCGGGGGCCCTCTCTGTCCTGTCTCACCTTCACGTGCCGCCGCGGGGTCGTATAATCCCAACATAGCTGGAGGCTGACATGCACGCTCGTTGGGGTCCTTCCCTCTGGGCCACCCGAGACGGTGCCGGGCGGTTCGCCGTCGCTCTCTTCTGCCTGCTCGTCGCCGGCACCAGCGCGATCGCCCTCGGACAGAAGACCGACAAGGCAGCGGACGCCTGGCTGAAGCAGTACCGGATGCTCGTCGTGCCCGACGAAGTGCAGGTTCTGCGTCAGATCAAAGACCCCGCTGACGTCGCCGAGTTCGATCGGATCTTCTGGGCGCGCCGGAACCCCGCGCCGCAGGGCGCCGAGAACCCGTACAAAGCCACCATCGACAAGGCCCACCTCACCGCCGACGTTCGCTTCAGCGATTCGGGCCGGAAGGGTTCCGTCACTGGGTGCGGTCAGGTCTTCATGCTGCTCGGCGACCCGGACGAGGTCGTGGGCACTGAGATCCGCACCACCTTCGAAGATCGGCCCGTCCGGGGCGCGGACGCCTGGCGGCGGCCGGAGCCTGCCGGGAACAACGCCACCCGGGATGGCGCCCGGCGCCCGGAGACCTGGACCTACAAGAGCAACACCCAGCGGACGTTCCTGATGCCCCGTGGCGAGCTGCGGCTGCAATTCGACAGCGCGTGCGAGTTCGCGGAAGGTGTGCGCGTGATGGAGGAGATCACCCGCGTGGCGGCGAGCCGTGTCCTCCACCCGGACGTGCGGTACGAGTTCGGGCCCAACGGCCGCCTGCGCTCGTTGGCCGCCGAGGCGGCGCCGGCGTCGAAGACTGCCGCTCTGCTGGACGAGTCGCGCTCCGATTTCACAGCTGAGTTCGAGCAGAAGATCCAGATGCCCGGCCAGGGCGGGGCCTACACCGCCGGCATCCTGCGCGGCGGTGCGGGGGCTTTGCCGGCGGTGCCTGGCGGCGGCCGGACCGTGCCCCTCAAGGTCGCCGCGCGCGCAACGCGCGGAGCTGACGACCGGGTAGTCTTCGCCGAACGCGAGATCGTCGGGCTCGTACAGCCGGATGGCTCGTTCGTGACGTCGTACGGCTTCGCGCTGCCGCCGGGCCGCTGCACCATCAGCATCAGCCTGTTCGAGCCGTCGAGCGGCAGAGGCGCCGTGACCACGAGCACGGTGGACGTCCCCGACTACGGGGGCGGCGCTCTGGTCGTGGGACCGCTCGTGGTGCTGTCGGGGGAGGAGGCGCCCGTGACGGTTCCAGCCGCCGACCCGTTTGCGGCCTTCGCCGTCGGCGCGGAGCGCCTGCCTGCCAGGCCCGGTAACGTTCTTGGACAGTCCGAGTCCCTTCGGCTGCTGGTCCTGGTCCACAACGCCGCGCCCGATTCGACCTCGGGAAAGTCCTCGTTGCGCGCTCGATTCTCCGTGCTGCAGGACGGGACGCTCGTGGCGAGCGGAAAGGAACAGTCGTTCGACTCGGCGAACGCCGCGCCGTCGGTCGGCCCGATCGCGCTGACGGCGTTTCCGCCGGGACGCTACCTGGCGCGCGTCGAAATCGCCGACGACGTGACGAAGACCCAGGTTGTGCGCGAGACGCCGTTCGAGATCAGACCGCCGGATCCTGCCCGTTGACGCTGGGAGAATAGGCCATGAGCAGGCCTCTCACGCGCCGCACGTTCCTCAGAAAGGGTTCGCAGATGTCTGCCGCAGCCTCGCTTTTCGCCGCCGGCGCCTCGACCTCTGCGGCGACCTCCGCAGCGTCGCCGCTGTCGAACCGGGGACAGGAGACGATTCGGATCGGGTCGTGGCAGGGCCCTATCGTGGAGGGGAACTTCGCGAAGAACGCCGCCAAAGTGAAGGAAGTCATCGGGCAGACCAGGCCACTGAAGCTCGATTTCCTGTGTTTTCCCGAATGCTATCTCTCGGGGTACCGACCAGAGTCGATCAAGAAGAGCGCGATTCCCGCCACCGATCCGGCCATCGCCGACCTGGTGGATATCACCCGCGGAGACGACACCGTGATGCTGGTGGGCTTCGCCGAGCTGAAGGGGGGCAAGGTCTTCAACACGGTCTTGGTGGCCCACAAGGGTCAGGTGCTGGGTCTTCCCCACAAGACCATGCTGGTCCCGGCCTACGACACCGCGCTCTTCGCCACCGACTTGGAGTTGCCGGTCATGGAGGCCAAAGGCATCAAGTTCGGCGTGGCCATCTGCCACACGACGTCGTTCGTGGAACCGTCGCTCTACCTGCGGTGGAAAGGCGCGCGCCTCCTCTTCACGCCGCACTACAACGACATCCCGCCTGGCGGCATCACGGAGTCTGGGGACCATCACACGTTCTGGGAACACCGCACGATGATTCTGAACAACCAGGCGGCTCTGGCCGCGCTGCTGAAGATGGTGGTCGTGCGCTCCAACATCGTGATGGTAACCGAAGATCACCTCGGCGCCGGCGACAGCAACATCTGGGACATGAACGGCGTGTGCGTGGCTGCGGGACAGCCGTTCACCGAAGCGGTCGTGACAGCCGAATTCGACAAAGAGGTCTTCCTCAAGGAGCACTGGATCAGTCGGAAGGAGATTCCCCTCCAGTTGGTCGACATGATCGCCCAGGCGGCCAGGGAGTATCCGCGCTAGCCTCGGAACGACCGGCCGGGTCATTGCGCCGGGCCCGGGCCGTTGAACCAGGCGCTTCTCACCTCCTCGATGACCTCGTGGGCCGCGCGCTCGATCTGGGTGCGGCCCCACGCCTCGTCGGTGTGCTGCCGCGGGTCATTGTCGGCACGCAGCGCGTGGTGTTCGGTCGGCGTCCCATCGAATGTCTCGCCGTCCACGATGCCGTAGTCAGTATTCCGGAGCGGCCCGGACGTGGGAAGCTTCGACAAGTCGACACAGGACGGCCACGTGGCCGCGAGCATCGAGGTCTCTTCCGATGCAGCGTGGCCGATCGAGCCAGCCACCGCCGACCGCGGAAAGCCGGCATAGACCCACATCACGCGCGCCCCGCCAGCATGGTTGGCGTTGAACTCCCGGCACAGCCGGTCGAGGACCGCCTTCTGGTTCTCGGCGCCGTGGCCGTTGACGATCAGCACGCGCGCGTACCGCATCCGACCAAGCAGGACGCTCAGTGTTTCGCGGACGACGAGCGCGAAGACCTCTTCGCGATAGTAAGCGCTCGCCACCTGGTGGCGCGGAAAGTCCATGCCTTCGATGAAGCTCGATCGATCGAAGCCGAGAGCTTCGAGCATGTGCGGAGAACGCTCGCGCTCGGTTCCGACGAACAGTGGCGGGTAGTACGCGCAGCGGAACTCTGAGGCCAGGCGACGAGCGAAGGCATGCGCCAGCAGCCCGTCGCACCCCATGGCCAGATGTGGGCCGTGCCACTCGATAGGGGCGAGGGGCAGGATGACGAGGCCGTTGCGATCGCGCGCCTCCGCCACCTCCGACGGGAACAGGTATGCCATGTTCCAGTCGCCCTCGTCTATCGGACGGTGCGAGGGTGCTGTCAGGTCGTTCATCTCCTCGCCCAGGCAGGTTACTGGACCGCGGCGGCAGCCGCATCCCGGAACGTCGAGGCCGCGTGCCGAATCTCGTCCTCGGTGGAGTTCACATTGATGCCGAACCCGGCTCCGATGCCGCGGTCCACCACGCCGACGCTGAGGTTGATGGCGCGGGCGAGGATGTCGTCGGTGCGCGGGTAGGACCCCTTCTCGTGGGGCCGTCCGTGATCCTTCAGGAACTCCAGCACGTGCTCCATGTTGCCGTAGACGTGCCAGCCGCTCTGAGCGACCGTCGTAGTGTTCAGCCGGGCAGCAACCTCGGCAGCCTGGTCGGCCGATTCGAAGAGCACGGCCAGGAGCGTCGCGCACTCACCATCGGGGTCCGGCAGCGTTCGATACCGCACACCCGGCACATCGCCGAGGGCCTCACGGAAGCGACGCTTCTTGTCCCGAAGCGTGGCGACCAGTCGATCCAACTTCCGCAGTTGCGCGAGCGCGATCGCTGCCGTCAGCTCGTTCATCCGGAAGTTCAACCCGAGCGTCTTGCGGTGACCGATCTCGACGCCGGCCCGGTGCGGCGTGTGGCCCTGATCGTGGAACGCGAAGGCCCGTTCGTAGAGCTCCCGGCTGTTGGTCACGAGCAGGCCGCCGTCACCGGCGCTGATGATCTTGAAGATGTTCAGCGAGAAGCACCCGACCGCGCCGATCGAGCCGATCGGCCGCCCGTGCTAGGACGCGCCGTTGGCCTGGCACGCGTCCTCCACGACTACGAGGCCGTGGCGCCTCGCGATGTCCATGATGGCATCCATATCGCACGGGTTGCCGAGCATGTGCACCGGCATGACGGCGCGCGTCCGTGGCGTGATGCGCCGCTCGACGTCGGCGGGGTCCAAGGTCAGGCTCTCGTCGATCTCCGCGAGCACGGGGATGCCTCCCGCGAAGACGATCGCGCTGTACGTCGCGACGAAGGTATAGGCAGGCACGATGACTTCATCGCCGGGAGAGAAGCCGAGCGCGTGCAGGGCCATCAGCAGCGACGAGGTGCCGGACACGCTCGCCACGCAGTGCGCGACGCCGCAGTGCCGGGCGAACTCCTGCTCGAGCGTGTAGGTCTTGGCCTTGAACGCCGGGTCACCGAGCTGACCACAACGAAACAGGTAGCCCGACTCGAGGACGTCCAGCACCTCGCGTGTCTCTTCCTCGCCCATCCAATAGAAGCCGGGCCCATGCATGCCTTCCTCCCCATTCAGCCATTGACGCCGTCTTCACTCGGGCCGGTCCGCCCGATCAGGCCTCACCATCACCCGCTCCCCCGTAGGCACCGAACTCCGCGAGCGCCTGCCGCATCGCCACGATATTGGCGGCAGGTACGTCGGGCTGGACGTTGTGCACGGCGCTGAAGACGAACCCGCCTCCGGCCTTCAGGTCGGTCACGCGCCGACGCACCTCGTCGCGGACCTCGGACGGCGTGCCCCGCCCGAGCACGTGCTGCGTGTCCACGCCACCGCCCCAGAACGTCAGGTCGGCTCCGTACTCACGCTTGAGCGCGGCGGTGTCCATCCCGTCGGCACTCACCTGCACCGGGTTGAGGATGTCCACGCCGGCCTCGATGAGGTCCGGGATCACGCCGCGAATGGCGCCGCACGAGTGGAAGAACACCCGGGCGCGGCTCTTGGCGTGGATGAATCCGAACAGCTCGCGATGGCGCGGCTTCACCAGTGCCCGGTACGTGTCGGGCGAGATCAGCAACCGCTGCTGACCCGCGAAGTCGTCGGCGGTGAACGCGACGTCGGCGAAGTCGCCGACCACGTCGAGCGCGCGCTCCCAGTACCCGAGCTGCAAGTCGAGCACCCGGTCCATCACCTTCGCGGCGCGCCGATGGTCGAGGTGCAGGTCCGTGAAGAAGTCGGTGTACCCGCGGACCCACGAGTAGACCTCGAGGGTGCCGGCGCACATTCCGCCCACGACCAGCGCCCGCTGCTCCTCCGCCACGACACGACGGGCGGCCTCGCGCATGCCCGCGAAGCGGGCGGGATCGCGCGGGTCCGGCCACGCGAAGCGCTCGATGTCCGCTTCGCTGATGCTGCCAGCGAGCGGGTGGTCCACCATGTCGAAGTACCACCCGCACTCGCGCGGCTTGCGCCAGCCGATGCCGAACTCGTCGCGGTAGTGCTCGCCGGTTTTGTCGCGCGAGATCGCCGGGCGCCACGCCGAGGGGAGGCCCGGCCACACGCCGCGGACGTCCACGCCGAGCCGCTCGGCGAGGTCGTCGCCGACTGGCGCGAGCTGCTGCACCAGATCCAGGATCCACGGGGCGGCGGGCGGCAGGCCGAGACGCGCGCGCAGTGCGCGATGCGCGCGCTCGTGGATGCCCGTAACGACCGTCGCGCCCAGATCGAACGGCACGCGGTCGGCTTCGCGGTGGTTCAACGCCGTCAGCACCCGCTCGCGCGACGTCACACTCGGGCTCCTCGTTTGCGCCGCCCGTCAGGCCGGGCGGCCAGATCCAGCACTAAAAACAAACTATAGCAAGAAATAGATGTTTCGTTTATACTCTTTTTGCTTTCGCGGCGCCCGTCGCCCCGTCCATGAAGAAACGCGTGCGCTGGTGGATCGGCGGCCTCCTCTTCGCCTCGACGGTCATCAACTACCTCGACCGTCAGACCCTCAGTGTGCTCGCGCCCTACCTCAAGGCCGATTTCCACTGGTCGAACCGGGACTTCGCCCTAGTCGTGATTTCGTTTCGCCTCGCCTACGCGGTGGGCCAGACGGTGTCCGGCCGGCTGATTGACAAGGGCGGAGTCCGGCGCGGCCTAACCGTGGCGGTCACCGGCTACTCGCTGGTCGCCATGCTCACGCCGCTCGCCACCGGCCTGCGCAGTTTCTGCGCGTTCCGGTTCCTGCTGGGCGCGGGCGAGGCGGCGAACTGGCCAGCCGCCACCAAGGCGGTCGGGGAGTGGTTCCCGCGGCGCGAGCGCGGCTGGGCCGTGGCGCTCTTCGACAGCGGGTCGTCGGTCGGCGCGGCGATCGCCGTGGTGCTCGTGCCGTGGCTCTACCGCGCGTTTGGCGGGTGGCGCCCCGCATTCATTGCTGTCGGGGCCCTCGGCTTTGTATGGATGTTCGCCTGGCGACGCTTCTATCACGCGCCCGAGGACCACCCGGGACTCTCGGCAGAGGAGTTGCGCCTGATCCTCGACGACCGGGCGGCGGAGAGCCTCAGTGCTCCGGAGGCGGGGGCGACCGGTGGGGCGATTAGCGGACTGCGTCTGTTCGGGTTCCGCCAGACGTGGGGCGCAATTCTCGCGCGCGGTTTGACCGACCCCGTCTGGTACATGATCACCGACTGGTTCGCCATCTACCTGGTCACAAGGGGCTTTCGGCTGGAAGACACGGTCGCGGGGTTCTGGCTGCCCTTCCTGGGCGCCGACCTGGGCAACTTCTTCGGCGGCGGCCTGTCGAGCGCGCTCATCAGCCGAGGCTGGCCGGTGGGCCGCGCGCGGCGCGCGGTCTTCGTCGGATCGGCCGTGGGCGTGCTCGCACTGATCCCGGCCGCGTACATGTCGGCGCTGGCGCCGCTCGTGGCGTGCTTTGCCGTGGCCACGTTCTCCTATGCGGCGATGTCGACAATGGCGCTCTCGCTGCCTGCCGACCTGTTCGAGAACCGGGCGGTGGCGTCGGTTGCGGGCATGGCGGGCACGGCGGCCGGGCTTGGCGCCATCGGGTCCACCTACGCGATCGGCATCGTGGCCGATCGGTTCTCGTTCACACCGATCCTGATGGTCGCGAGCGTCGTGCCGCTGCTCGCGGCTCTCGTCGTGGTCATTCTCGTCCGGAACACCGACGCGTCCGGGCGGGGCGTGGTGAAGGTCGTGTGAGAAAGGGATGAAGACGATGAGGCGCTCCTTTCCCGTAATGATCGTGGCCCTCGCCGCAAGCCTGGCAGCCGGAACGTTCGGGCCCGCACGGCCGCTGGCGGCGGAGAGTGCTCGTGTCGCGCCGGCGCCCGCCGGCGCCTCGGCCCACCCGCGCATGCTGATCGCGAGCGCGGATCCTCTCACCAGCCTCGCCACGCTCAAGGTCAAGTACACGGCAGGCGAGCGTCCGTCCGACGACCTCGCGGGCTGGGCGCTGTCGTACCTGATGAGCGGCGATGAGACCTTCGCCCGGCGCGCGGTGGATGAGATGCGGCGGGTCCGATTGCCGCAGGCGTCGAACTCCCGCCCGTATCTCGAGTACGTGCAGCGCGCGCTGGCGTTCGACTGGCTGTATGACTGCCCGCTGTTCGACGCCGCGCTCAAGGACCAGGTGGCGGTCGAACTGCTGGCAGGAGCCACGCGCATCGCGGCGCTGCAGGGCCTGGCCGATCCCGCGCAGGCCTCCTATCACAACCACTCGATACGCGAGCTCGCGCTCGCGACGTTTGCCGTCACCGCCATCGAGGGGCATCCGTCAACGGCCGTCCAGGCGGCGCCCCTCGTCGTCAGCATGTGGCGTGCGCTCGACAACATGCTGGAGACCTCCGAACTGGTCGCGCCAACCGGCGGCTACCACGAGTCGATGGACTACATGCGGATCACCTTCGCGCCGCTCGCGATGCTGGCCGAGTTGCGGCGGACGACGACCGGGGAGGACCCGGCGCGCCGGTTCGGCGTGTTCGCGAACATGGGGCCGACCTACCTCTACAAGGTCATGCCCGACGGCTCCACGGCCCGCGACGACGACAACGAGTATCCCCATCTGGACGCGACGGACGACATCGTCCTTGGCTACGCGATCCACCGGTTCAAGGATCCGTTTGCTGCGTGGTACCTGCAGAAGAGCGGGTGGCTTCCGGCAAAGTGGCGCTTCCCGGTGCTCGAGTTCCTCTGGAGCGACCGCTCCGTAGTTGCACGCGATCCGACCCTCGCGCGGCCCGAGGAACTGCCGCGGCACCGCCTGTTCACGGGGGTCGGGCACCTCCTGATGAGGAGCGGCTGGGACCCGGGCGCCACCTGGATCGAGTTCACGTGCGGCCCCTACTTCGCCAAGCACGACCACCTCGACACTAACCAGTTCACGATCTTCCACAAGGGCCACCTCGCCCTCGACACGGGCGCCGATTATACCGACACCGAGAGCCCGCACTATCTGAACTACTACCGGCGGACGGTCGCGCACAACACGGTGCTCGTGTACCAGCCGGGCGAACGGTTCTTCTGGGGCGAGAACCTGTGGCCGGCCGCCAACGACGGCGGCCAGCGGATGGACTCGTCGCGATTCTGGAACTCGGTGCGCAGCCTCGAGGACTGGGAGCGGACGCGCGACCTCTGGGACCGCGGTCGCATCGAGGCATTCGAGGCCAGGGAAGGTGAGTTCGTCTACGCGCGCGGCAACGGGACGGCCTCATACCAACCGTCGAAGGTGACGCGCTTCGTGCGCGACCTCGTGTGGCTCGAGGGCGCCAACGTGCTCGTCGTGTCCGACGACGTGCGCGCGACCGATGCCGCGTACCGGAAAGCCTGGCTACTGCACGGCGTGAGCGAACCGAAGGTGGATGCCGCGCCCGGCAGCGGGTCGCGCTCAGTCGGGCAGGGCGGCACCGCGTGGACGAACGCGACGTCTGCGACCTTCGAGGACGGCGATGGCCGCCTGCGTGTCTATCCCGTGCTGCCGCGGGACCGCGAGTTCATCGTCCGGGGCGGGCCTGGCTGGGAGTTCTGGACGCCCGGCGACGACCGCGGCGGCCCTTGGGGATCGGGCGCCAACTGGCCGCTGGACCCGCCGGAAGGCGGTCCGCTACCGGCGGACCTCACGCTTCAACGGATGTGGCGCACGTTCTGGGGCGCCGATTTCAACAGGCTGTCCCCGTCGAACCGGCGGGCCGTCGTGCCGGGCTCGTGGCGCCTCGAGGTGTCGCCGGCGGCGGCCGCACGCGACGACCGGTTCCTGCACGTCCTGGACATCGGCGACCGACACGCGGCCCCGCGTCGCATCGAACCGGTGTACGGTCACAATCTTGCCGGCGCCGTGGTGGCGGGCGAGGCGGCCGTCGTCTTTACGACCAGCGGGACGCCTCCGGCCGAGGCCGAGGTGACGCTGCCCGATCTGGCGTCGCCTCTCGTGATCGTCGGGGGCCTCGAGCCCGGGCACCCCTACACGTTCCAGTTCACGTCGAACTTCGCCCCGGGATCGCCCGTCGCGCAGATGTCCGCGCGAGCGAGTGACGCGGGATTGGTCCGGTTGACCCTTGGAGAACGGCGCAACGTGCGGTTGCGGATGCGCCGGGTCGATTGAAGGTCCTACAGCACGAAGCAGGAGACGTCCATGCATCTGGTCACCGCCCCGACTCTCAAACGCTGCCTCGCCGTCCTGGTCTGCGTCGCCGCTGTCACCGTCGTGGTGGCGGGGCTGGCTGTCTCGCGCCAGCGGCCGCCGATGCCGCCGATTAAGGCGCCCGTGATGTTCGACACCGCCGAGGCCGATCGAATCCTGGCCGCCCTGCAGGTGTTCCCGCCCGACAACGCGTGGAACCAGGACATCTCGGCAATGCCCGTGCATCCGAACTCCATGAAGATCGTCGCGTCCATCGGTCCCGACAGGCCCCTCACGTACAACCTCGACATGGGCTTCATCATCGTGCCGCCCAACCAGAAGCGCGTGCCGGTGAAGCTCATCGATTACCCGGCCGAGTCTGATCCCGGGCCCTACCCAGTTCCCGACAACGCACCCATCGAGAACTGGCCGCTCACGCGGAACGAGGACAAGAACGCGCTGCCGAAACCGGGGCAGACACTCGAGCAGCTCCAGCGGGAAGGAACCGGCGATCGCCACGTGATTGTCGTTGATCCGGTGAACGGCAAGCTCTACGAGTTCTGGCAGGCGCGAAAGACCGACGCCGGCTGGCAGGCGTCGAACAACGCAACGTTCGACCTGAAGACCGGCGCGCTACGCCCGGAACGCTGGACGTCGGCCGATGCCGCCGGCCTGCCCATCTTCCCGGCTGTCGTCCGCTACGAGGAGTGCGAGCGAGGACTGGTGGAACATGCGATGCGCTTCACGGTGAGGAAGTCCCGAAGGGCCTACGTGCTGCCGGCGACGCACTGGGCCAGTTCGAGCCTCGACCCGTCGCTGCCGCGGATGGGCGAGCGGTTCCGTCTCCGGAAGGACTTCGATGTGTCCGCGTTTCCGCCGCACGTCCAGGCGATCCTCAAGGGACTGAAGAAATACGGCATGTTCATGGCTGACAACGGCAGCGACTGGTACATGTCGATCGCGCCCGACCGGCGGTTGAAGGGGCTCGAGACGCTGAACCGGATCAAGGGATCCGACTTCGAAGTCGTGGACACCGGCGCGCGCTCGGTGGAAGGCAAGTAGGCGAGGCTGCGATGAAGCTGTGCATGGTTGGCTGCGGGGAGCACGCCTTCAGCTCCCACGGTCCCGCGCAGGCCAGGTACGCGGCGGCGCACCATGGGCTCGAGCCGGTCGGCTGCTGTGACGTGGACCGGGCGCGGGCTGAGCGGTATCGCGAGCGGTTCGGCTTCGCCCGCAGCTACACCGACGCGTTCGACATGCTCGACGCCGAGCGGCCTGACGCCGTGGCGCTCGTCGTGCCGGTCTCGCTCACGTGCCAGCTCGGAAGTCGGATCCTGGAGCGCGGGTTTCCGCTGCTTCTGGAGAAACCACCAGGCGAGACGGTCGCCGAGGTGGACCGCCTGGCCGCGGCTGCCCGCGCCGGCGGCCGCGACGGCCGGGACGTGCCTCACCAGGTCGCATTCAATCGCCGCTACATTCCGCTCGTGGCCGCGTTGCGCCGACGCCTCGATGCACTCGAACCCGACTCACCGATCCAGCATATTCGGTACGAGATGGTCCGCGTGAACCGGCGCGATCCGGACTTTTCGACCACGGCGGTGCACGCGATCGATGCGGTTCGCTTCATCGCCGTCGCCGATTTCGCCGAGATTCGCTTTCGGTACCAGGACCTGCCAGCGTTTGGAAGCGGTGTGGCCAATATCTTCATGGACGCCGTGATGAGTTCCGGCGCGACCGCCCACCTCAGTTTCTGCCCGGTAGCTGGCGTGGTTGTCGAGCGGGCGGAGCTTCACGCGCGTGACCACACGTTCTTCCTGGACATCCCGATGTGGAGCGCCTTCGATGCCCCGGGACGCCTCCTCCACATCGAGCGGGCGCGTGTCGTCGAGGACCTGCGGGGGCCGACGAGCGGTGACGGTGCGGCGATGTTCGAGCAGTGCGGTTTCTACGGCGAGTACGAGGCGTTTTTCGATGCCATCGCCGAAGGTCGGCAGCCCGAGCCGGGCTTGAGCGCGACGCGGCAGTCGGTCGAGGTCGCCGAAGCGATGCGCGCGCGAAGAAGCGAGTTCTGAACATGACACTCTCTACCACGCGGCGTGTCCTCATTGGCCTGGTGTGCGCGGTCGCCTCACTGGCTGGCCAGGATCAGCCGTCCGCCCGCCTCGATGCGTGGCGCATTCTCGGCCCGGGTGGCGGCGGTACGATGACTCATCCGACCATCAGCCCGCACGATCCGAAGGTGGTCGTCGAAGCGTGCGACATGACCGGCGCCTACATCACCAGTAACGGCGGTGACACGTGGCGGATGTTCAATCTTGGCACGGTGCCGTCGGCGTTCGCCTTTGATCCCGAGGACGCGAACGTCATCTACGCGGCCGCCTCGGCGCTGTTCCGGAGCGACGACGCGGGGCGGACGTGGCGGATGGTCTTTCCGGACCCCGCGCGCAGGACGGTGAAGAACGGCTGGGGCGACCACGCGGAGACGATCTACACCACGGAAGACCCCTCGTACCCGAGCGGCCAGGACGTCACGATCCACGCGGTCACGGTCGACGAGGCCGACCCGTCGCACGTCTACATCGCGATGCAGGCGAGGAAGCCCGGGCCGCCCGGCAGTTCGTCGCCCGAGACCACTGCCGTGCTGGCCTCGCCGGACGGCGGCCGCACCTGGATGCGCCTGACCGATTTTCCGCCCGAGCGAATCTTCTCGATCTGGGTTGGAGGAGCCGGCGAGGCAGCCGTCGTCCGCGCGCTCGGCGAGAGTGGCGTCCACGAGCGTCGCGCCGGGACCTGGCGGCTCCTGACCGGCCCGGCTGGCGTACGGTTCGAGTCGGGCAGCGTCGGTCGCGACCCTGCCAGCCGCGGGACTGTCGCCTACGCGACGGCACCGTTGCAGCAAATAGCCGGCCAACTGGCCGGTGGGATCTACGTGTCCACCGACTCGGGCACCACCTGGCGCCCGTCCAACTCGGGGCTCGACGGCTTCTTCGGATCCGGCTCGCCGCAGGGTGAGGTGTGGGGTCCGGCCGAAGGCTCGCGAGCGCACGTGGGGCCGATCAGCGCGTCCGCACGCCACGGCCTGTCCGCCTACGTCGGCGTGCGCGGACTTCGGTCGCCAACCGGCGATACGAAGCCGTTCAACGGCGTCGCCTACACGGGCGACGGCGGCCGCACGTGGAGCATCGTCCACCGCGAGTCCGACCGGCCCGCCGCGAACTTCAGTACGTCGTGGATCGAGACGCGCACGATGGAGGACGGGCACTCGGTCTGGCTCGATGCGCCCTACGATCTTGCGGCCGCGCCGTCCGATCCCCGGATCTGCTACGTCACGGACCTGTTCCGCACATACCGCACGCTCGACGGCGGGCGCACCTGGGCGCAGGTCAACTCCGCGCCGGCCGGCAATGGCGCCTGGGTGAGCCGCGGTCTCGACGTCACCAACCATTACGGTCTCGTGTGGGATCCGTTCGACCCCAAGCGCGTGTTCGTGCCGAGCACGGACATCGGGCTGTTCAGAAGCGAGGACGGCGGCGCCACGTGGTTCGGATCGAGCACCGGCGTCCCGCGCTCGTGGCGGAACACCGCCTACTGGGTGGCGTTCGACCCCGGGGTCAAGGACCTGATGTGGGGCGCCTTCAGCGGCACGCACGATCTGCCGCGGCCGAAGATGTTCCGGCGCACCGACCCGGCGACCTTTCGTGGGGGTGTTGCGGTGTCGACCGACGGCGGCCGCCACTGGACGCCGTCCAACGCCGGCATGGCGGAGTCGGCCATCACGCACATCCTGCTGGATCCCCGCAGCGCGAATGGCAGCCGCACCCTGTACGCGTCCGCGTTCGGGCGCGGCGTCTACAAGTCGATCGACAACGGCCGGACCTGGGCGCTCAAGAACAGCGGTCTCGCGCCCGATCAGCGCCAGCAGCCGTTCGCCTGGCGGCTGAGCCTCGACCAGGCCGGTTCGCTCTACCTGGTCGTCGCGCGACGCAGTGAACGCGGTCGAATCGGTGATGGGGACGACGGGGCGATCTACAAATCCACCGACGGTGCGGAACACTGGGCGCCGCTCCCGCTGCCCACAGGCACGAACGGACCGAACGGCCTCGCCGTGGACCCGCGCGACCCGAAGCGACTGTACCTCTCGGCGTGGGCGGTCGCGACACCAGGCGGCGACACCGGCGGCGGCGTCTTCGTGAGCACCGACGGCGGGCAGACCTGGAAGCGCGCCGTCATCGACGCGCAGCACGTCTACGATGTGACGATCGACGCCCGCACGCCGGACGTGATGTATGCGTGCGGATTCGACCAGGGCGTCTACCGATCCCCGGACCGCGGGGAAACGTGGCATCGCATTCGGGGCTTCAACTTCAAGTGGGGGCAGCGTGTCGCGACCGACCCGGCTGACCCGGCGCGGATCTACGTCACCACGTTCGGCGGCGGCGTGTGGCACGGGCCGGCCGCGGGCGACCAGTCGTCAACCGAGGACGTGGTGAGTGGGCCATCTGCGGACGCGGCCCCGCCGCGGCCTGCCGCGACGGTGGTGCCGTCGCCGTCGGGCGACCGCCTCGAGCGTCTCGTCGAGGCGAACATCGTCGGCATCCACGCCTACCAGGTGTTGCTGGCCCGCCGGCAGAACAAGGGCGACGCGCGGTGCTACAGCGCACCCGGCCTGGCGGACGGCCAGTTGGAGAGGCTCGTCGCGCATCAGGCCGCGCTGCTCGCCTCGGACCCGCTGGCCGTCAAGGCGTGGGCCGCAGGCCAGCCGTCCGCATTCGAACCGGCCAGAGACCTCGAGGCGCTGCTCTCGGGCGGGCTGGCCCTGAGCAGCGGGTTGCCCGTGAACGTGTTTGCCGCGGACGTCGCGGCGCGACGCACCATGCCTCGGGTGCAGGCGCGAGCCGTCGCGAACCTGTATCAGACCGTGCTCGAGGTCGAACGCGACGGCGAGAGGCTCCAGGATCTCTACAAGTTCTACATCCCGATCGGTCTGCCGGTGTACATCGGCCAGTTCGGCCTGCCCGGCTCGGACGCCGACCTGCTGGAGACCGGTCGGAGGCTCGAGGGCAAGGCCTGCGAGTCGCCCTTCGGCCTGACCGCCGCGGAGTGGCAGATCGCGGGCCGGAAGATCTGGAACTGGGGCGAGAAGAACTTGCACATCCGCGACGAGCGCGTGCTCGCGAAGGAACTGCTCGCCGAGCCCGGGGTTGGCCCGCTGATCCCGAAAGCGAAGGCGATGCCGAGGCAGCGAATCGCCGTGATCGGCCACTCGTTCATCATGGGGCTGCACTGGTCGTCGCCTTCCGCGTTCGCGCCCGTGACCGCGGCGATGCTCGACGCCGTGAACCCGGCGGTGAAGGTTCGCCTCTTCCAGGCCGGCGGGCTGACATCGTCGCGGGCGTTCGCCCGTTTCTACAACGACGCTCTCGCCTGGAAGCCCGACGAGGTGCTCCTCGTTCTGATGAACCGGACCGGCGAAGATTTCGACGCGCTCAGGACCATGGGACAGGGCTTCAAGGCCGCCGGGGCCCGCGTTTTCATCTTCGACAATCTGCTCGACTCGCAAGCTCAGGACCCGGCAACGCTCGCGCGCCAGCACGAGGTGGCAAGGGCGGCCGGCATCACCATCGTGGAGGTCGGGCGCGTGCTCGAGGCGTCGCCCGATCGGGAGCGCTTCCTGTGCCTGGACGGCATCCACATGACCGAGCCCTACCACCGCCTGCTGGCGAAGGAGTGGTTCGCGTTCCTGGCAGGCGCCCGCAGCGCAGCGCTGACGACGCCCGGCGGGAAGGAGGCAAGATGACCGCGCGTCGCGCTCTCCTCTGCGTCGTGGGCTTGGGTGCCGCATCGGTCGCGTTGTCGTGCGCACCGCGTTCAGGCTCGACGGTCCGCGTGTGGGAGGCCGCGCGGACGATTCCGACCTATGAAGAGAGCGCGCCTGATCCGAATCCCCCGTTCGACCTCTTCTCGAGCACGCGGTTCAACTATCCGTACACGATGCGGACGCGCCTCACCGACAAGCGCGCACCGCGCCTGTGGCGGACACTGCACCTGGAGAACGAGTACCTGGCGGTCACAGTGATTCCCGATCTGGGCGGGCACCTCCTGAGCGCGGTGGACAAGGCCACCGGGAAAGAGATGTTCTACGCGAACCCGTCTCTCAAGTTCGCGCAGGTGGCGTACCGTGGCGCCTGGGCAAGCTACGGGATCGAATTCAATTTCCCCGTCTCACACAGCTGGGTGACCGTGTCGCCGGTGGACTTCGCAACGCGCTCGAATCCCGATGGCAGCGCCTCGATCATCGTGGGGGACGTGGACCGTGTCTACGGCATGCAGTGGCGGGTCGAGTTGATCCTGCGTCCCGGGCGCGCGGTCATCGAGCAGCGGACCACGCTCTACAACCGGACCGACGTCCGGCACCGCTTCTACTGGTGGACGAACGCGGCGGTCGAAGTGTGGGACGACTCGCAACTCGTCTATCCGCAGGCGTTCACCGCGAGCCACGGGTTTGCCGACGTGGACACGTGGCCGGTCAATGCCGCCGGCGTCGACCTGAGCCGCCCCGGGAATCACCGCTATGGGCCCGTCTCACTGTTCAGCCACGGCAGCCGCGAGCCGTTCATGGGGATCTACCACCCGCGCACCGGCGCCGGGGTGGTGCACTACTCGTCACTCTCCGACCTGCCGGCGAAGAAGGTGTGGTCGTGGGGCTGCGATGCGGATGGCCTCGAGTGGCGGAAGGCGCTCTCGGACAACAACAGCGCGGTCGCCGAGATCCAGGCGGGACTTTACCGTAACCAGGAGACGTACCAGTTCCTCGAGCCGCAAGAGTCGATCCGGTTCACCGAGTACTGGATGCCGGTCCACAAGATCGGCGGGATCTCCCGTGCCACGCCCGAGGCGGTCGTGAACGTGGCGCGCACGCGCGGCGCGGCCGGAGACCGCCTCTCGGTCGGGATCAACGTGACCCGACCAGTTCGCGGCGGCCGGCTGAAGGTCCTGCAAGGCGACCGCGTGGTCGCCGACGAGAACGTGACGCTGACGCCGGCTGACACGTTCACGAAGGCCTGGCCCGCAGCCAGCAGCGCTCCCCACACGGTCCGACTCGGTGATGGCGATGGCCGCGTGATGATCGAACACACGGAAGGCCGCTACGATGTTGCGCCCGCCGACCAGGTGAAGACGGGCCCGCAGGTCACCTACGTGCCGCCGCCACCCCACGATCGCCGTGAGGAGGACATCCTGGGGATCGGCCGCAGCCAGGAACTCGAGGGCAAGCTGCTACGGGCGTACGCGTCGTACCAGGAAGGGCTTGCGCGGTTTCCGGCGAGCGTGGAGCTGGCGAAAGCCGCCGGCCGCCTGGCCGTCCACCTCAAGCGCTACGACGAGGCGATCCCACGCCTGGAGCTTGCACTCGCCCGCGTGACCAACGACGCAGAGGTCCAGTACTACCTTGGATGCGCGCACGCGGCGCGGGGCGAGACGGCGCGCGCGCGAGAACTGTTCGAAGGAGCCGCGCACGCCCGCGGGTGGCGGACGGCCGCCGCTTTCTACCTTGCCCGCCTGCTCGCGCGTGACGGCCGGCCGGCCGAGGCCCTGGGTTGGATCGCGCAAGCCATCCGATCGGATCCCGACGCCGCGCGGGTCGGGGCCGCGGAGGTGATCCTGCTGCGGCGCGCCGGCCGCGTGCAGGAGGCGCAGGCGCGGCTCCAGCGCTGGCAGGTTCTCGATCCGATCAACGCGGTGCTCCGAGGCGAGAGCGTCCGGCTCGGCCGGCGCGACGAAGGCCTGCTGGTGCATCTGGCCGGCGACCCGCAGCGCGTGCTCGACGTGGCGACCGACTACATGGAGCTTGGCGCGTGGGACGACGCGGTGAATGTCCTCTCGCGCGAGTATCCCGTTGGCCGCGGCGTATTCTCAGAACCGGGAGCGGTCGCTCCACAGCACCACCCGGAGGTCGCCTACTACCGCGGCTACTGTCGCGAGCGACTTGGCAGGTCGGGCCGCAAGGATTTCGAGGCGGCGTCGAAGATGTCCACGCAGTACGTCTTTCCCCAGCGCCCGTGGACGCTCCCCGTTCTCCGAAAGGCCATCGAGGCCAACGGCGCCGACGCCACCGCGCACTTTCTTCTCGGGTCGTTGTTCCTGTCCGGCGGCATGGCCGACCGCGCCGCGGCCGAGTGGGATGTCGCGCGCCGCCTCGGTCCGCAGATTCCGACCCTGCACCGCAACATGGGCATGACGGTGCTCTACGCGCTCGGCCAACCGCAGCAGGCCGCCGACGTGTTATCCGAGGGCCTGCGCTCGGACCCGCTGAACCCGGACGTCTACCTTGCGCTCGACCAGGCACTCAGCCTGATGCAGCGACCCGCGGAGGAGCGGCTGCGGGCTCTCGATCGTTATCCGGACCCCGCCAACCTGCCCTCGCCCCTCGTCTTCAAGCGGACCCTCGGCCTGGTTGAGGCGGGCCGCACCGAAGAGGGCGCGAAGATGCTGGCCGGCCGCTTCTTTCCGCGCGAAGAGTTCGGCACCAACGTCAGGCAGGTCTATGTCGAAGTCGTCGAACAGCAGGCGCTGTCGCTGGCACGGCGGCATCGGTGCGGCGAGGCGGTCGCCATCGTGCAGCGGCTCGATCAGCCGGTGGCCGGCTTGCCGTTCACCGAGAACGGGCTCGCACCGTTCGTGGAGTCTGCGCGTGCGCAGTTGCTCGCCAGCGAGGTGTTTGCGGCTTGCGGCAACCCGGTGGCGGCGCGCGCGCGCCTGGATCGCGCGGCGGCGGCGCAGGACGTCTATCCCTACCCGCACCTCGCGTTCGGCTGGCAGGCGCGGCGGAAGCAGGGCGCGGCGGGGATGGATCCGGCCACGCGCAGTCGGTTCGAAACGACGCTTGCCGCGTGGGAGCGGCGGCTCGTGATCGGCACGAACTTCCCGGGACCCAACGCGTACGGCCGCGGTCTGATTCTGCGAGCGCTCGGCCGCGACGTAGAGGCGAAGGAGCGATTCCGCGAGGCGCTGTTGTTGCCGGACCAGCTCATGTCGCACTACCTGAGCCGCGAGGCGCTGGCGGCCGTGTCGGTGACACGCTGAAGCGACCGGGTCCGATTGCGGGAGCCCACATGGTGCGAAGACGGGAGTTCGTGAAGGCCGGGGCGGCGATGGCCGCCCTGGCAGGCCTCGGCGCGCGGGACGCCCGGGGGGAACGGGCCGGGCGCGGCGAGCGGGGCGCCGGCGGTCCGCCGCCGCAGGCCAGCGATCGTCTGGACCAGGGCCCATTTCTCATCGACCAGGACGAGGGCTGGTTCACGATCGAGACGACGGCGCCGTCCCTTGATCGCGTCCGGAACTTCGGCATGGGACTGGTCGGCTACACGTGGGAAGAGAACGGTCCGGCGCTGGCGGTCCGGTCCGGGGCGGCCTCGCTCGAGCGCGAGATCGAGAAACTGGCAGCGCTGCCGTTCGTCGACGTCCTCTACATCCGGTGTGACTGGCGCGACGTGCAGTCTCAGCCGGGGCGTCTCGATCTCCATCGCGTCTGGCCGCTCACCTTCGACGCGGCGCGCCGTCACGGCCTGCGCGTGGGCGTCCGGGTGCAGATGTCGAATCCCGAGATTCAACCGGCGAGGCTCGCCATTCCCGACTTCCTGAAGGACCAGGTTCCACTGGTCCGGTTGAAGCGGCGGGTGCCGGACGATGGGGTTCGCGTCGAGCCGCGCTACGACCACCCGTCCTTTCAGAGGGCGTTTCGCGAGCTGCAGGGGTTGCTCGTCGCCGACCTCGACGACAACCCGCTGGTCGAGTTCGTCGACCTGATGATGTATGGCTTCTGGGGCGAGGGCCACACGAGCGACTGGATCAGCCCGTTTCCCGACGAGGAGGTCGCCCGGCGCACGTTTGTCGAGATGACGCGATTTCAGCTGGACACGTGGAAGCACGCGCCGCTCGTCGTCAACACGCAGCCCGACATCAGCTACGTTGGCAACGACGCCGTCCTCAACCTCGCCGTGCGGGGCGGGTGCTGGCTCCGCTCGGACAGCGTGATCCTCGACGAGCCGATCCAGATCGATGAGCTGTCCAACCGGCCACCGTGGCTGGCGGTTGTGATGGAGGACGGCTACCACCGCCACTACAGGACCGACACGCCCGCATTCGTCAACGCGCGCGGCGCCGTCAACCCGATCGACCGGACGATGCTGCACGTGCTCGACCTCGGGGGCAATTACTGGTCGCTCTGGACCGAGGCCGACAACGTGGCGCGCTACCGCGACCTGCATCCCGAGGCGTTTGCCGCGCTCGACCGGCGCCTCGGCTACCGCGTGCGTCCCTCCTGGATCTGGCAGCGGAAGCGGCAGGGCAGCTCGGAGCTGATCGTCGCGATCGCCAACGACGGTGTCGCGGGCGTGCCCGGGATCCTGCGGGTCTTCGCGGAGAGTGAAAATCGGAAGGTCCAGATCGGCGGCAGCCTCGATGCCGGGCATCCACACGCGGGCAGGCTGCGCCAGGCGTCACTGCGGCTGCCCGAGAGAGTCGAGGGAACGTCTCTTCGGTTGCGCGCCGAAATCGACGCGCGCGGCGTGCGGCGGCCCGTGCGATGGGCCTGCGAGCAGCCGCTGAACGCTGATGGCTCACTGACGATTCAGCTTCTGAGGCGGGACGACCCCGCCTGGCGGAAGGGGATCTGATGTGCACGACAGGGGAGGACACGTGAGAGCGCTGGCTGGCATCGCGTGTGCCGGGCTGGCCGCCGTGGTCCTTGCCGCCGCCGGCGAGGGCCCACAGCGGGCCCTCGTCGTCGATGACACCGTGATGGTGAGGATGCGGGACGGCGTGCGCCTGGCCGCCACCGTCTACCGTCCGGGCGACGCCGACCGCATGCCGACGCTGGTCACCCGCACTCCGTACGACCGCAGGAATGATGCGGCGGAGGCGCGCAAGCTGGCCGCGGGCGGGTACGTCGTTGTCGTGCAGGATACGCGGGGACGGTTCGGTTCGGAAGGCGAGTTCTACCCGTTCCGCGACGAAGGCGCCGACGGCTACGACACTGTCGAATGGGCCGCGACGCTGCCGCACTCGGACGGGCGGGTCGGCATGTACGGCGCGTCCTACGTGGGGGCGACGCAGATGCTGGCCGCGGTGGCGAAGCCCCCTCACCTTGCGGCCATCGCCCCGACCGTCACCGCGTCCGAGTACTACGAGGGCTGGACGTACCAGGGCGGTGCGCTCGCCTACTGGTTCACCAGCACCTGGGCGTCGCTGCTGGCGATCGACACTCTCGATCGGCAGGCGCTCGGCCTCCTCAAGCCCACGCCGTGGGTCCAGCGGCTGCCGCTCGACGCCTATCCGGTCCTGGATCTGCCCGACGCGCGGCAGCTTGCGGCGTATTACCGCGATTGGCTCGAACACGATCGGCAGGATGAGTACTGGCGTCGGTGGAAGGTGTCGGATCACTACGGCGAGATGACGGTGCCGGCGCTGCACACCACCGGGTGGTACGACCTCTTCCTGGCAGGAGCAATTGAGAACTTCAACGGCTTGCACGCGGGCGCGGCAACGCCGGAGGCTCGGGCCCGCCAGCGGATCGAGATCGGTCCCCGGGCCCACCCGGGCGTCAGGGCCGACGGTACCGTAGGCGACGTGTCGTTCGGACGAGCCGCGGTGACCGACGAGACCGCGGACCTGATGGACTGGTTCGACTTCGCGATCAAGGGCGTCGCGAACCGCTACGCGAGCAGCCCGCCGGTCCGCATCTTTGTGATGGGCGACAACGTGTGGCGGGCCGAGCAGGAGTTCCCGCCGGCGCGGGCGCGGTTGACCCCTTACTACCTGCACGCCGAACGCGGCGCGAACGGCGCGACGGGCGACGGGTGGCTCGCGACCGGGGCGCCGGCCGACGAGCGGCCGGACGCGTTTACCTACGACCCGGCAAACCCGGTGCCTACTATCGGCGGGCGCTTGTGCTGCGGCCCGTTCACTCGGCCAGGTCCAGCCGACCAACGTCCAAACGAGGCACGGGCAGACGTGATCAGCTATTCGACGCCAGTCCTCGACCGCGACCTCGAGGTGACGGGCAACGTGTCCGTCGAGTTGTACGCGGCAAGCTCCGCGGTCGACACCGACTTCACCGCGATGCTGGTGGATGTCGAGCCGTCGGGCACAGCGCGGTTGGTTGCCGACGGGATCCTCCGCGCCCGCTATCGAACCTCGAAGGCAACGTCCGAACCCATCACCCCGGGCTCTGTGAATCGGTATGTGATCGATCTCTGGGCGACGAGCAACGTGTTCAAGGCCGGTCACAGGGTCCGCGTGTACATCTCCAGCAGCAACTTCCCGCGCTTCGACCGAAACCTGAACACGGGCGAGCCGATCCTCGGGGCGACGCGAATGGTCACCGCCCGGCAGACGATCTATCACGACGCCGTCCGGCCGTCTGCCGTCCTCCTGCCCGTGATCCGCTGACCCGGGTCTGAAGACCCGACCTCCACTTCAGGCCCGAGTCCACGGCGACGGGGATCGGAATGTAGGCCGGCTCTTCAGACCCGGCATTCCGGCGGCTTCGCGTCCGCCGGTGGTCAGAACAGCAGCTTGGCGCCGAGTTGCACGCGCCGTGGGCTCTGCGCCGACAGGATCTGGCCGAAGGTCGGCGACCCAAGGAAGTTGTCGGGCAGGTTGAAGTTCGTCCGGTTGAGCAGATTGAACGCTTCCAGCCTCAGCTGCAGCCTGGTTCTGGCGCCGAGGCGCACGTGTTTGAGCAGCGCCAGGTTCACGTTGCCATAGCCAGGGCCTTCCAGGATGTTACGTCCGGCGTTTCCAAACGAGCCGTACGCGGGCATGGCAAACGCGGCGGTGTTGAACCACTGGTTCGGTCCAGGGTTCGACACCCTGGGATCCGCTGCGACGTTCGGGCGATCATTCGATCCAAACCCGAGCGACGACCGGCCGGTGTTGCTGTTGTCGATCTCGGGCAGCAGCGCCACGGTGAATGGACGGCCACTCTGCAGCGTCAGGATGCCGGTGATCTCCCAGTCCGCCAGCAGGTCCGACACCCATCCATGATTGGCGAACCGTCCGCTTCCGGTGCCGAAGGGCATGGCGCAGGTGAAGCCGAGCGACATTCGATGGTGCAGGTCGTAGTTCGAGCGGCCCCATTCCGCCTGCGGGGTGTTGCTGTCCTGCGGGAAGTTCGGGTCGCCCGCGCTCGTGAACAGCCCGGACGCATCGTCATGCGACGACGACCAGGTGTAGGCCGCAACCGCGGACACGCCGTCCGCCAGGCGCTGGGTGAAGGACAACTGCAGGCTCTTGTAGTCGGACTGCGCCGCGGACTCGAGAAGCGTGATGTCGGCAAACGCCGGCACCGG
>Ga0315292_10000071_pt1 | contig 36698 bp, 36 predicted proteins | sample YL17G13_0_MG_FD_204029 | JGI IMG/M metagenome (GOLD analysis project Ga0315292, IMG submission 204029) | Sediment microbial communities from Yellowstone Lake, YNP, Wyoming, USA - YL17G13_0 | ecosystem: Environmental > Aquatic > Freshwater > Lake > Sediment | place: USA: Wyoming | collected... | reverse complement strand
GGAACTGGTACGGTCACAAGCTCCCCAGCAGGTATCAATTGTGGGGATGATTGCAGTGAGACCTATTCGAAGGTTCAGAAAGTGAAACTGACAGCCAAGGCCGATGCGAGTTCAACCTTTGCAGGCTGGTCGGGCGGGGGTTGTTCGGGGACAAAGACATGCACGGTCACGGTGGGTGCTCCAGTAACTGTGATAGCGGATTTTGCATTGAAAATCCCTGACATTTCAGTTGCTCAAACTTCCATTGAATTTGGTATTATCAAGGTAGGGAAGAAAGGAACGAAGACATTAAAGATTGGGAACAATGGTACAGGAGATCTCTCGATAACGCTTTCAGGGTTAGAGGGGACAGATTTTAGCATTCAGGGGAGTAGTAGTGTCACCATAAAAGGCAAGAAGAGTTATAGCTTGAAGATTCAATTTACACCGAAATCTATAGGGTTAAAGAAGGCAACATCGAGGATAACTCACAATGATCCAGATACACAGACCATTGATATCTCATTGAGCGGAACGGGTCAGTAATTCCGGTCTGAATTGGCAAAAGGAGGATACACCATGACGGAATCTCCTTTAAATGGCAAAAGGATCCTGGCCGTAGATGACGAACCAGATGTTTTGGAAGTTTTGGAGGATGAAATTTTGGGAGAATGTCCAAACTGTCAGTTCGAAAAAGCGACTTCCTACGAAACAGCAGCCAATATGTTGAAATCTAAAAATTATGATCTGGTTATCCTTGATATCATGGGGGTTCAAGGCTTTGAACTCTTAAACCTTGCTGTAAGTCGCAATCTTCCAGTGGCTATGCTAACAGCCCATTCTCTTAATCCAGAGTCCCTGAGACTTTCCATCGAAATGAGAGCCCGGGCCTACCTCCCCAAGGAAAAGATGGGGGAGATTGTTCCCTTCCTGGAAAGTATATTTGAAATATCTGAATATTTATCAGGATGGGCACAGCAGATGAGGAGATTAGAAGGATATTTCAATGCCCGGTGGGGAGATAACTGGAAGGAGTCCGAGGCCAAATTTTGGAAGGAATTCGAAAAGAAAACCGGTCGCATCGAATAGTAATCATCAACGATATAAATAACGGAACATGTTTAAGGGGTTTAACCGGGTGGCCCTGGGGGATGGACAAGAAGCGATCAAAAAACTCAATGCTTACCTACCAGGAATTAAAAGAGAAGAGATGGGTGAACCCTTCCATTTTACTTCAGGGGTTATTGCGGGGAACCCACCACTTGCCTAACCGACTGAAATCATATGGTGGCGGCGCAGGGATTTGGCCGGCCTGTGGCTCTAAAAAGAAAAGGAACGCAATCAAATCTTAATATAATCCCATTGAGTCTTCGATTCTGCTCTTTTCCTAATGAGTTCTACAGAATAATGATACCGATCGGATCGGTAAAGAATAGAGATATATTCTACGGGTCTATTCTTGATATCAAAGACTGTTCTCTCGATCTTAAGTAATGGGGCCCCTGTCATGACGTCGAGAAAGGAAGCTATCCGGCTATCAGCAACCGTGGCCTCTATGATCTGAAATCCTCGGCCAATTTTTACCTTACATTTCTTTTCTAAAACATTGAGTATGGGTTGAAAGGTAAGATCCTTAATACTGATCTTTTTCCCTAAATCAGAGGGGATATAACTAATGGTGTATGAGATAGGCAATCCTTTAATCGATCGAATTCGTTCGACCCGAAGGACTTTGGCATCCTCATCCAGTTTTAGACTTTCCGTCACTTTTTTGGGAGGATGGACGAAGTCAAAATTAATCATCCTCGTCTTCGTCCTAATTCCCATGGCAATGATGTCTTCAATCATTCCCGTGAGTTTCATTGGTTCAAGATGGACCTGTCCTTCGGTCACAAAACTTCCTTTTCCTCGCTTACGAGTAATTAAGCCGTCCTTTTCCAAAGCTGCAAGTGCCTGTCGAACGGTGATTCGGCTCACCTTATAGGATTGAACGAGGTGATCCTCTGTGGGGAAGGGATTGCCAGGTCGATACTCACCCGAACTAATCTTTTCTCGCAGAATATTCTCGAGTTGATAGTAGAGCGGAATGGAGCGATTCTTGAAACCGATCATATAATTCTAGAATCATTTGGCGGGTGGTCTGAAGACCGAACGATAAAATTGTGGTGACTCAGAACCATTCCAAGCAACCTCCGCCGAATTCGCTTTTCCAAAAGATTTGCGCTTGCTAGCGGCAATTTGGAAGAAGGGAGGTAGCTTGGACCCCTGCCGCAAGAATACCATAGCGAAGAAGAAGGCCCCCTGCCAATATCAAGACACCTGAGACAAGAACGAAGCCCGCCAACTCCAACTCTGAACCGAATACTTCGATAGACTTCAAAATAAACGGAATAACCAAACCACAGAGGATGACCCCTCCCCAAAAAAGCAACTTTAAATCTCCCTGAGTGATCGAATAAACTGATTTTTCAGAAGCCTCCGTCGCCCCAGCCATCGTGATTAAATAAAATATCAAAACGAGGCATTCGATAAGAATGAGGATCAAATCGGCCGCCAAAAGGAAATTTAAAACACCTTCGCCTCCTGGTTCTATAAGGTGGCTCATGGAAAAGAGGACGAGAGAGATGACACCTGTAGAAAGGGCAGAAATAACGAAGAGGATAACAATGAGAGGAGTATCCCAGAAATGAACTGATTTCATCGATTTCAGAAGTAATCCAGTATAGACGGCCACGCCGAAGGCGAAAATTCCATTTACGACTGAAAGGACTAGCCGAAGCGCTCTATCCGTCTCAAGTATTTTGAAAGGCCAGATCCAGAACCCTATATGGATGACTCCCAGAACGATGAAGACGGACAGAATGTAGAACCCCCGACCGACCCACGCAATACGGGGATTAACACCGGCACGCAGGAATCTTTCTTTTCGCCCGAGATCTATGATAAGAAATGGGATCCCTAAGATCACTAGGATCGTGCCCAAAATAACGCCATTCTTCGACAGATAGGCCGCCTCCGGTAAAAAAAGATCCACTAAAATGGCCACTAAGTAAGCCCCTGCTCCCATACCGGCCAAGAAGAGATAAAAAGCGATTTTCCATCTCCAATATGGCTGTCGCTCAATCTGTTCTCCCATGGTCTATTCCTTTCTGCGGTAAGACTGTAAGGTATAAAATACAACGCCTAAAGCAGATCCCTTAGGGGGAAGATAATAAACTGATGGATTTAGTCCAAACTCCGGGTGAAATTGGAAACCAAATCGATCTCTGATAAGTTGGGATACGACGCTTTCGGGGTCACTCAGATCTCCAAAATGACGGGCCGTCGTGGGACAGGCTGAGACGCACGCGGGCTCTTCCCCTCTTCCCATTAAATGTGAACAGAAAGTGCATTTTGAAACAGTTCCCCCCTGGTGGCATTCTTCCGTCTCCCCCCAGGGAACATCGATCGGAAAATACTTGCCTCCCTCGTGGACAGAACGGACTCCGTAGGGACAGGCTAAGATGCAAGCCTTGCATCCGATGCACTTTTGCTCATCGATTCGAACGAGCCCTTGGGAGTCTTGATAGGTGGCCTTTGTTGAACATACCCTGATGCAGGCTGGGTCTTCACATTGCATACAAAGCCTTGGAATATAGGATCGCCTGACATCCGGATACTTCCCTTCCTCCACCTGAAATACCCAACTCCAAAACACTCCAGGTGGGGTAGCATTTTCAATTTTGCATGCAATCGAACAAGCATGACACCCTATGCAACGATTCAGGTCAATGACCATACCGTATCTCATTGCTTTTCTCCTCTTTCTCTTTTGTAAATCTTCACCCTTGCTGCCGTTTCCATCGATCCGCCAAGCATCCCTGAATAGGAGAGCTTAATAGAAAGATGAGGATTATATTGGATTCCTTTCCCTTTAGCCACAGGATGCTTCGTCCAGCGTCCAAATCCTTGGGATACAGCCACGGTTTTAGGATGAATGCCCTCACTGAGCCTCACTCTTCCCGGTACCTTTGCCAGCCGAGATTCGAGCCAGACGTCAGCTCCGTCTTGAAGGCCCTTTTTCTCTGCAATGTCGCGGTTCATCATGATGTATAAGTGGTAGGGATCGCGGTCTGCGATGTCCACAATTAATGGATTTGTTGCCATATCCGCAAAGGTTGTAAGATAGGACTTATAGGCAATGAGATAGAGGTCAAATTCAGGATCATTTTCATGGATTGGGCTCGGCTCCCAGTAAGGAACCCCCTTGTATTGATTCCAGTTTATTCTCAAGTCAAATCTCTCTTCAATCTGATGTTTTTTTAAGTCCTCCCGAAGGTCATCCCCCACGTATTTAATATAGTTGAAGAAGAGGGGTAACCTTGCATCGCGGTAATGGAGGTATTTCTGATCCGGTCTTATCGGACGGAAATCGTTGCCGTGTCTCTTATACCATTCCAAGTCTCTTTTTCCCTGAGAATGGCATTTGGCCTGGATGTCGAGGATCTCCTCATAAGTGTATTTCTTATACAAATCCAGTCGATACGGTTCCTTCAGGCCTAGGGTGCGATTCAGATGGGCGTTGAAACCATTTTCCCCGAAGAGAAAGTCTGCCCGATATGTGAGCTCGATCAAGATATCCATCCCCTCCTTTGTATTGTAAAGAGGAGGTACCACTGGCTGGCTCACCTGTAACCCCTGCATATCGTAAGTAAAATTGGATAGGTTGTAGCGTTCCAGATAACTATGCTCGGGCAAAACAACATCTGCATAATCCGTGGATTCATCAAGGTAGATGTTGATGGTGATCACCATATCCAATTTTTTGAGAGCCTGTTTCATCACATTTAAGTCTCCGCAATTCATTAAAGGATTGCTATGATAGATGAAGAGAGCCTCTGGCTCATAATCAAATCCATATTGGGCCGGATTTAAAACCGTTAAAGGCACAAGATGCCCGAGATCGCAAGCTAGAGGACAATATTCTCTCAGATCCAATCGTTTCGGAGGGAAAGAAAAAGGGGTACGAAATTCCCAACCTGTCGCATGCGGACGAACGATGCCATCTTTTCCCTTCGACAGATAAGCAGGCTCTCCTCCGAAGCGCCGATCATCCATACTCTTGGCAAGGAGCCCACCCGGGACGCTCAGAGCCCCTATCAGCATCATGATCACCGCTTGAGCCATCATGGCAATGCCGCCATTGGTGTGCGCCTGAAGGCCCCGATAGGAAAGGAGGGCAGCCGGTCGAAGTGGATATTGCATTCCGTCGATTGTTGTCGTCCCTCCAATATTGGCGGCTTCTACGAATTCTTTCGTTATCCTACGAATCCTGTCTGCAGGAATGTCCGTTATCTCAGAAGCCCATTCTGGGGTATATTCCTTCACCTCATTTTTCAGATATTCAAAAGCTGGGATATATCTCACCCCGTTGATAGGATACTCTCCTTCCAGAGCGAAGTCTTTGATACTTGGGTCGTCGAAGACCTTGGCCCTTCCATCGATTAAATCCCAGATAAGGGGTTTGCCAGTCCCGGGATCCTCAGCAAAATGCCGATCTGGGTTTAAGAGATACGGTGCGTTTGTACTCTTCTTCAGGAAAGGGACATCGTGTATCTTGTACTCATGCAATAGGAGATAGATCATTGCCAGAAGAAATGCTAAATCCGTTGCCGGTTTGATGGGAATCCATTCGTCCGCCCTTCCTGCACCCACCGAGAGACGGGGGTCCACCACAACGAGTTTTAGCCCCTTTTCCCTCGCATCGGCGAGTTGTTGGGTCGTCCTGACAAAAAGTTGATGAGAACCGAAGCCGTACTCCGAACCGAGCACGATAAGGTACCTGCAGTAATCCAGATCCGGAAACTCCACCAGGGCGCCATGGGAGAGCATTCCTATAAAATGGTTCGGGTTGGCGCACTGATTGCTTGTGCCACTGAAGGAGAAACCTCCATTTTTTGTCCCAAATGCTTCACCCCAGGCAAAGCTTTGAATATACTTTTCCCAGGGCCATAGTGAGCAGATAAGTTTGTTCGGGTTCTCACGGCGGATCTTTTTCAGCTTTTTAGCCACAAGATCAAGGGCTTCATCCCAGCTCGCTTCCCTCCATCTCGGGTCAATTCCTTCCCCCTTTTCAGAGTTGGTTCGAATGAGAGGCGTCTTCACTCGGTAAGGATCATAAAGCTTTGTCAAACCAGAAAGCCCTCGAGCACAAAGCCGACCGTGAGTATTTGAATCATCCGCATCTCCCATAATCTTAATGGCTTTGCCATCTTTAACATGCACCGAAATGGGGCATGCATTGAAACACATCTGGCAGTGGCTTTTCACCCACTTGTCTTCAACACTGCCTTCTAAATTTCTTTCCGATACGCGAGGACGGACATCCATCAAATTCCTCCTTTAGGTATTCGATCCTAATATCAAGTCTAACCAATTTTTCGCCCTTTTTGAAGGAGGTTCCCTTCTCCTTCAAGTCTTCACCCTTCTTATTTGGGCTGCTTCGGGAAAGCAGAGGCCCTTTGGATCTCAACGCGCCTATCCCAGAGATTCACTTTGAGGATTTTCCCTGCCAGGCCGCATTCTGTCATAGCTCCTCCGTCCCTCTCGTCCCACTTCACAATTCCCATGAAGGGGCTCGGCAGAAAAAAGAGATGGGGGGTACGTAAGTGATAATTTATGGCTGGAAAGTATTCTGATCGAAAATACAAGCTTCCCAAGAGGGATTGAATTCATGGCGACACAGTCTTAATCATCTTCGCTTGCCGCCTTTCTCACCTGCTCAAGGACCGTGGTAAGGCGACGTCGTTTCCGGAAGGTCGTAAAAATCGGAGAAAGGATCATGAAGAGCATCGCCACCATAAGGACCATTGAAATTGGATGAGTGAAGAAGATCAAAGGACTGCCCTGAGAGATGATCAAAGCCTGTCGGACCGATTTTTCAAGCATCTCTCCAAGGACAAAACCGAGCATAAAAGGCGCAGGCTCGTAACGGAACTTCCTCATCAGGTAGCCCACTACTCCAAAGATTACCATGATCAAAATATCCACCGCATTATTGTTGAGGCTGTAAGCTCCTATCACGCAGATCAAGACGATAAGGGGTGAAAGCAGAGCCATGGGAATCTCGATGATTTTAACGAAGAACCGGATCAATGGTACGTTTAAAATGAGTAGGATCACATTTCCAACATACATACTGGTGATGACTCCCCAGAAGACATTGGGATGCTCCTTCAAGATGAAGGGCCCAGGGGTAACACCATGGAGCATGAAGGCACCTACCAAAAGAGCCATCACGACGTTTGAAGGGATACCCAAGGTCAGAAGAGGGATAAAGGCCCCGCTCACAGCTGAGTTGTTCGCAGATTCGGGCCCAGCTACCCCCTCGATCGCCCCTTTGCCAAATTGCTCAGGATGTTTTGAGAACTTCTTTTCCATGGCATAGGATGCAAAAGAAGAGATTACTGCTCCCCCACCAGGTAGCATTCCAAGAAAAAAGCCCAAAATAGAGCCTCTGCCAATGGGTTTTATGCTCATCTTCCAATCATATTGGTCGGGGAGAAGTTCCCGGAGTTTACTGGAATATTTGATAGCATCCCGTGACGCCCTTGCCTCCCCACTCTCTGCCATGTAAAGAATCTCGCCGATTCCGAACAAACCCATAGCCAGTACAGCAATGTTGACACCCTCCATCAACGATTGAGATCCAAAAGTGAATCTCTCAACGGCGGTAGCAGGGTCCATGCCAATTGTCGCCACGGCAAGTCCCAAAAAACCCATCACCATTGCCTTGGTAGGAGAACCACTCCCAAGATAAATCACGAGGGTGAGGCCTAACATCATCAGTGCCGAGTATTCGGCAGGACCAAACATAAGGGCGAATTCGGAGAGAGGTGGGGCCAACAGACTTAACCCAACGGTCCCGAAGGTGCCTGCAATAAAAGATCCGAAGGCGGCGATCCCAAGAGCTTTCCCAGCCCTTCCTTTTAGCGCCATCTGATAGCCATCAATGCAGGTCACTACAGTTGAGGCCTCACCGGGGATGTTGATCAGTACAGAGGTGATTGTACCTCCATAGGAGGCCCCGTAGTAGATACCGGCAAGCATGATGATCGCCGACGTGAGATCGAGCTTATAGGTTAAGGTGAGAAGCATAGCGATGGTTGCCGATGGGCCTAACCCTGGAAGCACGCCGATGATCGTTCCTAAGGTACAACCGATGAAGCAGTAGATAATATTTTGAAAAGAGAGGGAGATTTTGAATCCCATCAATAAGTTTTCTATCATGGCCCTAACTTTCCATTGGAATCTTTGGTTTCACCAAATCCCGATAAAGCCCCTAGGTAAAGGAACTCCTAAAAAGTGGACGAACAGGATGTAGCTTGTGATGATGGACCCGAATCCAACGAGAAGGGTGATCTTCCAACTCTGCTTCTCCACATACTTCAGGATAGGGAAGATCAGGACAGCTGAAGTGATTAAGAAACCTATCTTTTCGAGCATGAATCCGTAGAGAAGCATTAATATAACATAGATGGATACTCTCAGGGTGGTAATGATTTTCCTTTTTTTGTCATCTGATGTTTTTCCCTTTTCTTGAGGTTTGGCTATAAAGAACGATTTGACAATGATGATTAAGCTCAATCCTATAATGATCATCGCAACTGCAAGGGGAAAAAATCCCTCATCAGGCCCGAACTTACTCCAAATCGAGTACCGGATGGAGAGAAACGCCAAAAATAAGCCAAGCAGGAAAAGAAAAAGGCCGCTTGAAAAATCCTTTTCGTTTACCATCGCATCACCTCTTTTCCTCAAACCCGCGCATTACTTAGCCAGGCCAAGTTCCTTCAATACCCTTCCTTGAGCATCAAAATCCTTAAAAACTAATGACTTAAAGGATTCTGAATCCTTAAAATTCGGCGTACAATACAATGTGCTGAGCAATTCCTTGAAGGAAGGATCCTCATAGGCTTTCTTAAAGGCATCATAGAGTTTCTTGTGAATTTGTGGGTCCAGCCCTTTGGGAGCACAAAGACCGATCCATAGAGGGGCTTCTACTTTGTAACCTAGTTCAAAGAAGGTTGGAATATCTGGGAATTGTTCCATCCTCTTTTCCCCTTGAACTGCCAGACCGCGAACTCTTCCTGCTCGCACCTGAGTTGGCATTTCTGCTGCGATCCCTGCATCAATGTGGCCTCCCAATAGCTTTGTGACCACCTCTGCTCCTCCTCCCACGGGGACATGGTTGAGTTTCACCTTTTCAATTGCGAATACCTGTTCCATTAATATGTGTTGCCCGCCTAATGGGGAAGGAGTCGCGTAGTTCAGTTTCCCAGGGTTCTTCCGAGCTTCCTCTATAAACTCTTTAAGAGTCTTCCAACGAGACTCCGTCTGGAAGCAAAAAATCTGACTCAGGTCGGCATACAGCATGATCCACGTAAAATCTTCTTTCGTGTTGTAGGGAACGGGCCGTAAATGAGGTATAACAACGGGAGCACTCCACGAAATAACTCCGATCGTATAGCCATCAGGTTCAGCTTTTGCCACAGCGTTAGCTCCTATCACGCCTCCTCCTCCGGCCTTGCTTACGACTACTACTGGCTGTCCTAAGACCTTACTCCCTAAATCAGCCAGCTTCCTTCCTGTCAAATCAGCAACTCCTCCCGCTGCAAATTGGACAATCAGCGTAATGGGTTTCGACGGAAATTTAGCTGGATCCTCAGCGCCTAAGCTTGGATGAACGAGAGCGAGAGACGCGACGATCAAAAGCGAAAGAACTGTCCAGGTGATGTTGAATTTTCCTTTTTGTTCTATCATTTTTTATTCTCCTTTCTTAGATCTCTTGCAAATGATGATACACCCTATACCAAATTGTTTTAGGGAGGGGAGAGTAGCTCCCCCTTCCCTGCTCCACCGATGCCCTGCTTCAATGATATTCTGCAGGATTTTCGTAATCTTCAATTTGACGCAGGTAGGATTGGTAAAATGATTTCCCCCCGATTATGTCACGTGAGAGAAAATGAAGGAAGCACCTATTTTGTTCTGCCCAGATGGGTTCTCCCTTCTGGAAGGTGCTTCCACGAGCTAACCCCCCTTGGGTATCATAATACCCAGTCCTTAAGAAGACGTTCCACATTATTGAGAAAATCTCTCGCGAAGCTTTTTACCTTCCACAGCAGAAATGTATGCAGGAGTGGAGACATGCGCTCCGCTTCCAGTTTGGCAGCAACCTCGGTCGGTGCCTTATCCGATCCCTTCACATCAAATCTCGCGACTTGGTCAAGCTGTATAATCCCCCCCATTCCGCTCAGGCTAATCTTGGCGGCAAAAGTTTCTGGCTCCACCATGTTCGAGATAGCCACTGTTACTTTCGTGGGCAAGGTAAGGTAACCTATTTTTAACCTCAACAAGGCGGAGAAACCTCTTTCGTCGGTAAACTCCACCTGTTCAAATGGGATAGACCTCAGTAGCGCCTTCGTCAAAAACTCCCAAATTTTCTCTTGTGACCCGGCTACCCTAAAAGTCTTCTCAGCAATAATCATCATCAGGACCTCACTGGTTCACTGGCGGCAGCGTTCTTACCAGCGATCTGACCATAGACAAGCGCTTCGGGAATATTTGTTGAAGTCTGATATTTGAAACCCCAGATTGATCCGAATTCTCCCGCGGCGTACAATCTGGGAATAGGATTGCCGTCGGGGTCTAACACTCTGGATTCGTTGTCTCGCCGGGGCCCCCCTTGCGTATTTATGATGGTAGGCCAAAGCTCCAAGCCATAATAGGGTGGTCCTTCAATAGGCCTTAGCACATCCTTGGGCCTATTGAATTCAGGGTCTCTGCCCTCTTTACAATTTCGGTTATAGGTCGTAATCGTATTCTCTAAGACGGATTCATCTACGGATATCTTCTTGGCAAGCTCGGACAGGCTCTTAGCTCTAAAAATCCACCCTTTCTTTATTTCCTCCGAGTTGTCTGAACTCCATTTATATTTGTGCACTATGACATTCGGTCCGCTCACCCCCCAACAGACAGGTCCCTTACGCCTGACTTCTTCATCAAAGATAGCGTAGAATGGTATGCGCGAATATTCAAACCGGTGGTTATCGAACTCGGCGAGGATCTCACCGAAAAGATGTACATCGACATGGCCTTCGTTTATGAATCGCTTCCCGTGCCTGTCCACCCAGATGAACCCTGGAGCCAAGTAGTCAGGAGAAAAAGTAGCTTCATATTCTGGAACCTTGAGTCCACACCGGGCCAAGTGCGTACTCATGTGCCACGTCGCGGCGCCGACTTTTTGTATCATCTTGATGCCATCCCCGGTATTCCCAGGGTTTCCGGAAAACAGCATTGTCTTGGGGGCTAGGTTATCTCGCTTCAAGGACGGGTTGTTCTCGAAACCACCACATGTTAAAATGACACCTCTGTGAGCTTTAATTGATATCTCATTGTCCCCTGATTGAGCCTTCACGCCGACTATTTCTCGTTTGTCGTTTTGAATGAGTTCTTTTGCGGGGGTAGAAAGTAAGACCTTGATCCCTCTACGCTGTACCTGACCTGTCAGAACTTGGATCATTCGGGCCCCTCCGCAGGGCGAAGTTGCAACCTCCGACTCCTTAACGCAATACACGGTGACATCCTCTCCACCGGGAACTTCCGGAAAGGTTATGTCAGGGATAAACATGGAACAAGAGGCTGAAGGCACAGCGAATTTGCGCAATTCTGCTCCCATTTTCCCAAACCAATCTGGAATTTTGAGAAGACCCTGGACAAATGTATCAATGAGCTCTGGCTCCGTGGTATTAAAACAAAGAACCTTCAGATACTCGCGGAACTTGTCCGGATTGCGTGGAAAAGTCATATTCCCCCCGGCTACTCCCGCATTCCCACCGGGATAGGGCATTTTCTCCAGCAGTATCACGCTGGCTCCGTTATCATGAGCGGTGATTGCCGCGGCAGCACCCGCAGCCCCGTAACCGGCCACTACCACGTCAGCTTCCATATCAAGTCTTTCGGGCATACTCTTACCTCCTTCTACGATTGTTATTTTGTGTAACTGGCCTGATTGAGCCAGTGGAAAGCCATCGGTAACAAGCCCTCGCTTCATCCCCTTCGTAGGCGAAAGATTGTGATCATTTCTCTTTTCCGTGAATCTGTTTTGTAAAACAATGGGTCCCGGTGCACGCCGACAGAGCTTGGATCGAACCGATCCTCAACAAACGATCCCATCCCATCGATCCTATTTGTGGCAGCAAAGGACTCCAAGTCCACAGCTCTCTTGAGCGGATACTTCTTTTTTGGCCCGGCTTTGCCACCGAAGAATTCAGTTGACAAATATTATGGTTTTTGTTCTATTATCATAACAAAGATACTTTGTCAATATCCTTTGTTTGTCATTTTTGTTTGTTCCGACCTATCTGAAGTTCAGTAATGGGCCTGGCAGAAGGAATAAATCCTGCGTTAAAGGAGGCAACAACATGGAAAAAAAACGAGCCTCACTCCTTTCCGAAATGACTTGGCCGGAGGTCGAGGAACTTCGAAAGACCGTAGACTTGGCGATCCTTCCCGTTGGAGCAAATGACAATAACGGCATGCATTCTCCTCTGGGAACGGATACGATCGTTGCCTCCGGCGTGGCGCAACGACTCGGAGAACTCACAGGATGTCTGGTCGCACCAGCCATCCCCTGGGGAAATTCGACCGTACAGATGGGTTTCCCCGGGACGATGCATGTTCGATGTTCGGTTCTTTCTGAATTGGTAAGAGACCTCTGCAGAAGTCTGGCCACCCACGGTTTTCGGCGAATTCTCATCATCAATGGGCATATGTCCAACAACTGGCCGATCAACGATATCGGCCATGAACTCCGGGAAGAGGGTATCTTAATGGCTCTGATCGATTGGTGGCGGGTGATGTGGCATGTCTCCATGGATCTCGCCAAAGGTGACTATCTCCCGGAGGGTCACGGAGGGGAAATGAATACCTCCTGCGTCATGGCCTTCCGGCCGGATTTGGTCGATCTTTCAAAGGCGGAGCGTTTGGCGCCAGCCCCGGGATTCTTCTCGAAGTACTTGCTCCCTCATTATCCGAGGGTCTTTGTCTATCCGGAATATCGAGAACAGATGGGGGAAAAGGGTGCGATGGGTGATCCGACGAAATCATCGGTCGAGCAGGGGAAGGCGATCGTTGAAAGGGGATTGAAGTTCCTTGCAGAACTCGTCGATGATATGCGCAAAGCCCCGCTCCCTGAGCGAACCGATGTTTCCCGTTATCCCAGGTGGGCTTCGGGTTGAGGGACCGAGAGCCTTCCAGACAAGCCCTGAGAGAGGAGGGGGGATGGGTCGATTACATAGAATCCTCCAAAGGAGAAGAAAACTCATCCACGGTACCCTTTGAATCATTGATCATTGAAAGGAGTTCAAAAAATGGAACGTGACGATGCAAGAACGGAAGCTCTGAAAAAGGTCAAGGAGAAGAGAGGATATTTGCTATCCTATCATGAGTTCTTCGGATGTATGGATCCGGTACTCCTCGAAAAGTACGATCAATTTTACACCGAAGTCACGTTAAAATCGAAGGCGCTTGATAACAAGACCAAGGAATTAGTCTGGATCGGGATTCTTGCCTGTGCTTCAGAAGAGGCAGGGACCATCCACCTCAAGAGAGGACGGGAGGCAGGGATCACGGATGAGGAGATCTCGGATGTGATCATCATCACCCAGGTCGCTAAGGGATTTGATGTCCTTTTATTTGTGGAGGAGAAGTGGAGTTCCTTTCTTTCAGACATTAAGGCTATGGAGGTGTACGATAACTTCGTCAAGCATCTAAAGAAGGGTTTGAGACTGCCCGGAAAGACAGTGGAGTTGATATTTGTTGGGATCTACGCTGCCCTGGGAATGAAGAAGGGTCTTCAATTCCATTTGGTTAAGGCCAAAGAGTGTGGTGCCCGTGACGAAGAAATTGCGGAAGCGATGAGTTTCATCATCTTGCCCCGGGGCGGAAATACGATGCTGGAGGCGGCCGGAGTGCTGAAGGATCTGGTGAAGGGAGGAAAGTATAAGCCGGACTCCATTTTCAAATACTGGCTCTCTGAGGAGCAACTTTAGGCAATCCGTTCAGGCGGAAAAAACAGACGAATTCAAAACAGAACTGCTGTGAAAGGACCAGCAAAATCTCGGGACAAAAGAGGAAGGGGCAATGAGATTCAAGTCAGGCATTATTAAGACGTGCGTTTTCTGGGGAATCGTAGCCATCTTCTTGTTGGGGGGGCATGGGCAATGGACATGCCGCAAATGCCCGGTTGAGAGTGGTGTCCGGATCCACAGGGGGCGCCTATTATGTCATCATGGCGGGCATGGCAACGTTGATCGAGAAGTATGCCAAAGACACGAGCGCCAACGTTCAAGCTGGGACGACCGTGACCGAGAATCTCAAACTTGTGGGGAAGAAGGATGTTTCGGAATTGACTTCGATAAAAAGAATAGGTGAGAAATGAGTGTCGCCCGAGAATTGGCAAAATACGCAACCTCTTTAACCTTTCAAGATTTACCCCCGGATGTGATCCATCAAACAAAACGGATCATGTTGGACACACTCGGGTGTGCCATCGGGGGTTATGACAGCGAAGCGAACAGAGCGATTCAAGAATTGATAGGAGAGTTAAGACATCCAGAGGAATCAACAGTTTTTGGTAGCGGATTAAAGACATCTTGCTTGAACGCAGCCTTCGCAAATGGTGCGATGGTTCGTTACCTCGATTATAACGATACAGCCTTTATTCTTCAGGGTGAGACCTATCGAACGGGTTACCATCCCAGTGAAGTGATCCCCCCGATCTTAGCTCTTGCCGAGCGACAACATCTCTCAGGAAAGGATGTGATAACAGCCATTGTTTTGGGCTATGATTTATCCATCTGCTTTTTGGAAGGCGTTATCGGCCTGGGAATGGAGAGGAAGGGCTGGAACGGTGATACGAGAGGGGCCTATATCATGCCTCTCATAGCGGGTAGCATCCTTGGACTGGATGAGGTTCAAATGGAGAATGCGGTTGGTATCTCAGCCAGTTGTCACGCGGTCCTTGGCATTTTGGATACCCCAGCAGAAGAGTATACGATGACAAAGAATATTCGTTTTCCAACAATGGCCTATAGCGGTATTTGGGCAGCCATGCTCGCAAAAAAAGGATTTACTGGTCCTACAACCGTCATAGAGGGCCATGATGGCTTCGTAGAGGTCATCATGAATGGGGAATATGACATCAGCAGATTGGCGAATATCAAAGGGAAATTTGCAATCCGAGAGACCTGCATCAAATCCATTATTGCTGATTTCTCATCTCACGGCCATTTGACTGCTACGCTCAACCTGGTGAAGGAACATGATATCAAGCCTGGGGACGTTGCTGAAGTTAGGATCACCACCAGCAAAAGGTGTGCGGAGCATACCGGTGACCTGATAAAGAAATATCCTAAGAATAAGGAGACCGCTGACCATAGCTCCTATTACCTTACTGCAATCGCCATAATTGACCGTCAGATAGGGCCTGACCAGTTCACTCCAGAAAAGTTTCAGAATCCTAAAGTGCGAGAGCTGATCGATAAGGTAATCCTGAAGGGGGACCCTGATCTGGACAAAGCCCGGCCAGCAGGTATATCAGAAATTGTGACCAAACAGGGGAAAAAGTATCAGTGCCGAGTAGACTACCCAAGAGGCCATGCACGTAACCCAATGACAGACAAAGAAATAGCAGAAAAATTCAAGAGCATGGCATCCAGATACATGAGCGAGAAACAGATCGATCAAATCGTCGATGTCGTTTTTGCATTGGACAAACTCGAAGACGTTGAGATGCTAAGTAAACTAATGGTCTTCGGATCTAAGTAGATAGAGGATTCAATTTCGGAGGAAACCTGATGGCAAGAATTTACGAATACCAAGGAAAGGAGGTCCTCAGAAAAGAGGAAATCCTTGTTCCTAAGGGAAGATGTGTCACAAACGCCGAGGAAGCGAGAACGACAGCCCAAGAGATCGGTAAGCCTGTGGCGATAAAGGCTCAGGTTTGGGCGACAGGGCGGTTTAAAGCGGGGGGCATCAAATTTGCGAATACCCCTGAGGAAGCAGGAAAGGTTGCCCAGAAGCTGTTCGGAAGCACAATTAAAGGACTTCCGGTGGAGAAATTACTCGTCGAAGAAAAATTAAGTATTGAGAGAGAGTTTTATATCGGTATCATCGTGAGCAATTCTTATAAGGTAAAAGGTCCTGTAGTGATCTTCAGTACAGAAGGTGGTGTTGGGGTTGAGGAGGTTGCTGCAAGAAATCCTGAAAAGGTCGCGACGCTGACCGTGGATTACCTGAGAAGTGTTGGACCAGAAGAAGCAAACCAATTGTTATCGCAACTTTCGTTTGATGGAACTCTATCCCCTGATCTGTTTAATGAGCTCTCCAGGACCATCTGTAATCTTTACAAGGCCTTTAAAGAATATGATGCCAGGGCAGCTGAAATCAATCCGTTAGTCTTGACTCAAGACCAACATCTTTATGCAGCAGATTGCCGTTTTACCATCGATGACAACTCGGTCTTTCGGCACCCTGAGTTTGGGATCAAGGTCCCACGCGACATGGATAGACCGCCCACCAGACTCGAAGAAATTGCTTGGGCGATCGAAGAGGACGATTATCGAGGAACAGGTTATTTCACTCAAATGTTTCCAAAACTTGAAGGTAAAGGTTGGCTCGGTTTTCACGGGATAGGCGGGGGAGGTGCAATGCTCGGAGCAAGTGCCTTCCTTGCGCGTGGTTTCAAGATAGCGAATTATGCAGATACGAGTGGAGATCCAACGGCCAGTAAAGTTTATCTTGTGATAAAAAGTATCTTTTCTCAACCCATCGATGGATATGTGATGATGGGGGCATGCCTTGCGAATCAGGAACAATGGCATCATGCCCATGCGATTGTGAAAGCATTAAGAGAGGAGGCAAAAAGAAGGCCAGGATTTCCAGTGGTGATATTACTTGCTGGCAATAAAGAGCAGGAAGCCCATGAAATTATTAAGATCGGATTGAAGGATGTACCCTTACGGTGGGAATTATACGGAAGGGATTATATCTACGATACAGACTTCATTGCCAATCGGGTGGAGGAGTTAATCAAACTCTATCAGGATAAGAAACTTAAAGAAGAAAGGAAGTAAGGGAGTAATGGCAGCAAATCAATTGGAGTTTGAAACGAGAAAAATTAAAATCACTATCGATTACAGTCGGTGTGAGCCCGCAACAAAAAATACGGCTACCCCTGCTTGTGGGTTTACTTGCGTCAAGGCATGCAGACTGTATGGCCGGAATATCTTAAAAATTGAAAATAATAAACCTGTTTTGGCGATTACGGATCCGGAAGAAATAAAACGGCTCGATAATGAATGTATCAGTTGCGAATATCATTGTTGGGTTCACGGGACGAGCTGTATCACCATTGAGATTCCATTAGCGGGGATCGAGGAATATCGGAAGGATGTATTGGGAGGATAAAGATGGCCATCATCGTGGATGAAACAACAAGGATGCTGATTCAGGGGATCACAGGACGTTTTGGCCAGAATGTTGCGAGGCGTATGATAGAGGTGGGTTCTAAGGTCGTGGCTGGGGTCACGCCGGGTCGTGGTGGAGAATCCGTTTGGGGTGTACCTGTTTACAACAGTGTGAGAGAAGCCATCCAAGGAGTGGGGCCTATCGATGCATCGGTGGTTGTGGTGCCCGGTCCAGATGCCAAAGTAGCGGTGATCGAGGTATTTAATGAAGGAATAAAAATAGTGCTCATGCGCGTTGAGCGAGTCCCGCTCCATGATACACTTGAAATCATTGCTTGTGCCAAAAAAGCGGGGATTCGATTAATTGGTCCGGGTTCAGCAGGCATCGTCAGTCCAGGGAAAGCATCGCTTGGAGGGTTGGGTGGATTTATGGGATCCTCCGATTTACCGAAGATAGCATTTCGACCTGGTCGGATAGGTATCATCTCACGAAGTGGTGGGCAGACCAGTACGTTGGGGTGGGCCGTCTGCCGAGCCGGTTTTGGGGTGAGCACCGCCATTCATCTGGGATCCGAGCCGGTTTTGGGAACCACTTTTGCCGAGTTGCTGCCTTTTTTCCAATCCGATGAAGGGACGGATGGAGTGGTCTATTTCGGAGAGATTGGCACAGTGATGGAGGAGGAAGCCGCGGAAGTGATTAGAAGCGGTGAGTATAAAAAGCCTTTGGTTGCCTATATCGCAGGGAAAGGACTTCCTTCGGGATTGCGTTTCTCTCACGCCAGTGCCATTGTTGAAGGGGGAAGGGGGTCCGCAGAAGGGAAGATGAAAGCCCTGCAGGATGTTGGAGCGTATGTGGTGAATAGACCTGAAGAGATAGGACCTACCTTGCAGGAGGTTTTAAAAATCAGAGAGGAGCTTATCCGTGGATAGGATATTGAGGACCATGCTTTTCGTTCCGGCAAATAGCTGGAGAATGATTACCACCGCCGCCACAGAGGGGGGAGATGGGGTGATTTTGGACCTGGAAGATGCTTGTCCGATTGCAGAAAAGGAGACGGGTAGAATTTTTGCGAGAGATTCCATCCCCATGCTCAAAGAGAAAGGGATGGATGTTTTTGTACGGGTCAACTCCTTTGAAACCGGGTTGACAGAGAAAGATATAGACTATGTGGTGGTGAAAGATTTGGATGGTATCATGCTTCCCAAAGCGGAGTCAAAAGAAGACATCCTTAAGCTGGGTCAACTTTTGAAGGTCGAAGAGGAGAGGAAGGGGTTGGTATTAAATAGCGTTGGCATCCTTCCCCTTTTGGAAAGCCCCAAAGGGATTTCCTCCGTTTCCGAGATTATCTCTGGAAGTCAACGGGTTATGGGTGTAAGTTTTGGTGCAGGAGATTACTCAAGGGAGATTGGCGCAGGGATGGGAGTGACCAGCCTCTCTCCAGAGGAATATTTTTTGATGGCCTCCCATCCTCGCTCTTGTATTGCCCTGGCCGCAAGAGCTGCAGGGATCTTGGCCATAGATGCCCCCTTTTTTGGTTTGGTGATCGATCTTGATGGGCTTATCAAAGAGGCGCGAAAGGTAAAATTAATGGGATTTACAGGGAAACTGCTTGTCCATCCCCGGCATGTCGATCCTGTCAATCAGGTTTTTTCGCCGTCTAAAGAAGAGATTGATTTTGCCAGACGAGTCATAAAAGCCTATGAGGAAGCAAAAGCAAAAGGATTAGGAGCAACTTCCCTTGGTGGAAGGATGATCGATTATGGCTCGTATCGGAGAGCACTTAACCTCATATCCATCGCTGAAAAGATATCAGAAAGGGAGAAGAGAAAGAGCCAATAGTGAGAGGGTGAGATGAAAGGGCTTTCAACATCTTATGCTGATTTTATTATCAGCACTCGCTATGATCAACTCAAACCAGAAGTCGTTCTACAGGCCAAGAAACTGATTTTAGATTTGTTGGGCGTATCATTAGCCGGTTACAAGTTGATGGAGTTCCCTCGTCTCGTCGTAAGTTACATGGAGAGCCTTGGAGGAAGCCCCGAGGCATCCATCTTCCAGACAAAGAAAAAGTTCCCTGCGGTGAATGCTGCATTTGCCAATGCAGCATGTGCTCACGCCTTAGATATGGATGATGGACATCGGTTTGCCGCTCTTCATCCTGGTACTGTGATCATCCCAGCTGCTTTGGCTGCAGCAGAAATGTCAGGAGCAACTTCCAAAGAGATGATTGCAGGAGTGGTTGCAGGATATGAGGTGATGATTCGCATCGGAATGGCAATCAACCCGTCCAGCCTGAATAGGGGTTTTCATGCCACAGGAATCACAGGGCCGTTCGGTGCTGTAGCAGCAGCGTCTAACATCATGAAACTTGGCCGTGAAGAGACCATTGGGGCATTGGGGTTGGCTGGTCTTCAAGGATCTGGCCTTCTCCAGGTTAACCACGATGTGGAGGGAGCGAAGGTCAAACCCATCAATCCAGCGAGGGCGGCCATGTCAGGTCTTCTCTCATGTATCCTTGCCCAGAAGGGAGCGAAGGGACCATTGAACATCTTCGAAGGAGAAGATGGTTTTTTCAAGGCGGTCACCGATGAGGTGAAGAAGGAACTTCTGACCCGAGGCCTCGGCAAAGAATTTGAGATCTGCAACACCTACATCAAATTCCATTCTGCCTGCCGTCACGCCCATGCTCCCATCGACGCTGCCTTCCATGTGTTGAAGAACAGCAAAATGGATCCTTCTGAAGTCATCAAGATTTCTGTTGAAACTTATCCGGCTGCTATCCGACTCGCCGGGATCACCGATGTGACAACCCCGTCAGCGGCCCGCTTCAGTATCCCTTTTTCAGTCGCCTTGGCTATCACCAAGAAGGATGCCGGGGCGGATAAGTATTCTGAAGAAAATATTCGAGATGAAAAGATTCAGAGTCTTTCGAGGAAGGTGGAGCTGTCGGTGGGAAGCAAGTGGGAAAAACTTTATCCGAACAAAAGAGGGGCCACGGTTCGTATTCTGGATGGTGAGAACAGAGAGTGGACTGCCGAGGTGGAATTAGCGAAAGGAGAACCTGAAAATCCAGCAAGCTTGGAAGAGATCTATGATAAATTTTATACCAATGCCACCCTCATGATTTCTGAGAAGAATGCAATAGAGCTCGGGGATATTATTTCAAATTTAGAAAATTCATCGCTCGAAGGGTTGACTCAGTTGATCTAAGTTCCAGACGGAACATGTTCGATGCGTTTGACGGGATTTCTTTATTTATCTTTACAAATACGTTAGGAGAGAGCAAATGGTCCAGAGGGTCAAAAATAGGAATGAGATATCGTGGGATGTGGAAACGGATGTTGCTGTAGTGGGGGGTGGAGCCTGTGGTTTGATCGCTTCCTTGGCTGCAGAGGAGAGAGGAGTGGAAGTTTTACTTCTTGAAAAAGAAAAAAAGGTGGGAGGGAACACCTCCCTCAGCCAGGGAATGATCCCTGCTGCTGGGACCCGTTTTCAAAAGGCAACTGGTATTGATGATACCCCGGAACTAATGGCTGAGGATATATTCAAGAAAAACAATTACGAGAGCGATCCAGAGATTACTCTCCATTTGTGTAAGGAATCTAAAAATCTTGTAGAATGGCTGGTCGATTCTGTGGGAATTCATCTGGACATTGTCACCGATTTTATTTATCCTGGCCACTCAAGACATCGTATCCATGCGCCCTCTACCCGTAAAGGAACACAGATTGTGAATGAATTGCGAACTGTTATTTCTAATAGAAAAAATATCCTCCTTGTTCAGCAAGCACCTGTTAAGGATTTGATTGCCACAGAGGCTGACGGAGGGGTTATTGGATTGGAGGTAGAGATCTTTGGGCAAGGGATCAACAGAGTGCGAGCCCAAAAAGTGATCCTCGCTTGTAATGGTTTTGGGAATAACAAAGAGATGTTAAGAAAGTATATCCCAGAGATGGCAGAGGCCTTCTATTTCGGACATGAGGGAAACACGGGAGAGGGGATACTGTGGGGCATGGAGTTAGGGGCTGCCACCCGACACATGGGGGCCTATCAAGCTCATGGCTCTGTGGCTTATCCCCATGCAACGCTACTTACATGGGTGGTCATTGTCAATGGTGGCTTTCAAGTCAATAAGCAAGGGAAGCGATTTTCAAATGAATATACAGGTTATTCCGATCATGCGATTGAGGTTCTTAATCAAGAAGATAAAATAGCTATCGAGATTTTTGATGAGAGAATTTATCAATCAGTACTTGGTTTTGAAGATTTCACACAGTGTATTGAAATGGGTGCTGTGAAACGGGCAGAAACGATTGAGGAACTCGCGGAAATATTTCAACTTCCTCCCAAAGAACTCCGAAAGACCCTCGAATCTTATAATAGGGCCGCTGAAGGTAAAGGGGAAGATCCAATGGGTCGCCAAAATTTTCAAGGGCCCTTAAAACCTCCTTATTTCGGGGTGAGGGTGACGGGGGCATTGTTTCACACCCAGGGCGGTCTGAAAGTAGATAAAAAGGCCCAGGTTCTTAAACCGAATGGTCGTCCCATTCCAAACCTTTATGCAGGAGGAGGTGTTGCCGTAGGTGTTTCAGGATCTGAAGTAAAGGGTTACTCTTCTGCCAACGGTCTCCTTGCTGCCACCGTCCTTGGCAAAATTGCTGGAGAAGAGGCTGCCAAATCACTTAAACATTAATAAAAAGAAAACGGAGGGGAAAATGCCTGAATATCTTGATCAAATTTCTCATTTTGTAGTGAAGACAAATTTTGAGGATTTCGACAAAAACGTCATCGAGCAGGCGAAAAAGGTCGTTTATGATACCATTGGAGTGATAGCGGCTGGGGCGCAACAGAAAGAACCTAAGGAAATGGTAAAGAAGTTGGCACCTTTTTCTGGGCATCCAAGTTCCACTCTGATTGGTCGCAAGAAAAAAATAGATCCCTTGAGTGCCGCCCTAATCAATGGGACCGCAGGGACATGGTTGGAAGTCGATGAGGGGAACCAGTTTGCCCGAGGCCATGCCGGAATTCACGTGGTTCCAGCCGCTCTTGCCATTGGAGAAAAGAAGGGAGTTTCTGGGGAAGAATTTTTAACCGCCCTGGTTCTGGGTTATGAGATCGCATGTCGAATTGGGATCGCATCCAAATTGAGGATGACCATGCACCCCCATGGCTCTTGGGGGACGATCGGAGGAGCTGTGGCTGTGGGTAAGTTGATGAACCTCAATGTCGATCAAGTGAAAACCCTGATTAATATTGCTTCATCCATGACACTCGCAACGTCAAGAAAGACGATGCTGGAAGGAGGCACCGTTAGAAATCTCTATGCCGGTGTGAGTGGTTACATGGGAATTTTAGCTTATTACCTTTTAATGAGTGGATTCACGGGTGAGGTAGATGGAATCGGTTCGGTCTATGGGGGGGTGGTTTCCGATTCGTTCAATCCCTCTGCGATGGTCGAAGAGCTTGGCTCGCGATATGAAATTACGAGAAATTACTTTAAACAATATGCCTGCTGCCGTTACAATCATTCCGCTCTCGATGCCCTTTATCGGATTATGAGCCAACAGAAGGAGGGTAAGCTTGATCCCAAAAATATTGAGTGCATCAAAGTGGAAACGTATTCATTAGCGGCCCAACTATGCGGCAAAGCTCCAGAGAATATGCTGGCCGCAAAGTTCTCTGTACCGTTTGCTATCGCTACCACGATCATTCACGGTCATTCTGGGGTGGAGAGTTTCCTACCCGATCAGGTCGGAAGACCTGAAATTAAATCCTTGGCTTCGAGGGTCGAAGTTGAAGAAAAAACAGAGTTTACTCAGATGATGCCTTCACGCCGTCCATCCTGTGTAACTGTCCGATTAAAGGATGGAACTACATTTACAGAAACCGTTTATATCAGCAAGGGGGATATCGAGAATCCGTATTCAACCGATGAGCTTGAGACAAAGTTTCTTAACCTCGCTACACCCATCTATGGGAAAAGAAAGGCAAAAGAGATTTTGGAACAAACAAAAAAAACTGAAACCTTCAGCAATATAAGAAAATATACAGAGGGACTATAAGGAAATTTTTAGAAAGGGGAAAATATTTTGAAGTTGATCGAAAGGAGGAAGGAAGATGAATAAATATGATCTGGTGATTAAAAATGGCAATATCGTTATTCCTAAAGTCGGGGTTATCAATGCAGACATTGGTATCGTTAAAGAGAAGATTTCGGCCATAGCTAAGAATATTGAGGTGAAAGAAGCTGCCAGAGTGATTGACGCTTCAGGTAAATATGTTTTTCCTGGGGCTGTTGATTCTCATTTCCATATTGGTATTTTCAGACCGATGGAGGAAGACGCGACCAGTGAATCGAGATCTGCGGCCTGGGGAGGTGTCACCACCATTGGCAGTTATTTTCGTACGGGGAAAAACTATTTAAATAAATCGGGGCCCTATAAAGAGATTTTTCCAGAGGTTTTAGAAAAATCAAAAAATTCCTTTTACACGGATTACGTCTACCATATCACTATCATGAATCCTGACCAGATGAAGGAAATTGAGATGTTGGTGAGCGAATTTGGTGTTTCAACGTTTAAATATTTCATGTTCTATAAGATGCTTGATCTAACGGGAGCACCAGGAAGTGATAAATATCTCCTGCTCAATACCTCCTATGACCTCGGGTTTTTATACAATTACATGCAAGAGGTGGCGAGGGTCAATGAGAAATATAAAGATTATGGGTTGATCCGTCTGAGTATCCACTGCGAACAACCGGAAATCATTAACGCGGCAACTCAATATGTAAAGCAACATGAGTCAGGGAATCCCTTGAAGGATTATAGTGATGCTAGACCAACCTTTTCTGAGAAATTGGCCATTAAAGAGGCTGAAATTCTTGCAGCACAGGCAAATTGTCCTGTGAATTTACTTCACTTATCAAGCATCGACGCTGTTGAGGCCGGGAAAGAGGCCGTCGAAAGGAATCCGAAACTGAATATTTTATTGGAAGCTACCCTTCATCATTTAGGTTTATCGAATGATATCAAGTATGGAAGACTGGGAAAAGTCAATCCGCCGATTCGAGAAAAAGAACATGTCGATGCATTATGGGAGGCGGTTATTAAAGGTGATATCAAGACAGTGGTTAGCGATCATGCCTGTTCTACAAAAAAAATAAAAGAAGGAGATCTTTGGACATCCTTGGCAGGTTTTGGCGGCACTGAAATCATGTTTCCCTTGTTATTGACGGAAGGATACCGGAAACGGAGTCTATCGTTGCAAAGAATTGCTGAGCTAACCTCATACAACCCAGCGATATATCATGATCTCTATCCTAAAAAAGGAACGATCGCCATAGGTTCCGATGCAGATCTGGCCATTATCGACCTGGATAAAGAAAAAGAAGTATCTGTCAATACCTTGCATTCAGTTCAAGATTTTACCCCATTTGAAGGGATCAAGTATAAAGGTTGGCCAGTGTGCACCATACTCAGAGGGAAGGTGATATTTGAAAATGACAAGATGGTTGGACAACCTGGTGATGGCCAATATATCAAACGTCCTGTAATGTATCATTACCGAGATGAGTTTATCACCAAATAATACAATCCAAAGTTTAAAGGTAGGTGAATTTTAAATAGGGGATCCAGTGATTGAGCCCATGGGGGTGACAAATAGACTTACTAAGCTGGCCGTATTTACCCACGATTTGAGTTTCAGCGATCTGAGCCAGCAGGTTATTGGTCACACGCTTCATGTCATTCGTGACACCTTAGGGACGATGCTCGCTGGAGCTACGCTGCCTGAAGTGAGGGGACTGGCAGAAATGGTGAACAGACTGGGTGGGCTGGGTCGAGCGACCCTTATGGGTCGCCAGCAAACAGCGAGTCCCAATTTTGCTGCACTGGTCAACGGGACAGGTGCCGTTTCCCTTGAGTTAGATGAAGGCAACCAGTATGCGATCAATCATCCCGCCGTGCATATCTTTCCAGCCGCATTAGCACTTGCGGAGGAGCTGAAGCGATCAGGGGCCGAATTGCTGACGGCCTTCGTCGCTGGATATGAGGTTGCCGTTCGTGTTGGCCGGGCCACACACCTTCGGGAGGCTGTCCATCCGTTTGGTACTCATGCAATCGTTGGTACAGCTGCAGCTGCCTCACGGTTGCTCAAGCTCGATGTGGAGCAGATTGCTCGGTCGCTGGAAATGGCGGCAGGCATGTGTATCGCTTCCTCACAAACGGCTGCAAACACAGGTGCGTCGGTGAGAAATCTTGTCACTGGTCTGACCAACCACAACGGCCTGATGGCGCCGATGCTTGTCCAGGCTGGCTTCACGGGCGAGCTAGGTTCGTTGAGTGTGATATTTGGTCGCATCCTGGGAGATTCCTTTAAGGAGGATGGATTGGGGGACGACTTAGGTCGGGAGTTCTATATCACCCGTAACTATTTTAAACTCCATGCCTGTAGTCGATGGAATCATGCACCCATAGAGGCCATGGCTGCATTGCTTGTTAGAAAGCCTTTCAAGGCCGAGGATGTAGAGGGGATTACAGTTTGGACTTATGATCCGGCCACCCGTCTGAGCTGGAATGATCCGGCCAATGGCTATGCAGCAAAACATTCGATACCATACAATGTTGCGGTTAGGTTAATACTCGGCCATAACGACTTGGAAGCCTATTCAGAGGATGCCGTTTCTAATCCTCAGGTCCAGTCGATTGCAAGACGGGTAAGTGTACGTGAGGACCCGACGCTGACGGCTATGTTACCTGACGTGCGGCCTGCACGGGTGGAAGTAAAATTACGCAGTGGGATTATACTCACAGAAATGGTTGAGCGTCCGCGTGGAGGATTTGATAACCCATTGAACAAGGATGAATTAGAGAAGAAGTTTAGGCATCTTGCGAACATGAGGCTCCCCAGTTCGTCAGTGGCAGCACTGGAGGAAATGGTATTGAACCTTCCAGATTTGGAAGAGGTAACCCTGATGAGCCCTTTGTTACAGGGAGTAAAGCCTTGATTGTTTGTAAATTCTTTATCAAGCTTCAAACAGAAATATAGAGAGGTGTAACGCCATGGTTAAGTCCTTCACTTTTATCAAAAAGAAAGCAGGCCTTACTCAGGAAGAGTTTCTTCGGTATTGGAAAGAGAAACACGGGCCTCTTGCAGCCAGAGTTGTACCAGGACTAAAAAAATATATACAGTGTCACCCTGTACCTGGATTTGAATCTGAAATTGATGGCATTGTAGAGCTTTGGTGGGATAACCCCGAGTCGCACAGGTCCTTCTTGACTTGGAGACAATCTGAAGAAGCAAAAATACTGAGAGAGGACGAAGAGAAATTTATTGACACAAGCAAATGGGTAAGATTTGTTGCTGAAGAACACATTATTGTGGATGACCAAGCTAAGGCTTCTCCTTGAGATCGAGTTTCATCATATGGTGATGATATGAACTCCAAAGAAATATGCATTATTGGCGCTGGGAATGGTGGTTCAGTAATGGCTGGAGATTTAACTCTGGCAGGGCATCGCTGCCGGATCTTTGAGTTTCCTGAATATGCCGAGAACATCCACCCCGTCATATCTCAGGGCGGCATCGAAGTGACGGGAATTGCCCGGACAGGGTTCGCGAGGATAGCCCTGGTCACGGATGAGATCACCCGAGGCTTTATCAAACCCTATCCCATGTGTCGATTTGGCCATCCAGCGATAGAGGCGGCGCAAGAGTTGATCAGACATTACCCTATCGATCCCGAGGAAATTGAGACGGTGGAGGTTCGCACCTTTGATTTGGCTGCCACTTGTAACGAGAAGTTACCGAAGACTGAATTGGCAGCCAAGTTCTCTGTGCCGTGGGCTGTGGCAAGTATGTTAGTCAGAAAGAGTGCTGGGTCTGATGACTTCCGCGGCGAGTCGCTCACGAACTCCATGATGAGGGCGATTGCCGGACGGGTGGCCGTGGTAGAGGATCCCAGATACACATCCATGGCTCCGTCAAAAAGACCTGCGCGTGTGACCGTTCAAACAAAGAAGGGGAGTGTTCTCCACCGGGAAGTGGAGGGAAGCGCTGGCGGGCCTGATGCGCCACTGTCTGAAGAAAGGTTGAGAGAGAAATTTAGATCCCTTTCAGATTCGGTGATCGGCCCCAAACAGGCAGAGGAAGTGACTGACATGGTGTTAAATCTCCAAGAATTGCCAGATATCCGTGATCTGACGAGATTGTTAATGCCCTCCAGCGAGAGACAAATCAGCGACGAAGAACTGAATGCCAAGTTTCTAAAACTGGCCTCAGAAACCGTCAGAAGGCAGCAGGCAGAGGTCTTGCTCGATCGGCTTTGGCACATCGAATTGGCTTCGGATATTCGGGAGGTAATGACCTCAGGAAGGTCATAAGCCCCTCCGTCATAAAGCCATCCGTAGAGAGGGAGAGATCCATGTCTTACGTCACATCCAAGGATGGTCTGAAAATCTGGTACGATATAACAGGAGATGGGGAACCCCTTGTTCTCATCGGAGGAAGCAGTTTAGTCCACAGACAGTGGGACTTTATGCTGCCCCTCCTTCAGGATCGGTTCAAAGTGGTCTTGTATGACCAGAGGGGTGCAGGACTTTCGGACAGACCTTCTTCAGGGATCAGTGTTGAGAAATGGGTCGATGACCTGAAGATGATCCTCGATCTGGCCGGTATCAAAAAGGCTCACCTCTTTGCCACATCGAATGGATCGCTTGTTGCGATCCGTTTTGCAGCCAAATATCACGAAATCACCCGAACCCTCATTCATTATGGGATCTACAAATTCACCGATCAATACAGAAAAATGTCAAGGATCGGAGCAACGATCATCGACGAATTTGGGATTGGCAACAGAAGCCTCGGAGGCTATTTCCTGTCGAGGATGTTTGGGACGCCCCCACTCTACGAAGATTGGGTAGCCCGACGCTTCGAAGAAAACCTCTCTCCAGACCCATGGAAGGCCATGCACAAGGCCCTTGATGTGGACCTTACAAAGGAGCTTCAGAGAATTAAGGTCCCTCAGATGATCCTGGTCGGAGAGAAGGGCCCCTTGGGAAAGGATACGGATTATGCCTCCGGATGGAGGGAATTTAAGCGCTTCTGTCCGGAAACGGAATTTGAAGTCAAAAGAGGTTCAAACGGGACTTTTCTGGTCTTGACTCATTCCGCTGAGGTAGCAAAGGTGGTGATCGACTTCCTAAGTAAACACAAGATGAAGCCCGAGGAGGAGAAACATGGCCTATATCGTGAGTAACGATGACAAAAAGATCTGGTATGACGTGGGAGGAGAAGGAGATCCCCTCATTCTGATTGGAGGAAGCAGCCTCGTTCACCGCCAGTGGGACTTTCTGCTGCCCTTTCTTCGGGACCGTTTCAAAGTGATCCTCTACGACCAGAGGGGAGCAGGTCTCTCCGACAGACCCCCAAAGGACATTACTGTCGAGCAATGGGTGGATGACCTCAAGTCCATCCTCGATGAGGTCGGAGTGAAGAAGGCCCACCTCTTCGGGACCTCAAACGGCTCCTTCATCGTGATCCGGTTTGCAGCCAAATATCCGGAGAGAACAGGCGCAATCGCCCACTACGGGATGCACAAGCTAACTGAACAGTCTGCGAAGATGTCGAGGATCGGGGCGACGATCTGCGAGGAGTTTGGCGTAGGGAATGGAAGCCTGGGTGCCTACTTTTTGGTCAGGCTTTATGGAATGCCCCATGCCTATGAGGAATGGGAAACCCAGCGATTTGAGGAAAACCTCTCTCCAGAAGCCTGGAAGTCGATGCATGTCGCTTTGCAGGTCGACTTGACGGGCGACCTCCCTAAATTGAAGGGACCTCAATTATTGCTGGTCGGGGATAGCGGGCTTATCGGGAAAGACTCGGATTACGGTTCGGGCTGGAAAGAGGTAAAGCGTCTTTGTCCTGACGTCGAAATGGCCATCATCCCCGGCGCAGAAGGAACTTACTGCGTCGTCACGCATCCGGCAGAGGTAGCAAAAGAGGTGATCGCTTTCTTCTCAAAGCATCGGATCATGGGCTAAGAGTCATGATGCAGAAGACAGATGATTACGGGGGACGTAAGAGGGGACGTAGTTAAATTGTCGACTAACTTCTAACTGGGACTCTTTGCTCATTGGGTAACCAATGCTCAATTCAACAAATCAGTCTTCATTGCCAAAAGAATTGCATAGCGCCTAGAGCAGAGCGCATAGCGTCACGGCAGAAACCAGGAGCCATTTCCAAAGAGAGGAGCAGACCTTGATGAGACCCTCATCTTTCGATTTGACGGGTAGGGTAGCGATTGTCTCCGGAGGTGGAACCGGCATAGGCAAAGCCATCGCTCACGGACTTGCAGAAGCGGGCGCAAGCATTGTCCTGTGCGGCAGGCGGCTCGAGAAGTGTGAAGAAGCCTGTCGAGAGATCGCAGACAAGACAGGGATGAGAGCCTTTTCACACCAGTGTGATATCTCAAGGAAGAGCGAGGTAGAAAACCTGGTCAAGAATGCTCTTGATCAGTTCAGCCGTATCGATATTCTGGTGAACAATGCAGGGGTTGCGAGTACCTACCATGTTCTGGAACTTCCTGAAGAGGAATGGGACCGGGTGCTCAATACCAATCTGAAAGGATACTTCCTCTGCAGTCAGGCTGTCGGCCGGGTCATGGCAGAAAGACACAGTGGTGTGATTATCAACATCGGTTCACAACTCGGCGATGTTGCCCGACCCAATAAGGTGCACTACCTCAGTTCGAAAGGTGGCGTGAAAATGCTGACCAAGGCCCTCGCCGTTGATCTGGCACCGTACGGGATTCGTGCCAACTGCGTTGCTCCGGGTCCGGTAGAGACAGATATGGCAGCCCCCATCCTTTCTGATCCGGCTTTGCGAAATGGATTTCTATCGCACATGCCTCTTGGTCGACTCGGAGAGCCGAAAGATGTTGCAGGAGCTGCCGTCTTTCTCGCCAGTGATGCTGCCTCCTTTATTACCGGCGTGACCCTCTATGTCGATGGGGGTTACCTGACCATCTAAAGGAGAAGGGATTTCATCGAAAAAAGTGCCATTGTCGGTGATCCGTGTCAGTGAACCTGATTCAAGCTGTAGGGGGGTAGTCCCGCCAAAGGTGGGATTGCCCTGCCCTGAGGGGCGCAGCAAGCAGCGCCTCTACGAAAAGATAGGAACCACGTTCCATTTTTCCCTTAACAGGTTAATAGTCCTAATATAATAAGTACATACCTTTATGACTTTAGGAGCCATTTCATGAGCTTTCCCGGTCTTCCTCTTCTCCTTCAGTCCATTGTCAGTGGAATCCTGATGGGAGGAGTGTATAGTCTAACCGCCATTGGCCTGACCTTGATCTTCGGGGTGATGAGGATCATCAATTTCGCCCACGGTTCTTTCATGATGCTCGGCATGTTCACCACGTACTGGCTCTTCATCCTTCTGGGTATCCATCCTTATCTCTCACTTCTCATCTCAATCCCGGTTCTTTTTGTTCTTGGGATTCTTGTTGAGCGTTTCCTGATCGCTCAGGTCCTGAATGCTCCCGAATACAACCAGCTTCTGCTTACCCTCGGAATCTCCCTGTTCATCGAAAATTTTGCTCTTTTCCTGTGGAGTCCAAACTTCAGAACCCTGGACATCGGGTACCTGAAGAAAGCGTCGACGGTCGGGACGGTGATGATCAGCTTTCCGAAGGTCATTGCCTTTCTGTTTGCGATCTTGCTCACGGGCCTCCTCTATTATTTCCTCAAGAACACGGACCTGGGAAAGGCCATCCGGGCGTCCTCGGAGGAGAAAGAGGGGGCCTTGACGGTGGGGATCAATTTGAAAAGGATTTACTATGTGGCTTTTGGAATTGGCACAGCCTGCGTGGGTGCAGCCGGCACACTCACCGCCACGTTCTTCTATGTGAATCCTCACGTAGGAGGAATTTTTGTTATTACCGCGTTTGTCGTCGTGGTTCTGGGGGGAATGGGGAACATCATTGGAGCGCTGGTAGGCGGTATTATCATCGGTTTGGCTGAATCGGTCGGGGCCGCCTTTTTGCCCGGACAGTTGAAGCAATTTATTATTTACTTCATCTTTATTCTTGTCCTGCTCTTCAAACCAGAGGGGCTTTTCGGGAGGTCCCGTGAGGAATAATACAGAGAAGACGATACAGATTCTGGTGACAATAGCCTCGGTGGTTTTCCTTCTCATCCTCCCCCGCTTCATCGGGGGTTACTTTCTGCATCTCATCACCATGATCTTCTTTTTTACCTACCTTGGAACGGCCTGGAATATTCTGGGAGGCTATGCGGGTCAATTCTCGTTCGGCCATGCGGCCTTCTTCGGCATGGGGGCTTTTACGTCCACGCTTCTCCAGATCCACCTGGGGGTGAATCCCTGGATAGGGATGTTTCTTGCAGGAATTGCAGGGCTGCTCTTGGGATTGTTCATCGGGTCCTTGAGTTTCAGATATGGGCTCCGGGGACCTTACTTTGCATTGGCCATGTTGGCCTTGGCAGAGATGCTCAGACTTGTCGCTGTGGAATGGATGGCCGTCAAATATCCTTTGGGCATCACGATTCCTCTCAAAGGGGATTCCCTCCTTTATTTCCAATTTACAAAGAAAATGCCCTATTACTACATCATGTTCGCCATGATGGTGATTTCCCTATACCTCACACGTCTCATTGAAAACAGAAGAATCGGTTCCTACTTCAAGGCCATTCGAGAGAACGAGAATGCTGCAGACGCCATTGGTGTCAACGTGTTTAAGTATAAACTGATCGCCATGGCCATCAGTGCTTTCCTTACGGCTGCCGGGGGGACCTTCTATGCCCAATACTATCTGACCATCGAGGAGGAATCCTCGTTCGGAACCAGTGTGTCGATTGAGGTGCTATTAGGTCCCATTATCGGAGGTGCGGGGACGGTCTTCGGACCTATGGTTGGAGCAGCCATTTTAGAAATTCTTTCGGAGGGGACGCGAAACTTTCTTGGGGGTTACAGTGGTGTGCATCTGATGGTCTATGGGGCTATCCTCGTCGTTGTCATCATTTTCCTTCCCAATGGAATCCTGGGAGGTTTGCAAACGGCATTTCGGAAGCTTTCGAAAGTATGGTAGAGGAAGAGGCTTATGGTGCTTTTGGAGGTCAAAGGTCTGACAAAAACGTTCGGCGGCCTCATGGCGGTCAATGATCTTTCCTTTGAATTGAAGAAAGGGGAGATTCTGGGCATTATTGGTCCCAATGGGGCAGGGAAGACCACGCTGTTCAATCTCATCACAGGGTTCTACCATCCCTCTGCCGGGACGGTTTTCTTTAAGGGTGAAAAAATCACAGGCCTTCGACCCTATCAGATCTGCAAACAGGGCCTCGCCCGGACCTTTCAGATCGCCCAGCCCTTTGCGAATCTGACTGTTTTGGAGAATGTGAAGATCGGTGCGTATAGCCGGATTCCGTCGAACAAGGAGGCTACCCAGGAGGCCCTTCGAATTCTGGAGACGGTGGGGCTTCACGGGAAGCGGGATGATCTTGCTTCGGCCCTGCCCGTCGGGCATCGGAAAAGCCTCGAGTTGGCCAAAGTGCTGGCGACCCGGCCCGAGGTGATTCTGCTGGATGAAGTGGTCGCCGGTTTGAACTCTAAAGAAGCCGATGATATGATCAACCACATCAACAAAATCCGGAAACAGGGGATCACCATCCTCCTGATTGAGCATGTGATGAAGGCGATTATGTCGCTTTCAAACCGAATCGTCGTCATTCACTATGGCCGGAAGATCGTGGAGGGGCTTCCGGAGGAAGTCTCGAAAGATACCAAGGTCATTGAGGCCTATCTTGGGGAGGAATATATTCTTGCTAAGAATCGAAGAGCTTAACGTCCGCTATGGCGATGTTCAGGTCCTTCATTCGGTGAGGCTGGAGGCCTATGATAAGGAAATTGTGACCATCGTCGGAGGCAATGGGGCGGGCAAGAGCACGCTTCTCAAGACCATTGCAGGGATCCTTCGGCCCAGTGCGGGGGCAATTTGGTTAGATGGCGAAAGGATCGATCAGTTCCCTTCCCATCGCATTGTAGACCAAGGTCTGGTACGGATCCCGGAAGGGAGGAAAGTATTTCCAACTATGTCCGTTCTGGAAAATCTGGAGTTAGGTTCGTATCTCCCAAAGGCGAAGGCAAAGCGGGCGGAAAGCCTCGAGAAAGTCTTCTCTCTCTTCCCGGTCTTAAGGGAACGTTCCCGGCAGACGGGCGGCACGCTCTCAGGCGGTGAGCAGCAGATGTTGGCGATCGGGCGGGGCCTCATGTCGCTTCCCCGTCTCTTGATGCTCGATGAGCCTTCCCTGGGACTCGCTCCGATTCTTGTTCGTGAGATCTTCCGCACGGTCCAGGAGATCAACCAAGAAGGAACAGCCATCCTTTTGGTTGAGCAGAACGTCTTTAGTGCATTGGATATGGCCAACAGAGGATATGTTCTTGAGAACGGGAGGATTGTCCTGCAGGGGGAATCCAAGGTTCTCTTGAGTGATGAATATATTAAGGAAGCTTATCTGGGCGTCTGAGTTTCTTGCCAATGCAAGGCGCCAATCCTGTTTCCTTTTCGCGAGAGCATGGAGCGAAAAGGCATAGGCATTTTTGAGAAATTCTGGTAAGATGGTAGCCACGAGATCCGTTCACATCGTTTTTGATGGATAATCGGAGAATTTCCCAGGGTCTAATACTTTTAATCTTTCACTTACGAAAGGAGGCATGCTATGGAAGGGACAGAGAAAAAAGGTAAGAAAGATGGTATCAGCAGAAGGACGTTCTTGAAGGCGGCAGGGGTGACTGGCCTGGCGACAACGATTGGTTTTCCCGCAGTGGTCGGGAGAGCTCAACCCAAAGAAATTCTGATCGGGTCCGTCCATCCCATCACCGGCCCCACAGCCTATGACGGATTATCGATCGCGGACGGTTTTCTCCTGGCTATCGAGCATAAGAACACTGCGGGTGGAATCAAATCGTTGGGCGGTGCAAAGATGAAGGTTATTTTGATGGATACCGAGTCGAAGCCCAAAGTGGGTGAGTCAGCCACCGAAAAACTCATCCGGGATGGGTGCATTGCGATTGCCGGCGCCTACAACAGCCCCGTCACCATGGTGACCACACAGGTGGCAGAAAGAAATGGTATCCCCTTCCTCGTTACGATCTCCGTGGCGGAGGAGATCCTGGAGCGAGGCTTCAAATTCACCTTCCGGGTGCAACCGGACTCCTCGAACATGGCGGAGTTGACTTGCAAATATACCCGTCAATTATCGGATCAGGTCAAGGTGCCCCTCAAAACCATCGCCAACTTACACATTAGTGGATTTGGGACCTCCATTTTCAACAAATTGCAAAAATTTGCACCCAAGTATGGTTTTGAGGTGATCGGGGGCGTCTCCTACGGTTTCGGTGTCTCGGACTTTACGACGGAGATCTCTAAGATTAGAGGGATGAATGCCGACGTGATTTTCGATACCGGGTACCTGGCCGACGGGATTTTGAAACTGAAGACGTATGCAGATCTGAAAGTGGAGCCCAAAGGAGGACTTATTGGCTGCGCGAATGGTGCATACAGTAACCCCATCCTCATCAAGGAACTGGGAAAACTGACCGAGTTCATCATGGACGGCAACTACTATTACAATCCCCGAAGTGTTCTCACCAAACGGGTCATTGAGGATTTTGGAAAAAGATTTACGGATGTTCGATTTCAATCCCACTCAGTTCCTGCCTACGATGCTGGCTTGGTGCTCGTTGACGCATTGGAAAGAGCGGCGACGACCGATCCCAAGAAACTTCGTGATGCCATCGCCAGTACTTCACTGAAGGAACATGTTGCACCAGGTGGGGCGATTGAATTTGATGCCACGGGCCAGAATAAGAACGCCATGATCACCCTCCAGCAGATCCAGAAGAGGGAGATCAAGCTCGTACTGCCCGAGGAATACTCAGACGCGAAGCCAACCTACCCCATTCCACCCTGGAGCGCAAAGAATTGAGGATCAACTATCGTTTTCCAATTTTCCCCTAATCTCTCCCCTCCCCTCGTGGGAGGGGATTAAGGGGAGGGGAAAACACATCGGGGGTATTCACCCCCCTGGGCCCTCCCCAGTCGAGGGAGGGTTAGAGTAGGGTATCTTAAGTGTCTTCAATCAAAATCAACGTCTTCCTTCAATCCTTAATCGGAGCCCAAGGACATCTCTCTATAATTTCTTTTTGTTGGTCCTAAATCGAGGGTCAATCATCGATCTGAACGGTCTCCGTAGAAAATGAAGGCTCGGGAGGAACAAATGGTTAAAGCCATTTTGGGATATGATATCATGCCAGGCATGTCGGTTGAAGCGTATGAAAAATGGCTTAAGGAAATACATCTCCCTGATTTATCCAGGATTCCTGGCTTGAAGAAAGTTGTGTTCAATACGGTGAGAGGCATTGTAAGAGGGGAGACAACGTTTTACCGAATCGCAGAGCTCCATTATGATAGCATGGAGACGTTTGAAAGGGCCAAGAAGTGGCGGGAAGAAAATCCTGTATCAGAGGAAAGAAGCCCCAAGGGAAAAACAGATTTCAAATTCTATGTTGTTTGTGAAAGTGAAGAATTTGATTTTGTGGGATGATATTTACAGTAGGAGGATGACCGAGGAGCGCTGAAGAAGTTACCGTTTATCTTTCAAAGAGATGGGGTCCAGTCTTTAATTTTGATATTTTTAGATTTCCCTCGTTGACCAACCTGCTCGCAGTAGAATAATGAAGTCCTAAATGATCAGCTACCTCTCAACCGCCTCTGCAATTCCTGGACCCAGAAAAACCTCTCCAAGACTCGGCTGGGTCACGTAACTCTGACCGTTCGGTATCTCTATTGCCCCTTTGTGCCGCCCCCATAAAATCTATTAACCTGTCTATGAACCTCAATCCTTATCGTCCTTGAGAATCGATCTCCTCGCATTCCTCCTGGAGGTGACATGATAGACAGCGTCAGCATATTCAATCCTCAACGGTCTCGCCATACAATGCTTTCATACATTTCCGGAATGTTAATATTAAAGGCCTGCCTCCAAGCTTTTATAAACAAGTTGTATTTGCACCCATGTCCCAATTTTTTATTTTTCAATTTTTTCGTCCCCAATTTCAACTTCCCCAATTTCTGTTTCTTCTGTATCTGGAACAGCGCAATAAAATTTGAAAATTTGTTTAAAATGTGTATAATT